>Ga0209427_10000020_pt1 | contig 124585 bp, 94 predicted proteins | sample DeeMarSWOR136_30_FD_187465 | JGI IMG/M metagenome (GOLD analysis project Ga0209427, IMG submission 187465) | Marine sediment microbial communities from White Oak River estuary, North Carolina - WOR-1-36_30 (SPAdes) (version 2) | ecosystem: Environmental > Aquatic > Marine > Intertidal zone >... | reverse complement strand
TTGGCAGAACATTCAGTTACTCTTCTTATCGGCAGGAGTCGGTGATTTTATCTCATATACTCCCTTCAAGTGTTACCCTGATTTGAACCAGGCCAAAAAACGATTTGCGGCGATAGGTCTTGGACGCTACGAGCGTGCACATTTCTGCTTCAATGTCAATGACACATCGCTTTCGCTCCGCAGGCCGACCGCGTGGTTGCTATAAATCCTTGTAAAACAAAACCTTACGACATGTTGTTGGTGATTTAGGCTTGAAAATGTCTACGAAGAAAAGCCAATATTGAGCCAAAAACCCAGGTTGCAGGCTAAAATCTGTCCCCAAACGCTTTTGTGAGGACTCTTCTCATACCAAAAGCGCCATCAAGCAAAACAAATCTCGCCAGCTAATCTGTCTTGCAAGTACCTGCCAGACGCTGGGGGCAAAGCCCCTGCCGCTTGTCCCGGCTGGCCAGATTCGTGGCACTGTTGTAAGGAATTAAGGGGCTCGCTCCAAAATCCATTGCTGGAACGTCTTTTGTTGCTACCTCTATGTTATGTTCTACTTTGTCTTGTCCAATTTTGTGTCTGAAGTGTCTTCCTAAAAGGGTCGCCGTTTTTAGCCTTCCATTCGTTCCAGCCGCCCCTAAAGATGGAAATATCAGAGAAGCCGTCCGACATAAGTTTAATCGCCACCCTCTCGGCGAAGTTACAGCCGGCACTTTGGCAGTAAACCACAATACGAGCATCTTTGGCAATCTCAGCCGTTGTTTTCCGGCGCTCATGATCACTGGCATTTACCGGAACATTTATTGAGTCGTCAAGATGTCCCGCCTTGAAATCACGGGCATATCTGGCGTCGATAAAGACAGTACCTTTATCACGGAGCTTATGGACTTTCTTCTCGCTCACCTTGGGGATGAAATTGCCCAGATGCGCCTGCTGGATAGAAGCTGTCGCACTGGCATTAGCCAGTAAACCTTCCTCGTTGGCAAAATGATAAGTCATCCCAAGCAAAAGTGCTGCGACGGTGAATCCTGCGGCTTGTCCCACCGAGACCCCCAATAATCGGCGGCAGGTCATCTTGTCTGCCGAGTCCAACCATTGCCGCCTGCCCCAATGTATCATCAGAATAGCCACTATGCCTACCACCACATGCAACATAAGTCGTCTTCGAGCAGGAGCAAGAATGCTGTCAAGATCGATCGGCTCAGGCGATACGATTAGCCCTGTACCATCCCAGCGCGGTGCCAATTCCCGAAACGACACCAATCTCACAGGCTCAGGCGGATTGAACATTTCTGCCTTGCCGTTCCGTATCCCAAGGAGTAACTCGTAGTGCTCATATTCCTTCGAGGTCGTATCAGACTTGACGTGTAGTATCATTGGGTGGGGACAATTACGAACCAGCCGGCTGGTAAGCATACCTACCGGAACCGCATGTAATCCGTTATCCTCTGCAGCCTTTCTCAACTCCGCTATAGAACTTCCCTTGGCTGAGCTGATATATTCGGGCTTGACCAGTTCCCGAAAGTTAACATTTTCACCAGCCAATTTCATCACCGTATAGAGGCAATACAGGCCACAGTGCGGATGTGACAAACCTCGTTTGGCAGCAGTTGATTTAGAAGGTTCTACCTGATTCTCTTCCGTTGCATACGTTTGGCTTGAAAGCAAGATCGCAATTACACAAATAAACAGCACCAAATGCCTACTTAGCCCATCTACAACCCTGAAGTTGGACATCCTTATCCACCCTCCTTCATAGCTTTGCCATCCCTCCAGATGTATTCTCCGCCACAAGAATCGGGGAGCACAACCTTCGTCCCGTCCGGAATGTCATTCGGAACAAAAGAACCCAACGAATCGTGATCAGGATTTACGATGACCTGCGTTCGCTTGTGATGCCACCCGGTTGTACCTTTATTAGCCTTGGTCACCTGCATATCCGCTTCCATAGGGACCCATACATCGTCGACCTTTTCAAAGCGAACGTTTTCCAGCAAAAACCGTGTCACGACAGCGCTTTTGTCTCTTTGAATCTCTATCTTTGCGATGTTGTAGCCATGCTGGGGATCTACCCAGACAGTATATGCGCCGTGTTCTGTCTCTGTTCCTATGACATAATAAGCAGACCCGGCCGTGTCTTCGATTTTTGAGATCACTGACATGCTGCCTGCCTTGTGAAGGATAACATCTATTCTTTCGGTCTCCCCGGGGCAGATACCCATCAATGCAGCTCCCTTGTATTCTGTGGCAATTACCTCCATCTTTCTCTTATCACTGTTGTTGATCAAGACCCTGTCATCTCTCTGTTCCGAGCCTCGAGTGTACTGGATGAATGACTTGCCGTCCCATAGGAAGCTCTTGTAGCCGGGTCTTTCTTTTGCTGTAATCACACCGTTCCAGAAAGAGCGGCGGTGGCTGACCCGCTTGCCGTCGAATCTGAATTCACATGGTTCTTTTTCTACCCCGCCTGGCAGACCTGTCGTCGCGATTGGTTTGATTGTACTTTCGCCGATAGCAATGAAGGATTGAAGACGGCTCCGCGTCAGTGCATATTCGCCCAACAGGTCTGAAACGCTTAACGTTGTAGGAACGAATGTGGCTTCGGTTCCTATTTTAGCCTTCCCGTCGTTTGCATCCGCAATCTTCTCTGTTTGCCCTTCGGTCTTACCATCAGACGTAGCCTCAGGACCCGCCGCATCTGCCAGGATCTCAGATGTCATTTTGTCGATTTCGCCAATGACAGCTTCATCAATATTGGGTATCAGTTTGCCATCTTGCCATGTGTAAAGGATGCCTTCGACCGATAGATCCAAAACCTCCGCTCCATTTTCAATGTCGTCTGGGACAAATGAACCCAACGAATCATGATCAGGATTCAGAATCACTTCAATGCGCTTATGATGCTGCCTCGCTCCATGAAAACTGCCGTCCCGATAAGTCCTGAGACCTTCCATCTCTGCTTCCATGGGAACCCAAACATTCTCAATCTTTGCAAAACAAACGTTGTTGAGAGAGCAGCGATAACTCGCTTTTCCCTCAAGAGCCTGACCCAGCATCATATCACCAGCTTTTTTCCGCACTTCTGCCTTGGCAATGTTATAGCCGTGCTCCGGGTCTATCCAGAGCGTACACTTACCGTGCTTGGTTACCGCATCGATAACATAACATGGCGGTCCTGCTCTACCTGCCGGTTCCATTCTATCTCGGACAGATATGGTGTCCGCTTGCTGAAGCATTGCATCTATCCGCTCATCATTGGCAAGGAAACCTAATAGGTCCGCCCCGTTGTATCCTCGTCCAATCAGGCTTTTAGCATACTTTCTGCTGTGGTCTATCTTAACTATACCGTGAGGCCGTGCCGTGGATGTTGGGGATTTTGAGTACTGAAAGTAGTCGTCCCCGTTCCACAGGAAACTCTGATACTGTGGTTTGTCTTCAGAAACCAAATTACTTCTTAGCCCAAAATCCCCCCAAAGATGGTTGCGAATGCTGATTCGTTGACCGTCGAAGCGCAGTTCCGAAGAAAAGTATGTCTTCTTTTTTCTCTCCGTGCTACGAAAAAAGGAGCCGGTGGTTTCAACTGAATCCTCGGATTTCATGATGAAAGACTGGAGCTTGTCCTGAGTCTCTCCGTACTTGGCGAGCAATTCAGAGGCACTGGGCCGCTCTGCCACAGTCACTTGTAACGACACGAGGCACATTACAGCGCCAATTACGTATTTTGACATCTCTGTTCTCCTTATCGACCCCGCAGTGTTGCGTGAAAAGGCGGTGCTGAGCGCATAGAGCGGATGCTCAGCACCCCGACAATTCATGTAGACTCACTACTCACACTTAGCATCATGGGTAACCCAGCACAATGGGTGAGACTCTCCTGGAATCCCGGAACAAGGAATATTGTCGTCTGCGCTGCAATGCTTGGAACCGCTTTCGGCGTTCATGCAAATCGTGGCGATGCCACTAACGCAGCCCATATTCGCTCCTTCATATTCAGCATTCCCACAATCAGTTTCGGGAGAGTGTTTAAAAGTGCCTGTGCAAGGCGGGCAACCTTGAATAGGACCCCAGCCCCCGATGAGTGATTCAGAGCTTAGGGTCTTTGGCGCTGCGCCTGCCCACAGAACCATAATCCCAAGTGCCAGCCCGAAAATAAGCGCGGGCCGTGAAAAAATCAGTATTCTCATACCAAACCTTCCTTTCTTTAATGGTTGCACTAACATAACGGATGGTTGATAGACGAAAGTAAACATCTAACGAATCCAAAAACGACATAATTCAATATTTTATTTATTTCACCATTGGCAGTACCTCCTATCAAACCTTCGTTTTTTCGCAACCGCATAAAGAGCTCTTGAATCCAGCCCTGACAGGCCAGACTATGAGAGCTTCCACATTGGTACTGCCAACAAATCACAAAACTGGACAGAAGAAGTCTCAACTTTTTTCAGTTACTTCCATAAGTTTGGCTTTTTCAATTAGTTACAGACGAAAAATTCTTTTGTCTTTTCTGCGTATAGAACTGGCTACGGTGTCAGACGTGCTTGGCAAGGAATTAAGATACAGCTTTGGAAATCCACTGCCGAAGCATCAAAGGGGGAGACACGAAGACAACTTTGACAGGGTCAATTTCTCCTTCGTATTCAAGAGATAACTCCCCGCTGGCAAATTCCTTGTGAGGTTTTTCCCTTTCAACACTAACAGTTATGTGCTCTTTCTGGTTCTATATTGCATGCAAATCTCCAATTCAGCTGTCTTTGTTCTTTATGCCTTGACTCGTTCGACAAATCGCTACGTGTCTTGATCTTGGGTCGGAAGATAAGAACCGGTATATTTTGAACTCCTTCTTGGATAAGTTGTTCCTTCGTAATCCATTTTTTCTTATGAGGGGGGTCCAACATCCAAAAGCCGCCTTTCTTGGCCATTGGTACCACAATCACAAAGTGTCCCCTGGGAGGCGCCCCATTTTTGGACATGAGCAATGCGATCATAGGATTTCTGAAGCGAAGAATATACTGAGGCTGAAGCTCAATCGCCATCGTCTCCAATCCCAGTTGCTCGGCAACATCTCTTAGTATCAACATCGACACGCCGACGTGCGAAGGCTCCAACAATGCAAGAAGTTCATTATATGTTATATCAATTTTGTAACGCCTCGTTATCAGATACAAGCAGTTAACGCCACATCGCATACGCAATTCAACTGTTCTCATTGCGCTGCCGAGGTTTTGCCTTGAAGGACTAGCTATCACCGTTTGTTTCCGCTTTGTTTCTTGATTAGTGTGCCTGCCGTTGTTACCTGTATTACTCTGCTGCAAACTCCCAAGGACTGCTTTAGCTGGAAGCGCGTAAGCAGGCTCCCGGTTTATTGATAGTGGTGGCTTACGCTGATGCTTGCTTACAGCCAAAGAACAAAATAACAGAAGCAGAGCAACGATAAGAGTTATCCTTTTCGTCAAGCAGCATCTTGTTCCTGCAGCGTAACTCACTTTGAGAACTCCTTTCTTTTGCCCACAAATTGCCGCTGCAAAACCGTGACAAGAACAAGGAGCAATATCAAACCTCCTGCTGCGAATAGCCACCATAGTCTTCGAAAGACACTCTTCTGCGCATTGCCTGTATCTGTAACAGTTGCAGGCGCAGCCCCATTCTTTTGGGTAGTGGGAGTACTCTTTTTCTGCATCAGAGCCTTTGCGTTTTCGAAATCGTCGGAACCTTCCTGTTTCGAAGGTTCCGCTTGTGGCGACAATTCGATTAGCTCCTTGGCTTGGTCTTCAAGGGCCTGTTCCAGCATTTTGTCAGAGGCACCTGCTACCATTGATGAGCCTATGATGAAATCGTAATACTGTGATCCGGGCGGAAACTCAAAATGAAACATCTCTTCTATCTCCGGCTCATTAACCTTTATTTCGTCTACAACAAGATCACTATCAAGAACACGTGTTTTGTCAGGCCTGCGATGTATGTAGTTAACATGGCTTTTCGTCGCAAGCCAAATATCCGGCTTGACTTGCTTTGCTTCAGTGATTGTCATTGTTAAGAGCGGTTTAGATTCGCCGTCTTCCTGGGTAGCAGTCTCATACTTCGTGATCAAAGCACCTCGCTCCAAGTCAAACGTCCACGTATCCATATACGTTGCATCTTTAGTGCCGTGAAGATCGTTGCTACGGAAAACGATTTTCCTGCCAGGTGTAATCCAATAGGCTTCCCAATCTTCAAGTGCATGTTTCTCGAATAACTCAGCAATTGTGCCGCGAGTGGGATGCCCCAGTTGTCTGGTGTAGTCGCTATGCGTTGCTGGGTGTTCTATGTTTGTCGGGTCGTACTCGGCCCGAATCGAGCCATTATTGATTTCAGAATCGTACGCTTTGAGAGACTTTCCATCCCAGACAGTAATTCCATAACGCTTTGAGGGCGGTTGACCAACGGGGACAAAGTAGCCGAGTTTTCGGTAGCGTTTCTCTCCGCTCAAGGCCCATTCACCGTAGACGTATGTTTCTTCGCCGTTTTGCAGGTGTTCGAATCTACGGTATCTCACAAAGAGATTAGAAACCTGTTTGTGCTTTTCAAGAATCAGGTTGCGCAACTCACTCTTTTCTTCTCGGGAGAGCATTCTTATTTTAGATTCGGCAAAGCCAAAGGAAACAAATACTCCAAGCACAAGAATCATAAACTGTTTCACAAGCGACCTCATATGAGTACACCTCCAAAAAAAATTTCCGGTCAACCACCCTCAAACATCAGGCAATTATAGTGGGCAGCACGCGCCCATTTCTCACTGGCAGCTGTATTAAACGTCAACTCGTATGACATTGCGCCACTGTCTGACAATTGCCATACCAAAGCTGAAAAACGCATTTACGATTTATACAGGAGCCTACGGCGAGTCTTCCGCAATCGTGGTCGTCGTCCCATATGCAATCACTGCAGGTAATGTATGGGATACACCATCCCCAACCTACACAGTGCTCCTTCTGAGCTTCGGATTCACAATATTCACAGGATCCAGCAAGGCAATATATAGGACTTTGTGCACAAGGTTTAGATTCTGTTTCACAACCGCATTCCCAATCAGCACCGCCGAAGAACGTGGCCAGACTGCTTTCATCGATATACTTGGCTGCAAAAGTCTCCTGTGAGTCCTGCAAAAGAAATGTGCAAATCGCGGTTAGAACGACGACAAGTGAAATACCTAAGAAAACAATAGTCCTTAACATTTTACATCTCCTATGTTTATTAAGTTAACACTCAATTTCTTGTTAATCAGATTTTTACGACTTGGCAAAATTCACTTTTCCAACATTTCTACTACCTCGCAATTTAACAATTTTCCATTTAACTTTTTCTAATATATCTAACTTGCCCTTCGGGCTTAAGTCTCAGAGCCGTTCGCTGGTAGCCGGTTCTTATATTGTGAAAGATGCTTTCATAAACCGAAGCTTTCCTTGGAGCTTTTTCTTTGGCGTGCCAATGCTACAATAGGTACTTCCAATAGATCGGGCCCGACGATTACTTTCAAGATGGCACGAGAAACTTCACCTTTTAGCTTGCTCCTTTGTAATGCAACTTTTACGATTTTTGTCATTTGTTCGGTTCCTGGTACGGACTCAATTTGGCTGATATGGAAAGGATTTAGCTCAGTTGACTGCGAGAGTAACTCGAACTGTGGCTCAACGTTACCCTGTGTGGATGTAATTTGTACACGCCTTATCTCAGCATCTGGGCTTTTTGTAGAGGGGAAAACGACTATGGAAGGTGCGGCTTTGATCGATCCCTGAAATTGTGCCAGAATAGTAAGTTTCAACTCTTTGGCCTCATCAACATTGGTATGAAAAGTAACAGTAGTTCTTTCGTTGCCCGGCATATGCGGTGATGTAATGGCAACAGCAAATTTGCCGTTACCACCTCGGAGTGGTAAAGCTGTGTTGGTGCTCCCATCCAGCGGCAACCTTGTTATATTCACATTTGGACTTGGATTAGTGACCTTCACTAATCTGAACAGCTCCTGATTCGACACAGCAGAAATCGTGATGATACGAGTTTTCCGTTCACGCAGCTTCAAAGTACCAAAGTTTATCAACTTGGGCGCAAGCTCAGCGGGAGCGTCAACAAAAGCTTCAAGTGTCAACAATACGGTCGGTGTCTGCGGGGCATTCGTGTGCAATAACACCGTTTCGTGATGCTTCCCAGGCCTTGAACCGAATTTGGCTTTCACCAAGACATCAACAGATTCTCTTGGAGGGATTGCCTCGTTGGTAATATCGACTGCGGTACATGCGCACGAACTCGATTGTCTGAGAATCCTAATCGGATGTGAACTTATATTATTAAGACGGAATCTGCACTCGCAGTGAGCAGCTTCAGCTTTTGTTATACGGCCAAAATCATAAACATGCTGCCTGCAGACTAGGCCTATCAATGGTTTGGCATCAGCAGGGGATTGATTGCCCCATATGAGATTGTGGAATAAAACAAGACAGACCAATAACCCACAACCTGGCGCAATCAAAATCGCTGCAAGTTTTACATGTTTAGTCAATTGCATACAATGGACCTGTCGAATTAACGTGCTGAGTAACTCGTTCTTTTTCCAACCGATCAAGTAAAGCGTCGAAATCAGGCGCAGTTTCTTCCCAGGCTTATGTAACTTCGCTGTTCACCAATAAGGGACAGCGGATGTTGTAAAGAACCATTCTTTTGTGTTGGCCAGTCGGCCGAGCGTCCGGCTGGCAACCGCATAAAAAGCTCTTGAATCCAGCCCTGACAGGCCAGACTATGAGAGCTTCCACATTGGTACTGCCAAGAAATCACAAAACTGGACAAAAGAAATCTGAGCTGCTACCGTACATTTCCACAAGTTCGGTCTTTTCAATAAGTTACAGGTCAAGACTTTTTTCACCTTTTTTCTGGCTGTTACCTGGCCAAGAGGTCAAAGCCGCACAATCAGTCAGAAGGCCGGCGACGGCGGCGCAGCCTCTGCCGCCTGTCCCGGCTGCGCCGATTCCAAACACTGTTGGCAGGGAATTAAGATGCTCGTTTCAAAATTCATCTCTGGAACATCCTTTGTTCGGGGCCACTTCAGCACAACTTTCAAGGCTCTTGGCGGCGTGTCCTTGGAATCATAGGACTCCTTCCACGGATATCCGTACGAGCCGCGAGTCGCATCCATAGCCAGAACTCGGAAATCAGACAGACCTTGCACGATTACATCTGAGCTCTCCTTTCCTATCACTTTTTCTCCCGCACATGTCTGCTCAAATCTCTGCAATAAGGTTTCTTCTCTATCTGGGCTCTGCGTAAAGCAATACCTGACCTTTGCCATTCGGGACGATTGAAGGCTCCCTTTCCACACCGGCATCATGGTATAAAAGGCCAATTCGGTCTTTTCGTTCGGTACGTACAAAAGTTCAAAGGGACTGTCACGGTCCTTGCTTGCTGGAGGATAGTAAAGACAGGATAACTCCTGCCGCAAGGTTTCCGTTATTAGCCGGGCCGTATGGTAAGCTGGCCGTCTGTCTTCGGCGTTCGACCAGATCAAATGAGCTTGCCTATATGCTGCATTCACCCCAAGAACCAATATTGAGACAATAAGCATAACAAGCAAAATCTCGATGAGTGTAAAGCCTCTGTATTCGGTCGGCCTCTTGTTCCTGAGTTTCGTCATTTCAGTCTTTTCGTTCCACAAATGATTTCATGTGAACCAGCGACAACAGCTCGTATTGTTGCTCCCGCTGTTGCTCTCGCCATGTCACTTGCACGTGAATCGCGCCTAAGTTTTCAACCGGCGTGGGGACTATTCGCACCTTCCATCGATATAGGCTCTCTTGGCCTTGCTTTGTTTCAAAAACAACATCTCCGGACTGTACAGTCTCGCAAACCAGCGTCTCGGCAAGTAGAACCGACTTGGTCAGCATCCTGGCATGGTGAGAAGCTCTTGAACACGTACGCATCGCACCAAATACGGCAATCATGGTGATACCTAATAGCGCAGTAGCTACAACCACTTCCACCATGGTGAACGCTCTGCCGGTACACCTGTGCGATGTAGTATGCGCATTGCTTTGCTTCTCAAGTCGTTGAATCCTCAATTTCCACCTGTTTGCCTCTGATTTTGATTTTCTTGATTGCATAATTGGTCGAAAGGGAAATGCTTGCATCAGGCCACAGCCTTGTCGGATCGAACAGTAAGTACCAGTCGTCTCCCTCGATGTTGAAGCCTGTCACATCTACTACACTAATACTTTTGCTGAAATAGCGCCTCGCCCCTTCAAAACCTTCCACCGGTTCGTAGTCCTGTGTGTTTATTGCTGTCGCTGCCTCCAGCACGAAACTATTGTCCTTTGTATTAATAGCGATCCGGGTTGGTCGTTTAGTATCAACTGCGAGATTTATTGCGTATTTGATGGCCTCGGCTATGTTCAGGCATTCCCGCTCCATCTTCAGACCTTCGTTGCTCCTCGTCGCGTATGGTATCGCGATTGTCACCATCGCTGCAATAATCATTACGACTATGAGAAGCTCGAAAAGCGTGAAGCCGTCAACGCCTGACACTCTGTATTTCATTCCCAAAGATATCATGGCTTGTGATGTCGTCATTGTTCCCATACACACCATCCGGGCCTGCAGAGACAATGTCATACAGGAATTCCGAATCTGTTAGCTCGCTTGGGTAGCTGTACCGGTAAGGATTGCCCCACGGATCCATCGGTACCGCTACGCTCTTAAGATAAGGCCCTCGCCAGTTCCTCACTTGCGGCTCCTGAATCAACACTTGCAACCCCTCCTCACTGGTTGGATAGCGTCCGACATCCTGCTCAAATAGATCCATTGCAATGCCGAACGTTCCCACAATTGTCTGTCTTGTCGCTGTTATTCTGGCCTCCCGTGAACGGCCGAAGAATCTGGGCACAACTACGGCCGCAAGGACACTGATTATTGTGATGACTAATAGCAGCTCGATAAGCGTAAAGGCCCTGGCAGTTTCAACTTTCTTTGACGACCTATCCATTTCTTTCACCGTTTCCTTTCTTAACGTACCATCGTACTGGTCTCAAAAATCGGCAATAGGATTGCCATGACAACAAAGCCTATAATCACCCCCAACACAACAATCATGGCAGGTCCCAGTAGGTTTGTCATTGAACCTATTGTTGACTCACATTCCTGATCGTACATCTCCGCCACTTCCAGCAGCATCTCAGGCAGTGTACCCGTCTCCTCACCAATCGCGATCATGTTGGCTGCAATCTCGCTGAAGTGGTGTTGGTCGTGAATCGCTTTCGCCAGAGTAGAGCCTTTTACGATGGCTTCTTCAATGTTGCCGATTTCTCCCGCAAAAACAAGGTTTGTTGTGATGCTTTTGGTCGTGTCCACTGCGGATAATATTCTCACGCCGCCGTTGAGTAATGAGCCAAGCGTTCTAGCAAAGCGAGCAAGTTGCAATTTACGATTTAGTGTCCCGAACATCGGTAACTTCAGTAACAAGCCATGAACAAATAGCCTGACGTGCTCCGCCCTTGATGCCACTAAGGCTAAAAATGCGATCGCAGCTATCGCAACTATGAGCACCCACCAAAATTGCTTTACAAAGCTTGTTGCACCTACCAAAATAAGTGTCGGCAGCGGCAGCTTCTGGTTAACGTTTACGAATAATTCAATGAACTTGGGTATCACAAAACCGGTCAGGACAGTGATTACCGCCGCGCTTACTACGAGCAGAAATGCGGGGTAGACCATAGCTCCTCTTACTCGGGCAATTACCGATGCCCGTGCTTTTAGTTGTTCGCTCAAGACAAACAGCGTCTCCGCTAAGCTGCCGGATTCTTCCGCCGCTGCCACTATTGCCGTATAAACCTGGGAAAAAACCTTTGGATGTTTTGCCATCGCCTGCGATAGAGAGCTCGATTGTTCGATATCACTGCCCACTTGTCGGACTACAGAGGCCAGATATTTGTTTTCTGTTTGCTTGGACAGTGTTCTCAACGCGACGCTCAGCCGCATTCCTGCCTTGAGCAGCGTCGCTAATTGATGGGTGAAAATGGCACGGTCGCGAGTGCAGACGCGGTAGCGCAGACCTGCACTTGAGCGAAAAAAGCTGGCTATCTTGCTTTGCCGCTCCACGCTCAGCAGGTAATAGCCCTTCTGCTTTAACGCGCTTACGACAGCTTCCCGCCGGCTGGCAGCCATCTGGCCGGAGACCAAGGTGCCTTCACTACTTCTCGCCTTGAAAAGGTAAGTAAGCATCAAACAGTTCCGTTTCTGGTCCTGCAGACCATCTTCATCATTATTTTAGCGCACTAAGAAGGGCACTTGTTGATGCTCAGCGAGTTGAGCCTCCGCCCGTCTTTCACCAGACAGGACCGTCAAGTTGGACACTTAATCCTGATACATGTTCAGAATATTCTTGTAACCCCTTGCAAAAACATTACTTGCGACAGTTCAGCAGGGCCGCCAGAATCGCCAATGATGGCCAATAATTGCCAAAAAATTTGCCTGAACCGGCGATTTGCCGGCAGGACCGTGCCTGCCCGAGAATAACGTCTAACTTATTCTTCCCGGAGCTGCCAAAAAATGCTATAATATCTTGGCATTCGTTGTAGCGGATTCTTAGGATTGAAAAATGAAAGGCTTGACATTTCTATTTGCGTGCCTATTGGTAGCCTCCACGTGTCAAGCGAGAACAATCACCGTGGACGACGACGGCCCAGCCGATTTCGATACGATCCAGGCCGGAATCGATGATGCGAACGACGGTGATACGGTTATTATTGCCCCAGCCACATATACTGGCGATGGTAATCGCGATATTGATTTTAGAGAAAAGTCGATCATGGTCCGGAGCACGGACCCCAATGACCCGAAAATCGTGTCGGCGACCGTGATTGATTGTAAGAACGAAGGTCGCGGATTCCATTTGGAGGGATGCATCCACGGAACAGTCTCGGGTCTGACGGTAACGAACGGTCTTGCTGAGGTTGGCGGAGGCATCTACTGCAAGGGCAGCAGTGTGACAATTTCACAGTGCCGCATCGTTTCAAACCGCACGATGCGCGAATCGCCAGATCCCGACCCGAATAGCGGCAACGGCGCGGGACTTTACTTGTGCTCCTCGTCAGCCATAATAATCCGTTGTACGATCAGTGACAATCAGACCACTTCCGGTGGCTCGCTTGATTGGGAAGAAACCGAGGGCGGCGATGGGGGGGGTGTCTACTGCAATGACTCCAATGTGGAGTTCCGGCACTGCCGCATAACCGGCAACGGAGCAGGAGATGGTGGTATGGCCTGCCCCTTCACGTATCCAGACGGTGGCAGTGGTGGGGGCATATACTCTGCCGGCTCCACCATCACGATCCACAACTGCCACATGAGCGACAATGAAGCAGGTAAAGGTGGCGCAGCGTGTACGGGGGCCGGGAATGGTGGCAGCGGGGGGGCCATCTACTGTGACGCATCTTCGGTGCTGAAAATTCGTGACTCAGTCATGAGCGACAATTCAGCCGGAGATGGTAACTCCGATATGGGGGGTGGCTGGAGAGGCGGAAACGGTGCAGGACTGTACTGTGCTTCCACTACGCCTTTGGAGCTTACTGGGTGCACGATAAGCGGTAATATGACCGGTCGGGGTGGCTGCTCATCATATTCAGATGACTCCGGCGATGGCGGCGGAATTTGGTGCCGCTCGGCGGTCATAGAAAACTGCTCGATACTCGGCAACAACACAGCAGATGGTGTGAGCGGCGAGGGCGGGGCTGGCCGGGCCGGCCACGGTGCAGGCATATACTGTACGTATTCGTTGGTACTGACAGATAGTATAATCAGCGAAAACAGAACAGGTGACGGCCTTGGCGGCATCGACACACCCGGAAGGCCTGGTAAGGGGGGTGGCGTCTACTGCCTCGGCCCAGCTACTATCACACGATGCAGAATTACTGCTAACCGTACAGGCATTGGTGGTGGTACAGACTACTACAGCACCAATGGTGGTGATGGGGCCGGATTATACTGCGCTTCCGCTACAATTGCTCACTGTGAGATTCTCAATAATACGACAGGTAATGGTGGGAGTGGCTTCGAAATAGCAGCAGGCGGCGGCTCCGGCGCAGGTGCATATATCAGTTCAGCTACTATTACAAATTGCCTAATCGCAGGCAACACTACAGGTGATGGAGGCGATGCCGATGTGCAGGCAGGAGGTTCGAGCGGTAGTGGTGGAGGTCTCTTTTGCAATTCCGGATTGGTTTCCGGCTGTATTATCACCGCCAACGCAACTGGCAGGGGAGGCAGTTCCTGGGAAGGAGCGGTTGGCCCGCGAGGAAAAGGTGCCGGCACATGCTGCACAGATGACGTAGAGATTATCGACTCGATCATTTGGGACAATCAGGCTGATCAGATATTTGGACACGACTGTAACAACGTGACCTTCTGCGATATTAGCGATGATGTCTGCATTGGGTCAATGGGCAATATTTCGGCTTATCCGTGTTTTGTTGAGCCGGGGTATTGGGCTGATGCCGATGACCCCAATATCGCTGTTGAGCCGAATGACCCGAACGCGGTTTGGATTATGGGGGATTATCATTTGAGCCAGAAAGCTGCCGGGCAGGCAGTGAATAGCCCGTGTGTGGATGCCGGAAGCGATACAGCAGTCAATTTGGGTATGGATCAGTTTACGACGCGCACGGATAAGGTACCTGACGAAGGTATTGTGGACATGGGTTATCACTACTGCGAGAATATCGCAGATTTGAATAACGATGGCAAAGTTGATATGGTCGATCTTGCAGTTCTCGCGTCTCAATGGCGGCAAGAGCCGGGCATACCCTCAACTGATGTCGCACCTGTCGGCAGCGACGGCATGGTAGACGGCCTGGATCTTGCGCTACTTGCGGAGAACTGGCTGTGGAACTGTGCCAATCACGGCCCCAGGGCTGATGGCAAGTAGCCTGTGACGGACCGTCAGTCAGGGATAATCAGTTTTGTTCCCGGCGTGATCTTGTTTGCGTCTTTCACGACAGAGCGGTTGGCATCGACAATCTTCGGCCACTTGCCTGCAGAGCCATAGTACTGTTTGGAAATGACGGAAAGGTTCTCTCCCTGGCGTACGATGTGAAATCTCCGGGTTTTTATCTTTTCAGCCTGCTCGTAAACCGTAAGGTCCGGTGGCTCCAATTGATTACTGATTCTTGATGGTTGATTATCGTCTGTGCCTCGTGCCGTCCGCCGCCGTTCCAGGTCGTCAACGTCCATAGTCCTTGTATTTGCAGAAGGGTCATTGGACAAACCGGAAGTCTCCCGCAGCGATGCGCCGTACTGGGAACGGACCATTCTGGCTCGTGTGCTTAGGCTCGGCCGAGTAGAGAGCCAGATCGCAGCGGCGATTGCGAGTATCAGCCCAACAAACATTCCTATTTTGAAATCTCTTTGCATTTGTCAGCGGATAAGTTCTGGCTTCCTGCTGACTGCGTCGCAGTAATAGTGCCGACCACTACGCGATCGCATCTGCCATACCTATTTACGTTTCTCCTTTATGGCTTTTGAGCCGAGCAACAATATCGGCGCAGCTATCGCAATGGAGGAATAGGTACCTACGATAACTCCAAAACCGATAGCGAAGGTAAAGCCTCTTAGACCTTGACCGCCGAAGATGTACATTATCAGTACGACTATAAATGTCGTGAAGGATGTCAGAATCGTTCTGGAAATAGTCTGGTTAATACTGTCGTTAATTATCTGTGGCGTCAGGCGGGCCTTCCGGCGGTTCTCCCGGATACGGTCGAAAACAACAATCGTATCGTTGAGTGAGTATCCGATCAGTGTTAGGAAAGCTGCTATCATTGCCAAGTTGATTTTGAAATCTCCGATCAAGAGTTTTTCGCCAATTGGTGTTGCTGCAATATACGTGCAGGCAGTGACGGCACCGAGCGTGATGCATACATCGTGCACGAGCGCAATGATTGCAGCAAGGCCATAGCGGACATTCCCGAATCGAATCCATATATATGTGATTATTGCAAATAGCGAAAGGATGATTGCAGCCAATGCGAGCTGTTTTTGCTCTTTCCCCACAGAAGGGTCTATTTGTGTCACTCGGGGTAGCGAGGTTGCCAAGCTCGTGGCGGACAGAACTCTGGTCGTTTCGTTTTGAACAAATCCTGTCCATTCATCCTCGGCTACTTCGCGCAATCCAGCCTCCGGCATGACACTCATGTATACGAAGGAGCTCACCGAATCGTTTGGCTCCACCGTTGTCAGATTCGGCCCCAGCAGTTTATAGGGATACCAGGTCAGGTCTCGCATGTCCGGCTTGAACCGCAAATCGTTCAATCTCCGGTCAATCTCTTGCAGCGTGGCCGCTCGTGCAATTTCGCATTCGATTTTGATTCCACCGAGAAAATCGGCAAGTTCTGGGTAAGAGTCTATCACTTCTTCAGCTACTTCGTTTGTGGAGATGATTTTGGGCTGGAGGTTCTGCTGGATTTCCAGCTCGTCCCCAAACGCTGTTAGTATTGCATTATTGACGACCTCATCAACTTCTGGCTCTAAAACTTCGGCGCGGATGAAAGCGGTTGTGAGCACATCTTTTACCAGCGATTTGTTCAGCTGACTTGTTGTTATGACGAAAGTCGGAGTGCTGCTATGTCGTGTCACTGAAAAGTTCCTTAGCTTCCGGCCGATGGCTGCCGTGACGCTCTTGATTGTGTTCGGGTCGTCTTCGGGAAAAGTGAGAGTGACGGCGGTTTTGTTCGTCTCGGTAGTGTTGATTTCATACCGAGTCCCTGATTTTCCGATACTATAGACATTCGTTGCTGCAAGGGCTGGGTTGTTCATCTTAGTTCCGAGTTCGTGTATTTTGTCTTCCACATACTGTCTTGTACGAGGCTCCTTCAAGTTGACCTGGGCGGAAGTTCCACCGGTGAACTCAATATCGTATTTATTGTTCTTTTCATCGTCTCTCGTAAGGAAGACAACAATGCCTGCTGCAATGAGCAGAATTGAGATGCCAAAGAAAACTGCTCTGGAGGCCATCCAATTTACGTTCGGTTTGTGTATGAGACGGAGCATGAACAAATGCTCCTTGATAATTCGCTTGGCTAAAAGAAAATCGAAAATCACCCTCGTTACAAACAGGGCGGTGAACATACTCGATGCTATGCCAAGCATAAGCACGATAGCAAAGCCTTTTATCTCTTCCGAAGCGACCCAGTACAGAATCGCAGCGGTGATAAATGTCGTCAGGTTAGCATCTAATATCGCTCTAAAGGCTCTTTGGTAGCCGTTCTTTATCGCGCTTGCCAAGCCTGAGCCCTTCTCTTGCTCCTCACGGATTCTCTCAAAGATCAGGACATTCGCATCGACGCTCATGCCGATGGTCAGTATGATGCCCGCGATACCCGGCAACGTGAAGGTTGCTCGGACCCCTGCCATTATCGCCAGGACAAATAGGATATTCATCAGCAAAGCGACGTCCGCAATCGAACCGGCAAGCATGTAGTAAACCAGCATACAGAACATCACTACGAACAGCCCGATAAAACCGGCTTCAATGCCCTTGTTGCGATTGTCCGCTCCGATGGATGGCCCAATTGTCTTTGTAGAAATGGGCTGCTCTATCAGCCGAGCCGGCAAAGAGCCGGCATTGAGCTTGTTGACCATGTCAAGGACGTCCGTTTGCGTGAAGCTGCCGGTTATTTGCCCATTTGTGGTTATCCTCGTGTTAATTACTGGAGCTGATATGGCAAGGCCGTCGAGCAATATACAAAGAGGCCGGTCGATATTCTTGCCAGTGACATTGCCGAACAAGCTCCCGCCTTTTTCATCTAAAGCGAAATCAATCGCTCGCCGTCCTGTCCGAGGTTCCGTGCCGGGCTGAGCCTTTACAAGCTTCCAATTCTTGTCGCCCCCGTGCAGCATCGTCTCATTAGCTCCGTTGCTTGCCAGGACATAATACTTATCGCCGAATGCGCCGACGATGCAGGGACGCTTCTGTTTATCAGTCACAATAACTCTAGGCAGGCCTTGTTCGTCCACCGCAATCCATTCCCTGAGCTCTTCTATTTCACACCATACAAATCTGCTATCGGAGGCGTACTTGGGACCTTTTTCTTTAAGCGATTCGACATAGCGTGTCATGTTGCCCATATCAACTACGGGGTGTCCCTGTGTTGGTAGTATTCGGAACTCCAATATACCGGCTCCTTTGAGCATCCGCTGCAGATCTCGAGGGTCGTCGAGTCTGCCTCTGAACGGGCGATACTCGTCGAAGGCCGCGGTCACCTTGTCGATTAGTTCCGCTCGGTCGGGGAACCCCTTCTTCAGTTGTTCAATCCGCTGTCTTCTTTCGCCTGACTTGGGCGACATCTCCAAGACGAAATCTATCTGCTCTTCGCTTAGGTTTAGTTTATCGAGGTCTCTTCTGGCTTGTTCGTATGCAATATTTTTGCCCGTTTCTGGATCTGTTAGCTGCGCAAGAACTTCCGCCCACTCGGCATACGTTTTGACGTATTCGGTCAGCAAGCCGAGATTATCCTCGGACTCAAGGAATTCTTTGAGTGAATCTTGCAGTTGCTGTTCACCTTGTTTTGCCCAATCACTTCTGTTTAGCTTGATTAGCTGAAGGTCGAGTTCGGCTGATGATATCTTCTCTTCTGTGGCTTTGAGTTCGGCATCAAGCTGGTCCCGTCTGCTCTGAAGCGCCTTGCGGTCGTCATAGGCTTTGCCAAGCGTGTCGAGAATCGCCACTCTATTGGGGTCATCTTGCCCGAAATCATTGAAATCTGCTGTTCGTTCTTCGGCCGGCTTTTGAAGCGAGCGCAGAATCGTGGCGGGATTTGTGTTTTTTGCGAGTAACTCCCTTTTGGCCTTTTCGCTGGCTTCACGTTTTTGCTGTGTTTCTGCGCTTGCTAGCGGCATTTGTATTTCGAACCGGGTATTACCCTGTGGTCGCCAGACCAGGTTTTGGATGTTGGCTGGGTCTATGCGCCTTCGCAGAACGTATATCATCCTTTGGGCCAAGCCTCTCTCTTCCGCTTGTTCGAGATCCTGCGTGCCAATTTCATAAATCAGGCTTGTTCCACCCGCCAGGTCGATGCCAGGCTTTAGTTTCTTCTGAGGCGGAAATAAAGTCCAAATCGCAAGCGCTGCCAAAACAATAATCAGGATGATTTTCGGTGTCAGCTTCCTACCCATAACAACTTCCCGTAATGATTAGCTCGTACCGTCTTGTTTTATCCTTCGCCGCAGCAGACCCTTCGGTTACAATACGCTATCGAGCAGTCGCTATTTGTTATCTTTCGACAAATTCTTCCCAATTGCTGAAGACACAACCTTTATTTTCGTATTGTTCGACTCATCGACTTTCAACGTAATTTCATCACCCTTGATGTCCACTACGGTTCCGATAATTCCGCCGATCGTTCGGACACGGTCGTTTTTCCCCAGCGACTGCACCATTTGCCTTTGCTCGTGTTGTTTTTTTCGTGGTCCTTTGAACAGGACGAGATACATCAGTATGAACATCAAGCCAATAAAGAGCCAATAGGTGTAAGAAGTCTGTCGCGGAGCTGGCTGTTGGACCAAATTAGGGTCAGAGGGGACCTTCTGCATCGCCTCGCCACCGTCAGTGATCGGCTCGGAAGGAATCGTTGACGGTGCCTCGTCACCGGGGCCTTGAGCTAATACCCATACATTATTCATTTTGCCTTCCTTTCATCGCATCTCTATTGCATGCGCCGCACGAAACACTCGAAGCGCGCCAACGCAGCGAAGACGCATTGTTTATAACCTGAATTTGCCCCGAGTTACAGAGAATTTATCGAATTACTCCGCCCATTTTTTGCAAGGTCAAAAGACTGATATTTTTTGAATTGCTTTGTTGCCCAAGCACAAAACTCGTTTGTCTTCAGGGTCAGCCTTATTTTGGCCATTAGTCTCTGATAAAACATCAGGTTATGCAGCGACGTCAAGATTGGGCCGAGCATTTCTCCAGCGTTGAAGAAGTGTCTCAATGTGCCTCGGCTAAAATTCTTGCAGCAGTAGCAGTCACAACCTGGCTCGATCGGCCCGGGGTCGTCTATGTGCGCACTATTTCTCAGTCGCACAGGCCCGTTTTCAGTAAAGGCAAAGGCATTTCGTCCGTTTCTCGTCGGCAGGACGCAATCGAACATATCGATGCCGGCTCCAACGGCGGCAATGATGTCCGCTGGCGTGCCGACGCCCATTAGATAGCGCGGTTTATCCTGTGGCAAAAGCTGCGTTGTATGCGTAACTGTCCTTATCATATTGTCATGCCCTTCACCTACACTTAATCCGCCGACAGCATACCCGTCAAAACCCAATTTGACAAGCTCCAAGGCACAGTGTGTTCGCAGCTCAGGGTCTATTCCGCCCTGGACAATAGCGAACAGCAACTGCTTGGAGTTGGCGTGTGCCTCTTGGGCTCGCTTGGCCCAGCAGATGGTCCGTTGCACCGCTTCTTTTAGCTGGGACGCATCTGCAGGAAAAGCTGTGCACTGGTCAAGGCACATTATCATGTCCGCACCCAGCCGATTTTGGATTGTTATTGCCGATTCGGCATCCAAGTATATCTTTGCCCCATCTACGTGGCTCGCAAATTCAACACCATTGTCATTGACGTTGGCCAGTGGGCTCAGCGAAAAGATTTGATATCCGCCACTGTCCGTCAGTATTGGCCCGTTCCAGGCCATGAATGTATGAAGCCCTCCAAGCCTTTCGACTACATCGACTCCTGGTCTGAGCATCAGATGGTAGGTGTTGGCCAGAACAATATCGGTGCCGGTTTCTCGTAACTGTTGCGGCGAAATTCCTTTTACCGCGCCGGCAGTGCCGATCGGCATAAAGACCGGTGTTTCGGCCTCTCCGTGTGCCGTAGTCAATGACCCTTGGCGGGCTGACGAGCGAGGATCTGTGTGGAGCAGTTCGAAGTTACTCATCTCAATAGACACTTACAATCTTGGAGCCGCGGTAGTAGTAGCTGAGTATCTGGCTCGCAGTTTTGCCCTGTCTGGCCATGCCCTGCGCGCCGCATTGACACATTCCAACGCCGTGCCCCCAACCTCTGCCCGCCAAAAATGCCCATTTATCGTCCCATTTAGCGATGTGGCAGATTGTGCTCTTTAGCTTGCGACCGGTTGGATCCACCGTAAGCCGCAGGTCTTCCGCCCGCAGAAAATCAGCCTTGCCCGTTGAGCCGATGAGTTTGACTTTCGTCAATCGGCTGAATTTTCCATGGTCGCTCTTGTCTGCCGGAACAATGTCTGCAATTTCTCCAAGCTCTCGAAGCTTTGGATACCTTTGCAGCAGGTTGGCCGTGACAGCCGTCATATCAAACCGGACCATAGGCCAGAAAAAAACGTTGAGCTTTGCCACATCTTTACAATAAGGACATTCGACGCCAACGAGGGGCTCAAAAGAGTCGCCGAATACCTGCTCGCTGTCTGCCGTGTGGCCGCCGCAGACTGAGCTATAGTAAGCTGGAAAAATCTCGTCATTCCCGTCAGAGTGCCTGCAGGTCAAGACCTGGCCATAGGTTTTGTTAACGGCGTCCCAAATTTGAGTTGATTCGCTCTTGACCCCCAGATAGACCTGGCTTGCCTGTGTCTTGTTGAGGTCCCAGCTGCGCCTGTTACCGAAACGGTTCTTGATGTAAAGACAGTACGTTCTTGCCGCGATTGCCTGGGCCTTGAGTGCCTCCGGTTCCCAATAGTCAGGCATCTCGGCGCCTACTACGCCAGCAAGATACGGCTCAAGTGGAACAATATTTATCGCATCAAAACTCTTGCCATCAGGATTGACTATGAGCTTCAATTTGCCGCGATAATCGTCACCGTTTAACCTAAAGATGTGCGGGTCACCCGGCGCAATTGTTATTTCGTTACCTGTAAAGCCTTGCCCGGCCAAAGTAATCTTGCCGCCAGCTATCTCTGCCTTGGCTGGCACGTCCAAAGCTCCAAACCGGCCCGGCGGTCTATGTGGTTGCGCATTGGAGTCCTGACTTGTAATGCTGAACGGTGCTCCAGTGTTGATTGTGCAATCTGTGACGTTCTCAACGAGCAACACCTTTACCTGGAACCGTGGTTCGACATCCATCTGTGGCGTGGGCCTGGCAAGCTGCCTTGGCTTGCAGCCGTCGTGAAGTATCACCAATATCAATAGGATTACTGAGAAGACTATCCGGCAAGGCAGTTTGCTACGATTCGCAGCTGCTTGGGTAGTGATTAAAGACGACATCAAAAACAATCAATAGAAAATATTTAATTGGTCAGTCCAAGCTTCGCAGCGATAACCCAACGCCGGCGAGGACTCTTTTGATTTCGTTTAGACTTGTCACGCCGAAGTTCTTACACCCCAGAAGTTCCGCATCTGTTCTGCGACTCAAATCACCTATTGTATGGATATTGAGCTTTTGTAGGCACTTGCGGGAGCGGACCGACAATTGCAGGTCATCTACAGGCTTGTTCATCAGTCCTTCATCCTCAGCCGGTCCGCCACCCTCATCAGCAGTCTCTTCTGAAGCCAGCAGCTTTTCCTCCAGAGCCATGCCGAGGTGCAACCCCTTTTGTGTGAGGATCACCTTGATTTCTCTAAGAGAAGTCTCACCGAAGTTCTTGTAAGATAGAAGCTCTGTTTCCGTAATATTCAAAAGATCGCCCAGCGTATCAATGTTCATCTTCTTCAGGCAGTTCCTGCTGCGTACCGATAGTTCAAAGTCGGAGATTGGGGTCTCAAGGATCTGGTTTTTGCGAGTTCGTTTCTTTTCTATTTCTTCGTCGAAGAACATCGTTTTTGAGCTTTCGATGTCTTTTTTGAACAGGATTGCCCTTTGATGATTCGGATGAGACTCCAGGACCTTATCAACGTAGTAAGCGGCTTTGTCGAACAGGCCTCTGTCTTCATGAAGCACAGCCAAATTCAGCAGCGCGCTTACCGATACCGGAGATGTTGAGACAATCTGCATATAGTATTCGATCGCTGCTCCTTCATCGCCCGATAAATCACAGCGGTACGCAAGGTGGAAAAGAGCTCGTTGATGGTTCGGTGATAATTCTAAGGCTGTCTTGTAGTTGTTTGTTGCCTCTTCATAGAGCCCTTGGGCTTCCTGAAGGCGACCGAGCTGGTAGTGGTATTCTGCACTTACATTTTTGAAATTCGCGCACGCCTTTAGTTCCTTTGCTGCAGAGTCGAAGTTTGATGCGTGACGATATGTAGCAGCCTTTTCCAGATTTATGTTCAGCGGGTCAGCCTCGTAATTGAGACTTTCTTGTAGGTTTTCGATCACCTCGTCGAATCGCCCCAATTGGCGAAGGGCAAAGGCCAGGTGCAGGAATTTTTCTTTGCAGTCTTCGGCCTTTTGCAGTTTCTCAACCGCTTCGTCGAATCTCCCCAGAATAAACAGCCCGATTCCTACCGCGAGTCTGGTTTTCCGTGAGGTCCTGCCCATATTTGCGTCGACTTGTTCTGCAAATTTCAACTGCCTGGCCTCACTCGAATTAACGTAATGAGAAAGGCTCCTAATTTTGTCCATCGACGGCAATTCGTTGGCAAATAGTCTGCCTTCCGGCTCTGTCGCTGGTTCCATCTAAATTCTCTCCTGTAATCTCTTGTTTGTATTGCTCCTTGTTCGTGCAAGCCAATCGTATGCCAAACGCAAATTATAAGCCGACAGAAGAGATTTGCAAGAGGTTTTTTACCGTCGGCGCTCCTGCGTTCGCGATTATCCCAAAATTCTCTGGACAGCCAGGCAGAGATTCGCCATAATATTTTTATGGCCTAAGAGTCGTAGACTATTGGAGGCAGGGGCGGATATGCGGTTGTTTTGTTCGTTTTTTTCTGGGCCCAAAAGCGGCATGCCCGCCGCCGCCCGGCAAAGAGAGCGAGCTTGACTGCACACAAGCAGGCCCCGATGGATTCCTCGATCTGGCCCTAAAGTTTGACACTCAGGACGTTGTTGCTGCCATCGAGGAGAAGCTGGGCTCGCTGACTGACGGTGATGTAATCGTCCTGTCTCTCACCGCAAACTTGCTCCAAGAGTATAGCGGAATGCCATTGCAGGGCGAGGATGTGGTCATAATCCTGAAAAAGAAAGACGCCCAATAGTCTACGATTAATGGCCCTGCTGTTCCCGATCAGTGTGCTCGCAGGCAAACGGCCGGCTTAGCTACGGCCAGACCATTTCTCTGGTTATGTTAGGTTTTGATAGACTGGCAAACAGCTTCTTCTTAGAGCCCCTATCAAAATGACAATAAACGCCATTTTCAGTGCGGAAATCGCATATGAAAGCTCTTTATGTTAGAGGCTCTTAATTGACTATTGCTATTCTCCGCCTTCTTTGCGAGGCAGCATCGCCCGCCATTCTTCGGCCTCTTTCGGCTTGCCGCAGCTTGGCTACAATCTGAGTGCCTGTGTGTTTCTTCTTCATAATAGAGGTCTCCTAAGAACCGGTGCTGCTTCATCTGAACGGCCGATGCTCGTTCCTGCCGTAATCTGCTCTCACCGCCCTTACCCCAAGCTGGGGCGGCGAGAGAAAGGTGAAGGCAGGAACCTGCCGGGTCCGCCTCGAGCTGACCCTTCTACCTTTCAAATCGGCAGCACAACTACAATATCTTCCGGAAACCTCTCATAAGACATGGACCAATTTTCGGGGGCAGGACCAACTTCTTCTTTCGCATCTGCCTTCGTTTTGACAACCAGGTAACAGAACTCATGGTTGATTATTTTGGCCGGTGCGTTCAAGCAACATGTTAAGACCGATTTTACATCCATATTGCCCTTGTCATCCTCTCTGCTGCTTACATAAACATAGGGTCTGTGGGTAGCAATAAAATCTTTCCGTGACAACCAGATTGAATATGCCGAAGCAGCAAGAGCTAAGACAGCAATAAAAACAGTGGCGTCTTCTTGCCACCATCTTTTGGGCTTCGGCGGATTCTCAACAGATACCCGTTATGCTTCCCTTGCATTTTGGTTTGTGTCTTTTTTCTTCATAATGCGATCTTTGCTCATCAAACACCCTATGGTGTACAGGACTGCTCCGACGAGGTAAGAAAACCATATATTTGCGAATCCTACGGACCGCGTGGTTACTTGATATATGAAACACACTGCAATCATGAGTGCGGCAAACGCTTTTAGGCTTACTCCCAACGCTCTTCTTTGATTCATTTCTTCCATAATCTCACCTATAAAACCAGCCAGAAGGTCAAGGTCAATGATATTCCAACGATCAGAGAGACGACGCTCCAGAGACGCCAATCCATCAGAAGTCTTGGTTTTTCTTCTTCCTTCTCTTCAATGGTTCCCCAGCAAAGGCCTTTCAACTTCTCCTTAGGATATGGTTTTGTAAAATGGCTGCCTCCAACGGTTATTGCTCCCGTTAAGATTCCTCCTGCCCATCCGGCCCACACAAATGACCACCAATAGGGCGTGACCACCGGGCCGATGAACCTGTCCAGAATAAAGGCTGACACTGAGCCTACTAACAGGCCAACGAAGGCCGGCAGGGCGGTTGCTCTTCTATAGAATATACCAAGTGCAAGGGTCACGAACAGGGGAAATTGTATGTACGAGAGCACCGACTGCCATGCAACATACGCCGCACCGAAAACGGGGAAGACCACGGTTGCGAACAGTCCACCACAGATCAAGAGCAAAATTATGGATACTCTGCCGGCCCAAACATAATGCATATCCGATTTATTCTTCACGAAAAATCTTTGATATATATCTCTCGTCAAAACCGTCGACATGGAAGTCAATAATGAATCACAGGACGACATGCCCGCTGCATAAAGTGCTGTAATCGCTGCACCGGCGGTACCAACCGGAAGCAGCGTGGTGACAACTTTGGGCATGGCGTTGTCTGGGTTGTCTGCAATTATCTCCGGGAATAATACCGCCGCACAAAGGCCGACAAGCCCCCATATAAATGTCATCGGGTACTTTATGATGCTTCCTACTACCAGTGCGGTTCTCGAATCTGCATCACTTTTGCATGCAAACGTTCTTTGTAGGGTGTTTTGATCGGTGCACCAATAAGCCAGACCCAGAGAGAGCGTGCCTATGAACATTGCTCCCCACCACGTGTCCGGCGTGCCTTCGGCCCTGCTCAATACTACGTGGAACATTTTGGGTGGCAGTGCAGAATGCAAACCGCTCCATCCACCGACCTTCCGCAAAGAAAAGACGATTAATCCCACGGCACAGACCGTCATAATTATGAATTGCAGAACGTCTGTAATCATTACGCCGGTTAGACCACCCAAGAAACAGTAGAGGCCCGTTACTCCGGCAGCTACGAGTAACGAAAGCCACCAGGGCCATCCGACAATCAGTGACAGCGGCAGTGCCATGGTATAGATTACTACGCCCAAAGTTAGCGTCCTTACTATGATGAATAATACCCCCCATAGCGCACGCATGGAAGAATTGTATCTTCTCTCGATGAATTCAGGTATGGTATAGACTCCGCTTCTGTAATAATGCCTGATAAAAAACCACGATGAAACTATGCAGGGAATGGCACAAGCAGGCAGCCAATCATAGTTCAGCCACGCCAATCCGGTCGCCGCAACTATTCCAGTAACGCCTATGTAAGTTTCGGGCCCTATATCTGTCGCCTGGAGAGAACAGGCAGCTATCCACCAAGGCATCCTTTTTCCGGCAAGGAAAAAATCCTTTTGTGATTTCACGTATCTGCTGAAATATGCACCTAAACCCAGGACGATGGTGAAATAACCAATGATTATCACAATATCTGGCCATGCGAGCATCTGTATACCTCAAATATCAGAGCATGAGATTGATCAGGAACCGATTTTGATTCTCATTCTCTCGGCTTTTATATTCCGCCCTTCTATCACCAGTAGAGGTTCCTCTTCTGCTAAATCTCTGACATCAAATTCAACCTTTACCTTTTGCCTTTCTCCGGGAAGGAGGGAGAAATAGTTGTCTTGCCAGTAAATCGGCAGCACAAGGTCGCCTGAGATACTTTTCTTTATCTTTGGATTTACTGCAAAAGCTAAATTTGAAGATGGATTTCTCAAATCAACATAGACGAAACAAGTCCTGCTCTTTTCTTGGGCAGCGTAGGATATATCCAAATCCACCTCAGCAAGATTCTCCAAGTCACTGAAGTTGGCAGAGTCATCGAGCCCCGTCGATAACCAGTAAAAATTGGAGCTAAGCAAATTATCTGATTTGTCTTTTAGCTCAAGTTTTAGAAAATGGGTCGTGCTTAAATCTTCTGGCCAGCCAATTGTAAATACCTTATTGCTGCTGTCAGGTGGGACACTCACCGTCGCGGTCCTGGAATATCTCTCGGTCATATCTAAATTATATGCTTTTGCATTCACCGTTAGATCTTCGAGGCTTTTGTAGTAGCCGTTGATCACATAAATAGAATCATTATCATACGAATACTGAACATGTAATGGTTCGCATGCCTTCTTTGTGCCATAGTATGCGCCCGTCGGAGCAAGGTACCAGTCAACGACGTTCCATGATAGCGTCGTTGGCCAGGGGGAATTGAATTTCCACGTAAGAAGGAATGTACAGTCATACTTGTTTCTCCCAACGACCTCATGCAGAGCACGCATGGTCTCCATCGTCATTATCTGCGCTTTGTAAGAGAATTCTTCGATATTGTCCGCTTCTCCATAGCGACGATTTAGCAGCTTCGTAAACGAAGGTACAAGTCTTCCTTCTTGGTCCCCATCGAGCCAGGTCCCGCTACAAATCGTATGGAAATGCCATGCTCTCTTACTCGGTGGCCACACGTCTTTTTCAGGCAAAAACTTGTAAAAACTCTCAGCAAGAGCGACCTCTCCGCCAATGCCACCCGAATATGTAGCCCCGGAGGCGTAATCCCTTGGCAGAACGGTCCATTCAGTATTTGAAGCTCGCCCATAATAGTACGATGGCGGTGAGAAATTCCATGGCCCACCTGTTCGCGATCCGCCCATGCCTGAGCGTACCTCTGCGGTTCCGCCCGAGCCTGATTGATACGTTATATACGGAACATACTTCTGGATTAATTTCCGGTACCCCATATCGATATCTGGCGTGGGGACCGTTTCATCATGACCAATGAAGTGGATTAGGGATGGGTGATGCCTTATTTCGAGCAGATGGTCCTCAAAGCAGTCCAGTTGGAGTTTATGATCCCGATTGTTTCGTGCAAATATTTCCGGCGCTATCATAATCCCATACTTGTCACACATGTCATAGAATTCCGGAAGCTCTTTTATCGAATATCCCTCCACTCGCATCAGATTCCAGTTCATTTCTTTGGCGTATCGTAACATAGACTCGTACCGTTTGCGGGAGAATTGCAGCAGAAGGTCGCTTGTCATCCATGTCCCGCCTCTTCCAAGGATGTTTTTGCCGTTGTACTGGATGACTCGCCATCCTCTTTTATCCAGACAGGTTGTCACCTCACGAATCCCAAAGTTGATGCTCGTACTGTCGGAGATTTCGCCATCTATTTCAAATTCCAGGCGTAGACTGTAGAGGTTCTGCGGCCCCAAGGGATTTGGCCACCACAATCGAGGGTTCTTGACGCTTAACACAGGGAACTTATCGAGCGAAAATTCAATCTCTTTTGTTTTGCCAGGGGCGAGCCTTACAGTCTGACGAACTGCTATTACGTAGCTGCCACCCTTTGAAGTTCCACTTTGTTGGATATTATCCACATCTGATATAATTGCCTTTAAGGTTCCTGTAACCCGTTCATTGCTCACGTTGTCTGTTACTGCAGATATTTTGAGGTGTGCTACATCGGTAGATGGTAAATCCAGGTCAGTGACTACATTAGGATGCTTTATTGTCACGGGACCTGTTGCTCTGATATAAGCATCCCGCCATATTCCCATGTTGCCATCGGGAGGATAAGGACAGTGATCGTCCCACGAGCTGGTACACTCCATGTCTGTCCTTTTGCTGTTCCTGCCATGAGATTGTGCCGGTGCAATTATCTGCACGGCAAGACAGTTTTTGCCCACAGCGGCGTTATCAGTAACGTCGAAAGCAAAACGCTTGAACATTCCAACAACCGAATTGCTGTCAGCTATCCTTTTCCCGTTTAGCCAGATGTCGGCCTTGAAATTGATGCCATCAAGGTGTAGCCAGATCTTCTTTCCTTCATGTTGTTGTGGTAAACTGAATTCGGTACGATACCAGTATGGAATCCTGAAGGGACTATCATCAGCCATGGAATACCATATTCCGTCCTGATATCCGGGTATCTTTCGCAGGTTCTCGCCGAAGTATGGATCAGCAAAGACACCATTTTTGGATAAAGCGGCCAGAACTGTCGATGGTACAGACGTAGTATACCACCCCTCTGGTTCAAATTTGCCGGTTGATATAGTGCCGCCATCTGCTTTGACCTTATCAGACGATTGTACTGCCCATCCTTCTCTCAGAAACAGCTTCTGTGGGAAGGCTTGCTCATTTTCTATTAGTCCAGCAGAATTGGAGGATGCCATTGCAAGAGTAAGTCCCACAATGGATATCACAAGCATTCTGTTCATTCTTCCGGCTCCTTTCTATGCTCGAATCACTACGTGACGTTTGCCTGATCTGATAGGAACAGCAGTTAGAGTAGTTCTCCTGCATTATTGTGGATTTTCACAATTGCAGCCACGATGTCATCCATATCCGACCTTGCCGAGAGCAGGACCTCATGCGGAATGACCACAGTCTCACTGCAAATCTTTTCCGTTATGGGGAATTCTTGATCTTTTATAGAGACCGGCTTTCCATAATACGGGCAGGTGAATGGGCATCCTTTGGGGCCTTCTTTGACCTGCTCAAACATGGGATTTTTTGATAAGGGCCAAGGGTAGCCGATGTGACAGGGAATACCCTCAGCATTCAGCGCCTCAACAAATTTGTCCCTCCCGAGACCAGCGAATTTCTCCTTGTCATACTGCAAAAGATATAAATAGTAGCCGTTGACATCGGTATTTCCATCGCCCGGGACAGGATTGATGCCGTTGATGTCCCTAAATCTATTGGCCAGATAACGAGCGTTCTCATTTTTTTTCCGAAGCTGGTAATCGAGCCTTTCAAGCTGTGCGAGGAGCACGGCTGACTGTATTTCACTGAGGCGATAATTTACCGGCATAACGTAGTGTATATACCATGATTCTCCCTCATGGCGTCCACAACTACGGTACTGGATACATCTCTCTGCCAATTCACTATCATTCGTGATTATGGCGCCCCCTTCGCCGGCCGTCATATTTTTGCTTTCCTGAAAACTGAAAGTCGCTGCGTCGCTAAGGCAGCCTAATTTCTTGCCCTTATAGATCGCTCCGTGGGCGTGGGCAGCATCGGCGATGACGATGAGATCATGTTTTCGCGCGATTTCGGCAATCCTGTCCATGTCGCAAACAAATCCGCCATAATGTACCGGGATGATAGCTTTTGTTTTATCTGTAATTGCCTTCTCTATCTTCTCCGGGTCGATGCATTGGGTGTCATAGATTGTGTCAACTAAAATGGGAATCGCATTAACCTGTAGAACTGCGCTTAATGTTGCGATGAAGGTTAGTGCCGGCACGATTACCTCATCTCCAGTTCCGACACCGGCTGCACGCAGCACAATCTCTATGGCAACGCTCCCGTTGGCGCAGGCTATACCGTAGCTTGCATCATGGTACTCGGCGAATTTCTTTTCAAATTCCTCGGTTTTTGTGCCGGGGTCTGCTCCCCGCATGCCCGCGAACCAGGTTCGGCTCTTAATCACCTCTTCAACATACTTCAGCTCCCGTTCATCATAATGAGGCCAGGCAAAAAATTCTTTCGTTCGAACCTTATCTCCACCGTTGATTGCGAGCTCAGCCATTTTGTCTTCTTCCTTTAACATGAGCGTTGGCTCGTTTGCTTTTTCTTCATGTCGGCTGATTAGACCAAGAATGTCCACATACCGAACACCGACCCACAATCGGATGCAAAAATTTCCTGCAAAACCTGTACTCGGTTTTCTGCTAACGCAAGACCTTATGCTTGCGACAGATTTCTAATGTTCTTTCGATAGGCAGAGCCTCACAGATGTGATTGCTCCTGCCGACGATAGCGGTTGCTTTGAAAATTGAGTTGTAAACGGCCTCTTCGGTCGCTTCTACCACGGCCGTAAATAATACATCCATTTTGCTGTTAGGCAATGGCTCACCGGAGACCTTTTTTCTTTTCGCCCCAAGTCTGAGCGCCTTGGCCGTCGAAAAGGCGATTACATAGTCGCCGCTGGAATTGTTCATAACCGAGCCGGTCCGTGCTAAGCCAAGCACCGCCCTCTTGGCTAATCTTTTGAGGTTCCGGGACAAAAGCGGGGCATCGGTGGCTACTACGATCATGCAGGAGCCACCCTCATTTGCGATGTTCTTCTCCGCAGCTAATTCCCTGCCCACAGGAGCGCCGTTGATGGTCAAGACTCCGCTGAAATTGCTCTGAACCAGCACGCCGACCATATAGGCGCCGTGAGATTTGGGCAGATGCCTCGAAGACGTACCGATACCACCCTTGAAGCCAAAGCATATCGTCCCGGTGCCGGCCCCGACTGAGCCTTCCTCAACGGGACCGGCGGTAGCCTTCTCTATCGCTTCGCGGACATGATGTTGACGCACCGGCCTGCTTCTAATGTTGTTCAACCAACCGTCATTCGTTTCACCCACCACAGGATTTATAGACATCACGTCTTCGTTCCCGGGCAAACTCAGCATGTATTCGATTACGCCGTCTGCTACTATCCCGACATTTAGTGTGTTGGTCAGCACGATGGGCGTTTCAATATTTCCCAGTTCCTCAACCTGAGTATAGCCCATCAGCTTGCCGAAGGCATTTCCCAAATAGATGGCAGCCGGGACTTTTTCGACAAAGAGATTTCCTGAATGTGGGACGATCGCCGTCACTCCGGTCCTAATGTCTTTTCCCTCTATAAGCGTGACATGGCCGACCTTGACTCCTTTAACGTCGGTAATACCGTTTAGATTTCCGGGTGGCAGCACCCCAGGTGCTATTCCCACTTCTCTGGCTCTTGGCCTGACGGTGTTGTGCTGCTCTGCCCACAACCTTGTACCAAATGTGGCCAGTAGAACTGCACAGAAATATCTTCTTGCCTTATTGCTCAATTCCTGTGTCTCCTGTTGACTCCTTAATTCGGACACCAAATACAAGAACAACCCGAGCCTTTCAATTTGGTTGCGCTGCCAAGCCTCTCAGTCGCGGTAGAATAGCACATCTGTCATCAAATTGCCACTGCTGTATGTCTTTTGTTAGAGATTTTGCTATAATGCTTGGCTAAGCCCCTCGTCAACTGCCACTCAATCGCTTCTTGCCATTTGTGCCGAATTGGCAAAGCAAAGCTCGTCTCTCTACCAGCGCCGTCCGTTTTTGACCGCTTCTCTGTCACTCTGACCACCAATCAAGAAAGCCTGTTCCCCAAAACTTCAGAGCACGTGAAAGAAAAGAAGTCAGACAGACTTGGACTCGTGTTGAAAATGTGCAACGACTCGCGTCTTGTTGTTAAAAAAACTCGGAAAGTAAAAACAACCACATGCGACGACTTGACAACGGTGACGGATAAAGCAAGATAAAGTGAAAAGAACCGGTATGAGAGCAGCCAAGCCAGCGATAGAAGAAATATATTTCACCAAGTGCTTCTTCGGCCGGGGTAAAGTTGGTAAAATCAACGAGTGTAGGCTCGGCGGCGTAGCTGAGTTGTGGCCACGTATGAGATAAAGGAGCTTTCGAAATGAAAAAAGATGTTAAATTCGCTCTTGTCCTGCTTTTTCTTTTGCCCGTGTCAATTTCGCTTGGCCAGCGCGGAGGGACTCAGGCTGTTGAGTTCGAGAAAATATCGGATAGGCTTATTGAGGTTTTAGGCGGACGGGGCGCGCGAACAGGAGCATATATCGGTGATAACGGAGTTCTCGTAATTGATGCGAAAATGGATAAGAAATCAGTAAACCAGGTCATCGATGGGATTAGACAGATCACTGACAAACCGGTAAAGTACCTTGTGAATACGCATAGTGACGGTGACCACGTGATGGGAAATCGATTTTTCCCTAATACAGTGACTTTCATCGCTCACGAAAATTGCCGCCGAGAGTTTTTTCATTCAGGGAGAAATGGAGCTCCGTCAGAATGGAGTAGTCCTGAATTAGCGCCTTTTGTTCCCTCAATAACGTTTCGTGATAAGATGGATATTCATCTTGGTTCCAAGAAGGTCGAGGTATGGTATTTTGGCGTTGGTCATACCACTGGAGACGCTGTTGTTTACTTTCCCGAAGAAAAAACGGCCTTTCTCGCGGATCAAATATTTCTGACAAGATCTCAGCTTATCCACTCCTATAAAGGTGGCAATTCCTTTGAGCATGTTAAAACGCTCACCAAAATGCTCCAGACAATAGATGCCGAAAGATTCTGCAGCGGGCATAGCGAAATGACAGACCGGGCGGGAATTAGGAATCATATTGAACAGATGAAAAAACAACAGGAAAAGGTCGGAGCTTTCGTTGAAAAGGGAAAGAGCATAGAAGAAATAAAAGGCGAATTTAGCGAGAATGAAGCCAGATTAATCGAGACTATATACAACGATATAACAAAGCGTTCTCATTAGCAGTCTCAGTCGATTGGATCGAATCGTGGTACTAAATATGCTCCGTTGCGGCTTATAAAAGGAAAGCTGGATATGAACAAATCAATATTTCAGTTGCTGAGCGCATGCTTGGTTTTGGTTGTAGTTCCTTCGGGCCCGGCGAAAGAGCTGGGAACGAGAAATGGTGAGTGGATACCTCTTTTCGATGGCAAGACGCTGAAGGGATGGAAGGCCAGCGAAAATAGGGGGACCTTTAGTGTACGAGACGGGATGATCGTGGCCGACGGCCCGCGGAGTCATCTATTCTATGTGGGGCCTATCCAGAGCCACAATTTCACTAATTTTGAACTGCGGATAGATGTGATGAGCATGCCGAAGGCCAATTCAGGCATTTTCTTCCATACCGAGTACCAGCAAAAGGGATCTCCACAAAAAGGCTATGAAGTCCAAATTAATAATACATACCCTGGAAGGTGGGACTATCGAGAATTGAAAAAAACAGGCAGTCTATATGCGGTTAGAAATGTGTTTGCCTCGTGTGTAAAGGACGAAGAATGGTTCAGTATGCATATCATCGTGCGGGGCCGGCGCGTTCGGGTCAACGTGAACGGAAAACTACTCGTGGACTATATTGAACCAGATGAGCCGGTGCGATTAAAAGCAAGGGCGGGAAGAACTCTTTCACACGGCACATTTGCTTTACAGGGACACGATGAAAGCAGTAAGCTGTATTTCAGGAATATTTATGTCAAGACACTGCCGGGTACCGCTCGTCCGGACGACATGCGACCCGGGCAGGAAATTGAATTCCAGAAACGAATCACATCCTATCATGCCGCCTATACGCCCTTGATCGATTACCATGTTCATCTAAAGGGCGGATTAACTCTCGAAGAGGCCTTGCACAAATCCAGGCAGGCTGGCATCACCTACGGTATCGCGGAAAATTGTGGCCTTGGGTTTAGGGTGACCGACGACGAAGGGCTGAAACAGTTTCTCCGTAAGCTCGAGAACCAGCCTGTTTTCAAGGGCATGCAGGCGGAAGGACGTGAGTGGGTGAATCTCTTTTCGCCGGAATCAATTGCCCAATTCGATTATGTGTTTACCGATGCGCTGACCTTCCGCGATAACAAAGGCAGGCGCACTCGGTTATGGATCAGAGACGAGGTAAATATCGATGATAAACAAGAATTCATGGACATGTACGTTCGAGAGATTGCGACCATATTGAATAACGAGCCGATCGACATCTTCGTCAACCCGACATTCTTGCCGGCGGTGATAGAGGATGAATATGATCAATTGTGGACCAGGCAGCGTATGGAGAAGGTGATACAGGCTGCAGTCAAGAACGACGTGGCTATCGAAATAAATGCCACTTTTAGGATTCCCAGCGCGAAGTTTATTAAGCTGGCAAAGAAGGCCGGCGCCACGTTTGCCTTCGGTACCAACAACGGCGGCAGAGAATTAGGACATCTGCAGTACTGCCTGGACATGATTGATCGATGCGGCCTTACCAAGAACGATCTATTTATTCCAAGACGTCACGGCAAGAAGCCCATCCAAGTAAAGAGACTATCTAAGGCCCCCCTCCGATCTTTTTAAGGCGTAAGAATACGCGTAAGGCAGTGATTTTGACAGAAGGCTTCGAGCTTGATTTTTGATTGAGTTAGTTTTTGTTATTACTGTCGCCATCGTGTTCGTCTCGGCTATGTAACGGACTCAAGTCACTGGAGGTAGAAATATATGAGCATGAATAAGAAAAACCTTATTTCCCGTCGTGAGTTTATAAGCTCCACTGCGGCTACGGCAATGGCCTTTACCATAGTGCCCAGCCATGTAATGGGAAAAGATGCGCCGAGCAACAAGCTAAATATCGCCGGCATTGGCGTGGGTGGCCGAGGTGCAAAAGACCTTCGTGGTGTCGCCAGTGAGAATATTGTGGCACTATGCGACGTGGATTCGGAACGGGCGGCAGCTACATTCAAGAAGTTTCCAGAAGCCAAAATCTATCGTGATTTCCGGGTCATGCTGGATAAGCAGAAAAACATAGACGCGGTCGTAGTAGCCACGCCGGATCATACGCATGCCGTCGCCGCCATCAGAGCGATAAAGATGGGCAAGCACGTATATTGCGAAAAACCGCTGACGCATTCAATTTATGAAGCCCGCATGGTAACTGAAGCAGCACGCAAGCATAACGTCGCAACCCAAATGGGAAACCAGGGTCACTCATCAGAGCAGATTCGCATGTTATGTGAATGGGTGTGGGATGGAGCAATTGGTCAGGTCAGAGAGGTGCATGCCTGGAGCAACAGACCTTCGGGTGGATATGCATTCGGCGTAGCCATGGAGCGACCAACAGAAACTCCTGCTGTTCCATCCACATTGGATTGGGACCTGTGGCTGGGGCCAGCCCCATATCGGCCTTATCATCCGGCTTATGTGCCTGCGATGTGGCAGGGCTGGGTAGATTTTGGAACTGGGGCTCTCGGCGATATGGGTTGTCACATATTGGATCCGGCTTTTTGGGCTCTAAAGCTTGGCCGGCCGACCAGTGTTGAAGCATGTACGACCCACTATGATCCTGACGTAGGCAAAGAAACGTATCCGGTTGCTTCTATCGTGCGTTATGAATTTCCAACTCGCGGGGACATGCCGCCGGTCAAGCTGACTTGGTTCGACGGCGGGATGATGCCGCCACGTCCTGAGGACCTTGAGCCGGGGCGAAAACTGGGCCCTAATGGCGCGATCTTCATCGGTGACAAGGGCAAAATCATGCACGGTTCTCACGGGGCCCGCGGAGCCAGGATATTTCCCGAGACGAAAATGAAAGCCCACCGGCGCCCACCAAAAACGATCGAACGCTCAAGGGGCCATTATGAGGATTGGATCGAGGCATGTAAAGGCGGCCACCCCGCCAGTTCCAACTTCGATTACGTCGGAGCACTCACGGAGATGGTGCTGCTGGGAGTCCTTGCTATGCGTGCGAAAGACACAAAAATCGAGTGGGATGGCGACAACATGACAGTCACTAACGAGGATGAGGCGAATAGATATCTGAATCCACCATATCGGTCGGGTTGGTCCCTTTGAGAGGAGCGAATTCTCAAGTGCATTGGACACTTATTTGGGCAGATTATTTTGTTGACCGCAGCCACAGTCAACTGTAGAATTGCGGTGACTTTTGTGTTAGGGCGTGTCTTTTGAGCCGTCAAAAGAGTACCCCTTGCAACAGATGGGGTATTCGTATTGAAGTCAGAGAAGTATCTCAGGAGAAATAGTGTGAGTAGTGGCAAAGTCAAATGGTTCAACGAGAGAAAAGGATACGGCTTCATCATTCCCGATGAGGGTGGTGAAGATTTGTTTGTCCATCAGTCGAACATTCTCGTAAGAGGGTTCCGGAAACTCGATGATGGTCAGGCAGTGGAGTACGAGGTCGGGCAGGGCCAAAAAGGGCCAGAGGCTATTAACGTGCGTCCCTGCTGATGCGAGGGGCGTGCTGCATGGATGGTGAAGGTAGAAGGGCTGTCTGAAGACAGAGCCTTCTTATTTGACACGGATTTGGCTTCTCTATTTTCTTTCGACTCAGAAAGGTCGGGCATCAGGTGCACCAAGGAGCCAAAACCACCGAGTTCTGGCTCTGCTCGGATCAGGTGTGCCGGAGGGAACGAATGTTGAATCTTCTCCGAGCGGGTCGCAAGTGACTCTGCTCAAATGCCTGACCTGGAGGACAGAACAAGCTATTATCAGGACGCAATTTTAGTTTGTTCTACTCCTCGATTTTTTCGCTTTTCCCCTCCTACGATGGTCGAGCGGTTTTCTCGAAAGCGGTCTTGCGTTTGCACAAGAAAAACGTGGGTAGAGATCATTTGTTTGGTTGCAAGAGCATTATTGCTAATAGCCGTTCACCGAATTCGGTCACAACTATAAAGCGACCGTATTTTGCACAAGGAATTAAGGAATTAACTAATACCCCTGAGTCTTGAGCCCAATTTGCCGATTCAGATGTCATTTATGCAGCCTGAGTTGTTTTTATCAGACTGTCGACTACCGTGGTCTGGCAACTATGTGTTTGTGCCGATAAAAAATGTTTTTTATTATTTAATAGGGAGGACAAAGCCCGCATTGTAATACCAGGACAAACCCAAAGACAGGACTGCACGAGGAAATGAGGAAAGCGTTTACAATTGTGGAGCTAATTATAGTTGTAACTGTGTTGGGAATTTTGGCGGCCGCCGTTCTACCGCAGCTTCAATCGCACGCTACACGGGCCAAGGAAGCTGCGGCGAAGAGCAATCTGCGTCTCTTGCGCGGGGTCATCGAACTGTATGCTGGTCGGCACAACAGCGTGCCCCCGGGATACGCTCAAGACGACCCACAGGCTGCTCCGAGCAGTTTGACCTTCCACGAACAAACGATAACCAAGGGTGACTATTTCCGCAGAATGCCTAAAAACCCATTCAACTATTTGGACACTATTAAGGTCATCGCCAATGGAGGAACATTGCCGGAGAACGCGACAGGGGACTATGGATGGATTTATCAGCCAGCAACTAAAACCATCAAGCTCGACTGGCCTAATGTGGACAAGGATGGAATTCGCTATTATGACTACTGAGTGGAGAATACAGCTTCTTGATCTGAGCTCTAACTTGCTCAAACAAGTATTTACCGAAATCTGGTGAAGGCTGTGTTATGAATAAAGAAGATTTTTGGTTTGGCATTATTATTACCGCGGTTGGATTGATCCTAATAGGGCTTGTTTTGCTCTTGGGAGCTTGGCTTTGACATTGCTCACCAGCGCAGATAGTCACCCGTATCCAGGCCACCGGCTTCTGCGCATGCCTCATCCATTCTGACCACTCATGGCCCGAAGCCACCCTCCAAAGATGTCGGCGCAGCTTTGAAAAAATGGAGCCGTCTTTGCTCATCTTGGCCAGAAAACCACATAATAATCGAGTGCTTGATAGGAGAAGTCATGATCTTCAGCAACCGCTGTCTTCAGTTTGTCTCGATATTCTACGTTTTCCAGCTTCTTTGGCTTTTACCTGTTTTTCTCTGACGGCGATTCACTGCCTAACAAAGGAGCTGCCCTTGAGCAGAATAACTTACTATCCTGACCTGACGGCAGTGGTCGTGTATCGAAGTGAGGCTGTGGAGTCAGGGCCAACTGTTACAGGCAGCTTGGTTAGCTCGTGCAGGTACGCTAAGGGGTGTTCTTGGGGCCTGCCTTTATATTGAGGTCAGGTTTACCCGAGAGAAGGCGTCGTATTTCCATTTTCGTGGCCCACTTGTGAGAGTCAAGGCCATAGCGTATCGACCGCTTAGACTTGCCTCTTTTTTCCCTGTCGATTGGTCTTTTCATTTCGCACCCATTCTTTTATCGACAGTTATGCCAATTTTCTTGAGGGTGGTCTGAAAGTGATATTGGGTTGGGATGGTGCTTTGCGGAATACCCGGAAGTCTGCTACGTAACGCTCGACCTGCCGTAAACGCCCCAGCTTAACATCAACAAGATGTTTTGTGCTGCGCAACTTGACGGCTGGCAGCAGTTATACGGTTACGAAGAACTAAATGCCCCTCTGTGGGCAAACTGTCAGAAGGCAATTGTATGACCAATCCCGTGTGGCAGCCTCAAGCGCATCTTGGGGACGGCTCAGTGGTGATGAAGAGCCCTTTTATATAGCGCAGAAATTTTTTTATGATTGGTACTGTTTCTCATCTTCGCAGCCCGTCATCTTCATTGCGTCGAGCCAAATTGCTCCATTGGCGATCTGCCCGGAGAAAGGCAAATCGGCGTTGGTTAGGACTTTTTGGCGTCTTCAGGTTTGGTGTCGTAGATGGTCAACGCAGATGAAATCGCAGTAATTTCCGTGTGGGTTTATCGGCTCATGGAGCTATAATACTTGGATGCCAGTCTCAGTATGCCTTGAGCCTTCCATAAATGCTTTTTGCCACAAGGAGCGATGAGAAATGAAGAACGACAAGAAATCAATATCAAGACGTGGTTTTATGAAGAAATCCTTGGTCGGGGCGACTCTATTGGCTTCCGCATCAGCTGTTGAGTTACCCACTGCACAACAAAGGTCTCCGTCCTTACGGCTCGGAGGACCGACATTTGAGAAATATGAAGACCCGGACGGTTGGGTAAAAGCGCTTAAGAAACTCGGTTACACTGCTGCCTACTGCCCGGTTGGCTCTGAGGTCGCCGATGAAATTGTAAAGGCGTACGCAGGTGCGGCCAAAAAAGCTGATATAACCATTGCTGAAGTTGGAGCGTGGAGTAACCCGATCAGCCCCGATGAAAAGACACGACGGGCCGCCCTGGCAAAATGCCGCAAACAGTTGGCCCTCGCAGACCGAATTGGGGCTCGGTGTTGTGTGAATATTAGCGGTTCACGAGCCGAACGTTGGGACGGCCCCTCTCCGGAGAACCTTACCGACGAAACTTTTGACATGATTGTCGAGACAACGCGTGCCATTATTGATGATGTCAAACCAGCCCGGACCTATTTTACCTTAGAGACCATGCCGTGGGCCTACCCTGATTCGCCAGATTCATACATGCGCCTTCTAAAGGCTATAGACCGCAAGTGTTTCGCCGTTCACCTTGACCCGGTTAACCTTGTGTGCAGTCCGCAGCGGTATTTCCGAAACGGTGCGTTGATAAGCCAGTGCTTCAAAAAACTGGGTCCTCATATTAGGAGCTGCCACGCCAAAGATATTCTTCTGCAAACAAGACTGACTACGCATTTGGACGAGGTTCGTCCTGGAAAGGGCAGGCTTGATTACGCCACTTTTCTGAAAGAGTTGAGCAAAATACCAGATACTCCGCTTATGTTAGAACACTTGCCAAATGCGGAGGAGTACCAGCTTGCAGCACAGTACATTCGCTCTGTTGCAGACAGGACAGGGTTGTCTTTTGGCTAAGAGAGACTCCGGTTCCCTGGCATGCCGCAGTCGGTCTCTTTAGGAAGGTACTCCAGGGGACGCTGGTTAAAACTGTCTGGTCTGGAACCGAACTCGCCGCGAGCAGACGTGTGGTGCGGTGCCGCAAAGATGCGGTACAGAGTCCCTTACTTCTTGGCAATCTGAAAGGAGGCCGGAGCGGCCACGTGATGCTATTTGCCGTCATTGACTTCAAAGTCACGCCGGACCGAACCTGTTCAGCCTACATCAAATACGAGTATGCCTTGCTCTATGAACAACGAGCACCCATTGGGGTGCCGCTTGCCGGTCTCGGCATGGCCGGCAATCACTGTCCCTTTGCCACTGGTCTTTATCTATGCTCTGCACGTGAGAGCTGGCTTCCTGTTTTGACCGTTCGACCTTGACCCGGACCACGAATTTGGTGCGAACTACGTAGAGTCTGTCCGATTAATAGCCTATGAAATTCATAAGCGTTTGTTGATACAAGACTTAACCACTTAAGGCCGAAGAACAATGAGTCTTCTGTGAGAAGAACTTACGCATTTTGAGAGCTAAGACCCAGACACACTACTGGTTGCTTGCCTTTTCCAGTTTTTTCTTGATGTCAAAGGTGGTGATTTGGTATAAATAGAGGTGTTGACGCGTGTAGATTTAGGTTGCGAGAGAACGGGTTTTAACGGTTTTTCACAATGTCGGAGTTAGGGTATAAGAGGTACAAACTTGTATAATGGGCTTTGGGCCTCGCGACGAGGGTCCTTGTGTATCGGCCAATTGCTCAGATTGAAGCTTTGAGATGTAGCAGGTAAAGCAAAACTCTAAAAGATTGCCTTTGCTAGGTGCAGAATGCGACAAGGGTGATTTGTTGTTGGTTACTCTTTGAAGGCCTTCTGAGACACGTATATTCAGTTGCGAAGATCAGGGGCTTTTGGATAATAACAGCGTTCACGTGTGTAGCCAAGGCACGATCCTTGCTATTTTTGACCTTTTTGAAGGAGGAATACTATGTGTAAAAAATCTATTTATTTAATCCCTTTAGTCCTGGCTTTGATGGTGGCTGGCAAGGCCCGGGCTGACACGATTGCCTACTGGCGGTTTGATGATGTGGGTGACGCGGACATTGAACTGTGGGGTCCTGTTCTTGCAGGCAATCCGCTGCCCGACTCAGATGGTTCGACCGTCTGGCGAAAAGCAGTGCACGACCATTCCGGCAATGGTAACCACCTGACAACGTGGGAATATGCCTGGGCTGGTTTTAACTGGTCTTCAGACGTTCCCTCAGCAACTGTGCCGGCGACAGGTGCTTCTAACACCCTGAGTATGGTACATACGCAGGCAATGGGTTGCTGTCCTGCGGCGATGACTTGGTCGGAGCAAAGTCTGCCGAGCGGGACGGACATCGAAGCCATATCGCCTGCGGAATTTACTATTGAAGGTTCCTTCAAGTTAGATACGATCGGCTGGTCCCATACGATTGTCGGCCGCGATTCTGCTGGCACGGTTACTGGGGACCCGGCCTTGGCCGCGCTGTACTTCCAGGTACTTGATGGCAGGGCGACCATCCAGTTCACAGATGTGTCTGGGTACTTTCATGGTGCGCAGGCGAATTTCCGGCTCGAGACCAACCGATGGTATAACATGGCGGCTGTCAGTGACGGTTCGACGTTGTCGCTTTACCTTGATGCCGAGCTGGTTGTCCAGGTTAGTCTGACTGCCAGTGGCAGCCCCAACACGGCTTTGACCGTTGGAAGTGGCTCAGGTGGTGACTGGGAAGCCGGAACCTGGTCGGTCGGCCGTGGGTTGTGGAACAGCGGGCACGTTGACCGTGTCTTTGGATATATTGACGAAGTCCGCATTTCCGATACTGCATTGGCACCGTCGCAGTTTCTGTTTCCTCCCGTACATGCTCGTAACCCTATCCCACGTAACGATAGTCTGCACACCGAGACGGAAGTCTTGCTTCAGTGGGAAGCAGGATGTTTTGCAGCCTCCCATGACGTATACATCGGTGATAACTTTGCCGACGTGAATGATGCCACTACCTCCACAGTTGCCATCTATAAGGGTCGCCAGAGCGAGGACTATTATCCTGCGACCGGATCAATGCCTGTTGAGCTCGGTAAGGTCTACTACTGGCGCGTTGACGAGGTTAACGACCTTCATCCTGCCAAATTGTGGCGGGGGCAGGTCTGGACATTCACAGTTCAGCCATTGACCGCTTATGATCCAAGCCCGCCTGATGGAGCCAGATATGTGGACCGAGATGCAGACCTGGCTTGGAGCGCTGGCTTCCAGGCGCTGTCGCACGCTGTGTACTTTGGCACTGACCAAGATAGTCTGCCGCTCCTGTCAGGGGCGCAGGTCGCAACTACGTATGACCCGGGCCCCTTGAATTATGACACAACGTACTACTGGCGTATTGATGAGTCCAACGGCACGAGCACATATACAGGCGATGTCTGGAGTTTCACTACTCTGCCCGATATACCGATTACCGACCCCAGTCTTCTCGGCTGGTGGAAGCTCGATGAAGGTGTTGGCACTATTGCTGTTGATTGGTCCGGCCATAGCAATCATGGCACCATCTATGGAGCACAGTGGGCGGCTGGGTACGACGGTCAGGCCCTCCAGTTCGACGGTGAGGACGACTATGTAGATTTGCCCATCGGCTCGGTCATCGCTTCGCTTACGAATTGCACGTGCGCGACATGGGTGGACTTCTCCAACGCTGGCGGCGCCTGGCAGCGTATCTTTGATTTCGGCAGCGACACAACGTTTTACATGTTTCTCACGCCCCGCCTGGGCACGACTGGCGAGATGCGTTTCGCTATTACTATTGGGGGCGGCGGGGACCCTGAACAGATGGTGACCGCACCGAGCACCTTGCCGAGTGGGTGGCACCATGTGGCCGTCACAATCGACGCAGGCATCGACACCATCGATCTGTACTTGGATGGTGTTGTCGTCGCCAGTAATACTGCTGCCACCCTAACTCCAAGCGATCTTGGTAATACCACCAACAACTGGCTCGGCAGGTCGCAGTGGGTTGCCGATGCGTACTTCAACGGTAGCTTGGATGACTTCCGCATCTACGACTATGCACTGTCGCAGGTCGAGATTGCCAAGGTTATGAGAGGTGATCCGCTTCTTGCCTGGGATCCAAGGCCGGCCAACGGGTCCACACCAGACGTCGAAGCGGCTACTCCCCTTAGCTGGTCGCCGGGAGATAAGGCATCCGAACACGATGTGTACTTCGGCACCGACCAAGGTGCGGTCGAGACTGCGGACACATCCGATACGACAGGCATATATCGAAGCCGGGTTGGTACCAGCAGCTATACCCCGCCTGAGGTTCTCCGGTGGGGCCAGACTTACTACTGGCGGATCGACGAGTTCAATACGGACGCGACAATCAGCCAGGGTAGAGTATGGAGCTTCACGGTGGCTGACTTTCTCATTGTGGATAATTTTGAGGATTACAATGACTTTACAAACAGGATATACCTAATGTGGATAGATGGTTATGGTTCACCTTCCCAGGGTATTCCTGGCAACGGAACGGGCTCGACCGTTGGTCACCTTACCCGTCCTTATGCTGAGACGGTTATCGTTCATGAGGACCTGCAGGCGATGCCGATGGATTTCAACAACGTCAAGCTACCGTACCGTTCAGAGGCGGTGCGGACCTTTGATACTCCGCAGGATTGGACCAGAAAAGATGTCAAGTCCTTGACAGTGTGGTTCAGAGGCCTGCCGGCATCCTTCGGCAGCTTCAGCTATGATCCTGTAACCGGCATCTACACGATGACCGCGCGCGGCACAGATATCTGGGACGTCCCTGACTATCCGGGTGCCATTGTGGGCAACTATCACGACGAGTTCCACTACGCTCATAAGCGGCTATCCGGGAATGGCTCGATTGTGGCGCGGGTGCTCAGCGTTGCAAATACGGACGCGTGGGCCAAAGCGGCCGTGATGATTCGCGAGACATTGGATGCCAACTCCGTGCACGCTATGGTGGTTGTGTCACCCACCAGCGGTGTGGCCTTGCAGGGTCGCACCATAACAGGTGGGGCCAGTTTCGGCACGACCGTGGACGCAATCGCAGCGCCGCGTTGGGTGAGATTGACCCGCAGTGCCAATACCTTTACGGGCGAGCATTCAGCCAACGGATCGAGCTGGGATACGATTGCTACGCAGGAGATTCCCATGGCTCCAAATGTCTATATAGGTTTGGCACTGACCAGCAACAACGTCAATGCAACGTGCGTGGCCGAGTTCTCTGATGTTACCACCGCCGGCACAGGCGATTGGCAGTCACAGGACATTGGTATAACAAGTAACATTGCTGAGCAGCTTTATGTGAGGTTAGAAGACAGCTCTGGCAACTCAGAAGTCGCAGAGCATCCAGATCCCGATGCGGTGCTGGCAGATACCTGGCAGGAGTGGAATATTGACCTGCATGACTTCGCTGATGCTGGCGTCAACACCGGGAGTATCAAGAAGATGTATATTGGTGTCGGCGACGAGGATGCTCCAAAAGCTGGTGGTACGGGAAGTTTGTACGTCGATGATATTCGGCTGTACCGGCCCAGATGCATACCTTCGTTCCTAAAGCCCCCAGGTGACTCCAGCGACAACTGCGTGGTCGACTATTTTGACCTTGAAATAATGGCCGGTGATTGGCTTGTCGCGGATCAGATAATCGCCACCGCAGATCCGGGTGCGGCCAATCTTGTTGGACACTGGAAGCTGGATGATGGTTTTGGCACTGCCGCCGATGATTCCTCAGTCAATAGTAACAACGGCGTCATCCACGGTGACCTGCAGTGGGTAGCTGGGTATGACGGCGGTGCAGTCCGGTTCGACGGCTACAATGATTATGTCGAACTACCGATCGGCTCGGTCATTAATTCGCTGACCAACTCCACCTTCGCGATGTGGGTGGACTTTTCGAACGCTGGCGGGGCCTGGCAGCGGATATTCGATTTCGGCAGTGACACCACGGCCTACATGTTTCTTACACCGCGGATGGGCACGGCCGACGCGATGCGTTTTGCCATCACTGTTGAGGGTGGCGGGGCCCCAGAACAGATGGCAACCGCAACCAGCACCCTGCCCAGCGGATGGCACCATGTGGCTGTGACGATCAATGCGGACGGCGACACGTTTACACTGTATCTCGACGGTGCAGTCGTTGCTCAGAACACGGAGGCGACGCTCAGCCCAAGTGATCTTGGAGTAACCACCAATAACTGGCTCGGCAGGTCGCAGTATGCTCTTGATGCGTTCTATAGGGGTGTGATCGATGATTTCCGCATCTACAGCCGGGCATTGACGCAAGCCGAGATAGGCTACCTGGCCGATAAGACCCCCGGCGATGGGCAGGTCTACATTCCGGTGCCGTCGCCGGCTGAGTTGTATGAGGCTGAGCCGCAAGGTTCCAGAGCGGTTAACTTCATGGACTTTGCCGTATTGGCAGATACGTGGCTGGATGAACTACTGTGGCCGCTGCCGTAGGAGTGATATGAGGCTGCATAGTCAGACGATAGTCTTACATAAGTTCGGGGCCTACACCGATTAGTTCGGTTTAGGCCCCGCTTCTTTTGCACCGCCTCAATACGCGCGGTTAGGAAAGCGTACAGATAGAAGTTACGAACCTGGCTCACTACGTTTTTTTCAAGGCCAGGCTCGGCTTGGCACGCCTTCGTGTGCAAACGGGCAGCCCGTTTGCCCGCTTGGCTTGAGGACTGTGAGCTTCGCATTGGAGGTAGCCTCATAGCTCGCTTTTAGCTGGCATTCCTGCCTCACGGAAGCAACAGCTTTACACCAGATGTGCCCTTGCAATGCAGAAGAAAACAGATAATATTGTTGACTCGCACTACTCACTATTATTACCATACAATGGTTCAGTAAACGGACCTTAGTTTCTACAAGCTATTGACTAATCTGAAAACAGTGACGTCTTTTTGAAAGGTCAAAAGATGTGTCAGACATGTGGGTGCAGGTCGGGCAAAAAGAAAGCCAAACCAGCAAAAGGCAAGACGGCCACCAAGAGTAAGGCGAGATCGAAAAAGAGATAGTACTTCGCGTGTTGGCTCATAAAGCACCTGGCTTCGCCCTACAACAAGCTGTAATAGCCGGGCAATGAACGACTCTTTACGTAGCCGACATAGCGCTGACCGGCTCGTGTGGTGCCAAGCTCAGCAGTTGAGTACAGATAAGTGCTGTTGACGGCTTCGTTTGAGACGGCATTAGTAAGATCTGTATAGCTCATCGGCGTAAGAGTAGACTCGAGCCTGACGCAAGGGCTTATCTGGCCTCGAGGGTACGGACCCTGCAATTTGAGGCACCTGATATATTGGAATTGCATAGGTACTTACGGGCTGAGCTAAACCCGCACAAAAAAAATGCCCCGCACAAAGCCCGAAGCACCTGGATTGTAAACGCGGTTCAGCGTTTAAGGACGTTCTAACGTGTCCTTCTGCGTATCAAGCCAAGGCCACCAAGGCCCAGCAGACAGATCATAGCAGGTTCGGGGACAGGGTTTCCTGCACCGCTATTGTACAGATATGATACTTCCAAGCCCGGTTCCAGTAGGCAACATCGTCTACAATGCCTTCAAAGCCGTAATACTCATCATCACGAGAAATTCAGCCAAGAACCTATTGACAATATCCCCATGTCTGAATTATACTGACTTTGTTGACATAGAGGGCATATACTTTCAGCAGATTGAAGTAGTGAAAAGGTTATCGACTGAACTTTTTCTAATGGTTTTTGCCAAACGTTCCAAACTCCTGCTTGTGCTGATAGTCTTTCTGTCAGTACTAATCGGCGTAGCAGCAGTATGGTTCTTCCAACGCTCCGGTTCTCGTGCAGAATATGTGCCCAACATCATCCTGATCAGCATCGACACGTGTCGCGCAGATTATCTGAGCTGCTACGGCTACCCTCGTAAAGTCACACCCAGCATTGACGGTGTAGCTGACCAAGCAGTCCGTTTCGAGCATGCCATAACGCCGGTGCCCTTGACCCTACCGGCCCACTGTTCGATGCTGACCGGCACAATTCCACCCTATCACGGAGTACACGGTAACACGGATTACCAGCTCGGTGGCTCCAACATAACTTTGGCTGAAATCCTACACGACCACGGCTACCGTACTGCAGCCTTCGTCAGTGCATTCGTTCTGGATGGAAAGTTCGGATTAGACCAGGGCTTTGATTATTACAATGACCAGTTCGAAGAGGAGCACAAGTACCTCCAAATCGCCGAACGTCGTGGTCAAGAAGTTACTCGCCTAACCAACGCCTGGTTGGAGCAAAATCGCCATGAACGCTTCTTCCTTTTCCTGCATTATTTTGACCCCCATGCTGACTACCGACCGCCGGAGCCGTTCGCGTCTACGTTTAACAACAGTCCATATGCCGGTGAAATTGCCTATGCCGACCATTGTATCGGTGAGGTGATCGAAAAACTCAAAGAATTAGGAGTCTATGATTCTTCCCTGATTATTATTACCGCTGATCATGGTGAGGGACTCGGGGAGCATAGCGAAGGTGAGCATGGCTTTTTCATCTATCAAAGTACCGTTAGAGTACCGCTAATCATCAAACCGCCTCACTGCCGCAAGGCTCGCAAGATCAGTGCTCAAGCTGCGCTGCTCGATATCGTCCCGACTGTTCTGGGTTTTCTGGACATCCCCACCCCGTCGTATCTACACGGAAAAGACCTTTGTGGCTACTTTGAGAGCAACAACGCCTCAATAGAAACCAGGCACATCTATTGCGAATCTTTGTATCCCACAATACACGGATGCAATCCCCTGCGGGGCGTGGTCAGCGACTGCTGGAAATACATCTGGACCAGCGAACCTGAATTGTACAATCTTGTTCAGGATCCATGCGAATTAAATAATCTCGTCTCTGAGGAAAAAACACGTGCCGGTAATCTGCGAAATCGCCTGAAGCACATTCTGGCCGTACAAAGCCACACGGAGCAACTCGATAGCAAACTGGATCTGGATGCCCAGAGCAGAGCTCGTCTTGAATCGCTGGGCTATGTCGGCGGGCGAATGAAAGATAGTTTAGAGCCCGATTCCAGGAAACCCGACGCCAAGAAATTCATCGATTACCACCGGCTGTCTCGCAAGTACACTTTGTATCTCGACAGGAAACAGTTTGATCGGGCCAAGAAGACCTGTGCTGAGATGCTATCTCAATATGAGAACGTTACGCGAACATACTATTTGTGGGGCTACGCTGCCTTTATGGAAGGCGAAATGGGCGAGGCTGTCACCAACTTTGCTAAATACCTGCAAACAAATCCTGATGACCCCGAGGGGCACTATCGTCTGGGTCTGGCGCTGGCCCGACAAAATAGACACACCGAAGCTGTCGCCCACTATCGCAAGGCCCTGCAATCTGAGCCTAACGACTACATGGTGCACGGTAACCTCGGCTTGTCCTTGAGCCAAATAGGAAAACCTGACGAGGCCGTCAAACACTTCACTGAGGTGCTCCGTCTCAATCCCGAGGACGGCGACGCGCACGCCAACATCGCTGTTGCCTTAGTCCTGCAGAATAAACTCGACCAGGCTATTATTCACTATAATAAGGCTTTACAGTTCAAGCCCAACGACTCCCTCGTCCACATCAACTTAGGAAAGGCCCTTATCCACGAAGGCAAAATCGATGAAGGCATCCTGCATTGGAAAGAAGCTTTGCGCCTCGAGCCCAATCAGCCTCAAGTACACGACAGCTTGGCCAAGCTGTTGTTTAGCCAAGGTCGGACCGACGAGGCCGTTAACCATTGGAATAAAAGCCTGAGTTTGGCGCCGAACAACTACCATATCCACTACAATCTGGGCCTTTTGTTGTACAAGCAGGGCAAAATCGACCAGGCTGTCAGCCATTGGAATGAGGCCCTGAATCTCAAGCCGGATCAAACTCAAATACTCAATAGTCTTGCGTGGGTCCTGGCCACCCTCAAAGACGACCGGCTGCGTGACCCCCAGAAAGCCGTCCAGCTTGCCCGCCGGGCTTGTGAACTCACCGACTTTGCCCGGCCTAGCTACTTGGACACCCTGGCGGCGGCGTACGCCGCCGCCCACAATTTCCCCGGAGCCATCCGAACCGCCCAGAAGGCACTGAATCTGGCCACAAGCGAAAACAGCCAAGAAATGGCGCGGGAGATAGAAAAGCGGCTCACGTTGTATAAAGCCAGCCAGGTTTATCTGGAGGAAGCAGCGGAAATTGATGATGTAAAACCTTGAAAAAAAAAGAGATTACAAGGGATTCTTCGGTGTTGTGGCGCGGGTACTCGGCTTTTTCTTTTTTGACACGGCCTGCCCGAAGATAGCAGAATGGTAAAAGAGGATGGTGTACCTTGGCAAACAACGTGGATCTGTCTCGGAGGCCCGCCATGGGGACAGTCCCAGGGCAGGATCTGAAACATATGGATTGTTGTGAGCGACGGACTGTTTGCACCGCTGTCGCTTTGGAGTATCACCGCTCGATTTTTTGTCATATCCTCGCCATCAATGGCATGAAGTTGTGCTAGTCTCTGCGTTTCTTATCTTATCCAGCCCACAAAGGACTTACGCCTTTAAGCAAGCGTGCTCAGCGAAGCGCGCCCAAAAAGAAACCCCGGACGAGAAAATCCGGGGCATCTTGACTGCAAAAATGTTTTACCGCTCAACGACGGTTCAGCGCCTTTTTCTCCGCATTAGACCAAGGGCACCAAGGCCCAGCAAAGTCAGCGTTGCTGGTTCTGGAATTGGATTGTTCGACAGCCAGCTAACCTCACCTTGGGTCAGGGCACGACCCCAGACACCAACGTCGTCGATAAGACCGGAATAGGGCAGGAACCATTCTGTTGGCACCTCTGGCCCCGGAGTCCAATATAGTCCGATGTAGAAGCTCGTGACATAGTCGTAATCGATGTCTCCGCTCTCTGCCGTGCTGGGTGTTCCGGGCACACCGTTGACGTAAATGATGGTCTCCGTGCCGTCATAGGTACCGACGACATGGATCCAGTCGCCTGCCGGCGGAACATCCGTGTTCGCAATGTAGCTGCCATCTGACTCCCCCGGACCACCAGATACCCACATGGCCAACGACTCGGCACCACCGATCCAGTAATCATCGCTCAAAAGCGAATAGCCGGACTCGTAGTCACCTGAATCGGTCGCCAGACCGGCAATCTGGCCGTAGTAATTGTAAGCGACCTGCTTAACCCACGCCGAGACACTAACAACCGCGGGCTGCAAACTGATATCCGAACCGCAATCCACGTAGGCAGAGACGCCGTCAAAGGCCAATGCATTGCCCCACTTGCCGGGCGTCCAGATAGGAGCGATGCCGCCGCCCTCGGGGCCGACTAATAGCGCGCCGTCATTGCTGCCCTTTCCATCGGCCGCGGTCGTACCGGCACCCTCGTCAAAGCTCCAGTAGGAAATCAAGCCATCATCGATACTGGCCCATGTACTCGCCGTAAAGGCCAAACACACAACCATAATCAATAATTTTCTCATCATCCCTTCCTCCAAAAACCGTCACCTTTATTGTTTGCTGCGGTGTATCGCGCGATTTACACCCCAGCACCTATACGCACACAAGCACAGCGAGAACTGCCGCGCTGATAGTTAAACCATCCTGGAACAAATGTGAGGAGAAGATGAGAACAAACCCCATCCTCCTTCGGCTCCTTCTTATTCCATTTGTACCAGTTCACAGGTGCTGTGTCAATAAAAAAAATTCCCAAAAAACAAAAAGAATATGAATTCAGCCTGGAAAACCGCCTTTTTCCAGCATTTGTCCCGGTTTTCAGTGCTTTCAAGGACAGAAGAAGTGCCCCAGCATGCCAACAAAACCCATCTATTGCCCAGAAAACGGCGTCCTTTGGTCAGATATGTGCCAAAAACCTGTGATTATCAGTCGGAATTTGTCAGAGAGGCTGCGCCGATAACGTTTGCACTTTTTTGGCAACTGGTCCGGCACAATGGTACTCTATCGGTCAGGGTCGTAATCTCAGAGCACCGGAGCGCTGATCCGAAGATCGAAGAACGGACCTTGACAGATACTCTGCTAAGTGATAACATATGAGTGATTGTAGGCTCAGAGAGCGATTAGCAGCAGAAGAAGCAACCGGCTTAGCTCTCTGTGGGCTTGTATATACCTGTTACTGTGCAAAAGGGGTATAATGCGTCTGCCGCAATCCAGGGACGTTGGAACTGCGGCGCTGGCAAGTTTCTACAAGCCGGTGAGAAAATTATGAAGAGACAAAAAGCATTCACGCTAATAGAGCTTCTGGTGGTGATTTCAATTATCGCACTGCTCCTGGCTATCCTTATGCCGGCCCTGCAGCGCGTGAAAAAGCAGGCGAAGGCAGCGGTTTGTCAGTCAAACGTGAAACAATGGGGACTTATCTTTCGATTATACGCCGATGATAACGAAGGTAAACTCCCTCAGAGCATAGCTGGAGGCAGTCTTGATGCACAAGAGGCCTACTGGATAGTCGCAACACTTCCCTACTACGAGAACAAGAAGATACGCCTGTGCCCGTCCACAAAAGTCATTCGTGGCCCGACAAACAGAAGCCACGGCGGGACGTTGGCCGCCTGGGGCCCCTTTGATCCCGGCGGCACATCGGAATGGTGGGCCGATTTTGATACGGGCAGCTATGGTATAAACGAATGGTGTTCTTGTCCACCGGCGGGGGAACCGAAAGATTATTGGACATTTCCGAAAATAGAGGCCTGGCGAAAAATAGACGCCAAAGGTGGAAATAAGGTCCCGTTGTTCTTAGATTGTGTGTACGTCGATGGTTATCCAGAGGCTGACAATACGCCTCTCGATTTTGAGCCTCCACCATATCAGTGGAACCTTGGCTGGGGTGATTGGAACGTCAACGCCATGAGGCTATACTGTATTGACCGGCATAGCGGAGGCATAAACGCCGTATTTCTGGATCTCTCCGTCCACAAGATAGAGCTTAAGGGCTTGTGGAAATTGAAGTGGCACAAGAAGTTTGACACGAACGGTCCCTGGACAAAACGCCACTCACGCTGGCCCGAGTGGATGGAAAGATACGGCGACGAGTACTGAGAATGGCTGTCATACGGGAAAACCTGCTTCCTAAAACCAAAGTCTTGCCATTGTAGTCTGGTCCCGCGCTTACCAAAACACCTCGCTGGCATATTGAATATGCGTCCTTCGTTGTGGCCTTTTAGCCGAGAGACATTCCGGCTTTTGATAGCTCTTTCTTGATCCTCTCAACAAGAGTCAGATATTCGCCGCTCGGCTTACCGGTTGCAAGGTCAAAACACTCGGTATAGCTCTTTCCTGTGGGGGCTGTTGTGAGGCCCTTCTCATATTGTGGCAGTAGGGCACTAACGACCTTGTTGGCTTCTTTGCGGGTCATGCCCGCACAAGCAAGGGCCATCTCTGTAGTAGTCTTCATTTCGAGAGGGGTTACGTAATCGGCCAAAACCGCCTTAGCCGGATGCGGCGTTTGGGTAGAGACACCCGAAGCAATCGACGCAGCGATGAAAGCCGCGCTTTCGCAATAGAAGGACTCAGTCATCGGGCCGCCGGCCGCATAGGCCAACGTGAGAGTGGGCATGTTCGTGTTTCGAGCTATCGCTTGGCAGCTAACGGCCGTCGCCCAGATAACGTCCCGCGTGGTGGAACAACTTAGGTTAATGTGCAATGGTAGTGATAGGTAGTAGTTGCACTGATAAACCAGAATACCAAAGAAAACGTAGGCGGTATTTAAGATGGCTACTGCTTCAGGGCCGCCACCGTAACCACCCACCATAGGCGCGGCCGCCAGGACGATATTGAACCCGGAACTGAGGCAATGAGCCACCAGTGCCATCATTTCCCAGTTGGTTTTTAGCTCGGCCAGCGCGCCAGCGATGATGCCGTCGCTGGGCCGCCAACCGAATTCGCAACTGGCGGCGGCAATCCTGGCAGTGGCACTGACGGCGGTGGCAATGCCGTTGATGATAGGCAAGCCCGGCCGGCCAGCCAGACGACAGGCCTCGCGGGCTATCTTTATCGACCTGATGGCGCCGAGAATCTCGCTCGGCTCACCTGCACTGATGTGGCAACCGTCAATCCTGTCCAAAGCGTTGACGCTCATTGAATCAGCAGCCTTGATTGAAGCGTTGCCCTGGATGATTTTTGAAGCAATCTCTTCGGTTGAGGCCGCAATCCCGGAGCCAACGTGACACCATGGTCTGGCGCTGCTGTCGGGCTTGCGCGAGCGAAAGATACGTGCTTCCTTTCCTTCGCCGAAGTGGCACTCGCCGTTATAACTCGCCACCGCGTCCCGAACCTCTTTGCGCGAGAAGCGAAGGACAGTTTTGGTGTTCTGAAAATAAACGCCGCATTCTGCGAAGAACTCAACCGCTGCCTCGAACACCTTATCGGCCAGTGCATCATCGGCCGGAACCGGATTCAGCGGATCGTATTTGATACCGTATTCGTCTATAAGCCGTACCAGAGTCCCATACACACAATCCAGGTCGAATGACTCTGCGGATACGTGCTGACCTTCTTGGGCTCGTTCGCATATTTGCAGCAAAGTGTCCACGTTTTTGCTCCTGTTATCTCGAAATCTAAAGCAAACCTGCAACTTCTTACGGTTTAAGTGGAAATCCAATTCCGCTCAGCTCTTCTTTGATCTCGCCGCAGAGGTCTATATATTCCTGACAGGGCACACCTGTGTTTACATCGTAGCAGTCCTGGTATCTCTTGCCGGTGGGGGCATCATCTATTCTGTCCTCATATTTTCTAAGCAGTTCTTTGGCCAGCTCGTTACCCTGTGTGCGACTCATTCCCACGCAGGCCCTATTTGTCTCAACCGAAGCCAACATCTCCATCGGGGTGACATAATCATTTAGCAAGGCTCTTGCCGGATGTGTCGTTTGAGCCGATACTCCGGAAGGTATCGCGGCAGCAAGATATGCAGCGGTTTCATAGAAAAACTGCTTTGTCATCGGGCCGGCAGCCACATAACCAAGGGACCAAACCAATTCCTTTGTGTTGCGACTGATAGCCTGAGAACTCACCGCCACGCACCACAATACGTCACGAGTAGTGCTGCAGGATTTAGTAATGTGGATTGGAAATGTAAGGTGATAATCGCAATCAAGCACCAGAATACCAATCAATCTGTAAGCCACGTTGAGTACGGCCACTCCGGCAGGTCCGCCGCCGTAGCCGCCGACCAGAGGTCCGGATTCATTGCCGATATTGGCGCCCCAGCTCGATAAATATGCGGCCTTGTTTAGAGCACCCATATTGAACTTCATTTCAGCGAGTGCTCCGACCAGCCAGCCATCTGAAGGACGAAGCCCGAATTGTGGACTGCTGGCTGCAATGGTTGCCACCGCCGTTCCGGCGGTAGAGATACAATTGCCGATGGCCAGGCCCGGCCGACCTGCGTGACACAAAGCATCACGGGCAATTTCTATCCCTCGAATCGCCCCCAAAATCTCCGAAGGTGTGCCCGAGGACACTTGGCAACCGTCTATTTTCTCCAGCGCAGGTACACTAACGGAATTGGCCTGCTTAATCTGGGCGTATGATTTTACAAGGTTAAAGGCGACCCGTTCGTCAGTATTGATGATGCCGGTTCCGACGTGGTACCAAGGCTGCGTGTTGCTGTCAGGCAGACGTGGGGTCCACTCGTAGCGGTCCTTGCCCTCGCCCATTACGCACCGGCCACGAGAATTGGCCACCGCCTCTAAAACTTCGTCGCGCGTGAACGTCATCGCACTACTTGTATCCGGGCAGTAGACACCACTCTCAGCCACGAAGTCAACAGCGGCTTGAAATATACGATCCGCCAGACCATCGTCCGAGGGCACAGGGTTCTTTGGATCATACACAATCTTGTATTTTTCGCACAGCTTCCTCGCGTTGGCGAAGACAACATCCAGATCGAAGGTCTCCGCAGTCATTCTGGGACCGTTTTGAATTCGCCTGCAGATATCTGTCATCTGTGCCACGGCGTTTCTCCTGCGTATTCTCTCTGTTTAACAATCAATCGACGGCCGAGTATGTTCCAAGAACAAATGTGCCAGCATGATAGCAGACTATCGCTGAAATCTATACCGAAATCTAAGCATTCAGAAGCCTATGTTGCAGAAGCGACAGGATGAAGAATGGCAAATCACACTCTAAAACGGTATGTTTGCTGATAAGTATTGCAGGGCGATCTGCCGAAGATAATCCAATATGGAGCACTTGGTGCGCGCCACGACTACTTCGCCCATTGTTCACCGTGACATTTTGTCAGAGTGTTCTGCCTTGATTTATCGATCGAAATTTGGTAATCTAAAACGTGTAGTTATGGGAAATCGTTCATGTTCGTGTGTTGGTGCTTTTACGGTAAGAGGGCCAGCAAAGCGCCTGTCATGTTTCTTGGACCATTGTAACTATCGCTTTTATAATAACTTATGACCTTTCCCGAAGTTGTTGAAGTTTCAGAATCTGAAGCGTGTTTGGGTCTGGCTGCGCCCGGTCAGGAGATAGCACAATGAGCAGGCCGTTGATTCCTGCAATAGCTATATGGGTACTGGCTATTTCGAGCAGTCTGTCGGCCGATCTTACCGACGGTTTGATAGCTTACTGGCCGATGGATGAAAACGCCGGTGTCACTGTCCAGGACCTGTCCGGCAATGGCCATGATGGAACGATTCATGGTGACCCGTTATGGGTCCCGGGTAAGTTCGGCTCGGCTCTGGCGTTTGATGGGTCCGGTGGGTGGGGTGCCGGCGATTATGTTTTGATCCCGCAGCATACATCCTTGATGCCGAGCGATGCGATGAGTGTTTCGGCCTGGGCTTATTTGCCTGTCAACAGCACATTCGCAGGCATTATAGAGAATAGCCACGATACAGGCAGCACCGAATCCGGCTGGGGCATGATCCGCGACACGCAGTGGAGCTGGTATGATAGCAGCGATTACTTCTTCTACATGGTAGCCCCCGGCCCGAGTGGTTTTGTTGGACGGGGAGAGACTACCACTGTTGGCTGGCACCACATGCTCGCAACGTGGGACGGTGAGAACTTGAGAGTTTATATTGACGGTGTTGAGGATCCCGACGGCTCCATCGCTGCCAGCGGACCGCTTGACTGGGACCCCGTGCCCTCGGAGATGACCATTGGTGCCTATCATGATAATGATGAGTACTATGGCTTTACAGGCATTATTGATGATGTCGCCTACTGGAATCGCGCGCTGAGAGCTGACGAAGTCTGGAGCATTTACGGCAGCGGTGGACCCTTAGGGGCCTCACCTAAGCTCTATGCGGCCAGCGCCCCCGTCCCACACGATGGAGCAACAGATGTGCGTCGGGACGTTGTGCTTAGCTGGAAGCCGGTGCCTTATGTCACAGAATTATCACCCAAGCACAAAGTCTTCTTCAGCGAAGATTTTGACGTTGTCAACAATGGCATCGGCGGCATTACGCAGGATGCTAACAGCTATACGCCGCCCGAACTTCTTGCATGGGGCCGGGACTACTACTGGCGGGTTGATGAGGCCAATGACGCCACCGGCTGGGACCAGGGCAACGTCTGGCAGTTCACTGTCGAGTCTTTTGATCCTTTTACGGCCGGCCCCTATGTCCGCTTCTACAACAGGGGCGAGGTAACCGTTTACTGGCAGACCGAGATTGCCGTGCCTTCAATTGCCGAATATGGCATAAAACCGGATTTGCGTCAAACCGTGACTGACCCGGTTGCCAGAACAGAACACGCCTTGACGTTGACAGGCATCAGGCCGGAAACGGAATACTCATATCGCATGATTGCTGATGGTGTTATTTCCGAGACATACGAGTTTTATTCGGCCTTCGACTACGGGCCGGATCCGTTCCCTGCTGGCAAGTGCCCCTATCCTGAGGACTCGCTGACGCCTCTGTATGAGCAGGCGGCTGAATACATACTTAACGCCTGTGGAATTGACAAGGGCGTGTGCATCGACTATGGCTGTGGTCGTGGACGGCTGGCTTACGAGATCGCAAAGCGAAGCAACCTTAAGATCATTGGCTTCGAGCAAGATAGTGACAAAGTAGCCGACGCCCGAAATTATCTTGACAAGGCCGACATATACGGGACGCGGATAGCTATACTCTCCGCTCCGCTGACAAGCCTGAACTGCCGTGACTATTCGGCCAATCTGATTGTCTCTGACACGATGATAGCTAAAGGTGTCTGTCCCGGTGCGTCAGCGGAGATATTCAGCGTATTGAGACCCGATGGTGGTGTAGCCTTTCTGGGTCAGCCGCCCGATTGCCCGAACTTGCTTACTCGGGCTGACCTGGAGAATTGGCTGAGTGGGCTTACCTATTCCGTTAGTGAGGATGGCAACGGCTTGTGGGCCGAGGTACAACGTATCGCGCTTGCCGGTGCGGGTGAGTGGACCCACTATTACGCCAATGTGGCCAACACGGCTAACAGTGGTGAAACACGCCTTCAAGACAGTATGAAGCTGTTGTGGTATGGCCAGCCGGGACCCAGGTATATAACGGACCGTCACAATCGTCCGATGAGCTCTCTGTACAAGAACGGGATTCTGGTTACGCCGGGCCTGCATCGGCTCATGGCGCTCGATGCCTACAACGGTGCGCGGTATTGGGATGTCACAATTCCGGAGAGCACCCGGGTTGCGCTACTCAGAGATTGCGGCTGGGTGGCCCTGGCCAGTGACTACGTGTATGCGATTCAGAAAGACGATTGTGTTGGGCTGGATGTCAATACGGGTCAGCCCGCGATTTACCTGACCACGCCCGACGTGGGGCCGGAAAAGCTTAACTGGGGCTATTTGGCAGTTGTGGGCGATCAGGTTTTCGGTAGCGGCCAGAAGTATGGAGCTTCGTTGATAGGGCATAGTCTGGCCCACGTGTACCAAACGTACTGGGACAACAAGCCCATCGCCATAAGTCGCTGTCTGTTCGCTATGGACAGGCATGATGGCAATCTGCTTTGGACTTATCAGAGAGCCGGCGGCAGTGCCATTATCAATCCGGCAATTGTCATCGGCGGCGAATACGTCTACTTCATAGAGAGCCGTAATCCACAGGCAATAGATGATCCCGATGGCCGAGTAACAGCGTCTGTCCTGTTTTCGGGCACGAACGAATATCTCGTAAAGCTCGACAAGAATACCGGCACTGAGATGGAAGCCCGACAGATTGACTTGCCGTTTCAGCATGTGGTCTACCTCTTATACGCCGCCGACCACAATTTGGTGATTGCCGCCGGGACATACAACGACCCGGGCTGTCGGTACGAGCATCATGCGTTCAATGCCGGCGACCTCAGTTTGGCCTGGAGCGTTGACTACTACACGGGCGGTGTCAATACAGACCATGGCGAACAGGACCAGCACCCCTGTATTGTCGGTAGCATGATGTACGGCCGGTACTATAAGGTGGACCTTAACAACGGACACACAACGGGTTTTGGTCTGGCTCGCAGCAATTGTGGAACCCAATCGGCGTGTGCCACGCATCTTTTGGGTCGCAACGGAAATCCATATATATATCAGCTACCCAACGGGAGCCCAATTAGGGTCACGGCTGAGACGCGGCCAGGGTGCTGGATAAATATGATTTCGGCAGGAGGTTTGTTGCTTATTCCCGAAGGTAGCTCCGGGTGCACTTGTGATTATCCTCTGCAGGCCACAACGGTCTTTGTGCCCAAAAGCGAGGCAAGCACGCCTTCGAGGTGATATGCAAGGTCGGCTATGAAGAAGCAAAGTGGAAGATTCAGAAAGATGACCGACTCGCACAGAACAGGTCGATTCCGATTTGTTCTCTTGTGTGCGGCGGTCATTGTCCCGCCAATAGCTGCCGCAGGGGACTGGCCTACTCACATGCACGACAATCACAGAAGCAGTGCTACGGGCGACCAGTTGGAGCTGCCGCTGCTTCAGATGTGGGTTTACAGCACGACTCGGAGCCCGCGGCCTGCGTGGGATGAGACGCCAGCTCTGCAGGACTTTTGGGGTGGCACGTACGACCACCGTTCCCGGGTGAATGTCGATCGGGCGTTTAATGTAGTCGTGGTCGGCAACTCATTATACTTCGGCTCATCCAACAGCGACAAGGTCGTCTGCGTTGATGCTCGGTTCGGCACAGAGCGTTGGAAGTTTTTCACGGGCGGCCCTGTCCGCTTTGCCCCTACCGTCTATAACGGTAGAGTGTACTTCGGCAGTGATGACGGTTACGTCTACTGTCTGAACGCGGCTGATGGCTCCGCTGTGTGGAATAAGAGAGCTACGGACAGCGATGAATTGATGTTTGCCAATGGCAGAATGGTATCCGTATGTCCGGTCAGAACCGCTGTTCTCGTTGACAACGGTGTGGCCTACTGGGGTGCAGGGCTCTTTGCCGGTGCACAAACAGGCCTTGATCGATACATTTGTGCCTGCGATGCCAATAGTGGCAGCTGGATATGGAAAATGTCACCGCCCAAGCCGGTGCAGGGCTACCCGCTTGCATCGACGAACAACCTGTACATGCCGGCCGGCAAGAGTACCCCGATATACTACCGAAGGTCCAACGGGCAGCATTTAGGCTCAATAGGATCAAATAACAGACAGGGCGGAGCCTATGCCTTGCTCAGCAGTGACAGCAAACTATACTACGGCCCCCATTACAGCGGCGGCGGCAGCTATATAGGAAAATATGACGCAAATACAGGCGCAGCCGAAAGTGTTGCCTGGACGACTGGGAATTACCTTGTCGTCACACCTTATTACTCCTATTACTCATCCGACACCACCCTCGTTACAATAAGGCGCAGCGATAAGCGGACCATGTGGAGCGTCGCAAGCTCACACCCCTATGGGTTGATTCTGGCTGGAGACACCCTCTTTGCCGGTGGTAACGACGAGGTGGCAGCCATTAGCACGGCAGACGGCAGGGCACTCTGGACTGCACCGGTTAATGGCAGGGTTCGCGGATTAGCCGTTGCCAACGGTGGATTATTTGTCAGCACCGACCTTGGTGCTATCCATTGCTTCAGGGCCAACAGTCCTTGCGACCTTGATACCGACGGCGACGTTGATTTCGTCGATTTTGCTGTGTTCGCTGAGCAATGGCTGAAAGTCGGGTGTGGCAATTGCTCAGGAGCCGACCTCGCCGACGATGACGGGTGGATCGGTCTCGGTGATTTAGAGGTTTTAACCGGCAGTTGGCTCAAAGGCCGAGAATAGTAATTGTACAACACGCCCCATCATTTTTCGCCCATTTGATGGCTTTTATGATTTCAAATTTTGGCTGTTCGCTTATTCTTCCACGTCTCAGTATGAGGCCGGGTGCGTGTGCATAGTCCCCGGTCGTATATCGCTGGCGCGACAAATCCTCGCTGATTACCCCAGCGCGGTAAAGTGACGCGGTCACGATGTTGACTCTGAGCAAGAATATGCCGTTGCACGGCCGAATTTGGCTGTTGTCAGTTTTTGCCTGCACCTGTCCGGGCTTTTTGTGCCATAAAGCTTATGATCCTGTCTCTGCTTCATCCTGCCTCGGTAAGTGTGCGGCTGCGTGTATTTTCACTGGACTAAAAAGTGGCGCCCGATGGTTGTAACGCTACTCAGCTAAAGAAGTTAGGCGTTTCTGTCTGGCTTCAGTCAGAATTCGGTCTTTCTCGAGAAGTCCCTCTTTACTTCAAGAAGCCAATCTGGTATCATAATGCTATATCGTGGCATTGGTCCGCCCAGCTGGCCGAATTCTTACGGTTTTGTGATATGAGGAGGAGTTATTGAGCAAGTACGGAGTTGTAGTTGGCACTTTCCAGAAGGACGCGGCGCAACAAACGTGCGCAAAGTGCTGGCAGTGTATGCGGCTTGCACTTCTTACGTAGTGATTAATGCGGTGATAAGCTTTCAAAGCGGAGGAGGTAGGATCGGGCCTGTAAAGTCTGCGTCGCGCGAGCATAGAATTCGGCAGGGGCCAGACTTCACTGGCTGTTTTGTCAAAACCTGTCTGAGAAAGAAAGACGAAAATGAAACTTGTCCGTTTTGAGTCGATTTTAGGTTTTTGTCTATAGAGATCTGGAATCAGAAATTGCTTGGAAATTCATATTTTAGGAGGAAGTACAATGAAGAAATCACTAATCTTTGTAATAGTTGCCTCCCTTTTGGTCCTGTCCAACTCTGTCTCGGCAGAGCTTGCCGACGGCCTGATCGGCTACTGGCCGTTGGATGAAGGCACCGGAATTACAACCGCAGATAGGTCGCCGGCCGAGTACGGATTTGACGGTACACTCGTTGGCGGCCCCATTTGGACCGGCGGTCAGTTCGGCAATGCTCTGAACTTTGATGGGATCGACGATTATGTACTTTGCGCCGAGAGGGACGGAACTGGGCCAGGTGATTACCCGGAGGAGCTGATGCCTGAGAACTTCACCATAGCGTGCTGGGTTAACCTGGACCAGTTCAGGTATTATTTCAACTCTTTCGTGGGCAACGGTATCGATACCGGTGATGACGAGTGCGGGTTTTTCCTTTACGAGTGGGGCTGGGTCGGTGATGAGGGGCAGGACTTCGGCCTGGCTCTACGAACCGAAAGTGGCGGGATGCTCTACCTCGAAAGCCCCGCTGTGTACAATGAGGGTACCTGGTATCACGTCGCCGCCAGCTATGACAGCAGCACATCAGAGGCTAAACTCTATGTCGACGGTTCCGACGTCGGTGTTGACGTGGATGGCACTGCGAGCGGTGCCATAGTGTGGGTCAGTCCAACAAGTGGCAATTACCCCGAAAGGTTCGCCATCGGAGTGTGGTTAGACCCGGGTTACGATTTATGGGTTGACGGTATCATCGATGACGTTGGCTACTGGGACCGCCCGCTCACCGCAGATGAAATCTTGACGATTTACAGCAAGGGTGCACCCTTGCTCCGACCTCCCAATCCCGCACTGGCGAGCAACCCTGTTCCAGATGATAGGGCCCAGGATGTGGCCCGGGACGCCATGCTCAGATGGACGCCTGGAGCCTTCGCGCCGGCGGTCAACGGACACAAGCTCTACTTCAACGACAACTTTGATGACGTCAACGATGGTGCTGCTGCCGCCGACCGAGGCCTCACCAGCAACCCTGAGTTTGATACCCTGGATCTTCCTTTTGCACTGGGTTTTGACACGACCTACTATTGGCGGATCGACGAGGCCAACAGTGTCACCGCGTGGGACCAGGGCATCATCTGGCGGTTTACCACCGAGCCCTCAGCTTATCCCATTGCCAGTGAGGACATAACCGCCACAGCTTCCAGCTCGCACAGTGGAGGTATGGGGCCAGAAAAGACTATTGACGGCTCCGGACTCAACGATAGTGACGAGCACTCGACAGAACAGACGGATATGTGGCTAAGCAGCGGCGTGGGAGTGCCGCCGATCTGGATACAATATGAGTTCGACGGCGCTTACGTGCTGCATAAGATGTGGGTTTGGAACTCTAATTGGACGATCGAGCCTTTTGTTGGTTTCGGGCTCAAGAACGTTACGATTGAGTATTCGACCAACGGCACCGACTGGACCGAATTGGACGACGTGCCCGAATTCGCCCGGGCTACCGGCGGGACCGATTATACTCACGATACTACCGTTGAATTTGGCGATGTGTTGGCAAAGTATGTCAAGATCACTGCCAACAGCAACTGGGGCGGTGCAGCCCAATATGGTCTGAGCGAGGTCCGCTTCTTGTACTTACCTTTGCAGGCAAGATACCCCAACCCTGAGGATGAGCAAGCCGGTGTCGGGCCCGACGTCGTCCTTGGCTGGCGAGCTGGAAGAAAGGCAGCCACGCACAAGCTGTACTTGAGTACCAGTGAGAAAGCCGCGGCAGGGGGTACTTTCAGCCCCGTTAGCATACCTGTCACCAGAGGCGACGCCAGCCATGATGCCGGAACGCTCGAATTGGGCAAGACCTACTACTGGAAGGTTAACGAAGTCAATGAGGCCGAAACTCCCACTACGTGGGAGGGCACGGTCTGGAGCTTTGCGACGCCTGAGTATTTTGTTGTCGACGATATGGAGTCCTACGGTGACGCCGATACGCCTGGTGAGCCCGACAGCAGGATATGGTATACGTGGAACGATGGGTATGGCTGGACCGTCCCCGCCCCCGGTAACCACGGCAACAGCACGGGTGCGATTGTCGGTATTAACACTACTACTGCTAACAGCGGCAGCCAGTCGCTGGAATTTGATTACGACAACGACGGTGCTTTTGTGAATGTCTTTGGCGAAGCAAGTAGCCCCTCTTATTCAGAGGCCACAGCGAGTACCGGTGATTTGGCGATCGGCAGTGATTGGACCAGAGCTGGTGTTAAGGCATTGACATTGTACTTCTATGGCGACCCAGACAATACTGTCGGTGCCACCGAGAAGATGTATGTGAAGCTTGACGGTGTCAAGGTGGAGTATGACGGTGATATGGCTGACATAAAGCAAGCGTCGTGGCATGAGTGGAATATTGAGTTGGCATCGTTCAGCGGTGTGAACCTCAAGAATATCACGGAGATTAGCATTGGTTTCGATAGAGGGACCAGCTCTGGTGGCTCAGGCGTGGTTTACTTTGATGATATCAGGCTGTATCCTTCGAGATGTATACCTTCAATTAGAAAGCCTACGGCTGATTTGAACAACGATTGTCGTGTCAACTATACGGACCTACAGATAGTCACCGACAACTGGTTGATTAGCACCTACCAGGTTGTGCCGGCAGATCCCGGCGCCGGCAATCTGATCGGACATTGGAAATTTGATGAAGGTGCCGGCTTCACCACCCAGGACGCTTCCGGACACGGCCACCACGGTGACCTGGTCGATGGCCCCACATGGACCGCTGGTCAAGCCGGTTTCGGCAGCGCACTGCATTTCGACGGTGTGGACGACTATGTCGTGTGTGCCGAAAGGGCCGGAAGTGGACCGGGCATCTATCCTGCCGACCTGATGCCTTCTACCTTTACCATATCCTGCTGGGCCAGGCTCGATAACTTCTCGTATTATAGTGCCATGGTCGGCAACGGCCTGGATTACGCCGCCAATGAGTGCGGATTCTTCTTCTACAACTCCGGTGGTGAGGGTGTCCCGAACTTCGGCTTGGCTATGGAAACCGGAGGCAGCGTTAGCGACGAGGTTTATGTTGAGACCCCGGGAATCTACGAAACAGACACGTGGTATCATCTGGCTGCCACCTACGACGGCCAGTACGCCACGGTCTATGTGGATGGTGAAGCAGCGGCCGGTCCCACTGACGTGGGGGGACCCCTAAAGTGGATCGATGACAATACCGGCAACTACCCTGAAAGGTTTGCCATCGGCGTGTGGCTGGACCCAGGTTATGAATTGTGGTTTGACGGCACCATCGATGAGGTCCGCTACTACAACAAGGCCCTGTCCCACGGACAGGTTGGGTGGCTTGCCGGCGAGACCACACCGTACAATCAGCCGTTGTATCTGCTGTTGACGCCGCCACTGCCTGGCATTAACACGTATGATGGTGACACGATTGCTGTAATTGACTTGAAGGACCTTGCAGCGTTTGCAGAAACGTGGCTCGAAGAGCAGCTCTGGCCATAGCAAACCGATTCTTGGGGTAGCCATCGGCTGCTGAGTGTACATCAGTCCAGGGCCTGCATTGGTTGATTCGGTGCGGGCCCCGGTTGTTTTTTCTCGACTATTGGGTAATTCCGGATAGAGTCCTGCGTTCGCCGAGACCACTGGTTCGATTATCGTGAGGCTCCCCTGCGTTACGATTTTGGCTTCTTCGTTGCTCTTTGCTCAAATCATCTTGAATCTGTCTCAAGAGTCCGATTGCCGATAAGGTGTTTGGGCTCGGGCGGACCTACCTACAGAAACAAAGTACAAGCAGCTAACAGCCAAACAAACCACACCGACTCCAGCCATGAAGTAGGTATAGTGCCTGAAGAATTCAAGTTTGGATGCATCTCCGGCAAACAAATCCTTGTAAAGCTGGACACCAACAGAACCCGTGTAACCCAGCGCATCGGCAAGGTATATTGCAAAGACGGCGGTTCCAACTGCCCCAGTTGAGGCGATCATGCGATCAAACAGAACAGACCCGAAAGGAACATACGTCAGATAAGCACCCAATCCAATTAGAATCATCCAGGATAAGCCGCTAATGAGATTCATATCAAGCAATATACTTGCGCCGCCCATAACACAAATCCCAAACAGCATCAGTCCAAAAGTTGCAATCAAGCCCTTGCGGTTATCCTTAATCGTATTCAGCAGTGCCAGACAGAACATCACGCCAAAGGCGACTGGCATTTCGGTTTTAGAGAAAATGGTTTTATCTTGGCCATGGCCAAGCTCGCTAAGAATTTCAATACCATAGTTATCGCGGAAATCACGATAGGCTGTCAAAAAGAAATACGCCGCAAAAAGCAGTAACAAACCGAACAGAAAACGACGCAAAAATGCAAACCGCTCCAGATGATACATAGGTTCGCGTTTGACGCGAGCCGCAATGTCGTCTTGCGACGGACGAGGTAGTTGTTTGAGCAACCAGACAGCTCCCACAAAGACCGGCAAGAACATAATTCCGGTTACAGCCGGCATCCAAGCCTCTGAAACGTTGAAATCACTAATGAGAAAACGACCGATATCTTTGACCATGCCGCTGGCAACAATGAACGAGCAGCTAAGGCCGGCCAGGAGCAGCTCGGAGGTTCTTCTGCCCTCTAAATATCCGACAACAAGCCCCCAGACCATTCCCAGAGGTAATCCATTGAGAAAGATGGCGAAAATCTTATAATCGGGTGAAACTATACCGAAAATAAGCAGTGCCAATTCTGCCAGCACAATCAAGCAGACCAGCATGAAAGCCCGCCTTTCCCAGGTGATTTCGGAACAGAATTTGATTCCAATGAATTTTGAAAGGGTGTAACCGATTATCTGGCTTATGACCAGAGCGGTTTTCAACTGTATGCTACTTAAGTCGATGCCGCCCCACGTGACATTTTGTAAAAACCCGATATGCAGACCTTGGAATTGAGCCGCAGCGAATGGCTTACGAAAAGCATACATGCAGAAATAGGCTACGAAAGCCGCGAAAATGGCGTACGTGACGAAAACGAAACCAGGAGCCGTCTCCAGCCAACGCGTAATTCTGCCACGCTTATGTCTTCTCATTTGCTCTTATTGTACGCTGCAACAAATGCTTCAAGCATAATGGGAGGGACGATTAGATACCGTCGCACCTCCGTAAGCTATTGCCGTTCCGTTGTTGTGGGGACTTGACGTCCCTGTCACTACTCCATATTCTTGACAAGAGCTCTTAATTCCTTTTTTATGCCTGCCTCCAAAGGCTCTGGCTCGTGTTCTTTCATAAGCTTGGAGATACGCTCCTTGGCACGGGCGTTGATGTCTTTGGAGCCGGCCTTGACCCACTCTTCGCGGGACAGCCTGTTCAAAATCCTCGGCTCATAGTAATCGGTTCTGAGGTACTTAATGGTGGTTTCGTCCGTCATGAAGTTACCACCGAAGCCGACTCGCTTGATCGCATCTACGCAAAGCCTGTCATCATCAGCCGGTATTCCTTCCAGCGCCTTTAGCGTAAAGCCGGCGAGTTCTTCATCGATACCGAGCTGAACCGGACAGAAGGCCATACCTTCCTGAATATCGCCGAAGCCCGCGATGCTGGCAGCACCACAAAGAGCGGGAAGCAGCGTCTGGAAAGTCCTTTCAATGGCCGATTGGGAATCAGCGATATGGGTATCCGACCATGGGCCGTGCACATCGACCGGCATATTGAAGATGTCATTAGTCACCTGAATGCTCGCAGCGGTTATCATGGTCGATTCGATGGAGGCGCTCAGGCCCGTCCCGGCTTTCCAATCCATCGTCATGGCGAGCGGATGCAATAGCATGGGGGCGCCGGGATTGGCCGTCTGGCAGATGACCACACTCGCCAGCAGTTCCGCATGAAGCAGCTGCACCATACCCGCCAACGTGAAAGGCCCTGTTGCGCCGGCAATAGGCAGGTTTGCCATGTAAAGGGGAATGCCGTATTTTCCGGCAGTTATGAAGACATCAACGGTAAGTTCTGGAAACTTCAACGGACTCAGAGGAGAATCGAACAGACTGAATACAGGTCTTCTCCTAAGGTTTTCAAGACCCCCGGCAACAATTGTACCCATTCTTACTATTGTCTCAAGATTCGCCTTACTGAAGGTTCGGATGTTTACGTGCTTGGACGTGTTCTGAAAAAGCGTTTCGAGCACCACAAGGTCTCTGACTTTCTCAGGTATATCGTGGGCATATAATGGTGACACGACATTGATAAAATCAAGCGCATCCAGGGCGCGGTACAGTCTGGTGATGTCGGACAGGAACATCTCGCGGAATTCGCCTGTCTCGGCGTCAAGCATCTTGTCCACCCCACCGCCGTTTCGGAAGACGGGCAGCTGCATATTTGTTTCCACAACCACGTCTTTCGATGAGTCTCTGGCTGCAAGGACGAATCGACATATGGTCGATCTCATGCATTTCTCCATCAAGTCTGGTTTGACTTTAACAACCTGCTTGTCAAAGTCGACCTGCGCACCATTGTCTTTGAGCAGCTCAAGAGTGCCGCGGTGTTCGACCATGAACCCGTGGGTTTCAAGAAGCCCAACCGCATTCGTGTGTATCTTCTCGACCTGCTCATCGGAGAAGTATCTCATTCCTAATCTGTCGTTATTCGCCTTCATCTCAACTGAGTTCCTTCTGCTTTCATCTTGTATTCTCGACCACCACCGTTCGAGCGTCTCAAGTTTATTCGATGCCACAGAACACCGGCGCAGGTGGCAGTCATGGTATCGGTCAAGCGAGGCGAAATCAACCTTCAAATCCGCACGAGCTTCAATATCGTCCACAAGACAATGCCTGAACGCTGTTGGCTTTCTGGTGAACAAGCAACGCCGGACTACCCCTGCGGCTACGTTTGACCTTGATGCCCGTTTTGTGTTCGCGGATATACCGTACCATGAAATATGCTTGCTCGTGGGCCAGGACAGTAGAACGAGAACCACGGTGGTAGCTTATTCCTGAATTGGATGTTGCTTCCGAGATCCGTGGCTATCATGCCGACCAAAGGAGCCAAGCGTCTGAGGCCGCGAAACAGCGCTTGAGCATCGACATGGAAAGTAAGCTCGAGTACGTGCCTCACACGGAAACACAGTCTATCCGCTGAGAAGATGTTGCGTGCCCGGTGGAAGAGTAGCTCAAAATCACGTCGCCGACCCGGGTTTTACTCACGGTGCGCGCAAAAAACTGATGATGTAAGCCCAACAAATATAAAGAGTTACATAGAGTGAGTTGCGTAAGCGTTGGCCGAGGCAATTATTTGTGGCCTTTTCTTGTTGACACAAGGCAGAGAGACGTGTTAATATGGGCAAGGTGGGGCATTGGGGGGTGCTCCGCAATAATCTTAGGATTCGCTGGCTTTGGAGGAAAGGTTGATGAAGAGAAGAAAGTCGATCTTGACGTTTTTGGCTATCGGCCTGATGGTTGGTGCCGCTCAGGCAGGAGTTGTATTCACCAACACTGATTTTGAGGCAGATTTATCGCTCGTTCCAAACCCGGGCGACACCGATCCCGGCCCACCTACCGGCTGGGAGTATGATCGGTACTATGGCTACGACGTTGACCCGTGGTTGATGAACGTCTCGGCTATCGGGGACGGCAGCGGCGGTGACGTCGGAGTGGTGTTCGGCACATGGAACGGCGAAGGCGCGTGGGACCCAGTGGTGGCGACTTACGACCTCAGCGGTGTTGCGCCGGGGCTATATACCCTGGAAGTTACGACCGTGGCGACGGGCGGACTCGGCGGTGGATGGCTGGATGTGCAACTCGGCTGGCTCGAAGACCCGGCTGATCCCTGGGCTAATTATGACGAGTTCGTGAGGGAATGGGTCGAGGTGTCAACGTTCGGCGATGGTGTCTGGAAGACCCTGACGTGGAATTTCGAGGTCCTGCCCGGTGACCCGGGTGTCGGCATGAATTGGTACCATTGGCTTCGCGGCCAAAGCTACGACGATTATGTAATCGTAGGCGGTGTGAGCCTTGTTCCCGAGCCGGCTACTTTATGTCTGCTGGGTCTCGGAGGCCTGATGCTTCTACGGCGACGACTGTAGTCAGGCTGAATTTCAAACTTAACGGCGGTTGAAAGCTGATTGCTGGACTACGTTGTTTGCAAGCGGGAGGAGGCAGTATACGCACATCCGATGCGAAACCCGCAAACAACCCTGCATCTGCTTTTACGCCGCCGTTTATACCATTATCATAAATTGAAACATCACACAGGTAATCTTCATCGTTATCTTTTCGTCTGAAATGAATGGACCTAACGCACCTCGCAGTTAAATGGGGTGCGCCAAACTAAGCTCCTCGCCACCCTCTGCATAACAGCCAATCCTTATCGTCACCGTCATTCCCTTCCCTATTTGTGACTGGACATCTTGTCCGGTCACACGGCTTGCAGATATCTTCGTTCCTCATAACGGTAACGTACATCGCGAAGCCTTTGTTGCCCTGAGTCGGTGGACTACAAGACTTCTGCGGCGATGCGTCCGATCGGGCAGAAGTCCCGAGCGGAGAACACATTCATGAGAATGTCTGCTATTGTACTCGCGAGAATAGAGTCGGGCCGTTTCAGTGTCGTTTCCTATGTCGCAATAATCGTGTGTTCATGCCGCCGCTTGTTTGATTTGTTTCGACATGACATCGGATACTTGCCGTTTATATCGTGGGCTTTCATCGAAATTGGACGCTTAAAACCCGTGCACGTCCACTATATAACACGAGTCAAAGGAAAGCGTGGGCTCTGCAACGTGCCTTAGAATACGGACCCTGCTCTTGCGAGTCTGATGCACTTTAGCTGGCCTCGAGATATTGGCCTGAGTGCTTGAAGGAGACTGCACTACAAAACGACCGGCGCTAAAATGGCTGGCTATTTGCAAGTCAAATAGTAGAATGGTCATCAGTTCATAAATAGTGTATTGTATTTCTCATCTCTACGGACCTGAAGCTTCTATAGCGGCCCATAGAGCCAGAAATGCTGAACAAATTATTTGAACCGTGTTGCAATAGGAGGAATCTTATGTTCCGTCGTTGTTCATTGGGGCATGTAGTAGCAAGTTTAGTGGTCTTGGGTCTTGGTTTGGCCTGCTCCTGTTTGGTTCGGACGGCTGCTGGTGCTGAGCCCGGCGGCCTGAACTTTGCCAGGCGTTGTCTGATGCTCAATCCAAACGAGGGCTGTGCGATTGGCGACGTGAATCGTGACGGCAAGCCGGACATTATTGCGGGAACGCACTGGTATGCCGCCCCCGATTTCATCCCGCGCCCGATCCGTGACATCCCGCAGGTATCACTGGGGTTCGGCAGCAAGGGCTTCTATGCCAATAACGGAGACCATGTCTATGACGTGGATGGAGATGGCTGGCTTGATGTCGTCTCCGGTGGCTGGACCGAGTCGGAACTCTACTGGTACAGGAACCCTGGCAAAGATGGACTCGAAAAGGGATGGAAGTGGCAGCCCAACCTGCTTGTTGATGCCCGATCCGAGAACGAGGCGTTTCATTTACGCGACCTCGACGGTGACGCAGTACCCGAAATCCTTGTTCACTGCTGGGTGGCCAGGGATCCTCTGGTAGCGTGGAAGCTCTCCAAGACGCCGGAAGGTCGCCCGACAGCGAGCCGCATTGTGCTGGGCAAAGACGGCTGTGGGCATGGTTACGCCTTCGGCGACATCAACGGCGACGGCCGAGAGGACGTCCTGTGTGGAGTCGGCTGGTACGAGCACCCCGAAGCAGACGTCTTTGCCAAGCCCTGGAGGCTCCATCCAGAGACCGCTTTGCAGGGTGCCAGTTCCCCCTTCCTTGTTGTGGATGTTGACGGGGATGGCCGCAACGACATTATCTGGGGCAAGGGACATGACTACGGCGTCTATTGGTGGCAGCAGGGCCAACCCAAACAGGATGGGAGCACGACCTGGAAGCAGCACCTAATTGACAAGTCATGGTCGCAGGCTCACTCTATGGCCTGGGCCGACCTTGATGGTGATGGCAGGGGCGAGCTGATCACCGGCAAGCGGGTCCGCGGCCACGGTGGGCGTGACCCTGGTGCGCAAGAGCCGGCCTGCCTCTTTTACTACACGTGGGACGGTGCTGCCTCCAAATTTGTACGCCATACGATCAGTCCGCCGGGCGTCGGCGTCGGCACCGGCATGCAGATTTGTGTTGCCGACCTAAACGGTGATGGGCGTCCGGACATCGCCGTGGCAGGCAAGTCCGGCACCTGGCTGCTAATCAACGAAGGCGAAAAGAAGTAAAAGCGATTCCGCAAGAGCTTGATATCGCTGCACTTGAAGGATTCGATGACCGGCGTGCCATAGTCACGAAGATGCCGAGCATACTCTATGTATTGCCACGTTTTTGGCCTCATCGGGTGGCATAATGAGGAGAGTCTTGGAACGCGAAATCATGGATCACGAGGAGCAAGCCGTCGCTTACGCAAGGGCGGATTTCTCTTCATCGAACCAGGTGTTTGTTGACAAACTTCTCGAAGACTATTCTGCGCGGTTGAAAAACGTGTTGGATATTGGCTGCGGTCCTGCGGATGTGCCTATAAGGCTGGCCAAAGCCAGGCCCGATATAAAGATTACGGCAGTGGATGCTTCCGATTCGATGATACGCCTTGCACAAGAAGCAGTGAGTCAGGCAGGGCTGAAAGGAAAAATAAAGCTCATCAAAGGTCGTGTGCCGGGCCTTGCACTTGGAGACTATCGTTACGACGCCATACTGTCCAAAGATTTACTTCACCATTTGCCGGACCCCTTGGTGTTCTGGGACAATGTCAAAGCACTGGCAAAAGGAGAAACGGTAATCTACATCATGGACCTCTTTCGCCCACCCACAAGAGAGGTCGCAAGGGACATTGTGGAATCGGTTTCTGCAACCGAGCCTCCCATACTCAAAGAGGATTTCTATAACTCGCTCTTGGCGGCATTTACTGTAGAAGAGATCAAGGAGCAGTTGCATAAAGCTGCCTTAGCTCTTGAAGTGGCCCAGGTCAGTGATAGGCATCTGCTTGTCAAAGGTTTGATAACGGGCGCTGAGTGACTATCGTATTTTGAATGTACCGTCTTACAAACATGAGGCAAACCAATGATCAGAATAGATTCTTCTCGTTGCCGCTTTTGGAAGGATGCGGGCCTATGCTTTTCATTAGTGCTTGTTGGACTGTGCTTGTCCGGCTGCCGTACAAGGGATTTTGCGGGTGACCTTCCGCCCGGCAACGAAACCTGCCGAACCGGCTCAGAATCGCTATACGCAGAGTCCAAAGCCGAGCTCTCCGGCACATTCTCGATAGTCGCGGTTGATCCCAACGCTGGTATTTGCGGTGCGGCCGTGGCGAGTAAGTATCCATCTGTCGGTAAAATCGTTCCATACGTGCGTGCTGGTGTCGGAGCGTTTTGCACCCAGCATTGGCATAATCCGGACTGGGCAGAGCTTGCACTCGATCTGCTCGCCAAGGGGCATTTGCCGGAGCAGGTTCTGGCCGAACTATTGCGAGATGATGTCCATCGCGACAAACGCCAGTTGGCAATCATTGACATGTCCGGCCGGGCCGCAAACCGCAATCCAGCCGGCGCGGACCCTTCAGGTATCTGGTGGGGGGCCGCATCAGGTAAATACTACGCCTGCCAGGGTAATACATTGGTCTCTCGAGAAGTCATATTCGCCATGGCCCGCGCATACGAAGAAACAGACGGCAGTCTTGCAGACCGGCTAATGGCCGCTCTGATAGCTGGCGATTGTGCCGGCGGCGACCATCGAGGACGCTTGGCTGCCGGAATTCGCGTCGCCAAAAAGGCTGTAGAGGGATATTGGCTTGAGCTATACGTAGACAAAAGCGATGACGCTGTAATCCAACTGGCCAGAAAGTATGCCGCCCTAAAACATGACGCCAAAGGTGCCTGGCCTGGTGGTAGACTACCATTCGAACATCCATGCCCGAAGGCAAATGAACCTGTGTCCTCATCGGACGAGCCCGTCAGGTGACCGGCCTTTTCGCTTTGCGTTGCCACGCCCAGGCGGAGCAGAAAATACCCCCGCCTGATCAATCCGCCGCTATGAAGCTCGCTGTAGCAATGGGTATACAGTCTCCGAGCCGGGCGTGCTGAAGGATAGCATGAAAAAAGGTGAGTTGAGCAGTTACCTCCGTTATTTCAAATATTATACGGTTACGAAGAACTAAATGCGCCTCCATGGGCGAACTCTCAGAAGGTAATTACGTGACCAATCCCGTGTGGCAGCCTCAAGCGCAGCTTGCCGATGGCTGAACGGCAATGAAGATACCTTTTATACAGCGCAGAGTTTTCTTATTATTGGTATCACTCGGGATAGACGATTTGGCCGGACGCTGTTGTTCATTCCTTAGAACGTCCTATCAATGTAGAGACTCTATTCCAGGGAACCTCGGCTATTATCATACCAGCAACGATTAACAGACCACCGACCCATCCCTTGAGGCCTAAGATTTCACCGGCAATCAAATAGGCGAATAGAGCGGCAAATACCGGTTCCGCTGAGAAAATTAAGGCAGTGCGTGTTGTGGTCGTAAATCGTTGCATCGAAGTCTGCACGAGAAACGTATAAACCGTGCCGAACAGCGCCAAATAGACCAAAACAAGCAGATTTTGGGTAGTCATGCTCGGCCAGCTAAATTTACTGAAAGGCAGGGCCAGAATAGTCAAGAGCGAAACCGTAGAAAGCTGTACGGCTGTTAACAGATAAACATTATTCCGTGGGGCAAACTTTCCGGTGAGAATGACGTGAAATGCCACCGCTATTGTGCAGATGAAGACCAGTGCATCGCCTTTAGTCCAGCCAGCGGGATTACCACCTGTGAGCAATAGCAGTCCGAGTACTGCGAAAATGACTCCAACCACAACGTTGACGGCCGGTTTGAACCTGAAAAGGATATAGCCCAGAATAGGTACGAACATGACGTGTAGACCGGTGATGAATCCGGCGTTTGAGGCCGTTGTGTACTGGATGCCCCACATCTGAAATAAATACCCCAGATACAGAAAAAGTCCTAAAATACCTCCATGCAGCAGCGTGGTTCTATTCAGGCTTCTAATAAATCGAAATGCATATAGATTCAAGGCAACAGCAGCAAGCGTCAAGCGCAGCGCAAGAAATAAAGGCAACGGCACTTCAACAAGGGCACTCTTCGAGAAAATAAAGGTCGTACCCCAGAAGACGGTTACCGAAAGCAACCCTATGTCAGCCTGAAATCTTGAAATTGATCGAGAGCTCATCCCTTATATTTCAACAGCAAGCCTGCGGTGAACGGACGGCAACCCCGTGGGGGTGCCGCCAATAATGCCAAGGTTACCAGTTTCTCAATAATATTGCCTCTGCTTTCGCAATGCAAACCTTGTCCGTCGCTTTTTGTTCCCGCCGGCTGCACCCGTGGGTAAACAAGCGATTTTGCCTTCTCGCGCGTGGCTCTACGGCATATTTTTTTGGGAGGATCATCATAATAGCGGAATGTTCGTTCAGGCCTTCCCTGGGACTATCTGATTATCCAGGCAATATTTTTCCTATCCTTTCAGTGGTTTTGCTCTGCACCAAAATTAGTCGCCAACTAATCCCGCTCCCAAAGCCAAACCATCATTTTCCACAAGCGACATGCGGTTGTGGGAGCGTTAATTTGCAAGGAAGGCCTGGAGGTCTTCATTGTCCATCTCGTGCCATCTGTCACGTGTCACCGATAGACTAATTTGCTCTTCGGCATCGAACACCTTGTAAATGACCCGGAGCTCAGCAAGAGAGGGCTCAACGGTCTCATTATAGGAGGCCGAGTTGTTGTGGGGGCCCGGTACGTCTCTCTCGCCGTAGTGAAGCCTGATAGGTCGGGGTGCGTTCAGGCCCGCAATGTCACTACGGTCCATCCAGTTCAGGACGCCGCCGATGCAATGAGCCGGCGCGTTGTAACACCGTGAGAAGATGACAGAGAAAGACCCCAACGTCCCGCTGGCGTAGATCTTCCTTACCCTGTCGCTGAACACCGGATACGTCAGGGCGAGATCGCCGCCATAGGAGATGCCCACCACGTCAAAACTTTTGATGCCTCGGGTCGTGCTCAGCCACACCTGCCAGCGCAGCAGGTCTTCCACAGTCTGCCCGAGCAATGTCTTGCCATAGAGCAAGGCGTCCGAGATAAGGGTAAACTGCCTTCCCCTCACCGACCTCCAGTAATCCAAGCAGCGGTCTTTATCACCGAAAGCCATATTAGCCAGCGGTCCAAAGCCTCGTAATGCAGGACATAGGACAAGATGGCCCGCCTTGGCCAGTTCCAGAGCAAAGGCGTGGTGGTAATCCTCTCGCGGCCATACGCACGCTTCTACTTGGCCGTGGCCGTGAATGGCCATGACCGCCTTTGTCGGGCTCCGGACCGATTTTGGCGATAGCAGGTATGCGGGAATAGACAGAGATTCGCTGACTTTCATTACCCATGCCTCAATGGTGACGCCTTCGTGTTCCGTCGAGCGGAAAAGCCGCGCCGGGCAGGGCGAAGGTCTGGAAAAGCCGAGCAATTCGGCCAGCTTTTCCCGGCAAGCGCTTCTCCATGCTTCTGCAGGACCGTCAAAGTTGCAAAAGGATAGGCGCCGCAGGCCCTTTTCGTGGCGAAACTTCAGTGCGAGCTCTTCTGGCCGGATGAAGAAGTCACCACCCACGGCTTGTTTTTCCTCTTTCTCAGCCATGTCACTAAGGGCGCTCCCGGTGACTGTTGCTCCGAGAGCTACTGCCTTTAGAAAGTCGCGGCGTGTGTTGCCGTACGCGCCCATTTCTTCTACCTCCCATTTATGTTTCCTGAACGTCAAGTTCCACCGCCGAGACAGAGGCTGGCCGAAAGGCCCAGCGTCCGTCTTTGGGCAGGCTTTTCTCTATGGTAACTATCTCGTTCGGTTGCGTTTGGATGACCTCGAATTCTGGGTCCCCGGCTAACTCAAATATGTGACCCGATTGGATTGTCATGCCTTCTACTGATAATTGGCAGACAATAGACCGCTCTCTATTCGTATTGACCACATGCAGATATATCCGGTCTGCCGTTCGGCTGGCTGTCACATCAAGGCCGTCCGGCACCTTGCTGACGTGCACCGCCTTATCTCCCCTGTGACGCCCATACAGACTCATCACAAGCGCCACGGGCATCATATATGATGTCCCGTCTGGCACCGGAATCATAATGGCGTTCACCTGCCAGCGGGTGCCGCAGAAATCCGCCAGTGTGGCGATCTTAAGCCTATCACCATACCTTTCGTGAACATTCAGGAGCCGTGCGTTTGCAACCCCGGCGGCCCACGTGGAAAGAACCTCACACCTGTTACGGCCTGGCAGAGCGAAGTGGCACTCGGTCATAGCGAGCCGGACCGAGTAATCGGCTACCTCGTCACATATTCTTTTGATGCGAGCTTCATGGACTTTGTGCGCGTTCATCAGCCGTTCCCACGTCCACGCCGGATCCTTGCGGTACTCGATCCCTCGCAGCGGCGAATTAGCAAGGTTTCGATCGGGATTGAACATGTGGTGAAACGCAATATACTGCAGATGTTCGCCCGCGATCTCAAGCATCTGGCGGACCCACCCACTGTCGCCCCAGCCGATCAGCTCAATATGGGGGTCTTCCTTTCGCATGGCTTTAGCGAACGCGACAGTCCGCTTTGCCGCAGTCTCACAGTCGAAGGCATTGCGGTCGTATGAGGTCTCATTCCCGATCTGCCAGAGTCGGACATTATAAGGTTTCGCCACGCCGTGCTCTTGTCGCTCCTTGCTATCGGGGGCATTGCAGTACCTCACCCACTCGGCTGCTTCCTCCGGCCCTGCGGACCGAATGTCGCCCTTGGGCGAGCGCTGCCAGTACTTCCTTCCGTCTGACTCGAAGTTAACGCATATAAGTGGATCGGCACCCGTCTGTCGGCAGAAATCCACGAACTCGTGCGTGCCGACCTGATTCGTCTCTATGCCGCCCCAGAGCAGGTTCAGCATAGGTTTGCGCTTGTCCCTCGGACCCACCGCTTCTTTCCACCGATAATAAGAAACGAAGCATCCACCCCATCGGATAAGCGAGGGCGACAGCCTCCTCGTGACCTCGACCACGTCTTGCCGCCAGCAGTCTTGCTTGAAATCCCATGCTGCAGCCACAGAGCCATCTGTCGTCCCCAACGGCTCCATGAACTGCATGTACAAGTAAGGCGACAGCTCGTATCGCGGTTCGGGATTGACTCTAAGTGACGGAGTCTTTTCTTGGGCATGCCCCGAGTTCATTGCTATAGCTGTTGCTCCCAAACCCACCGTCTTCACGAAATCGCGTCGGGTAATACCTTGTTCACTCATGTTTGATTTCTCCTTCGCCAATCGGCATTTTACAGTTGCCCCTCGCCCAGGCAAACTACTGCGTTTTCACATCCCCATATTACCGCCACCAGGCACTATTTTCCAGCCTTTTTGGCGAATACTGCTGTTGCCGTGCGGGTAATGTTCGACTGCAAAAACCTGTCTGACAAGCGGTCAAGAAGCATAATCAAGAATGGTAATGAAAAGTCTGTACATTCACAGTACAATTTGAACTCACAGGTAAGCTTGAGCTACAAACTTGCACAGAGATCTATTCTTTAAATGGCTGGTACTTTTTCAAATACTGTATACGTCGTAGAAACCCAAGCACCAGACAGTCTACGATGCTCGGACAATTTGGACCTGACCCGACCGCAGGACGTGGTTATTATGGAAAGAACCGAACGTTTAAGGAGATTCACAGGCATGCATGGAAGCCATTTTATAACAGCCTATTTGCTGCTAATAATTATTCTCGTGGTCGGTTTGTCAAGCGAGCCGCTTAAATCCGGCCACTTGGATCCCAAAGGAGCAGTACATATCCCGATTGGCATCGTTGACACACTTGACACGTTAAAGACTTTTGTGGAGGCCGAGGGCAATTTCTCTCCGGGCGTTGGTAGCTACGGCATTTACTTCTGGCTTTACGATAAGGCTGCAAACAAGCTCATCGCACCGACGATGAACGGAGTAAAGTGTGAGCACGGACTGGCTGACGGTCGCTATCTTATCCCCTGGTCGCGGTGGTCGGCAGGTGACATCGCTGTCAAAACGGAGCTCTGCCAGGTCAGGCGCAGCTCTCCAAAGGGCGATGTCTTCATTGTTGGCTCTCGCGTCGCGTTGAACAACACCGCAAGTCAGACGATCGATGTTGCCCTGTATGTTGCTCTGCGTCCACTTGGAGCGGCGGGCTTTGACGTAAAGAAAATGGCGGTTAGCGAAGAGACTGATGCACTGCTGGTGGATGACCATCCGGCCATTGTGGCAAGCCGCAAGCCTTCGGATGCGGGTGTTCTATCGACCGATACGATTGGCCAAATGGCCTTGCAGGCAGAGATGCCGCAGGGCAAGAGTGCCACCTCGCAGCAGGGAAACTGTTCCGGCGCCCTGCGGTATGATATGACCATAGAGGCAGGAGCAGGCCGGACGCTGGCATTTATCTGTCCGGTATTGCCTGGCCGCCGGGCGGTAGGGCACCAGTGGGACGGCGTGAACCCCTGGGCACAGCTCGACCTGGCCGAGTTGAATCCTCCCTCCGGCGGCCTGCTACAGCCGGACCCGGGATTATCGTATTTCCGCAGAATCAACGTTGCATCATTGTTTGCCCAAGCACAAGCTTATTGGAGCCAACTGGTCGATAAGGTGAAGTTCGATCTGCCGGACGACCGCTGGGCCGAAGCATTTGCAGTAATCATAGGCCATGCAATGATGGAGATGAATGAAGGGGCCCCGGATGTCGCTGTGGTCAATTACAATGTATTCAATCGTGATGGGGTTTATGTCGCGAACATTCTTCAGAAATCTGGCAACATACACTTCGCTGCCGAGGCCATCGACTATTTCGTCAAGCATCCATTCAACGGCCGGTCATATCCGGAGGCGGACAACCCCGGCCAGGTCCTTTGGGCCATGGGCCAGCAATGGCTTTTTGCCCGCAACAAGGCATGGGCAAAACGTATATATCCTGCGGCCCGAAAGATCGCCGACATGATTGAGTATTACCGAACGACAGAAGGGCCCCACTGGGTGCAGATGGACAGTCTGGAGTTTGGCGACAGGCTGCCCAAAGAAAGACGCAGAGAACTAAAACCCGGTCGGTGTGACGGCCACCATCCTGAATATACTGAGGCCTTCGACATAGCCGGACTGCGCAGCGCCGCTATCCTTGCTGACGTCACTGGAGAATCTTCAGACGCGGGTCGGTGGGCCAACCTCGCGGATACTCTGCTGAAAACTTATGACAAAAAATTCGCTGAGAATCTTCGAAAAGACTACGGCAGCTATTCCGTGCTCTGGCCGTGCCGCCTTTATCAACTTGATGCCGCCAAAGCCCACGAACAGTTTAGGAACGTCGGCAGACAGATGCCAAAAAGCTGGCGATACTTTCCGCTTGCTACAGGCCATCAGGGATTGCTCGCTGGCAATAGAGACGCTGGTTATGGCACATTGCAGCTACATCTTGACCATGAACAAATGCGTGGTTGGTACGCTTTTGATGAAGGCGGCCGCAGCGGTGCCGGCGGCTGGCGTCGACTGCGGACTACCTGGGCCCATGGTCCCGATTGGCAATGGGCCGTTGCCATGCCTCACGGTTGGGCCATCGCCGAACTCTGGCTGCTAATGCGCGACTGCCTCGTCTTCGAGAATGACCGGCGACTGGTCCTTCTATCCGGCATTCCACCGGCCTGGTTCACTCACAAGGACGGTCTTGTGATCGGGAATCTTCCGACGTATTTTGGCCGGCTGAATCTGCTCTGGAAGCCGGTCCGGGGTGGTGCGGTTTTGACGATGGATGGCCAGGCGGACCCACCGGCGGGCTTTGTCCTGCGCTTGCCGGAATCGCTTAATCCGCGAGTGAATGTCAAGGATAGAGTCATACCCGCTATAGCCGGCGGTGATTTTGTTCTGCCCCAAGGGACAAAAAGGGCGAACATATCTTTCGGCAGGTGAACCATCTCATCGAGCTATACGCTACCATCTGAGGTACCGATGTTTGATGTATGTCCCTCGTCCTCTCCGGGTGATTGAAAAATTCCCAATTTGCGAAAGGCAAAAGTGCGGGTCTGCTTTGTCGATTTCGTACAAACACTAACAACGCATTGGGCACGTCGTTCAATCGCCTTAGCTCGGCTTGCGGATCAGAGTTATCTTTTGTCCTGCTGACGTCTTGATGACGAGGTCGTTTCCATCTCTGCCGACATCGCGCCTTTCAGCGCCTTTGATTTCGCAGTCACCTTTCTTGAACGGATTCTCGAGCCGGCATCGGCCACCTTTTTCAGAGATGATTTCGACAATCTGTGTCGAGCCTTCCTTTCGTTCTGCTGAAACCAGAAAAGCTCCTTCCGCACGCAGTGTCTTGAAAGACACATCTTTCCAACGCGCTGGTATTGCAGGAAATACGCGGATAGTGCCGGAGTAGCTCTGCAATAGCATTTCTTGCAGCCCTGCGGCAGCGGCGAAGTTTCCTTCCAGAGTGAACGGCCTGTAGCGGAAGTTGGAGTAGCCTTTGCCCGATTGATCGCCATTGCAATGGAAACTATTGCGAAGGCAAAATGCCGTTGAGAAGATCTCCAATGCCTTTTCAGCTTTCTCACCGTCTCGCGCCCGGGCTGCCAGGTTCGCAAGCCAGCTGAAGCTGTATCCCGTCCAAGATAATGTTCCTTTCTGTTCAAGCTCGGTTACGGAGGCCTTGATAGTTGCCTGATCTTCCGTGCCGTTTTCCCAGCTAATCAGGCCAAGCGGATGAATAGCCATTAAGTGAGAAAAGTGCCTGTGCGAGAACGGAAGCGGATAATCCTGCCCAACAAGCATCTTCTTATTTGTTGGATCGACTGCAAATTCGGGCATCTCAGTCAGCACATCTCGCCAGTGCCGTGCTTGCTCGGCGTCGCCTGCCTCATCAGCCAATTCAGCAGTCTTTTCGAATGTCCACCGGATAAGGGCAAGGTCGTAATTCGTGATTGTAGCAAACCACGCTTCCAGCCGATTATCGTTTATCTCCGGCGATGAGCTCAAAGGCAACGTACGCTTGCCGTCGGGGCCCGTTTCAGTAACGGCTTCGAGAAACTCCGACACCTCGCGAAGCCACGGGTACGCCCTGGTTTTCAGAAAGTCCCTATCCATACTATATCGCCACTGTAGATAGAAATGATGCGCCAGCCACGCGCCTGTGGTTGATGAGTGCGTATATTGGTGCCACCCGCCGATCTGCTCTTGGTTCAGGTCCGCTGTCATGGGGACATTCAAGCCCGGTAAGCCAAAGAACCGTTTGGTCCACGCCCTTGCATTTTCCCGTGTCTCCCAGAGCCAGTTGACAAAGCCGAGTGCGCCGTCAAGATGGTTGCCGCTGTAGGCAGGCCAATAGCTCAGCTCGGTGTTTAGATCGTGATGGTAATCTCCCTTCCAAGGCGGAATCTTCATGTTGTCCGCGGTCCAGGGACCTTGCAGGGTAATAGGCGGCGTGTTGGACCGAGCTGCTGCACCGAACTTATACATCTCCAGGTACCACTGCCTTTCCATGATTGGATTCGGAACTTGCACTGAAGACCTGCCCCAGTACGATTCCCACCACTTGCGATGTGTAATCAAGGCCTCCGCAAATCCCTTTCCCAGTGCCTTTTTGCAGTTCCTGCGAGCAGCCAGCAAAGGATCCTCGGAGTCATTCGAAGTTGCAACTGACCAGGCGCCCAGCCAGCCGGTTTCTGACTTGCGCCAAGAAACAACTACTGCGAACCTAAACCCACCCCACCCCTCTTGGAGATAGCCTGCCCAGTCCTCACCGCCGGACTCGACCGGTGCCTCGTACCGCAAGCTCGCCAGGTCGCCGGCACTGATTTTGCCCGGCCCGGCTTCATCCGCAATCTTGCCGCTGAAGGGCGGGGCCAAAAGTTTGACATTTACGGCCTGTTTCGAGTCGATCCGAATCATCCCAAAAGGCTCCGTGGCGTGTATAAAGACTTGCACTCTATCGCCTCGCTTAAAGAGAATCGTCGCCATCGCTTCCGCAACGTCCAGCGAGGCCTGCCCAAAAACCGGGCTGTCACCGACTGTCAGCTCGACCCGCCCAGCAGGTATCTTTGTCGGGCCCGGATTGCCGTAGGGATCATCATATAGACGGTGAAGGTCGCCCAGCCGACCTTCTTTGACCCAACGTCGCATAGTCTCGTATGAATACTCTTTCGTATGAAATTCAGGCACTGGCCGGAGGTCCCAAAGATCCGTGCGGTCAAGCGAAATCCGCAACGGTTTGCCGTCTCCCCATACCAGAGCACCAAGAAGACCGTTGCCAAGCGGCATCGCTTCGTCCCAGACCATGGCAGGCGTATCGTACCGCAGACCGTGCTCAACTCGACCTTGCCCATGTGCAGGAACCGCAAAGACAGCCAAAAAGAACATCCAAATCAGAAATGTGGTAACGCGCTTTGACCAATGCATGTGTCCTTGTCCTTTCGCCGTAGAGATAGAATTCGACATCCACTGATTTCGTATCAAACAGGCAAGTTTTATGAAGCAAATCTTATCCGTCAAAGCTGCCGTGCCGGCAACTCACTTTCGCATTATACTGATCTATTGGTCTCTGGCAAATGACATAAATCACGCCGCGGTAGAAATTTGCCTCCGCAGTCGACACAGGGCCGCTCATGCTGCTGGCCAGCTTCCAAACCGTGGCGACGGTAAAGAATGACTCAGAGACTATCGGAAATAGTGAGTAGAGATCTGAGGCTTGCCTGCCTAATGGTTTAGCCTAATTCACCCGTCCGGCGAAGCCTGAGTCTTCTTTACCGGTCCTTCTTGCTTGGTAACAGCTTACCGGTCTTCCTGTCCCACCGCACACTGCGGAGCTTCAGGCGGTGGTTGCCGTGACAATCGGTGCAAATGATTGTTTCAGGATTCGCTTTATTCGGGCAGCGTTTCTGCCAGCGCGCGATGACTTCCGCCGCCGCAGCATCATGGCTCCCATGGCATTTCCGGCACGAGCGGTCAATTGAATCGGCTGGGTACATTACATCGGGCGGAGTCGTGTTGTTCTCGTCGTTTCGGTGCGCGTACGACTTGCCGTGACAATCGACGCAGCCCACGTTCTCCGCGGCGTGCCGGGCCGCCAGCACCTCCTCCTTGTAGTTCGCGTGACAAACGAAGCAGGCGCTATTGTCTGCCATCGTGCCGGCACTCGCCGAAACGGCAGGTTCTTCAGCTTCTGCCGGCTCGTCCAGCAGCAATGGTGCATCCTTGTCGACCACTAACGGCGGTAGGCTGCCGGGTTCGTCAGCTTTATCACTTGCCGGAGACTCAATCTTGGTTATGCCGGATTCGGTACTATCGCTACAACCCAAGCTCAGTAATGCTGCCCCGCTCAATCCCATCAGCGCAATCAGCACAGAGAAAACACCCCGGCTCATATTCATTCCTTGTCCACGCAACGGGCTCTTCGCCCGCCAAACAGTCCTGCAACCATTAGTTGCCTACACGTATTCCCAGTCTTTCAGCCACTGATAGTCGCGGGGCAGGTTGGCCCACGCACGGTCCATTGCCTCATCCAGTTCGGCCTTCTCCTGGAGGTCCAGCTCACGACGCTCCTTAACGGCCCGCGCCACGTTGTCAACCTGCTGCACGCTAATCAAGCCCGGAATAGGCGCGGTGATCGCCGGGTTGCACAGGATGTAGCGGATCGCCAAACGGGCAATGCGGTTGTCTTGCTCAAACTGTGGACTCTTCGGTGAGCTGTCGCCCTTGAACACTGAGTTACTGGCAAAGGGCTTAATGCCGAACCACCCCACATCATGTTTCTTTATCGTCGCCCACAGGCCTGTTTCGTCCGTGACCAGTTTGCTCTTCGCGGTATATGGCGTTAGAATGACCTCCATCTGGTCCGGATATGTTTCGATGAGCTTCTTCAAATGCGGCCGATCATGAGATGAAACGCCGATGAATCGGGCTCGCCCCGTCTTCTTAGCCCAGTCCAGGGCCGCCACCGCCTCTTCAATCTCTCCTTCGCTGTGCAGCCCGCTGTCAACCAGTAAGCTGATCCGCCAAAGATCGACATAATCCAGGCCTGCCTCCTTCATGCCCTCGTCGAAACCCTGCTGCAACTTCTTCCGTGACCGCCATTCCTCGAAGCGGCTTTCCCAGATATGCCACGAATAGCCGAAGTACATCTTGTCGCGTCGGCCCTTTAATGCCTTGGCGTACGCCAGAATCTCCTCCCGGCAGCACGCGTCAACATAGTTTATGCCGCGCTCAATGCACCGGGTGACAACGTCATGCCGGTTCTTCTGAAAAGACCGCCCTTTGATGTTCTCCGTCATCCAGCCTTCGGGCTCCTGGCCGCCTATTATCTTGACCAGTCGTTTCCAGTGGCCACCCAGGCAAACGGCCGAGACCATCAAGCCGGTCCTTCCGCAGCGGCGGTACTCCATATCGGAGCTGTAGTTGAGGATCTTGGCCGTGTCCACTTTAGGGCTATTTCCGGCATGAATCTTGTTCGTGCCCGTCAATCCCGTAGCGATGGCAGCCGCTGCAACCGTGCTATCGCGGATAAACTGACGCCGGGTGAGCTTGTCAGTCATGGCTTCTACCTCCCAACTTCCTAACTTCATATTGCGATCTTATCCTTACCAGTCAGGTGCCCGGCACGATATCTCAGAGTTGAAACTCTACTCGTATCTGGCACTACAATCATAATCGAGCATTCCCATATACAAGACCCAACAGCATTATCAGAGTTCTGCATTTCTCTACAATAGCAAACCTGCCTTCAAATTGCAACAGTCCGGAGCAGGTTCTTGCAGATTTGACTGCCTTGGCAGTGCAGCACGCGATCTTGCACTTAGAAGCCATTGCTGTTAAATCGCTTCTGGATATACGATACGCTCCTGGCAGAAACGCGGGAAGCTGTCCGGTAGGGGGGCTCGTTCTTGACGATCATCATTACCAGGAAAAGATAGGGCTCAATTTTCTTTCTTCTAAGGACCTCGAAATAGAATTTATTCTGGTGTACGCTTGGCAGAAGACTGCTATTATGTACTGCAGGCTGATAATGTTTCAGTAGTGTTAATTGAAAGGTCATTTCCCATGGAAGAAACGATTAAGCCGGACAAGAAGCTCCTTACAAAAACGATCTGGATTCTATTCACTATATCCGCCTTCATTTTAGCAGGCTTTCTCATCGTGCATCTAATAATCCACACTGCAAATGGGGACCCTGCAGCCATGCGGATTCTTTGGCTCATCGCGGCTATTGCCATTCTGGCACTGTGGGTCGTGGCTTATCCGGGCGCATCTCTCTGGATAAAGAACCTTGCCTACGTTATTCGAGAAGACCGTATCACTATTCACAAGGGCATTCTCACGAAGACTCAACAGAATATCCCTTATCGTTCAATTACGGATTTCATATTGCAGCGGTCACTATATGACCGGATATTAGGTATAGGTTCTATCAGGATTCAAACAGCAGGTCAGTCGCAATCGCCTTCGGGCTATGAAGGCAATATGGCCGGTCTTATTGAATATGAAAAGCTCCACAATGAATTGAGGGAAAGGTTGCGCTCGTTGCATCCAATTGCTGAATCTTTAACGACCAAAGAGCCGGTTCAGAGCTCCACGGAGCAAGTATTGGAACAGATACTTCAAGAGCTGCAGGCGATTCGAAAGAATACCGAGAAGTAAAACCGCTCAGCCACACGCTCGGCAAAAACATCCGCGGAACTAAATGGGCCGAGTGCTTGCTGACATGGATAAATAAGCCCCGGCCGCGCCCCGTTAGAATATTTGCTCCAAGATAGCTTTATTCTATATAGGAATACATTTGCCTTGGTCTGAGCTCTATAAACTCATCGGTTTGCCTGACCAGGTGCTTTCTTATATCCATACAAAGATGACATGCAGAAACGTACCCCTCCGGCAAGTCCTCGTATCCGTATTCTTTACCCAGCTTGTAGAGCTCCTTCATACCTGTCACGACGGCCTTCAAGACCGGCCGTTCGGCCAAGTCTATTCCTCTAAAAATCAAATCCAGCTTATGCGCGTCACCAAGGGAAATCCCAGCACAAAAACCTCCTATATAGTTGCCGTAATTATCGATATGGATGTGATAGGGGCTTGTCAGTCTTGCTTCACAGGATTGGCCAAAGAACGATTCTGCTCCTTGTCGCCTAAAGAGGTGACCAAGCCTGTAAGGCAGCCTGCCCATCGGTATCAATTCCGCATAACGTAAACCCTCAAGACCCGCTCTATCCACATAATCTTCGAAGGAGACAGTACCATCGACACCGAGTCCCTTAAATTGACGGTAGAAGAACATCTGGTATACGATCGCATTTTGCCCGAAAACCTGCCGGCCTATTTTGATGGCCCTTTCCGTCCTTTCGAAGGGTACGTGCTCGATGATAAAGGGATTAACGCTCACCAGTAGGCCGTTTAGACCTGCCTGCTTCAATTGCCTCAACCTGTCTTCCGTGACGTCGTCATTCTCACACCAAAAGCAATTAGTCTCAGCAAAGGTTGACGGAATGCCAAGTTCATACGCAATTTCTGCTGCTTTCACTAACAGCTCAAAATTCAAAAACGGCTCACCGCCCGTAAAGTGAAGACCGGAATTTAGGTCTATCTTCGACGGGCCGTAAGGGCTCGGTTCGATTCTGCCGGATAGCTGCGATAAGTACTTTCTAATATCCGCCTCACTAATCAACGCTGCATCCCATCTTGGCCCGCACGCATACATGCAGTGCTTGCACGCACAGCTACACTTATACGAAAGCAGTAACCCTGCGGATACTGGTTCGCCAACAGCCAGTTTCTTCATAGCCGTCACGCCGTCATTCTCGGGATGATGTCACTCACATCACGTTAACGTTCCATAAAACTCCGAATGTTACGGTCCTATGGACCGCTGCAACCGCAGTCTTATCCCACATTAGGCACAGCCGTCACATCTCTCTCCAGTTGGCTCCTTTTGTCTTTGTTTTAATTCGGCAAAGGCAGTCGTCAACTGTCATATAGAGGACTGAGCCATCATTCCCCCACGCACAATTGGATGTGCGTTTACCGGTATGAATCCGGCCAAGCAGCGTGCCCTCAGGCGTAACGATGTATACGCCGCCCGGACCCGTAGCAAATAGATTGCCCCCTTCGCCAACCTTTAATCCGTCGGGAGCACCTGGGTACTTACGCATTAAATTTGTAAAGTCGTACAGGACTTTACCGTCGCCCAACGTACCGTTTGATGTGACCGGGAACGCCTTTATGATTGCGTTGTCTGAGTCTGATTGGGCAACATACAGCACCCGTTCGTCCGGCGAAAATGCAATCCCGTTTGGCCGTGTCATCTCCTTTGTCAGCAAAGTTAATTCCCCGGAGACAGAAAGACGGTAAACCCCGCAAAAATCAAGTTCTCGCCTTGGGTCGCTGGTCCCCTTTGGCAGCCCATAAGGCGGGTCCGTGAAATAAATGTCGCCGTTAGACTTGACGACGGCATCGTTTGGGCTGTTGAGCCGCTTTCCCTTGTAATTGTCCGCAAGAGTTCTTTTTCCGCCATCCTTTTCCAGTCTCGAAATGCGCCTGTCACCATGCTCGCAGAAAATGATGTGTCCCTGAAGGTCTAATGTCAGCCCGTTACTTCCCGGCTCACGGCCATAATCAGTAATGCCCGTATAACCCGAGGGTTTCATGAATACGCTCACGCCCACGCCTTCTTGCCATTTCATAACTGAGTTGCGCGGTATATCCGAGAACAGAAGATAGCCGCCCTTAGCATCCGGAATCCACAGCGGGCCTTCGCACCATTCAAATCCCGAGGCAACAACCTCAATCTTCGCACCAGGCCCGATTAGGTCGTCGATCCGACTGTTCTGTCGAACGATTTTGCCTATCGCCGCAAATTCGGCTCTCTCTTGTGACAGAATGCCCTGAGAATGGACCAGCAGGGCAGTCAGTGCTGACAGAAGGCAAACCCGGAATCTTAGTGTCTTTTTCATGTTAGCATTCCTCATTCAAAACAGTCCCTAATTTCTTGTTTCTATGTCACTGCTCCCAAACCGCAAATAGGTTGTCGTCAAGCGCCGAAATTAAGTAACCCGGCGCAGCGGGGATTGACCGGGCTATCTCTTTGAAAGATGTTTGCCCGGCAGCAACCTCGCTGACACCTGCGCATACCCGACTGCTGTCACGTCCCTTGTAAAACGCATACGGGATAATTCATACCTGCGTGCCATTGTAACGCGCATTTGCCCCGACATAAAGGGCTGTTCGCAGTGCATCTGGCGTGATTCAAAAAGTGCTCTATTATTGCTGTCGTTTACGGCCGTGGGCGAGAGCGTACCACCGCCTCACCCCTTGGGCAAAAGAACCGCTCTCTAACCGCCCAGCTTCCAATAACTCCAAGGACAGAGTTCCACAGGCTTGTCCGTGGGTATCTACGCTTATAGCCCGCACTGCTTGTAAGCTTGAAAGACGATATCCGCAACTTTTGTACGAATGGCCTTCGACGTTCCCTTATCGTCCGGATGAGCCCTATTGGTAAGAATGATAACATAGACCCCGTTCACAGGGTCACAGACCATGGAGGTTCCTGTGTAGCCGGTATGGCAAAACGCCTTTTCGGAGCTATACGAACCCTTTACCCACGAATAACTGGAATGCAAATCAAAGCCGTAAGACCGGCCGTGCGACTGAGCGGTTGTCAGCATGCTGATGGCCTCGGCGCTGAGGATCTTCTCTCCGTTCCAGGTGCCGTCATTCAGAAGCATTCGGCAGTAAATCGACAAATCATACGCCGTGGAGAAAAGCCCGGCGTTGCCCGATATCCCTCCCATTAATTTCGCCAGAGGATCGTGGACGGTGCCACGAAGCAACCGGCCCTCCACGATCTGCGTGCCGGCAATATTTCTCTTCCACGATTCCGCAGGACCATAACTGGTGTGTTTCATCCTCAGCGGTTCGAAAATATTTTCCTTCGCGAAGTCTGCCACGTTGTTGCCGCTGACCGCTTCCACAATCTTCCCAAGCGTGATATAGCCCAGGCAACTGTAGCGAAATTCTCTACCGGGCTCGCTAAGAGCCTTCAGACTGCATATCTTCTCCATTACTTCATCGCCGCAAGGCGTCCCGAACTGCTCTTCTAATTCACTTGCATTTGTATAGGCCGGCAAACCGGAACTATGAGTCAGCAGATGGCTAATACGCACTTCTTCCTTGCCCTGGCACGAAAAGGCAGGCAGATATTTACCTGCGTAATCGCACAGTTCTATCTTCTTTTGGTCTGCCAGCACCATGATGGATGTAGCTGTCGCGATTGGCTTGGTCAGTGAGGCCATGTCGAAGACCGTATCTTTATTCATTACTACCCTATAAGGCTCTGTTACTTGATAGCCGAAGGCCGTCCAGTACAAAATCTTGTCCCTTTGTCCCACGAGAACCACAGCGCCGGGGATGTTGTCTTTCTCGATTTCCTCTTCGACCGCGCAGTCTATCCGGCCAAGCTCTTGTCTGCGAATCCTCTGCTGAACGGACTCACAGCCTCCGCTAAGGCACCACAGCAATGCGACGAATACTATAACGCTTCGGATTGGCTTCACGCCGGCCTCTCTTTACACTGAATGCTCGAGCGAAGTCCATACACAACATGCATTGTAATATACACGCCGGATACCGTCACCAAAATTGTCGCTCCTAACCGAAATCACCAAGGCTACCGTAACAACGCATTTTTCAACCGCCCCAGCCAAATCCGAGCTGGCGTCACTCACTTTCCTTAGTGTTGCAGAATCAAGCGTATTCCTTTACTTGGCGGCGCATATCAGAATTACTCACCGAATAGTTGTGATTGAACGCGATTTAAGTATAATAGAGCTCGCAAAGGCCTGCCGTGTTCTTTAGCATGACGATGCCGTGGACCCAAAAACAAAGGTAAAAGATGAGATTGGCAAAAGCGGCGGTGACAGTGAGTTTCATAATGGCTGCCTCAAGGTGCCAGGCTTTGGTTCGGACCGGATTGGATAATATCCACTCCTATAAGCATATCCTCTCTGGCAAACGCATCGGCATCATAACGAACCACACTGCTTATGACCGTCACGGGCGATATATAATCGATATATTCAAAGACATGGAAAATGTCACAGTCGCTGCACTTTTCGGCCCGGAGCATGGAATCTACGGTGTCGAGAAAGATGGAAAGAAAGTTGCCGGTGCCACGGAGCCTACCCACAAACTCCCCATTTACAGTCTGTACGGCGAGACACTCAAACCCACCGCCCAAATGTTGCAACGAGTCGATATGCTCGTCTTTGATATACAGGATATTGGGGCACGATTTTATACCTACATCTACACCATGTCCTTGGCAATGGAAGCTGCCGCTGAGCACGGCAAGCGCTTTGTCGTTCTCGATCGTCCGAACCCCATAAACGGTCTTCAGGTCGAGGGCAATATTCTAAAGCCGGAATCTGCGAGCTTTGTTGGCTTACATCCGATTCCCGTCAGGCACGGCATGACCGTGGCGGAGCTGGCTACAATGTTCAATGAGCAAGCCTGGCTCGCCAAAGGCGCCAAGGCCGACCTTGTTGTCGTACCTATGAAAGGTTGGCGCCGCAGCGATTGGTATGACCAGACGGGCCTGCGTTTCATAAAGCCGTCTCCGAATATGCCCGACCTGAAAACTGCCGCTATTTATCCCGGCTTATGTCTTGTGGAGGGAACCAACATCTCAGAGGGTAGAGGCACACCCATGCCGTTTAGGCAATTTGGGGCCCCGTGGATTGACTCCGAAAACCTTGCTGCTCGACTCAACAAATTGAACCTGCCGGGGATGCGATTTGAACCGTCCTCCTTTAGCCCGGCCGAATCAAAGTACAAGGGTCGCAAATGTCACGGTGTTAAGATTATCATAACCAATAGGGACCTGCTCAGCTCGTTTTACAGTGGCATTCTAATCATCAACGAGATCTATCGAATGCATCCGGATGCCTTCCAATGGAGGACCACCCATTTCGACCGCTTATGCGGAACATCGGCGATTCGCGAAGCCATCACAACCCAGTCGTCATTGGAGAAGCTCAGAGAAAGCTGGCAGCCTGACCTGAAATCTTTTTTGCGTATCAGAGATAAGTATCTTATCTACCGGGATTGAAATGCACGCCGGAGCGAGAGCCGACCCCGTCAATTAAGATTTTCCACGCTTCATGCTTATCCGTTCGATAGCCAGTGCGACTGGTGATGGAACCTCCTCTGCTTGCTGCAAGCGGGATTCCACCTCTTCCATTGTCTGATGCAGAGCGATGCACGCCTCCTCGTACGTGCATTTTGTCACCTGTGAGATCAAACGTGACCCCCGGTCTATCAGTTTTTTGTTGCTGGGCGATAGCCACACCATCGCATTGCCGACAACCCGGCCCATCCGGACCATGGTTGCAGTGGAAATCGTATTTAGAACGAGTTTAATAGCGAGGTGGTCCAACAGTTGCAGCGGAGAGGTCGGCAGACTACAGTGTAGGTGGAATAGTTCATCTGTATGCGAAGCAGCAGACGACTGCCCAATAATTATTGTCGCAGTCTTCTTGTATCGCCCGCAGAACCGTTCCAGACTTGTCTCTATCAGGGCCTCTGTTTCGCCCCCCACACCAACTATTACCAGCGCTGAGTCGGCAGCATCGGTGCGTGAGGGGTCGGGTTCTTTACCTATCCTGAACTTGTATAGTTCGGCATTATCCAGCCGGGGCGGCCTCGCTCTTAATCCAGGCGGGGCCTTCAACTGTTCGTAAACCGCAGGCCCCCAGTCCAGACCACGTGGCTCACGCTGCAGCATGTCTCGCCATGCTTCTTGGGTCAAAAGGAATGGATTCTTGACAAAGGCCCACGACTGCACACCGCACCTGTCTCCATGTTTACAAAAGGGCGGAACCATGAACGTCGGCGAACGCTCAGTCGTGTCCGTCAATACGTCCAGCAAAGCTGAATCCGCCATATAGGTTACTAACCCACGTTGCCGGTAGATACTCTCTTCAAATTCCGTTATGCTGGCCATTGCATCCACGGCTGCCGGACTTGAAAGCTGCGCTAAAAGTCTCACAAATAGCTCGTGGTGATCCTCGCCGGAAGGGATGTGCAAAGGCAGACCTGCTGAATCTGACACCGGCAATATTCTTTGCACAAATTGTATCAGGGCTGTCTCCAGAGCACTGCCGACAATTAGCAGTTCTGTTGTCACCGCCTGCATTCTTGTTGACCCGGTAATAGCCATGGGTCCGGTCGTCAGGTCGAGCTTTCGGATCCGCGGCTCTTCAATTACTTCACGCGATCGCTGCACGTAACGGCGCAGCATGTCCGTCGGGTTGTTATACACAAAAAAGACGTCTGCTCCGGCCTCGAGTCCGTGCGACGCCGTGCCAATCACGAACGGTGTCTCTCCACCTTCGGTAATGGCAACCACGATGTCACCTGGCTGAACACCCGCCTGCCTTAATTGGTGTCGGCCAAATTCCGGAAAATCCTCGAACCCTTCCACCGATTTGATCAGGGCAAAATCTCCGCCCGCCATGACGCTGAAGACGCGATCTTCCATCTCACCTGCTATTGAAGCTATCTTGCTGTGTTGGTCTCGAGCGTCCCGCCAGAACCGCCGCCAGGCCGCTTCCAGCAATATGCTCAGGCGCCCTGTCGCCCCACATCCCGTAAAGAAAATTCGCCTGCCGGAATTCAAGGCGTTAAAGAAGGCCTCCACGAGTTGTTCGAATGTGTCTTGCTCAAAAACGTCTTTTACCACGGGCGGGATGTCTTCATCAACTGACTGTAACAATCGGATACATCCGGAAACATCGCCTCTGGCCGTCTCCGAGAGCATCTCCGTTTTCCGGTGAGCTGATTCAGTTATAAGCTCTCCCAGCCGGAAAGCTTGCTCCTCGCTTAAGAACTTTTTGGCTCTTTCAATGGCATCTGACATCGTTTGTTCCCGGCGCGTTAGCTCTAATACCTGTTTGAACCCGGCAACGTAGACTCATATCATCTTATACGAGTTGTGTAAATGTGTTTCTCGCTTGGCCGTCATATTGCGAGCAAACCCAAACGCCCATATAATTCACCTGTACAATGGTCCTCATTGTTATCGCACAGGCCCGGCAACAGGAACGTGTGACAGGATGGTAGTGAAGAACCGCATAACAAAACTTGCAGAGAAAGATAAAATGCGCGTGGTGGGCCTGATGTCCGGCACTTCCGCCGATGGCGTGGACGCAGCGGGTGTCGATATCGACGGCAGAGCCGTTCGTCTGCTGGCATTCGATGTCTATATATACCCTCCGGCACTACGCAGGCAAATCCTCAGACTATTTCAGCCCGAATCAGCTACTTTGCCTGATCTATGCCATTACAATTTCGTTTTGGGCGAGGTTTTTGCCGACGCAGTTCGCAGACTCTGCCGTGACAGTGGCATCCCGTTACGCTCAATTGATTTGGTGGGTTCACACGGACAGACAATCTATCATAATCCCAAAGGCAGACTTTACGGCAAGGCTCGCATACCTTCGACCTTGCAGATTGCAGAACCCTCCGTCATCGCCCAGCGCACAGGCATTACGACCGTAGCGGATTTTCGGCCACGCGATATGGCCGCCCAGGGCCAGGGAGCGCCGCTGGTCCCCTACGCTGATTATATTCTCTTTCGTCACAGGCGTATATCTCGCGCCGTTCAGAACATCGGCGGCATTGCAAACGTGACCTACCTGCCCAGAAGCTGTGGCCTGCGCAACATCATAGCGTTTGACACCGGCCCGGGAAATATGGTCATAGACCGCGTTGTATCACTTGTGACCCGCCGAAAGCACCGCTGCGACCGCGACGGCAAGATTGCATCACAAGGTACGGTTGATAGTGCATTACTGAACGAGATGCTTCGTCATCCGTTTCTACGTCGCCGTCCCCCAAAATCGACCGGCCGCGAGGACTTTGGCTGGCCTTACGCCGACGACCTGCATCGAAAAGCCGCCAAACGCAATATGTCCCCTGCAGATATCGTCGCGACTGTCACCGCCTTTACCGCTGCCACTATCGCACAGGCGTATCACCGGTTTCTGCCCAAAATGCCCGACGAAATAATTCTGTGCGGCGGCGGTGCCCACAATAGCACGTTGCTAAGAATGTTGCAGCAGCAGCTTAAAGGCCCTACAATCCTGCTGACAGATGACTTTGGCATCAGTGTCGATGCAAAGGAAGCGGTTTCGTTCGCCATCTTGGCCTGGGCGACCATAAAAGGGCTTGCCAACAACGTACCGGCTGCCACTGGGGCCCACCAGCCGGCTATTTTGGGAAAGATACTACCTGCAAAATGACAAGACCCAAAGCTCTGCCAATCACAGAGAAACGCAATCGCAAAAGCGCAAATATTGACGAGCTCACAACGCTTGAGATTGTGGACCTGGTCAATAGCGAGGATATGCTTGTGCCGCCCGCTGTGGCCAGAGAGCGTAAGCGTATTGCGGCTGCAATTGATCTGATTGTCGAACGCTTACGCAAGGGCGGACGCTTGTTCTATGTCGGTGCCGGCACCAGCGGCAGACTGGGAGTCCTGGACGCATCGGAGTGCCCACCAACCTTCGGTGTGCTTCCTTCACTCGTCCAGGGTATTATCGCCGGCGGCCGCCGCGCCCTGGTCCGTGCGCTCGAAGGAGCTGAAGACCGTGCGCATGACGGTGCCGAGGCTATCGACGCAAGGGCGGTCAAGCCAACGGATGTGGTTGTCGGCCTGGCAGCGTGTGGAATGACCCCTTATGTCCATGGCGCCCTTAAGCGCGCTCGCCAAATTGGAGCAGGAACCGTTTTTATCACCTGTGCACCCGAGGCCAAAAAGCACATCCCGGCACAAATTATCATCAATCCTGTAGTTGGGCCCGAAGTTATCACCGGCTCGACCCGGATGAAAGCGGGCACCGCGACTAAGCTCGTGCTCAATACACTTACCACCGCTGCTATGATCAAGTTGGGCAAGGTCTACGGCAACCTCATGGTCGATTTGCAGGCTACCAGTGAAAAATTGAGAGACAGGTCCCTGCGAATCGTCATGGAGCTGACCCATCTTCCCAGAGCACAGGCGAAAAAGTTGCTAGCCCGCGCCGACGGAAAGGTCAAGCCCGCTATCGTGATGCACTATCGAAAGGTAGACTTGCGCGGCGCCCGGAACATACTCGATCATTGCGACCAGTCCTTGCGAAAAGCCATGAAGGAGAAGACAGCATCGAAGCGATAACTATTGCAAGTCTTGGCGGTACCCTGAGCAGGGTTGATATTCTTATTGTCGCCGTGGCGGTCTCGCTCTTATTTGTTATCTCATACGTTTTCGGCAGAGAGGAGAAAGACACCAACGACTTTTTTCTGGGTGGTCGGCGCGTGCCGTCAATCGTCGCTTGTCTTTCTTTTGTTGCCACCGAAATTAGTGCCCTCACCATAGTTGGCTTTCCGGCTACCGCTTACAGCGAAAACTGGGAATACGTCCAGTTTTTCATCGGCTCCGCGGTCGCCCGCATCGCAGTAGCCTTTCTCTTTATCCCGGTCTTCTACAAGTACGATTGTACCAGTATTTATGAGTTCCTAAGGCACCGATTCGGGCCCGAGACTCAATACGCAGGTTCAATATTCTTCTTCGTGACACGTCTCATTGCTTCAGGAGTACGGCTCTATGCCGCCTGCCTTGGGGTCGCACTAATAATGGGCTGGAACCTGCCGCAAACGCTCTTGATGTTCACCGTGGTTAGTATCGTCTTTATTGCCTTCGGGGGCATAAAGGCCGTCGTCTGGGCGGGAGCCTATCAGGCCATAAGTTTCTTCGTGGCGGGTGTTGCCTTACTCATCTATCTTTTCTTTCAAATCCGGGGCGGATTGGATACAGCCTGGCAGGTCGCTGACGAGGCTAGCCGCCTGAGTTTTTTCAAGTTTGATTTCAATCTAAACGACCCTACTACCTTTTGGGCCGGAACCGCCAACGCGTTCTTCATAGGCCTGGCCGCATTCGGCACGGACCAGGAAATGATGCAGCGACTGCTCACAGTCAAGACCCGTAAAACCAGCCAGAGGACTCTTATCTCGACCATCGTGACAGTCATTCCAATCATGTGTATTTACCTCGCAATCGGAACCCTGCTTTATGTGTTCTATCAGCAGAATCCTGATGCTGTCCAGCCCGCCAAAGCCAAAGAAGTCCTTTCCCACTTCGTGGCACATTCGCTGCCGGCAGGCTTGAAAGGATTGCTCCTGGCGGCCATCATCATGGCCAGTATCGACTCCCCCTTGAGCTCGCTTTGCTCTTCGTTTGTTACCGACATCTACCGGCCACTAATCAAGACCAAAGCCACCGAAAAGCATTACCTGTTCGTCTCGCGGGTCGGTGTCGTCGTCTTTGGCCTAATCCTAGCTCTCATCGCTTGGGCGTGTGAGCCGGTGAAGAATATACTCTGGTTCGCCTTCAAAATCTTTTCGCTGACAGGCGGTGCCACGCTCGGAGTTTTTTTGCTCGGATTGCTCACCAAGCGAAAGGCAAACACGGGCAACATAGTCGCCATGATAGCCAGCACGGTGTGTGTCCTTGACCTTATGGTGCTTGGTCATATTGGCGTGATCCGCTTGGCCTGGAGCTGGCTGATCGTTATCGGTACGGCAATAACATTCGGCTTAGGCTATGTGCTTGGGCCTGTCATGGCGCAATCGGACTTGCCAGAGCGGCAAGGTTCGGTATGACAACGTCTGACTTGCGTATTTCAGGCCGAAGCCGGCAACGGACTCCTTTGTAGTACTTCGCAAAGGGGCTATGTTTTTCAAGACACCGTCCTTGCCCGAGGATTGTCTGCCGCAGTATGGAGCGGACTCTTTCTGTAAGTCCCGTGTCAGGACCATGTCAGTGCGGTTATACAAACAAGTGCCTGGCCTTGGAGATAGGGGCAGACCACATATGATCCTTTGGCCTTAATTTGGCTTTAGAAGAACTTGCTGAACTGCCGAAAACTAAATAAATAGAGTACTGCAGGCCTTGACTCACAGGCCGGATTTGTCGCTATTTTATTTGACTTCTGCCCTCGAATTTGATATAAGTAAAGAGAATATTGCAGGCTAACCCCTGCGGTGTGCGTATCGAAAGCGCAAGTTTGAAAGAACCGATACCCGTACTCAGGGAAATCAGGCCTTGATGGCTCGGAAACGCCTACTCGATAGGACTTTCGGACACAAGCAACGATTGCCCACCTGGAAGTAATGGGTTCTCTTCAAAATCCTTTCGTACGGCACTGGCGGAGGAAGGCCTTGCAATTAATAAAAGGCCTGTTTGTACAGGCCTTTTTTCGTTTCTCGCATTCATGGCCTGAAAAAAGCTGAAATATCGGACGAACAAAACTTGCCGCATGTGATACTTGCTTTCGTTTTTGCTGTTAAGCCAAACAATAGATTTGCCGATTAGATAAGAACTGATACAGAGTTGTCTGTTGAGTCGTTAATATCTGCTATCAAGAGACTTACGCTATGGGGATGTGATAATGCCAGGCGTGCACAGCTTCACAGTATTGCCCTCGCTACCAGGTCCGCTAAAAGACCTTGAGATTATTGCAAAGAATATGTTTTGGTCCTGGAACCCTGAGTTTGTGGAGCTATTCAAACGAATAGACAGCAACTTATGGACTGCATGTGGTCACAATCCGGCAAGACTGCTCGGCAGTGTGTCACAGACCAAGCTGGAAACGCTGGCAGAAAATCAGGGTTTCTTGTGTGAACTGCAGCGAGCTGTCGAAAAGCTGCAGGCATACCTTAATGGACCAAGTTGGTTCGAAGAAGTCTGTTCAACATCCACCAAACCCGTCATCGCCTATTTTAGCGCCGAGTATGGGATACACGAAAGTCTGCCCATCTATGCTGGTGGCTTGGGAATCTTGGCAGGGGATCACCTCAAGAGTGCTTCAGATCTCGGCGTTCCGTTTGTGGGTGTAGGGCTTCTCTACCAGAAAGGCTATTTCCGCCAGTACTTGAACGCCGATGGTTCGCAGAAAGAGGTCTATATCGAGAATGATTTTCATAATATGCCGATGGAACTGGTCCGCAAGGAGGGCGGCCGGCCATTAACCATCACCGTTGAGTATCCAGGCAGGTGTGTCCGGGCCCAGATATGGTGCGTTACCGTTGGCAGGGTGAAATTGTACCTGCTCGATACGAACGTACCTGCTAACTCGCCGGCAGACCGTATGATTACCGCCAGTCTCTACGGCGGCGACACTGAGCTGCGACTGCGTCAGGAGATTATGCTGGGCATAGGAGGCTTAAAGGCGCTGGCAGCTATGGATATAACACTAACTGTTTGCCATATGAATGAAGGGCACGCTGCCTTTGTGACACTGGAGCGGATCCGACACTTGCAAAACGCCGGTAGCATGACGTTTGAAGAGGCCCTGGAAGCTACAAAGTCAGGCAATGTTTTTACGATGCATACGCTCGTTAAGGCTGGACTTGATGAGTTCAGTGTCGAGCTGATGGACAAGTACTTTGGCAGTTACTTTCCCCGTCTGGGGATCAATAGAAAGCAATTCTTGTCGCTGGGTAGAATATTCTCTGACGACGATAGCGAGCCGTTTAAGATGCCAATCTTGGGGATGCGGCTTAGCAGTTATATAAACGGTGTCAGCAAGTTGCATGGGCAAATATCACGTGCCGTGTGGGGGAATCTCTGGCCCGGTGTCCCCGTCGGTGAAGTGCCCATAATACCTATTACAAACGGTGTTCACATTAAGAGCTGGTTGTCAACGGAGATGAGTTCCCTATATGAAAGGTACCTCGGACCGGGTTGGTCTGAGCATATAATTGATAAGTCTATTTGGAATAATGTTGACCAAATCCCGGATGAGGAATTATGGAGTGCACATCAGCGATGCAAGGAGCAGTTGATTATTTTTGCGCGCCACCGGCTAAAGACCCAGATGCAACGGCGCGGCACATCACTCATCGAGGTCGCCCGGGCCGAAGAGGCGCTCGATAGTGAGGTACTGACCATTGGATTTGCCAGAAGATTTGTCCGCTACAAAAGGGCCAATCTGCTGCTCAGGGACCCGCAGCGCCTTGTAAAGTTACTTACCGACCCGAATCGGCCTGTTCAGATTATTTTCGCTGGCAAAGCTCACCCGAAAGATGCAGAAGGTAAGGACATAATAAGGCAGATTATTCACTTCGCCGTTGAGCAGAATGTGAGGCGCCAGATCGTCTTTCTAGAAGACTACGATATGGATGTGGCCAGAATTCTGGTCCAGGGCGTTGATGTCTGGCTTGGTAATCCTCGAAGACCAATGGAAGCCAGCGGCACAAGTGGCATGAAGGCGGCGCTTAACGGCGTCTTAAACGTCAGCACGTTGGATGGATGGTGGTGTGAGGGCTACATACCTGAAGCAGGATGGGTCATCGGTGCCGATGAACGATGTGATGACGCCGATTATCAGGACGAAATGGATTCCCAGGCCATTTACAACTTGCTGGAAAACGAGATCGTACCGCTGTTCTATACTCGCTCAGCTGGCAATCTGCCCCGGGCCTGGTTGCACAGAGTGAAAACTTCTATCAAGCGTATAGTACCGCAGTTCAACACACATCGGATGGTTGCCGAATACACCCGCAGGTTCTACAATCCCGCTGCCACCAAATGGCATTATTTGACGGCAGATGCTGTGTCAAGAGCCAAGGCATTTGCCGGTTGGAAGGCAAAGATGAGGGAGGTTTGGACTGAGCTGGCAGTGAAAGACGTGATCATAAAAGTCAATAATGGGCAAGGTGACACGCCGTTGGATGCCAGGCGGTGCCAGGTCAAGGTGGGCTCGCAGTTGAGCGTTAAGGCATTAGTTGAGCTCGGTACGGTTAAGCCTGATGATGTTTCGGTTGAGCTTTATCACGGCGCCGTGGATAGCGCCGGGAATATTAGGGCCGGTTCAGCCCTCAAAATGGCTTATGAAAACACATCCCAAAACGGCGAACATTGGTTTGCCGGCTCAGTGCCTTGCAGTAAGACGGGCCAGTACGGCGTGGCCGTCAGAGTCCTGCCAAAGCATCCGGACTTGGCTAACCCATACGAACCCGGTCTTATTCTGTGGGAGTCGGCAGCTACAAACCGGCGTCCATGACGTATAGGGCGTAAGTGCGTAATTCAGCGAGGACTATAGAAACGCCAACCACGAGATCCATCATAGGACCTACTCGTTCTCTTTGTCGCTCAGAAGTTGGTAAGCCTCATCAGTGGATGTCGCTTTTTCAAGCGCTTGTTTGAATTGTTCGTCAAGCATCAGCCTGCTTATCCTGGCAAGGGCCTGAATGTGTGGGCCTGTCTGGTCTGCCGGTGAGACCAGCAGAATAACAATTGTTACCGGTTTTCCGTCGACGCTTGCAAAATCAATCGGCTCATGTGCGATTCCGATTGCCATCACGAGTTCCCTGACAGCTTTGCATTTGCCATGAGGGATGGCGATTCCGGAACCGATACCGGTGCTACGGGTTTGCTCGCGCATAAAAACCGCCTGTAGAGCGGCATTTTTGTCGAGCAGCAATCCGTTAGTGTCAAGCAAATCCACCAATTCGGATATGACGGAGTTCTTGTCTTTGCCTTCCAGCGGGACCTTGACGCAGGTTGGCTGCAGTATTTGCGTTAGGATCATCTTAATTCAACCACGTATACGACCTATCTGATAAATATCTACACAAACCCTGAAGCATACTCGACATCGCATCTAATTGCAAATACTTTGCGAGAAAATTATATTCGACCAGAGAATAATGCAAGGTTGCACGGTCGCTCGTGGGCGTCGGCTGTCAGGGCCCTTTTGGTAGAAGGCCGAGGCTGGTATCACCTTTGATCAAGTCACATAATTGGCAGCGACCTTGCGACTCAGGCTGGGCCTTAAAGAGCTGGCGCCGTTTTGGCCTTGGTCTTGTAGTTCAAGCCACACAATAAGCTGCTCAAAATGCGTAGGATAGCCGAAAAAAAATTCGAATCGCGTTTTAGTAGGGCGGAATTTGTTATAAGTGCTGTAACTGAAATAAATTACAGCTACGCAAAATTTCTGAGAAATCCTTGTTTTTTCCCCTTGACTTTATGGTCATTTAACCATATACTTCTATTTAGAGCTATGGAACCTTTAACAGAAAAACAGCAAAAGGTGCTTGGATTTATCCAAGGCCGTCTGCAGAATAATAATCCGCCGAGCCAGAGGGAGATCGCCCGGCATTTTGGCCTGGCCCAAAATGCCATATATCAGCTTGTCAGCTACCTGAAGAAGAAAGGCTATCTGGTAGATTCTGGTGGGCATCGAGGGCTTAAGTTGTCTGAGGAATATCTCGACCACATAAGACAATCCGAAGGTATCCCTGTTGTAGGGCGTGTAGCAGCAGGTGAGCCAATACTGGCAGAGGAGAACGTAGAAGCCTACATAAATATAGAAAAACTATTTACCAAGTCTAAAGGAGTATTTCTGCTCAAGGTCTCGGGCGACAGTATGATTGATGAAGGTATTATGGATGGAGATTATGTAGCGGTTAAGCCAACCTCAACGATTGGAAATGGCCAAATCGGTGTGGTCCTGCTGGATGGTGAAGCAACCGTTAAGAGGATATATATCCAGTCTAACCGAATAGCCCTTAAGTCGGCGAACCACGCTGCGGATTATAAGACCCGATATATCAAACGAGCCACGCAAAATGCTCGCATAGTCGGCAAAGTAACGGGTTGTTTCAGACTACTATAATCAGCAACAGAAATGGCTGGTCAGATTTACATAGGGATAGCAGGCTGGTCCTACCCCGACTGGCAAGGCATAGTCTATACCAGCAAAAAAGTGGACCAGCTTGAATACGTAAGTAGTTTTGTGGATTGTTTAGAGATTAATAGTACATTCTATCGGCCGCCTAACGAACGCAACACCAAATCCTGGCTGCGAAGAACGGCAGCAAAGCCCAGCTTTTTCTTTACCGCCAAGTTGCACCGCGATTTTACCCATGAAGGCAAGATCGACCCAGAAACAATAACGCAGTTTCATACCGGTTTTGAGCCTATGCTCGAAGCGGGAAAGCTAAAGCATCTTCTTGTCCAGTTCAGATATGACTTTTCTGATAGCCCGCAAAGCCGTGAGCATTTGGCAAATATAGCGAGAAGTTTCTCTGATGATTTCGATCTGGTGGTAGAGTTGAGGCATAAGTCGTGGGAAAATCCGGATGCTATGAACTTCCTGCAGGACCTTGGTGTCACTGTGTGCAATCTTGATTATCCAATTACCTGGAATTCATTCAATATGCAGCACTGTACTGTGGGTAGAAACGGCTACCTTAGAATGCACGGAAGAAATAGAGAAAAGTGGTTCAGCAAGGCGGGCAGAGATGAAACTTATGACTACTATTACAACGAGAATGAGCTTGCTCAAATAAAGAAACGAATCGATAAATTGGCCGATGCATTTGAGTCACTTACTGTTATCGCTAACAATCACTATCGAGGTGCTGAGCTTGCCAATGCGATTGAGCTAAAGGCACTCGTGAGCGAGCATAGGCAACTTGTTCCTGAGGGTCTTTTGAGGAGCTATCCGAATCTGGCAAGGATTGCCTTAAATGCGTAAAGTTTGTTTACATTATCATTTGTTAAAGTGGAGACAGTATGCGCGCTGCTGCGCTGGCATGCCGGAGTTATTACAGCCTTCTGAGAGGTTCGGTGTCAGTGCAGCGATTGGTCCGCAAGGCCAGGCAATACGAGTATGGTGCTGTCGCTCTGGCAGATGTCAATTCGATGTATGGGGCGGTAGATTTTTGCAAGTCAGCTAAGAAGGTAAATGTCAAGCCGATTATTGGCGTGGAGATTCTAACTAATACCCAAAGAGCGATATTGCTCGCTGAGGATAGAGCTGGGTATAAAAATCTCTGTAGAATAACCACCGTGAGGAATCTCGATGCAGATTTTGATCTGATACAGCAGTTAAGCGGACATAACAACGGTGTTATTTGCATCTGTTCTCAGCCGGCCCTCTTAAAAGAGTTGCAAAAAATCTTCCATAAAGACTATTTGTTCGTAGCTCTTGAAAGCCCAGCTAAAGCTAAGTGGCTCAACGCAAATAGAGTAAAGCCTGTCGCTTGCATCAATTTCAACATCATCGAAGATGATGACATAGTGACAGCCAAGCTTCTGGACAGGATAAGACGGCTAAGTGTAACTGGATCGGGGCCGCAAGATGGCTGTGGCTTTAACAGGCTTGTGCCGGAAGAGCAATTTAAACGCAAGTTCAGAAATTATCCTGAAGCAATCGATAACGCCACGCAGCTTATTCAGCGATGCAACTTTCAGCTCTTAAATGGGAAATATCACCTGCCCAAGGTCAAACTCGGCAAGGGCAAAAGTGCTGATACCGAATTGGCTAAACTCTGTCATGTTGGTCTGGCAAAAAGATACAGACCCGCAAGCCAACAAGTAGTTAAGCGGCTTGAACATGAGCTTTCGGTTATTAGGCGGAACCGCTTCAGCGACTATTTCCTTGTAGTTAGCCGGATAATCAGTTTTGCAAAGCAAAATAATATCCCGGTTGAGGTTCGAGGCTCAGCGGCAGGCTCACTTGTCGGATATGTGCTGGGCTTCACCAGGGTCTGTCCAATAGAGAACAATCTTTATTTTGAACGCTTTATGAACCCGGGCAGAAGGGATTGCCCCGACATTGATATTGACTTGTGCTGGAGAAGGCGCGATGAGGTGATAGACTTTTGCTATGAGAATTGGGGCTCTGAACATGTGGCCATGATCTCAAACATCAATAGATACCGTCGGCGAAGTGCCGTTCGAGACGTAGGCAGGGCACTTGGTATGGAGCCCGACCAAATAAACCAGCTTGCCAAGAATAGTGCGAGCTGTGCAGATTCTGCAATATACAAACTCGCTGAGAAGATAATTGATACGCCCCGGCATTTAGGCGTTCACTGTGGCGGTATAGTGATTACTCCATCGGCCGTCAGGGATGTCGCTCCCTTGGAGCGTGCAACCAAGGGTGTAATTGTAACCCAGTACGATAAGGATGCTGCCGAAGCCGTGGGCCTGATTAAGATCGACCTTTTGGGAAATAGAGCCCTTTCAACGGTGGATGGAGCGGTGAGTATTATTAGCAAAAGGCAGGATGATTTGAACATCGATGCAGTTAGTCCCACGGATGAAACGACAGGCAAAATGCTAAGTGCTGGCGATAGCCTCGGCGTGTTTCAATGTGAATCGCCTGGCATGAGACAGCTTCTCAGAGGCCTTAAGGTCAAAACTAAAAAAGACGTGGCGATTGCCCTGTCACTAATCAGGCCGGGACCTGCTTCCGGAGGAATGAAGGCTGAATTTATTGACCGCCATGTTGATAGAAAGCCGTTTGACTATCTGCACCCAAAGATGAAAGAAGTGCTCGGCGATACCTATGGCGTTATGCTGTATCAGGAAGATGTGATGCGAATAGCGGTTGAGGTCGCAGGTTATGGCGTCGCTGATGCCGACAGGTTCAGATCCGAGGTCTCAAAGAAGGTTTCAGCTTCACGTTTACAGAACCAATATACGGATTTTGTCTATTCGCGAGCTGAGCAGGTGGGGATTGACCGGCAGACTGCCGAGGCCATCTGGGACCACATCTTGAGATTTGCCGCTTATTCATATTGTAAGGCTCACGCTACTGTCTATGCTAATATCGCTTGGCAGACGGCTTTCCTTAAGGCTCACTATCCGCAGCAGTTTTACACTTCGCTATTTAACAATCACCATGGAATGTATCCGCTGAGGATATATGTGTGGGATGCAATAAGGCACGGCGTAAAGATACTGCCGCCGCATGTAAATAGAAGCGAAATAGAATGGGCACCGGAAGGAAAGGCTATCCGAGCGGGATTAAACATTATCAAAGGTCTAAGTTATAGCACTATGGATGCTGTTGTTCAGCAGAGGACAGTGGAACCTTTTACCGGCATGGATGACTTGCGCGGGCGGGTAAAGTTCCGCAGGCCGGAGTTACAGAACCTCATTCACGTTGGCGCTTGTGATGGATTGGGCAAGAGCCGGCCGGCAATGCTGATGAAATTGCACTTCGCGCCCTTGGATCCGAATCAGTTACTGCTCTTTGACATATACAATAATCCCTCGAAAACAGAATGGGTCGAGTACGACAGGCTAACAAGGCTAAAGGCTGAGGTTGACATTACCGGCGTTCCTTTCAGTATGCACCCTGCAATATTGTTTCGGTTTAAGCACACCCCCGCAGTCAGGCTGGCTAAGTTTATCAACAGGGAGATTACCGTAGCGGGCTTCATAGCTGCAGCTCGCCGGGCAAGGACCAATGATGGCAGAGTTATGGGCTTCGTAACATTAGAAGATTTCTCCGGCCTGGCTGAGGTAACCTTCTTCCCCGACCAGCTAAACAAGTACCACGACATCTGCGGGGCTTCCGGCCCGGTCTGGGTAACGGGCAAGGTCACCGAGCATTTAGCCTCAATCGCAGTCGAATGCCACAATTGCGGAAGAGCCGCATAAATACAGCCATACAACGGTTCCGCATCTTGAAATAGGTTCGACCCTTCGGCCTCGCTCAGGACGGGCAAGCTCCCTACAGATTGGGTTTGATTGGATTTACTCCCCCAGGGGGGCGGGTATTCGTAATCCTTTGTTAATAGTGAGGTTGCGCTCATTTTGTGCTTTTGGAGAATTGGCTTTGAATTGGGTTTGTTCTGCGAGCCTCCACAGGGGCAAATATTTTCGTAATCCTTTGTTGGAAGTGAGGTTGCGCTCATTTTCCCTTTTTTGAGATTGGCTTTGTTTTGGGTTTGATTGGGTTTGTTCTGGCGGAGCCCTAGAGCGGGATTATTCTCATAATTCCTTGTAAGACAGACGCTTGCGCTCATTTGGGCATCCGGGAAATTGGGTTTGTTTTGCATAATAGGGCCGATTTGTAGAGGACTCTCTACAGTCGTAAAGGATAATAGGGAAAATGCAAAAATCAAAACGTAAAATGTAAAACTGTGGAGGCCCTTCGGGCGGCCTCTTATTTGTAGGCAGTTAAGAACGGTTCTTGTTAAGCCCGGAGACCCCAACGGGCATAAATAGACACGAATTTTCGTAACTATGTTCATAACCTTGTTTTAGCGCACTTTTTCCTTTTGACTTTGAACTTTTTTTGCGTGTATCTGCTGATACTCAGACGTGCGGTTCTCTCCTGGGGAGTCCTTACGGACCGCGTTCTTCCCGCTCCTGGCGGGATTCGCCGCTCACTACGGTCTGTATTATACCAAAAATTGGCTGTTTTTCAACAAAAATCTAATAAATAATGTGAAAAATGAGGCAGAGAAAGCACCGACCGAAAAGCAAAAATCAAAGTGCAAACAGCAAAATGACAATGCAAAATACAAAATGGGAATAAAACCACGGATTTGGCAGATTAGCACGGATTTAACCACTAATACCCGCTTTCGCCGGCACAGGTTAACACGAATTTACCCGGTGAGATAGCGGCTGCGCCTACTTCACGGGGTGAGTACGGATTGTTTAGCCACAGAGGGAGGGGAAAAGGTAAAAGGGAAAAGGGAGAAGGGAAAAGGCAAAAATCAAAAGCGCATATCAAAATGCAAAAAGGATAGTCGGGGGATGGGTATATCCGGCGGATCGATCTTGGCGGGCTTGGGAAATTGCGAAATTTGGAGTGGACAGGGACCTCAATGGGTGATAGGCTTGGTCCAGCGAAATGAAGATGGGATACTCCAATGACACACAGAGAGAGGGAAGGTATGTTGGCAAGGTATTACTTACGGACTTCGGGCAGAGGAGTGCTATGCTGACACTTGGAGAGGTCTGGAGTGTTATACGGAGACCATATATACGTAGTTGGACCTGAGGAATGATGGATCGATGTACTTTAGCTTGTTGCCTTTTGTTCTGTTCTGGGCCCTGCTGTTCATCGGCAGGAGCGAACTGGGCCTCAAGTGGATCACGGTATGTATTGGCATCTGGGTGGGCCTCTGGCTTGGCTGTGCATACTTGAAGTGTCCCGGGTACGTGTTTGTGGCCGGAGAGGTTCTCTTGGACGTTGTCTTACTGATTGTCGTCGCTGGAGGCAATGTTCGGATTCGCTAATGCGGAGACACGGTCCAACAGGCCAGTGGACCTGACTATAGTCTTGGTGTTTGGTTGCGAAATTCCGAAATTTGGAGTTGACAGGGAGCCCAATGGGTGATAGGCTTGGTCCAGCGAAATGAAGATGGGATAGTCCAATGACACACAGAGACAGGGAAGGTATGTTGGCAAGGTATTACTTACGGACTTCGGGCAGAGGGGTGTTATGCTGACACTCGGAGAGGTCCGGAGTGTTATACGGAAACCATATAAACACTGCTGGCCGAGATGAACACATGACGCCGAATAGAGGGCTGGTACTATGGACTACTGGGATGTACACAGCTATCAGGATTTCCGACGGTTTGCCGGAGACGGCATGGTGCTCGACTCACGGGACGAGGGCACGGTTTCTCACACGCGAGAGGGGATAGCGACTATTACCCTTAAGAATTGGAGACTTCTGGAGCCACTCCTGTATACAATGGTGGAGATGTCTCATGCCCTATTCAGGGGCGTTGAGCGCAGCAACTATGCCCTGACGCCTTCCATATTCCGGCGCTACGCTTTTCAACACATGCCCACTATTGAGGAGAAGAACGCCTATATCGAGAGCTGCTACAATCACTTCCTTCAGGCAATTCGAGGAAGGAGAGGACCACTCTCAAAACCGGTTGAGACATATCGCAAGTTTGAAATCTGGTCTCTTGGCAGACATTACGGCGTCAGCAACACCATGTTGGACTGGAGCCGTTCTCCGTATGTGTGTCTCTTTTTCGCATTTGCTCATTGGGATGACGACGGCGTGCGTTCCCTGTATTGCTTAAAGCAGAATGTGATAGTGGCTGCACGGGACAAGACCTCAATGACCGAACCGGGGAGCGAAGAATCGGAGCGCCCGGAAGAGGATGGCATTCTTCTTTTTGACGCCCCTCGCTATGATTCGTTGCTGTTCTACACGCCGTTGAGCGATGACAACTTCCGCATGATTAACCAACAGGGCATCTTCACCGTCAGTAGGAGCCCTCATTCGGTTGAGGAGTGGGTCTCTCATAACTACGCACGAGTCAGGCAGCATCTCGAGGAAGCACTGGAGCGCGCAACGTCTCGAAGGGCCGAAGAGAGGCTTGCGCTGGACATCAACAGCGGGTGGATTCTTCTCAAGGTCAATATCGAGACGAGCCGAGAGGACCGCAAGCAGATCCTGAGAGCACTCAACAGGATGAACATTAACTACGCGAGTCTATTCCCGGACGTGGAAGGAGCATCGCTCTATGCGGACATGCAGGGAGATATTCTGCACTACTGAATCGGGGTGCTGCAGGAGAACCGACCGTGTGAATTAAAGGTGTCCGGTATATTTTTCGGTGAGCTGTGGTTGATAATGTTAGGTTTTGATAGAGGACAGTGGCTGGGCTGAATTACTGTGGAGCTTCGGGACGGAGAGACCCGTTGGGATTAAGGATGATGTCCGTTGAATTATGATTACTGGCGTAGACTAAGTGGAGCAGCGCCCTCTCATCCAAAGCTTTCTAAGTGGAGGTGTTTACGATGTGGGTAGCTATAGCAATACCTGTAACAATCATCCCTATCGCGATGGTTTTCATTTGCATGTTTCGTAGGAACATTGCGGGCTTGCTAGATAGGGCAAAGACAGTCGGCTATCGGGGGGTTGAACTTCAAGCTGATATTCCAGACCAGACACATCGTGATGTTGGGAAGGCTGCGGCAGACCGATTGGTGCATGCCCTCGATAGTCCCGCTCTTAAAGATACAGAGAAATTCATAAGGGAGCTACTGACCAATCTGAAAATCGACGAGGCAGGAGACAAAGAAAAGGTGCTGATCCGATACCTTGCAGCCGATGAGCTTCTTATACGCTTCATGCAAGTTGAATCTTCCATTTGGGGAAGCCAGATTTACATCCTTGAGCATCTGAATGACGCGCGGGAAGGGATTCCGAAAGAAGAGGTGAAGGCCGTGTACTATGACAAAGCGGCCGAAAAGTACGCGGAGGTATACGCATTATACACTTACGACAATTATCTTGCGTATCTGCGGGCCTTCGGGCTCATTATTGACAGAAACGGAAGGCTTTGCATAAGCCAGTTTGGGGTTGAATTCCTTCAGTACCTTATTAACAGGGGAAAAAGCGGGGCACGCTTCCGAGCTGGGTAGTAGATTCCCTATGTAATCACATCGTCGAGAGCACAGAGTTAAACGGGTTTGGGGAATGAAAGTGGCACGGACCATTTTCTTTATGAGTTGTGCTTGATAATGATAGGTTTTGATAGGGGACAGCGGGTGCTGGGCAGGGGAGTAGTGAAACTGGACGCGGGGGTGGAGGGGATTGGTCTTGAGTGCTGAGTTTTTAGCTCTGAGTCCGCCACACGGATGGCGGACTTTCAGTCGGCCAGAAGAGGCTTATTGGGAAGGATCTGAGCAGAGGTAAGAGAGAATAATGAAAGAGATACCACTAACTAATGGCCAAAGCGCAAAGGTTGATGACGAAGATTACGAATGGTTATCCCGCTATAGCTGGTATGCCTACTACGATCCGCAGCGCGGAATGACGTATGCAGCCCACGACACACGAAGCGGAAGACGGGTCTTTATGCACGATGTCATCATGGGCCTTGATACGCTGGAAGACGAGCCGTTGAATTGAGCAATGTTTAGCCCGCCGATCCCTCAACTGTGTTCAGGGCAAACTCTGCCGAAGGCTTTTCCTTTTGCATCGAGTATGCTACAATACTAACATGAAGCTAATGAGAAACCATGCCAAGCTCAGCAAAATGACCGACCCCGACGATCCGTACGTTGAAGCCTCACCGGCCGAACGTGTCGGCTTTGTCTGGGAGATTACCAAAGAACTGTGGTCGTTACGAAACAGGCAGGATGCTGAACGAAGACTACAAAGAAATGTTGCAACTCTTGTTAGACAACAAGGTTAAATTTCTTGTTGTCGGCGCATACGCGATGGGGGCGTACGGATACCCCCGCGCCACGGGTGATTTCGATATATGGGTCGAAGCTTCCGCCGAGAACGCAAAAAGAGTATACAAGTCACTCGCGGAGTTCGGAGCGCCGCTTGCGGAGGTTACTGAACAGACTTTTTGCGAATTAGGTATCATGTTCCAAATTGGGGTAGCGCCACGAAGAATTGACATCATAACGGCAATCGACGGCGTAGAGTTCGACAAAGCCTATCCCCAGAGACACCAAATCCAAATCGATGATCTTAACGTACCATTTATTTCAAAAGAAAACTTGATAGAGAATAAGCTCTCAACAGGACGTGACAAGGATAGGCTGGACGCGGATTATCTTCGATCTGACCACTCCACGTAAGACTAATATTGCAACGAGATCGGCAGGGAGCAAAGAATTAGGGGGGCCAAGGTAGATTGTTGCCGTAATCTGCTTGCGGTTGTGCTTGTGCAGCCGTTTTCCCCGTTGGTCTGCTCCGGCGAGATAGGGCTTGCAACGCAGAAGACAGAATAGAGGTGACAATTTGGCAGTTTCTTGTTATCCTGTACGGGTTCGCTCACACGTTTAGTGAGCGAGAATGAACCAAGGGGTCTATTTTCTGGTTCGGAAGGATGACAAGAAGGTTTACTATAAAATCGAGAACCGCGGCAGACAAAATTGACTTTGCAGCGGACCTCAATAAAGAGCAGCTTGCGGTGGCCACCGCGCCGGGCGGGCCGATGCTGGTTGTGGCGGGAGCCGGAAGCGGCAAGACCCGAGCCTTAACATATCGCCTTGCATGGCTTGTCCAGAATGGAATCGAACCGTCACGCATTATGCTCGTTACATTCACAAACCGGGCTGCTCGCGAGATGCTCAGCAGGGTCGAAGTGCTGGTCAAACAGAAAACACGAGAGATCTGGGGTGGCACGTTTCACCACATAGCCAACCGGATCCTCCGCCAGCATGGCAAAGTCTTGGGTATCTCGCCGGATTTTACCATAATGGATAGGGAAGACTCGAGAGACCTTGTGGCTTCTTGTGTTCAGGAAGCCGGCGTGGACATCCGCAAGACAAGATTTCCGCAAAAGTCCGTGCTCGCTGCTATTTCCAGTTTCGTCCAGAACACGCTCGATCCTTTAGACGGCGTGCTGGCGAAACGTTATCCGATGTTCATCCACGAAGCCGGCGAAATTGAAAAAGTGCTGACCCTGTACGCGACCAAGAAGAAGCAGAGACAGCTGTTGGATTTCGATGACCTGTTGAGCGGATGGTTACGGCTTCTTACCGAGTATGAGGATATCCGAAAGATACTTGCTAAGCAGTTTCTCTATATTCTGGTCGACGAGTATCAGGACACAAATGCCATTCAAGGAGCTATAGTTGATCTGCTTGCTTCTAAGCATCGCAACGTCACGGTTGTAGGCGATGATTCTCAGTCTATATACAGCTTTCGCGGAGCAAGCTTTGAGAACATTATCACATTCAAAGAGCGCTATCCCGATGCCCAGGAGTATAAGCTCGAGACGAATTATCGTTCAACGCCGGAAATACTCGCGCTTGCCAATGCAAGCATTGCATGCAATGCCCGCAGACTTCCCAAGAACCTTCGCACCATAAGACCATCCGGCCTCAAGCCTGCAGTGGTCCCCGCCCAGGACCATTTTCAACAGGCGTGCTTTATTGCAGAATACACACTTGGCCTTCTCGACGAGGGCCGGGCTCTGAATGATATAGCTGTGCTCTACCGCAGTCACTGGCATTCGCTTGAGATTCAACTCGAGTTCCAGCGCCGCAACATCCCGTTTCATGTTCGCGGCGGGTTGCGCTTCTTCGAGCAGGCTCACATGAAAGATGTAATATGTTTCATGCGCATAATCCAGAATCGGCACGACGAGCTGGCCTGGCTGCGAGTGCTTAAGATGCTGCCCAGAGTGGGTTCTGCATTGTCACGCAGAATGTGGGAGCATATCGGCCGGGTAGATGACCCTGTGAAGATGGCCTGTGAGCCAGCCACAGCCGATCTCTTTCCTGCCGGTGCCAAGGCCTGTTATGTGGATTTCGCAAAGCTGGTCAAGGATTTGGCACAGTTGCGTGCCCCCGCAGAGATTATCGACATGGTGCTTGAGCGCTTCTACGATGACTACCTGGTGTCACATTACGATGGTGCAAATCTGCGAAGAGAAGACATCAGAGCTTTAGCCAACTTTGCTGCACAGTATAAAACGCTCGAGGCATTTCTGGCTGATATTGCTCTGGCAGGGGAGTTCTCCGGCGAAACAGTGGTGACCGGGCCGGAAGAACAAGAATTTGTCACACTAAGCACAGTGCACCAGGCAAAAGGGTTGGAATGGCCGGTCGTCTTTGTTCCCTGGCTTGCGGATGGAAGGTTTCCGACAGACCTCGCTATAAATACGCAAGAAGAAGAGGCCGAAGAAAGGCGCGTTTTCCATGTCGCCGTTACCAGGGCCAAGGATGAGGTCTATTTGATTGTGCCGCAGGTTTACCGAAACCGTTCGCGAAGCCTCGTGATGATGAAGCCGAGCCGCTTCTTGACCGAAATTGAACAGGAACTAACTGAACAGATGGAGCTTGAAGAGGGCTTGCCGCACCTCATAGCCGGCGAAGAGCAGGGGACATACTCTGCTCCCGAACAGACCTGAAATATGATGGAAGTGTCAAAATTCGGAAAAAAGATCGCGGTGACATCAGGCATTGGCCAGCTGATGGATGACCTCGGTAACGCCCTGACACAAAGTCAGGATATTCTGATGCTTGGTGGAGGCAACCCGGCTCATATCCCCCAAGTCCAGCACCATTTTCGAAAGAGCATGCTGAGACTCCTTGACGATGAAAGCGAATTTCGCCGCGCCATCGGTGAGTACGACCCACCTCAGGGCAACAGAGAGTTTATAGACGCGATTTGTACGCTGCTGCGAAACGAATTCGGCTGGGACATACAGCCCAAAAATGTGGCTCTGACCAACGGCAGTCAGTCCGCCTTTTTCATCCTTTTCAACATCTTTGCAGGTGCCTTTGACGATGGGACTAAAAAGAGAATTCTGTTCCCGCTCGCTCCTGAGTACATTGGCTATTGCGATGTCGGCTTAGCCGACGATTTGTTTGTAGCAAGCAAGCCTGATATTGAGCACCTCGGTCAACACGTCTTCAAGTACCGCGTCAACTTTGACCGGATTAGTATTACCGATGAGATTGGCGCAATTTGTGTCTCCAGGCCCACTAATCCAACGGGCAATGTCTTGACGGACTCGGAGCTCGAAAAGCTCAGCGACCTTGCCGCTGAGAACAGTATTCCCTTGATAATCGATAATGCCTATGGAACGCCGTTTCCGAACATCATTTTCACACAGGCCAGGCCCGTTTGGAATGAGCACACAATTGTTTGTATGAGCCTGTCCAAACTTGGCCTGCCGGCAACACGCACGGGCATTGTAATTGCCAATGAAGAGGTCATTACGATGGTTTCGCAGGTCAACGCCGTCATGAGCCTTGCTCCAGGCAGCATGGGAGCAGCCATCGCAACCGACCTGGTGCGCAGCGGCGAGATCATCCATTTGAGCCGGGATGTTATCAAGCCTTTCTATCAGCAAAAAGCTACGCAGGCCCTCCGGCAGCTTACGGAGCAGCTTGAAGGAATTGATTTCTATATACACAAGCCGGAAGGCGCAATCTTCTTGTGGCTATGGCTGCCCAACTTGCCCGTTACAAGTGCCGAGCTTTACGAAAGGCTCAAGAGAAGGGGCGTTCTGGTTGTCCCCGGACACTACTTCTTTCCCGGACTTAAGGAGAAATGGCGGCACAAGAACGAATGCATCCGTGTCAACTACGCACCCGACAAAGAAATCGTCGCAAGAGGACTGACAATCATAGCTGACGAAGTCAAGCGTGCATATGACGGAGTCTGATGCCAAGTCTTCTCGTGGTGCAGCGCTGCGAAACGTGCTCTCACCAAATCTTGATTGTTAGACCTCCAAGATTGACTGGCCCTTCGGTAGGTCAAAGCACACGGTTACATTCTTGTCGTCAGCATGCCAGGTTCCACTTTGCAGTTGCAGCAGCCCCTTCACTCGCTGCAGTCGGACGGCACGTCCATCTGCTATCAGCCTGGGGGCGCCTGGCAAATCGGCTGCAACTCGGATGGTGAATCGGGTTGTCGCAAACGGCGCAGTGAACGTCACTCGTCGGTCCTCTTTACCGATTTGTGTCAGTTCTTTGGCAGCCCAATAGCGCGCAATCTCGCTAAGTCTCATCCAGAGCAAATTGTCGTATCGGGTGTGGATGCGCCGGACCACCTCTTTGAAAATCTTGAAGCCTACTTCCTCGCCGTTGTAATAGATGCCGGGCCAGTGGCAGACAAGTATCGCTGGCTCCCCTGTATCGATCACTTGTGGCAATCGGCCGCCTTTGAGGTCTGCCGTTATGAATTTTTCCGCCGAACCGGGATTCAATCCATCCCATCCGCCAAACCAGTCCCCCGTGCAGCCGATGATAGATACGACACATTTTGGCTCGGATCCCGTCAGACCGGAGGCGTACTCGACACGGGGCGCGACGCTCCGATCATCCGTATAGAGATGTCGAAAATAGTGAGGTATCTCCGCTTTGAATACGTCACGGCAGGACTCCAGCGTAGCTTGCGCTAGCTGAGGCAGCGCCCGGTTTCCAAAACCGCCCGGAGTTGTAATGCCCTCACACTCCAAACCAACATTTTTGAGGATCCGCAAGGCATAGCTCATGTAGTCGGCTAACTCGTCGACTGACTTTCCGACAGACCATCCCCAGTTCTCCATGAAACCCTCGCTTCTCTGTGGATAAGGTCGGCCCGTCTTGGTGTTGATGACCCAAGTGTGTGTCACCATCTCAGGATGTATGTCCCAGTCCAGCATCATGAATTCACGGACCAGCCTGATGCTCTCCTTGAGTTCTATTTTTGACCATCCGGGCAGGTCCCGGTCCAGCCAACCCACCAAAGCCGGATAGGGGACGATGCTGTATTTGCCCTTTATCCCGTGCTCACGACACCACTGGCCAAACTTGCGCACAAATGCATCCGGTATCTCGCGGGGTAGCTTTTTCCAGTCCTGGGGATAGTTGTTGGGAAATACCTCGTGGAATTGAGGAATGCAGAAGTGAGCAAGGTTCACCAGGCAGGTCGAATCATCAATAATAAGGCTGACCGGAACGCGGTTCAGTGGATTCAGAACCGTGACGTCACCGTGTTGTTGCGGTCGCTCACCTTTCTCCTGGGCGCAAATGGGCAGTGTATCGCCGACAATTCCAGCGCCCGCAGCTGCTATAGCAGCCACCTTCAGAAAGTCACGACGCGACATTTCTTCCTGCGTAAACATACCTTGCCCTCCTATAGATTCTGGCTATTCGTGCTCTTTCGGATTTTCTACATCTTTCTTTGCAGACAGCTCGGTTTTGGTTATCCACTCGTTGGTGCCTCGTCGCAGCCTGCTGCCGTATCAATGAAATCTCAGAACCTTACCACACGCTCCAAGCGTTTTTGAGATCGCGCCGCCGGTTCACAAGTATTCTCAGTCCCTTTGTTTGGGAATATGGGGAATCAACCAGGCCAGAAATGCATCTGCGCTTCTGGACTGTATCATAATCTTACCGGGACCTGTCAGCTCACAGACAAGCCCCTCACCGCTAAACAAGGTCGACTTTAGTCCTCCGACCCTCTTGACACCGTACCCAACCCCTTCATCGAACGAAACCATATGACCGGTGTCTACAGTATATTTCTGGCCCGGCTGAAGATTAATCTCATGAATAGCCCCGTAGCTCGAAAGAAACACATTGCCGGTCCCGCTTATCTTCAGAAGAAACAAACCTTCCTTTGAGAAGAAGGTTTTGGCCCCACCCCATTTAGTGTCCACCTGAATCTCGGGGGATGAGGCAATGTATGCCCCTGACTGAGCATAGACAGTTCCACCTTTTAGTTCGAGAGCGTGGATATCGCCGGGAAGTGAAGGTGCAAAGGTCACCTCTCCTGACTCAACTGCCTTGAATGTATTGACAAAGAAACTTTCTCCTCCTAACATACTGCGTTTCAAGGCACCGAATAAGCCTCCCTTGGCGGAGGTTTGCATCTCAATGCCGCTTGACATACTTACCATCGCACCCGCCTCAGCGGAAATGGTCTCTCCGGGCCCCAACCTTATCTTCAGCAGGGAATAGGATGGACGGTACAAAACTTCGTGTTCCATAGCTCTCAACTCCTTTCGCAGATTTATAGACGACCTTCTGAAAAATCTTTAAGTTTGTGTTTGGCACCTCTTACAAAAGGCATTTGCAGAGAGTCCCAACATATTACAATATTGCCTATCGTAAGTAAAGCTTCGTGAGCGTCATCGCTACTTTCATGGCAGACTCTCAGGCGGCGAATTCGATAAAGTCACGACAATGTCTTGCAGTGGTACTTGCCACACAAGCGAGCGAGGAAGCGGATTTCTATCGGTATCTTGGCGGACAAGAAGATGGAGACACAGTAGCTTCTGAAACGGCAAAAGATGCTGCGTTGGGAGCTAAGAACGGCGATTTCGCAGCGAGCAATGGAGAAGTAATCAGGTTTGTGCCTGCAGTACAATTGGATGGAGCATCGGTCTACGGAACCGGAATCACATCTCCAACTTGTTCCCTGGCAAGGGGTTACAACACGTTTTCAAGCTTTTAAGGACCAAGGACATCGTTTCAATTCGACTCAACGCAAAATTCTTTACGTTAGAACCGTCCGCGGGGGACACAGACTGAAAACGCTTATAATTTTTGTGGTTTTTGTAAGGCTTTGGTGCTGCGGAGCTACTAATCGAGAATTTTTTCAAATTGGCAGATAACGGGGTCTCTGGTTGTGGCAGAGTCGTAGTGGTCTGCGAGCGAAAATGGGGCCGTTCTTGGGCGTGCTCCGTGCGCGGCCCAGCGTGCCCTGGTTGGCTGGTGGGATCGACCCGACATGTTCTGACATATCTGAGGCTTCCATAAGTCAGTAGGGCTAATAACGAATGTGACGCTACGAAACAGTCAATTGCGGCGGTGCGAGATTCGCTTGACAAGCACATATTCAGCCAATAAAGAAGCCGGGTTGTGAGCCCGGCTCGAACTGACAAACAATTCTCACCTCTCGTCCCTGTTGTTTATTCATCCAGCAGTCTGCAGCAGAATCCCCACGGCCCAAGTGCGTTCTGGACTTTTAGTACAACTTGATTCGTACCTTTTCTGAAGGTTATCGGGACACGATCATTGTCTGATACTACCTCCCGGTACAACCAGTTCTCATGCACAAGTTCTCCATTCAACCAGACTTTTACACCATCATCGGAACCAATGCCTAAAGCACCTATCCTGTCCTCGGGCATCTCGATCTGGGCCCAGACATAAGCAATGTTAAAATCAGTCTTTTCTTCGGACAACTGGTTCAGGTCTACAATACTATATTTAGACTCCAGCGCAGCCCATTTATAGTCCGTGTTGTCAATTTTCACCTTTGGTGTGAAGTTAAGAAAATCAAGAGAGTCCGTATCAAAGGCCACTCTTTGCCCTTCCTTTGAGGCGAAATAAATGTCATCGCGAATCGGATAAGGCAGCGGCCCCAGAACAAGCCACTTGCGCATAAACTCGCCCGGCATAAGCCCATCATAAGTGGCCGAATTTAGATCGGCGCTATCCGTTGATAAGGTTATGGTATCCGAAGCAGGACTTGCGCTGATTGACGTTCCACTGATAAGCCAACAGTTCGTATCTTGATCTATTCGTTTTACCCGAACCTTCCAGGCGTCTACGTCATAGTATTGTCCCCCAAACTCAGCAAGGGCTTTGCACGAACATATCATTGCGTCCGAATCAGGGTCCGAATCGAGATGTGCCGGTCCGACCGAAATGATTTTGACCATGTTAGCACCCATAAACGCTTGTTCGACCAGAAAATCAGGGGCGGCTAAATATAACTGTCCGGCTCGGGAAAAATCCCTGGCAATAACAGACTCAAAGAATTGACGAGTTAATTCGACGGCAATTTCCTCTTCAGTCATATCGCCCTGCAAAAGACCTGCTTCAACCTCGGTCACATCAACCACCTGAGCATCAGCGGGAACATCGCCCTTAAGAGTAAACATCATCTGATCGATCTGTTGATTGTAGTCAAATAACTCAAGTGTCTTGACGAGTTGAAATTCCTGATCCCGTAGTTTATATTTTTCAATCTTTATCACCAGCTTGGTAGCCTGGTCTATATGAAATACCTTTTTCCAGTTTTCTGACCTGCTGCCCTGCGGGTAGGTGACAGTGACTATAATAGGCTCTCTCTTTTTTTCCGGCTCATCTATATCGACTATCACTTCATCTCTGTCCTGCTGTTCTAAAAGTTTCTCAATTAGCAGCTTAGGATCCAATTCGGAAACATCGAATCCGAGCATAATGCTCGCATCACCGTAACCGACAAGATGCAGATTATGTTTGGCCAACCAGACCTCGGAACTGTCAGAATTACCGGCAAGAATCAACGAACCAACAGAATCACCGGCATTATCCGATTCTAACCTCATCCTTGTTACATTTCCTTGTTCGTCACATCCAAGCCAAAGCTCTGTCCTGTATTCGCGAACAGCCTTCTCGGACTGGTAAATGTGCAGCCAGCGAATTGAGTTGTATGCTTCGACGGTATTTTGCAAAGCATAAGCTTTAGGTAAAAGACTACTTGGAATTTGCAAACATACATAAATTGCTATTAGTATCACCGCAGCAGCGGCGAGTTTGGTCATTCTATTCTTCATGATTATTCTCCATAGGTCGATGTGTGAAATTCCAGGTTTTGACTGTTTAGATTTTGCTTGTGCTTGCTGAAGTTCGTCAAAGATTTCCTGGTCTTTCTCTGGATTGACATCAATGTTAAATTTCTTGATTACCTTCTCTATATTTTCTCTCGGTCTCATATTTCTACCTCACTATTAAATATCGACCGGAGTTTGTCTAATCCATAGCGGTACCGGCTTTGGATTGTTTTTACCGAAACAGCCTGTACTTTAGCTATTTCCCGAAATTTCATACCGCCGTGAAGATGCAAGACAACGACTTCCCTTTGCTCAAATGGAACTTGAACCAACGCTTCGCTTATCCTAATGGATTCTTCCTTGAGCATGGCCCATTGATCGGCTCCATTTTGTTTTGAAGCGATGGGGCCGGCTTCGCTTAATTCAACATAAGACCTGACCTGATCACCTCTGATTCTGTTGCGAACACCATTGACAACGCAGGTCCTTAAATAAGCTTTTAAGCTTCCGTTAATCTTGAGCGTCTCTGCTGATTGAGCAAAGCGGATGAATACATCATGCACAACATCTTCGGCGACAGTAACATCATGTAAAAGAGCAGCTGCCAATTTCAACAAATAGAGCCTATACTTTTCGTATATGCGGCGAAGCGCTTCTGAGCTACCGTATTTAAATCGTAATACCAGTAGTTTGTCTTCCAGCATCAATTGTCCTTACTTAAAACGATCGTTCCTTACCAACTACACACGCAAGGAGGTCGTTTTGCTTTAAGAAAAATACTATTTTGTAACGCTTCTGAGATTTTAAGGATTTAGGCGCAAAAAGCACGAAACACTCCAAAGGCACCAACTGTGCTTGTCAACCGAACATCGGACCACTGCAAAACAGTCGAATTCCCAATGAAAGCGTGTTGGAAAGAAGATGCACAGGTAGTTGCCAGTGAGCCACAAAAAGAAGTGGCCACCTATGAAGAGTTCAAAGTCAAATACTAAAGTCTCTACTGCCACAGATTTTTTTTGAGGCATCCTCTTTCTTCCTGTGATTCTACCGGCAACCTTTTGGAGCATATTAGGGCAGATTCCTGCCAAGGGTGCGTTTACGACCCAGGCTTAGCTCGGACCGAGCGACGGGACCTTGGTGGAATGTGTTATTTGTCTTCGGCCCAGATTGCCTTTATTGTTTCCTCCTGGCCGAAGCCGGTGGGAACGGCTTTGGAAGGGGTGTTAGCCCAGTACCAGTTCTTATTTCCAACGGGGTCAGCCAGTGTTCTGCTGCCGGGCATTTGGAGGTAGCCGTTGGGGTCGTGTCGGCGGATCCATTCCCAGGCATACTTGAGCCAGAAGTTGCGGTAGTCAGCAGGTTGGTGAGCGAACCAGCAGATTTCGTCATAGCCCCATATGTAGTGCATTCCGATGTTCTGGCCGGGCCTCCGGCTTGAGCCGAAGTTGTCCAGCTCAACGATATAGGGCAGGCTGTCACATCGCCAGCCACTCGGGGTGATACCGCCTTTGCTTCGGGTGAAGATACTGTCCAGGTAGCCGACCTTCAAGACGCCCTTCTGGGGCTCGGTGACGACCTCATCGATCCGCAGCGGAAAGGAATGAAAGTCGAACAAGAGCCTGTCGTCATGGACGATCCCACCGCTGGGGACGTGTGCATCGGCGAGCAGGAAATGGCGTCTGGCGTGCTTGGCGGCGTATTGGCGGACTCGAGCCATCATGTCGCGCCAGCCACGGTGGTCTGGGTCGCTGTCGTCCATGATCTCGACCTGGCCGAAGTGTATGGCCTCGACGCCGATGTCGACATAACGTGCGGCGAGATAGAAGAACCACATGCGAGTCTCGAGCTTGCTCATATCGGGGACGGATGAGCCGGTGCGCCAGTGATTTACGCGATGGCCGTCGGAGTAGAGCATCGCTTCGTAGTCGAAGTCGCGATTCTCGAAGTCGAGGGCAAATTCGTCGAAGACCCACTTAGGAACTTTGAGGGTCTCGACCTGCTTGCTTACTATTTCGAAGGCCGCGGCTTGCAGAACTATATCGGGGTCGGCGGCGTGGATCTTTTCTACAATCGGGCGGGCTCGTTCGAGCAGCCCATCGAGGCGACTCTCGCCGCCCCACATGTAGATCGCGCGGCCCGCGAACTTGACGCCGACATTTGTGAGCATTCGGATATTGTCGCTGGTGTTGCCTCGCAATTGCTTCTCGACGCGCTCTCCGTTGAGTAACTCCGCGAAAGTAATCGCTCGCGAAAGATAATTCTCGAGCACGGTGCGGGATATCTTGCCATCGAAGGAATAATCGCGTTCTGTGGCCGTCGCCGTGGCTGCGCCGGCCGTGACACTCAGAAGTAGCACACAGAGTAATGCTGATGCTAACATTTTGTTCTCCATTTTTTGCCCGTTGCAGAAATGGTTAATATTTCACACGATGCACTTTGTGCGCACCGATATCTTCTCGTAGAACTTCACGAAATCCGCATTATATTGTCACATATATCACTCTGCCGCCTGAGTACAAAAAGTCATCTATAGTGACATAAGTGTATGCTTCTCTATCCAAAAGTCAAGTAGGAATTGATCTGCTTCGAGATGAGTATTTGAGGTATTTCCTATGGTGCGTCACTTAGCTTTACTGAGTCAATCTTGAAAATCACTTCAGATTCGTTCCTTCAGCTCTTACATAAACAACACGACACCCCGAAACAGAAGTGAAAAAGGCCATTATTCGTTCATTAACGCCTCCTTATTCAACAAAAAAACCACAATCTCGCAGCATGTCGCCGGAATCAGATTGTCCTATTCACGTCATTCTCGCCCTCGTCATTGTTACCCTACTAATCATCGCCCTCATCGTTATTTTCGTTGTCTTCCTCGTTCTGCTGATCCCTATACTCTTCTTCCTTTTCGGTCCCGAGATACTTGCCTCTGGTCGAAACAAGAACGTCGAACACTTTTCCGTCGCGGACGACCTCGGCCTCGTACCTGACGGTGCCGTTTACCGTGTCCTTTTCAATCTGTGTGATTTCCCCCCCGGCTGCATGTTTTTTTATTGTAGCACGTACCGCGCGCGGCAAATCCTTGAGTGAAAGGCTTTGCTCTTTGGCTTTGGTATATCGGGTCAGCAGCAGATCTTCATCCTGGATGATGCCTACTCCAGGCGCATACGTTTTGTAGCATTTCTCGTCGGGATCCAGTCCGGACGTCTCCTCTACTCTTATGCAGTTCTTGAAAATCCCTGCCGGCGTCTCCATCGTGACATCATCGCTTATTATCTCAGCCCTGTCCATGGCGTTCGGTGCGATCTCCTGGTAATGTCGGGCTCCTAATAGAATCGTTCCGGGCATGATGATGCCTGCTTTGGAATTGGCTTCGTCCGCTCGCCAGGCCCCGGAGTGCGCGACTATCTTGCCGTCCTTGTAGTCGTCCACCTCCTCACCGAAATAGAATACATCACCGTGCTCTCTGCAGATTGCGAAGAAGTTCCTCGATACCTCCACCAGTTTCCCATTCTTTTCTTCGCGTTCTTCGATAACTCTCGTTTGTACACTGCCGATCTTCTTTGTCTGTTCCAAGACGGTAATGACCACTTTTTCTTCACTGCTTTCCAGAACAAGTTGGTAACCGGGCTCAAGACTGAAGAACCGGTTCCTGCCAATCGTAGAAAATGTGCAGTTCTCCTGGCCAAAATTCTCCGTCCATTTCTTGGTTTGCTCACCTTCGGAGTCTTTTTCTCCAGATGTCGTCTCCTTGACCTCAATGACCTCGCCTCGAGGGGAGATTTCAACTTCGTACACTTTTGCTCCAGAACGAATCTCCACGTCATATTGGCCCGGGTCTTCCCCTTCAACCTCCTTTTCAATCTTCAAGACCTCGCCTCCGGGAACGGCCTTTTTGATAGCCTCTTTTATGACGGCGGGCAGCTCCGACAACGGGACGGTAACTTTCTTCTCTTGTGCCGCTGCCTCTGCAGAAAAAAAACCGCAAAGTAGAATCATAACAGCGACGGATTTCCACTGTGTCCATCTCATTTTCTATCTCCTTGTTCAAAAAAAGCGATGATCTTCCAGCCTGCCACCTTGTTCAGGCCAGCCTACATAAGCATTCTATCGTTATGTTAGAAAACCGAAAATGAGAGAGTAATGAGAAAAATATCTTTTTTTGAATCTCTTTGTCTGTTGTAAATGTTTACATTTTTCGTGATTTTTATAAAGCCTTTGTTTCGCGGAGCTTATAAGATGAGCATTTTTGGCAAATTGCCAGATAATGGGGTCTCGGGTCGTAGTAAAAGCGTGTAGGGGCCTCGGGACTCGAGTATGTTCTGACGTGAATTCGATTTTGTGTTGGCCCTTTTTAAGGAAATTGTTACGGAAGACTACAGTGGTAAAACAAAACGATACGAAATTTTCAGCGAAAGCCGTGACGTAACTGCCATCAGGTTCTTGTGCTTTGTTGGGGTTGATCTCCACAAGACGACGGTTACACTCAGAGCGGTCGATCCCAGTGAAAAAGTTATCAGTTCCCTGCGCATCCACACCAAATGTGTCAGGATGATTGAAGACTGGCTTAATGAATTGCCCAGGCCCAGATGGATGGCTGTCGAAGCCATTGGTTTCACCGAATGGTTCATCGTACACATTGGCCGAGCGCATTTTTCAACACTTCGGCCCCGTTTTATGTGAGGACCGAAGCGTCAAAAAATGCTGATTGATACGGCAATGTAACTTGAACCGACAAACAACAATGTACGGCGGAATACTACTGATATCTACAGTTCCGTAACAGACTGCAAAATGGATTTCGGAACAGATGTCTCGTCGAGCCGGTGACCGCGAACGAACCGGATTCGGCTCAGTGAAGATTCTTATTCTTTTGTCTGTAGGCCCATCAGCCACGTCAAGAGTCTTACTTTGCTGATGACCGCGTTGTAGTGAATTCGGCCCGGCCGACGCGAACAAGCTTTTATTCAGCCCGGAATACGCGTGCTGGTATTGAGGCCAGCATGGCCGGTGACTGCGAAGAGGTGAATCCAAC
>Ga0209427_10000018_pt1 | contig 125538 bp, 102 predicted proteins | sample DeeMarSWOR136_30_FD_187465 | JGI IMG/M metagenome (GOLD analysis project Ga0209427, IMG submission 187465) | Marine sediment microbial communities from White Oak River estuary, North Carolina - WOR-1-36_30 (SPAdes) (version 2) | ecosystem: Environmental > Aquatic > Marine > Intertidal zone >... | reverse complement strand
TTATCCCCGCATTCCTGTGATCGTTGCCTCCAAAGCAAAGGAAGCATTTGATCTAAAGGAGAAAGCCTTTATCCTACCGAAAGGAGATCCTGGAAGCTTGCAGACCCTTCATGACTATATTCAGGATTTCACTGGCTTGGGTGACTTTGTTCTTCGAGACAAAACAGGAAGGGAATCATTTAGAGCTAAAGATATCTATCAATTGGAACAGATTCTGGCTGAGGCCAAAAAGCGAACGAAGAACGCCCAGAGAATAAGAGAAATACTAGAAATTTATGGAGAAAAAGATGCCTTTTCCACATGGCTGTACATGCATGGTTTTAGAGAATTGGGAGATGAGTTGAGACCGCAGCGTGGAAAAGGGACAGACCTGGTGAGGAAACTTGTGGAACCGATAGAAAGAGAGATTTCACGCATACATTCTACCTCTTTGGCAATAGGGGAGGAGAGAGTGTTCAATCTCGATGACCTTCTCAATGCCCTTCATGAGGTGGAGCCCGAGATGATTCAACATCTTTCGGATAATGATGTGTTTTCCAACTGGCTGGATCGAAAGGGCTACCCGGAGCTGGCAGAGGAGATTCGCCCCATTCATGGAAGCGGAGAAAAGTTGAAAGAAGCTTTAGTACAGAGCGTATCGAAGTGGATAGCCCTTTATGAACAAAGAGGGGAATCCATCTAATCTGAATTATTCATAAAAAATGCCGATACCATTTGCTATTACAGCAATCTCAGAAAGTTAACCTGATATTGCTGTAAATTATTAGGGGAAAATATTTCTTCATTTAATCGGGATTTTTTACCCTCCGGGCGAGCCCATATTGCTGGGTGGGGTGAGTTGGCGGCTTCGTTGTAGCCCATTCGCAATAGTTCACTAAAACTTCATGAGCCACTTCCTTGCCGTTGCAGCACCCGACCCAACCTAATCACTTGACTCGTGAATAATCCATCTAGATTAGGGCATCTTCTATCGATCTTCATTTCTTTGGGAACAGTGAGAGATATTGTTTATAAGCCTCACGGACTTTACCAGTGGTTCTGTCACCCCTATGGACGTAGATTCGGTAGCGGAGAGTGACCGATTCGTCAGGTTCAAGAACAGAGGGATCGAGTCCGGGCCAGGAAGCATTGATGAAACCTGCATAGCTGTTGCGGATGAGCCAGGTGATTGGAAAGTCGGGATGGTCAGGCGAGACAAAGATGGCCACTCCAAGGTCTTTGGTCGAGAGATCTGCCCAGTAGAACGGCACATTCGTGGAATCTTCCTCCAACATCCCCCGATCGGTCGACATGGAAGCACCTGTAAACATCGGAGCACCCCGTATGCTCAATCCGCCATAACCTTTATTCTGGTCAGGTGTGCCTTGCAGAGTAAGAGAACTACCCACTGCCTGGATTTTGAGCTCCAGATCGAGTGCTCGGCTTGTATTATCGGCTGGGTGGATTTGAAGTGTCACGATTTCTTTTGCCACCACTTCTCGGTTATCTAATTTCCAGACATTCTCTACACTGATTATGGCCGTACCATTTTTTTTCTCTCGTTTCAGCCAACGAACAAAATACTGCCGCAGAGAAGGGGAGTGGGGGTGCCAGGTTTGTGTCAATTGATCGCGTGTCTTTACAATCGGCCAGGTCCAGAATACCCCATGGTGGTGCAGGTGATCTTTTGGGAAGTCATCGGTGAGCACCTGGCCATCCAAGGAGTAAAGGGCGTGGATGTAGCAAGATCGGGTTTGTTCGGGATCGATTCCTTCCTTAAGCTGATCGCCGAAACGATAGGTCAGGACGTCGTCCTTACCATCACGCACCGTGAGAAATCCCTTTTCTTTATTCTCAACGAATTTCATAGAATCATTCCTAATCGTGAGGTATTTATGGAAAAATTCCATTAAACTGGGTAGATGAATCTCATGCCCGCCCTCATGGACATCCAGGAAAGCATTCTGAGGCCTATTAAAATCCTCGTAGATCACCTTGACCTCATCCATGGCTTTTCTGGCTATCGGGACATAGAAATCCTTTGGTTCTTCTTGCAGACCATTCTGGCACATCAAAGGTCTGGGGGCAATCAACGAATAGATATCGGCAAAGTCGACAAGTTCGCGGAGCCCATCGAACTTCCAACACAGGCAGTGGTTCTGTTCCATCTGGTCCATAACTGTCAGGAATCCCGAGCTGACCGCGGCTGATACACGTGAGTCCATGGCTCCCAACCACATAGCCATTTCCCCTCCGAGAGAGAGACCTGCACATCCGATTCTTTCCCTGTCAACTTTGTTTTCCAGAGACAGCAACAGATCGACACAGCGCATCAGATCCCATAGTCTTTCTCCCATCAAGGTCCGATCCTTTTCGAAAATCTCATGTTGACCCACGTCTACAGCAACTGTGACAAATCCTGATTCCGCCAGAGCGGCAGCGAAACCCTTATAGACGGAGCTCCGGTCGTGCACAGAGTAACGGGTTCCTCCGTGCCCGTGGATACAGACCACGGCTGGAAATGGGCCTCCTGCTTTGTTCGGTAATGTCAAGATGACCGGTATTTTTCTCCTCCTAGTAGAATTGATTTCGAGCTCAATTTGCTGATAAGATTTCAGCTTTTCTTCTCGAAGTTCCTTTTTCTCGAAGGGGAGCGGAGTCTCAGTGGAAACCAAATCCTCCATCTTTAGAATGCCGAAGAGAGCGCCTCGGACGTCTTCTTGCCAGCGAACAGCCTCCTTTTCGGAACGAGAGCTGTACTTCATCCGCCGAATATTGGAATCTAAACCGAAAAGAGACATACTTGCCAGAATGATCCCGATAAGCCAGAATCTTTGATATCTTCTTCTCATTGTTTTTCCTTTGACCGATCTGAACGACCGTTGTCTACTGTGATACGGAGGCGAATCCGTTGATCCTTTCCTCCAGTGGAATGGATGTGAATACCTCCCCAAAGATCTTCACCGCTGAAGGTGTTTTCCCCTCCTTCTTCGTCGATCAATGTATACCGCTTCTCTTTCTCCGGGATGAACCACTCCGGGAACTGGTTGAGGCGCGGGTAGTCGGCAGGGAGGTGAAAATATTCCAGGTGACGGGGTCTATCGAAGATCAATCGGCCCTTCCAGGGCCACTTCGAGTCTATGCAGAGCCAGAGTTCTTCACCGACGCGGACGGCCCCAATAGACACGTCTGCCCGCCAGGGATCTATCCAACACCCCTGAGTTTTCCAGAGAGCATACATCAGTGCAGTCCGGGCAAAATTTCCATCGCCGTGCCACCCTTCGATAATTCCGTCGTCCTGTTGTTTGGCGAACATGGTTGCGATCTCGTGATCGACCCAATCGAAGGCACTGTCCACCGGCATCCGGTTGAGAAGGTTTAAGGCGCTTTCGATCGAATCTGCGTAACCGTCAGCGCTGCCTCCTTCCCAGATATAGCCTTGACTTTTATGGAGATTCTCAAGAGCATAGCGAACCGCTGTGCGATAGGGGAGGTAGCTGTCGATCATCGCGACGGTAAGATAAGCATTGTAATCGTAGCCCCAATTATCTGTCAGCTCATCACGGAGTACTTCTCCTTTTACGGGATTGATCCGCATGTAAAAAAGACCCTCGGGATTTCTTCCTATGTTGAGGATGCGATCGAGAAGTTCATAGAACGATTTCTGGTACCGAGTTTTCCTTTTCGGATCGGTTTTGGCAGCCAAAAAATAGACCTCTGAAAGACCACCGATGACTTCGCATCCATGATCATCCAGACTCAATTGTTCTTGTTTACCGGGGTGGGCATGGAGCAGAAAGTAATCGGCCAACCGAAAGGCCATCTTTTTGTACTCCTCCTTCTTCCTCATCCAGAAGAGACGGGAAAGGACCTGCATCATTTCGCCAGCTACCTCGTGGTCAGTGGCAGACACTCGGCCAAATGGCGTTTCGATATCAGCGTGGTCGAGGATGCCGTCAACCAACTCCAGCATCCGGTCCAGCCAAGGGCTGGGACCGAGCCACTCTGTAAGCGGCAGAAGCCCGTCCTTTACGTATTCAGAGCTTCCGAAGATGATTCGAGCCATATCCACTTCGTTGTGGCGGAAAGACTGTGAGGCAAAAAGGTAGTCATCAGGAAGGGATCCGATACGGGAAGTAAGCTTTCTTTCTGTTTTCAGCATCTCCTGCATCTTTCCCTTGAATAAAGCTCTATCGAGAAGAGCAGAGGTCAGTACCATGAAGGGATAATTATCCGCAGCCGCGTCCTGAGCATTCCAGAAAGGATCACGGGTTAGGTTTCGGGGGATCAATCCACTTTTCGGGTCAGCGTGAGCCAGCCATCCTCGAACATAATCTCTGCAGTGGATAAAACTCTGCCTGGCCTGCTCTGCGTTCTGCTCGGCCTTTATCCAAAAATCTTTATCTATTCTGTCTGTCCAGAGATCAAAGGAGAATCCAAGGGCAGCCATGAAAAATAAAATCCCAGGGAGTATGTGTTTAAGTATCTTCATTTTCGAATCAGTTTTTCTCCACCGCTCTTTTTCATGAGCTGGATAACCTTGTTCTCATCGACATCGATGCCCAATCCAGGTCCCGTGGGTACATGGGCGGTCCCATTCTCGATATGAAGCGGTTTTTTCAGAACATTGGCGGTGAGGAATTGCGGTCCATTCAGCGCTGCAGGTTTCTTTAAACCAAAAGCTCCGTAGAGAACCAGAGCGGCCGCGAGGGATATATCAGGGTCTGTCAAGCCGCTGCCAAGCCAAATGAGGTTGTGTTTCTGGCACAGCTCGATTTGGCGTTTGTTCGAAATCAATCCGCCACAGCGTGCCGGTTTCATGGCCACTCCATCGAGCATGCCCAGCTTATTGAACTCTTCTAAGTCTGTTGCCGAAATGACACCTTCATCCATGAGAATCGGCAGGGCACCTTGCTTTTTGAGGGCCTGGTAACCACTGATGCGGTTGGGCCGAAGCGGAGCTTCAAGCACGTCCACCCCAGCTTCGGCAAGCTTGGGAGCTGCCTGTAATGCTGTTTCAGGATCATAGCCGCCATTAGCGTCGGCCCAAAGAAATGTATTCGGGGCGAGGCGGCGAACCTCACGGGCCAATTTAACATCGAAATCCAGATCTGGTGCAACTTTGATGTTGAAGTGACGGTAGCCCCGTTTTTTCCCTTCATCTATAACGCGCCCGATATCGTCGATGTCTGTTACGTTTACTGTCCAACTGAGGGTAATAGTCTTAGCGGTCGGTTTTCCCCATAGCTGTGTTAAGGATTTACCTGACAGCTTGCCGGTCAGATCATGAAGGGCCAGATCTATTCCGGCGCGGGTGATGGGCATGCCTGTCGTGAAGCCCGGAGCAATGGCCTTATCCATTTCAATATGAGCCCCTTCGATATCTAGGGGATCGCGACCGATCAGCACCGGCGTGTAGTAATCCTTAAGGACAATGGTCGATGTTTCTAGTGTCTCATAGCTCCACTTGGCGAGAGGTAAGGCTTGGCCCCAGCCCACTGTACCATCATCGGCAGTGATCTTTACGATAACTGCAGCCCGGCCAGCAGAACCATGGGGGCCGGTGAAAAATTTGAAGTATCCGCTCATGGGGTAGCGAACGGGAAACAGGTCGATCTTTTCGATTTTGACTTTTATTGACTTTGGTGAAGAAGGCTCCTGAATTAACGAAGGTTGCATGATTGGCTTCGATAGTTTTCTTGCAGCGAGAGACTGCTTTATACCGAGTGCTAAGACAATCGAGGGGGTCGCCCCAAGGAACTCTCTTCTTTTCATTATTCCCACTTGCCTTCGATATACTGCTGGTACCGTTCACTAACCCGACCAGATTTTGCGTTTCCCCTGTGCACAAGAATGCCCACCCTTTGGGTGATCGAATCTCCTTTTTTCAAGACAAAGAATTTTCCACTCAAGTCGTCCGGACGTCTGGGGCCAAAACAGCCGTACTCGCGTGTCAGCCAGCGGTGTGCCCGGCCATCCGGCCATTGGAAAACAGCCACTCCCTCGGCCATACCATCGACAGTGTTAGAGTAATCGATCCAGCGGGCGATCTTCATGTTGGTGCCTTCTTGGGCTGTTGCTCCGTTATCTGCGGTGATAGTCCCGCCGTTCTCTCCGCAGAACTGAGGGTGCATGCGTAGGTATGGCCAGGCATAATGAACATCGTCGCTGACGAACTCCACATCGCCATAGAAAGCGGTCAACTCGAAGGTGATATCCAGCAGGTATTCGCCATTTTTGAGAGCATGAATCACTAGATGTCGTTTTTCTTCTAAAACCGGCTGGGCGCCATCCATTTCCCAGACCATTTTCGTGTCGATCACAGCTTGGCCCTCTTCTTCTTCCACGTAAGTAAAAGCGATATGGCGAATGTGATCGCGAAAAGGCGGACCGAATGTTTCCATTCCTATCTTCTGGCCAGAATAGAGCGCATTGTATGTACTGACCTCTCTTCCTCCGTTCAGCCGGACGGTGTCAGCAAACCAGAACGAACGATGATGAGGATATGGATCGGCCTGCTGCACCAGGATGTCCTTCCCAGATGGACTGAACATCGGCCAGAAGTGGGGAAGATCGAGCCATTGAATGTATTGGTAAACGAATGCCTCACGTCCATCGATAAACACATGGAGCTGTCCAGCCTCATCATCTTGATGCAGCTCTATATGTGACTTATCAGTCTGCAGCCCAGCAGCCAAGACCATGCTGAGGCAACAGATCAGTACGATGCATCTCAGCATACACATCCGTGTTTTGTTCATAAGGTCCAGGGCTCACGATGGGGATAGTCCAGCCAGCGGTTGGCTTCTTCGTCGTTGAGAAAGCGTTCGGTCTGTGGATCCCAATGCAGCTTGCGGCCCAGTTTCATAGCGATGTGTGTCATCACACAGATGGTGTTCGATCGGTGTCCCACTTCGACAGGAGTGACCGGATCCTTCCGGCTGCGCATGGATTCGAGGAAGTTCTTCATGTGATTGCTGCTGCGGTAAAGTTTGATTCCCTCATCGGGGATTTTCTGGCGGAGAATCTCCCTGTTCGACGCCTGAATCTCACCCCTTTGAACAAAGATCCATCCCTTATCCCCCTCGAAACGGACACCCGCCGGATCACCCGTCTCCATGATTAGACGGACACCGTTAGCATACACGGCTTCGGCACGAAAGGTTGTGTGGACATCGAACAAGCCTCTATCCGGAAATTCTGCTTCAGCCTCGATCTCCACAGGGCCGGTCTTGTCTGTGTCGTTTCCCCATTGAGCGATGTCATTCATATGGGAACCCCAGCCGGTGATCATACCCCTGCAGTATTGTTCGATCTGAAGCCAGCCGGGTCGGCTGTAGTTTCTCTGAGGATGGACGCGATCTTCAGAGAACGGTGCTTTTGGCGCTGGACCCAGCCAGAAATCGTATTCGAGATTTTTTGGCACAGGCATTTCCTGCGCGTCACCAGTACCCTGATCCTCTGGAAGCCAGACACGGATGGTGTGGAGTTTGCCGATACACTGATTGCGTGTCAACTCGCAGGCCATCAAAAAGTAGGTTGAAGAACGCTGCTGCGAGCCCACTTGGAGGATTCGTTTGTTTTGCCGTACCGCCTTCACGAGTTTCCTTCCTTCGGCGATGGTGTAAGTCAATGGTTTTTCCAGGTAGATATCTTTACCTGCATTGGCAGCCGCAATGGCGTGTGCTGCATGCCAGTGGTCGGGAGTGACGATCAGAACGCCATCGATGTCTTTGCGGTCCAGAAGTTCTCGGAAGTCCCGGTAAGTCATGCAAGATTCGTAGCTGTTTTTGCCCACCTCTATGGAATAGATCTTATCTGCCAGCCATTGAGCGTCCTCCAATCGGTGCTGATCGACGTCGCAAACTGCGACGACTCGTGCACCGGCTTCAAGACCGCGATAGATCAACTCCTGCATATCGCCTTGACCCTGGCGGCCGACACCGATGCAGCCCATCTGCAGTGTATTGCTAGGAGCTGATTTACCGAACACTGAGGACGGCACAATAGCGGGTGCCACGAACGAAGCAGCAGCCGTTTTAAGGAATCTGCGGCGGGTGAGGGCACTTTTTTTTGTCGATCGAGACATGTCTCCTCCTATTGATATCAAACCTATCACGACAAAAACGATGTTGTCAATGTGGAACCATGGGGCTTGTGTATAAAATCGAACAACATATGTCCTCCTTCGAACAGTTAACAGATTTGGGCTTACTGAATATCCTCCTGTTGGAAAAATAAATTATAGGAGGGTGCAAGGAATTTACGCCATTATCTTCAGCTTCGGGATTCTGATTCTGACAATGGCACAATTTTTGCTCTGTAAATGACCATGTGTGTGCTATGAACAGGATCAGGCAATCGGAGGAGAGATGTTAAAGAATTATATAAAAGTTGCGTTCAGAAGCATGAAAAAACAGAACATCTATTCAATTATCAACATGGGAGGATTGTCCATAGGGATGGCTTGTTGTATTCTCATTTTGCTCTGGGTTCAGGACGAACTGAGCTATGACAAATTCCACGACAATGGAGACAGAATCTACAGGATTGTCTGTATAGACAATTGGGCCGGGAAGATAGATAAATTTGCGGTAACGCCTCCGGCTATGGCACCTGCTCTGGTTCAGGATTTTTCAGAGGTCGCCGGAACTACAAGATATTATGAAATCGATAATGTGCTGGTCAGTTCTGAAGAGAAAAAATTCCTGGAAGAGGAAATTTCCGTTGCTGATCCAGATTTTCTTGAAATCTTTTCCTTTCCCTGGCTAAGGGGAGATATCAAAACCGCTCTATCAGATCCTAGGTCTGTTGTTCTTACTGAATCGCTGGGAAGTAAATACTTCGGTGACCAGGATCCCTTGGGGAAAACCCTTGTGGTTGCGGGGCGTTATGCACATAAAGTTACCGGCATCATGAAGGATTTTCCACAGAATTCCCACCTGCAGGCTAAAATCCTCTTACCTGTCCAAATCCTCGAAGATTTTGGCTGGGATCTGAACAGTTGGGATCGGGCCTTCATTTTTACCTATATTCTGCTTCATCCAGAAAGTCAGCCGATAGATAAAGAACGGCTGACAAGTTATGTCCATTCCAGAATCGAGGATTCAGAAAGCCTGTCTTTTCAGCTGTTAGCCCTGGAGGATATTCACCTGAAATCCGGAGGATTTGGAGGATTGGGTGCAAGAGGTGATATAAGAAATGTCTATATTTTTTCGACTGTTGCTCTATTTATTCTGCTCATTGCCTGCATCAACTTCATGAATTTGAGTACAGCCCGTTCCACCAATAGGGCAAAAGAAGTCGGCATGCGTAAGGTTTTGGGAGCGACCCGCAGAGATGTTGCCAAGCGCTTCTTTAGTGAGTCTGTATTGATGGCTTTGTTGGCTTTATTTCTAGCCTTGGTGATAGTTGAGTTTTTGTTGCCTGCCTTTAACAATCTGACAGCAAAAAAGCTGAGCTTAGATTTCCAGGGCAACACCCTGTTCTATGTTTTTCTCCTCGGAATTGCCCTGGTAACAGGTTTCATTTCTGGCAGCTATCCAGCTTTCTTTCTCTCTTCGTTTAAACCTGCGAGTGTATTGAGACATTTGTCCGGATCTGGTAAGGGCTTTCATTCTCTTTTCCGGAAAATTCTCGTTGCCTTTCAGTTCACCCTTTCCATTAGCTTGATTATCGGAATTGGGATTGTCGATAAACAACTCAGGTATATGCGAAGCAAAGAACTCGGGATCAACCATGAATCTGTGGTGTGCTTAGAATTGACCCCAAACCTGATGGATAAATACAGTGTGATCAAAGAAGAATTTTTAAGGCTTCCTTCTGTTTCGGCCGTGACGACATCTTCAAAAAGACCGTTTTATCATCTAAGTTCCACGGATTGGACCGATCCAGCCACAGGCAAAAGCATCAAGCTCTTTTTCGATGATGTTGACTCTGATTATCTCAAGACTTTTGGAATACCGATAGTGGAGGGCAGATTTTTTTCTGAAAAATTTGGCTTGGACAGGACGAGTTATGTTTTGAACAAAGAAGCAGTCCGATTGATGGGATTTTCCGATCCAGTAGGAAAGGACATCGAAATCTTTGAGCAAAAAGGACCTGTGATTGGTGTTGTAGCCAATTACCATTTTCGATCTCTCCATTCCAAAATAGGTGGGCTTGTGCTGAGAAGTGCAGATGGGGGACAGCGATATTTGATGGCAAGATTGGAACCCGCAAGCATTGAGGCTGCAATCAAAAATATGAAAGGAATCTGGACGACATATGAACAGGAATATCCTTTTCATTACATTTTTATGGATGAAGATTTAGACAGGCTCTATCGCACAGAAATGAGATTCAAGACTGTTTTTGGATATTCTGCTTTGCTGGCGATCATCATTTCCAGCTTAGGGCTGTTTGGCTTGGCCTTTTTCCTGGCAGAAAAAAGAACCAAAGAGATAGGTGTCCGCAGAATTTTGGGTGCTTCCTCTCAAAGTATTGTCGTGCTCTTGTTCAAGGATTTTACAAAATGGGTTCTGGTGGCCAATATATTTGCTTGGCCGATTGCCTATTTTGCGATGACCAAATGGCTTGCGAACTTTGCGTACCGAATGGATATTGACTTTGGGATCTTCTTTCTCGCCTCGGCTTTGACTCTTATGCTTGCTATACTCTCCGTTGCCTACCAATCTGTCAAAGCATCTCTAACTAATCCCGTTGATTCGCTTAGGTATGAATAAGCATCGAAGGGATGGTTTTTTTGAACTTGATTGTGAGGAAACTTCCCCCTTTTCTCTCCAGGAAGAGAGCAAAAGCTAGGCTATAATCCTACTGTTTACTTCTTTTTTTTAGCTTTGGGTTTAGCTTTGGGCTTGGCTTTAGCTTTAGTTTTTGGCTTTGCTTTAGCTGTAGCTTTGGGCTTGGCTTTAGCTTTAGGCTTAGCTTTGGGCTTAGCTTTCGGAGCTGCCTTCTTTTTAGCTGCTGCTTTTGCCATCTTTTTTACTCCTTTCTAGAATAATCTTTTATGAGATCGGTCCTCTCATACCAAAATTTTATTTTAACCGTATTTTATTCACTTCTTTGTAAAACAGCAATTATTTTTTTTATTTTTTTAATTAAAGTGAATCTTAAACCTGACATGCTGAGGTCAAGTCTTTCTTATTCGTATCGGAGGGAATCTGTAGGATCGGACGAGGCGGCTCTTATGGATTGGAAGCTGACAGTTATCAAGGCAACAACCAAAACAAGAAAACCAGATAATACGAAGATCATAATACCCACATTGGTGCGGTAAGCAAAGTTTTTCAACCAACTGTTCATGAAATAATAAGCAATAGGCCAGGCGATGAGATTGGACAGAAGCACCCACCTAGTGAACTGTTTGGAGAGCATGAGGACAATCTCTCCCACAGAGGCTCCCAGGACTTTTCGTATGCCGATTTCTTTGGTCCGGCTTTCGGCCGTAAAGGAGGCCAATCCTAACAGTCCTAAGCAAGCGATGAACAGTCCCAAAGAAGTAAAGAGACCGAATATCCTGCCCACTTGTTCATCAGCACGGTACTGTCGGTCAAAATCTGCATCCAGAAAAAAACTCTCATATGGATAACCTGGAAACAGAAATTTCCATTGGGACTCGACATAAGCCATTGTTTCCTTCAGGTTGAAAGTATTTAGTGAAAGGGTGATACAACGGAAAGTCCGGGGAAGGATTTCCATGATCAACGGCTCTACTTCAGTTTGTAATCCTCGGTAATGAAAATTTTTCGTCACTCCGATGACTGGATTTACCCGCCCCCCATGTCCTGACCGCAGGCGCTTTCCGAGCGAGTCCTCAGGATTTTTCCAGCCAAAGGCTTTGAGTGCTGCTTCGTTAATGAGAAAGGCCCCTGCAGTGTCTGTGCTCATCTCTTTCTGGAAGTTCCTTCCGGCCAACATTTCTATGCCATAGCGGGGAATGAAATCATGGTCAAAGTACATATGAAACATATCTTGAATTTTTTGGTCTTCCTCTCCGACCAGGCTGATGCTGTAACTTGCCGTCGGCCGACCCGGAACTCCGGAAGACGCTGTTGCGCCGGATATACTGGGATGTTTGGAGAATAGATCTTTTACTTCTTCGTAATTATCCTGTATGCTGATTCCTCCCCTAAGAGGTAGAATGAGTTTTTGCTCCTTCTCAAATCCCAAATACTGGTTCTTCATGAAGTGAAATTGTTTGTACATGATCAAGGTCCCGATAATCAGAAAGACAGAAATGGTGAATTGTACGATCACCAGTACAGTGCGCATCGAGAAGCTGCGCGAACCAACGCTGAGCATTCCTTTGATCGTAGCGACCGGTTTGAACGCCGAGAGCACAAAAGCGGGATAGATACCTGCGGCTAGTCCCATAAGAATGGATCCTGCGATCAGAGAAACCAACACCATTGAATTCAAAAGAGCATTAAGACTCAGGGTGGTTCCGATCAAATAGTTTATAAGAGGAATTGTGAACTTAGCGATGACTATAGCTAGACCTAGAGATAATACTGCCATAATCAGAGATTCACCTAAAAATTGGCCGATGAGCTGACGCCTTTGGGCTCCCACAAGCTTTCGCATACCCACCTCTTTGGCTCTATTGACCGAGCGAGCCGTAGAAAGATTCATGAAGTTTAGGGAAGCGATAAGGAGGATAAAAAGGCCCACAAAAGAGAAGATATACACATAGATAGGATTCCCAGGAGGTTCGAATTCATAGCTGGTATGAGAGTGAAGATGGATGCTGGAGAGTGGCTGCAGGATGTAATTATAAGTGACTCCCCGGTCACTCAATCGTTCTTCAACGTATTTATCCGCAAGCCGACTTGCCTTCCGGGAAAACTCTTCTATGTTTATGTTTGGTTTAACCTTTAAATAGGTTAAAAACATGGTTGAGTACCAATTAGACATCTCACTCCAGTCGGCGATAGTCTCCATCGATGCAATCAGATCATACTTTAAATGGGTGTTTTCCGGAGAATTTGCTACGACTCCTGTAATCTCGTATTCTCTCTCGTTGATCGTGAGAGTCTTTCCCAGGGGATTTTCATGGCCAAAATACTTGTGTGCCATTTTTTGAGAAATGACAAGGGTTCGAGGCCTAGTCAAAGCTTCTTGGCGATTTCCTTTGATAAACGGAATGGTGAAAATATTGAACAGTTCCTGGTCTGCATACATGAAACGGTCTTCATAAAAGACAGCCATTTCCTGTTTAACCAACCGGCTCGATGCCGGGATAGCTCGGGCTGCGGTTTCAACCTGAGGATATTCAGCCTTTAATGTAGGAGCGACCATGGGTGAGACATAGGCGAAATTCCTACTCGAGGTTTGACTTCGGATATCTTGAACGATGCGATAAATGCGTTCTACTTCCTTATGGTATTTGTCATAGCTCAGCTCGTGTCGGACATAGACAAGGATGAGGAGACAACAGGCCATTCCAATAGCGAATCCGGCCATGTTGATAAAAGAGTATCCTTTATGTCTCAGGAAATTTCGTATAGCAATCTTAAAATAGTTCTTCAGCATCACAACCCTCCAAAAAATTTTGTCCAGGATGATCCCTGGTATAGATTCAAGTACTCGAAACCAGTACCAGGCCTTTACCTGCCATTTTGGATCACAAGAAATCCTGTGTTGATAGATCTCGTCGAGGTCATCAGAAAATTCATAATAGGCTTCTCCTCTGAGAAGTAGCTTGAGGAGAATGCAGGGGATGAGAGGAGGCCTTTCCTTGTTCATCGCCATCTATTCAACCTTCTCCTTGAGAGAAAGTTTCTGAATCCCATCCCAGATGGAAGATTGAATAGTGCGGATTTCCTCTAGGACGGAAACTCCTTTGGGGGTAATCTCATAATAATACCGACTCCTTCCCCCGCGTTCTGCTATGGGATCGCTGGATATCTTTTTCACATATCCCTTGGCCTTCATCTTCTTCAAGGTTTTGTAGATAACACCAAAGGACCAGTTTCGACCGATATCTTTGTAAACTTGCTCTCGAACCGTCACACCGTAAGCATTCCCTCCAAGTTTGAAGACAGCCAGGAGAATAATTTCTTCGGCTCTGGATAGCATAATCATTTGAATATCCTTTTATTTGTATGCAAAAGGCATTTATATAATAAGACGCATAGAATCCAAAAAGGTTTACAAATAAATAAATTTGACTTGTAAGACATTCCTTGGTATTCTTCTTTCAGGTTAGGGGGAAAGAGTGGTCATTAAGTGCCCCAAATGTCAAACTGACAATCCGTCCGATTCCAAGTACTGTAAAGAATGTGCAACTTCTCTCCCTGTATCTGATGACTTCGAAGTCACCGAAACCCTTGAAGCACCTATTGAAGAACTGAGCAGAGGAGCCACCTTTTCTAATAGATACGAAATCATCGAAGAGCTGGGCAGAGGAGGAATGGGAAGGGTCTACAGAGCTGAGGATACACGACTGAAACAGGAGGTTGCCCTCAAGCTGATTAGACCTGAGATTGCAGCTCACAAGAAGACGATCGAAAGGTTCAGGAACGAGTTGAAAGCAGCACGAATGATCGTTCATAAAAATGTATGTCGCATGTTTGATCTTGGCGAGTCAGAAGGGGCTCATTTTATAACAATGGAGTACATTCGTGGCGAGGATCTCAAGAGCATGATCAGGATGAGCGGCCAGCTGGGAATCGGGACAGCAATCGGCATTACCAAGCAAATTTGTGATGGTTTGGCTGAGGCACATAAATTAGGTGTTGTGCATCGTGATTTGAAACCCAGCAACATCATGATAGATAAAGATGGAAATGCTCGGATCATGGATTTTGGAATAGCCCGTTCAGTTGAGGATAAAAGTATCACTGGCTCCGGTGCAATTGTCGGCACTCCTGAATACATGTCTCCAGAACAGGTGGAAAACAAGCGAGTCGATGAGCGATCAGATATTTATTCACTAGGAGTTATGCTTTATGAGATGGTCACTGGAAGAGTCCCATTTGAAGGAGATACCCCTCTGAGTGTCGCTTACAAACATAAACATGATCCTCCTGATGATCCCAGAGATTTCAATGATCAGATTCCTGAGCGTCTTAGAAATTTAATTTTGAGATGTTTGGCGAAGGAAAGGGAGAAAAGATTTCAAAATACAGAGGAAGTTTTTTTTGAGTTGGCAGGCATAGAGAAAGGAATCCCTGCCTCCCAGAAGGTCATCTTGCCGAAAAGGCCAATCACGTCGAAGGAGATTACAGTAACATTTGGTTTGAAGAAACTTTTTATACCCTCTTTGGTCTTTATAGTGCTTGTGATCATAGCGGTTATGATCTGGAAATTTTTCCCTTATAAAAAACCCCTGCTGAGACCCAAGATAGAAAACTCAATAGCTGTGATAAGTTTCGAAAATCAGACTGGGGATGATTCCTTTGACTATTTACAGAAAGCGATACCAAATCTTCTGATCACAAACCTCGAGAATACGGGATATCTTCATGTAGCTACATGGGAGCGCTTACAGGATCTTATAAGGCAGAATGGAAGGGAACGGGTGGAAATCATTGACAGAGATTTGGGCTTTGAACTCTGCCGTCTTGAAGGGATTGAAGCCATTGTTTTAGGGACTTTCACCAAGGCCGGAGAAATGTTTGTTACAGATGTGAAGGTCTTAGATGCAGAAACCAAAAAAACTCTTAAAAGTGCCAGTTCAAGAGGAATAGGTCAGCAAAGCATATTAGAAAAGCAGATAGATGAGCTGAGTATGGAAATTTCAAGTGGAATGGGGATAAACCGCAAGACAATTGAACAAGCTCAGATACAAATAATGGATGTGACCACCTCTTCGTTAGAAGCATACAAGTATTTTCTTATGGGAAGAGAATCTATAGAAAGACTCTATTGGGAAGAAGCGTACCAAGCGCTTCAGCAAGCTGTTGAAATTGATCCCACCTTTGCTTCGGCTTACATTCTCCTTTCTGAAGTCTATACGGGCATGAGAAATTTAAAAGCGCGTGATGAGACTTTAAGAAAAGCTAAGTTATATTCTGAGAAAGCATCAGAGAAAGAGAAGTTTTTAATAGGTGCCTGGCATGCTGAATTCATAGAAAAAGACAGGGAATTGCGATTTCGGCTCCTTGAGAATCTGGTTCAGAAATACCCGAGAGAAAAAAGATTTCATATGGATTTAGCTGAATATTATGGAGATATAAAAAGCGAGAAATCCATAGAAGAATACGATAAAGTCCTGGAACTAGATCCTTCTTTCGGATTAGCACTCAATGAGATAGGTTATGCATATGCACTCATTAAAGAAGATTATGAAAAAGCAATCGAGTATTTTGAGCAATATAAATCATTGCATCCAAAGGATGCGAATCCATTTGATTCTACGGGTGACATGTATTTTTATTTGGGGAAGCTCGATGAGGCTATTTTAGAATACAAAGAAGCATTAAGAATCAAGCCCGACTTTTATTTCTCTAAAATTAAAATAGGTTACATACTGGCCTTGAAGGAAAGCTATCTTGAGGCGATCAACTGGATCGATCAGTTCATTGCAGAAGTGTCTGATGCTGGGATGAAAGCGATTGGCTATGTTTGGAAAGGATTTTATTATTATTGGCTTAGACAATTCGGAAATTCGATGGAAAATCTCGATCTGGCGGTAGAAAATGCGGAAAAAGTCGAGAATAGGAATTTAGTGTGTCTTGCAGATGTGATGAGAGCCTGGATACATTACGATAAAGGCGAATATGGCCTTAGCAGGAGGTATTTTCAAAAAATTGAAGAATCCAGGATTCCATTTTTTAAAATATTGTACAGTCTAGGTTCAGGATATATAGAGCTGGAGGAAGGCCGGTACGATTCAGCAAAAATAAAACTCTCTGAACTGAATTACGCTTTGACTGATTTATCTGAAACAGAGAGGAAAAGAACAAAGTTTTATCATGATTTATTCCATGCAGAAATCTTGCTCTCGGAGAAATTTTTTGAAAATGCTGTCAAAGTATGCAAAGATGCTGCCTCTTTGGGAAGACCTTATGCGCCGCCTTACATTCCTTTAATTGAACATAATATACCATTCCAAAAAGATGTACTAGCTCGAATCTGTCATCATACGGGTCAAATTGATAAGGCAATCGTAGAGTACAGGAGATTGATTCACTTTGATCGGAGTCGAAAAGAGAGATGGCTCATCCATCCTGTATATTATTATAGGTTGGCGTTGTTGTATGAGCAGCAAGGGAAGGATGATAAGGCAAGGGCAAATTACGAGAGATTTCTCGATCTCTGGAAAGATGCTGATCCCGGTTTTTCAGAAGTTGAGGATGCACGGAAGAGGCTGTTGAATTAAAATCCCTTTAAACCCGTCGTTATTTCCATTGAAACCTAAAGAGAATTACATGTTCCCTTCTAAGTTTTGAGATTGACTATCCGGATTTCTGTGTGTTACGTTACACAGCACACAAGGACAAGGAGATGGCATGAAAAAAGCAAAATTTCAGATTTTAACAACTGCGTGGATTATTCTGTTTTGTCTATCAGTGACCTTCCTTGCGGTCGCTCAAGAGAAGAATTATGAAGCCCTTCTTGGAGAATGGGATGTGCAAACCGAAGACGGCCAGTATGCGTTCGTTTTTACTTTTTCTATGGAGGACGGTGCTCTAAAAGGAATGTTTCAGGGCTCTACGGGAGAGGTCGAAATGGAGGACCTCACCTATGAGAATAATGAACTCACGTTCACTGTGAATATTGAGGCTGGCGGTCGGTCTATGCCAATCGACTTTTCAGCGACAATTGAGAGAGATGGCCTAGAAGGAATGCTCTCTCTTGAATTCGGTGAAGCCAATATTTCCGGTAAAAGACGGAAATAGGCGGCTTATTTTCTGACTGTTATCTCAATATCGACGATAACCACGATCTCTGCCTCCACCTCCGGAATTACGTTCTCTCGGTGGACGGGCTTCATCGACTCTCAGCGTGCGACCTTTGTGATTGGAACCGTTCAAAGCTTCTTTTGCTTTTTCAGCTTCTGTCGGGCTTGACATTTCGACGAATCCGAAACCTCTGCCTTCGATCACCTTGACTTCTTTGACCTCTCCGTGGCTGGAAAACAATTCTTTCAAATCATCTTCAGATACAGAATAGCTGAAATTTCCCACATAAAGTTTGTTACCTTGCATTCTTTTCTCCTTTTTATTCTTTTTTTTATCAGTCTGAGTTATTCATAAACATGATTTTGAGTGTGTACATGAATAATTCAGAGCAGTGAACTTGTGTCATTGACTCCCCCAAAACGGATAGACTTTTTAAACTGCATACTGTCTTGCTCTATTTAGATTCTTTTTTCTTTGGAAGTTCTTAGATCTTGCATTTGTCCTGTATTTTTTTGATCTTTCGTTTTGGAATCTTTTCCTTGGATCTGATTTTATGCTGTTATCCGTAGCAAATAGATCATCCTCCGCTGTCTGTACAGGGATTTTCATGCCGATAAAGGATTCGATGGCCTCCAGATGATCGGCTGTGCCTTCACTGGCGAACGTTATCGCTTTTCCTGTATTACCAGCACGGGCTGTTCGCCCAATCCGATGGACATAATTTTCGCAATCCTGAGGGATATCATAGTTGATGACCATCTTCAGGTCATCGATGTGGAGTCCTCGAGCAGCTACGTCCGTGGCGACCAGAAAAGCGAACTTCCCTTCCTTAAAATCTCTCATGATGTTCAACCTTCTGTTTTGGGGAAGATCTCCGGTGAGGTGTTGGCTTTGGAATCCGTTTTGTCGCAGATTATTGGCCAGGCGGAAAGCGGAATGCCGCATATTCGTGAAAATAAGTGCATTCTGAGGGGTTTGTGCCTTGAGGATGCCCAACATGAGGTTCAGTTTGATGTGGCTTTTCACATGGTAGAGTTCCTGGGAAATCGTATCGACTGTAAGCTTTTCGGGAGTGACTTCGATAAATTCAGGATGGGTCATGTGTTCGACAGCGATTCTACGGGAGATACGGTTCAGAGTGGCGCTGAAAAGCATATTCTGCCGGACTTGGCGGGGGGGCATTTTCCTAATCAGTTTTGTGATGTCCGGGAGAAATCCCATGTCGAACAAACGATCGGCCTCGTCGATTACGAGGAATCCGATACTTCTCAGCTTCAGATGACCCTTTTCGCTGAGGTCCAGCAATCTTCCCGGTGTGCCGATAACTATATCCAGGCCTTTTCTCAAGGACGATAACTGGCTGGCGTAACCCACACCTCCGAAAAAGCTTCCTATGGCCAAACCAATGTGGCGGTTGAGCAGCCGAGCTTCCTTTTCGATTTGAACAGCCAGTTCCCTGGTCGGTACGATGATCAGCGCTTTTTTTCTATTGGGTGTGTTATTTTTGAGAATATTGTCAAACAGCGTGATCAAAAACGCTGCGGTTTTACCAGTTCCAGTTTGAGATTGAACGGCCACATCCAAACCCTTTAGAGTAGCATCCAGAGTCCGCTCTTGGACTTTCGTCATTTCTTTATAGCCTCGATCCGCGATCCCGCGCAGAATTCGGGAATCGAGGTTGAGTGTATTGAAGTTCATTTCTTTTCCTTGTAATTTGATTAAAACATGAGGGGGGTGAATGTCAGAGGAAATTATTGTTCGGGTGGAAAAAACAATTTACTTTGACTTTATTCCTTCCATATGTTTGAAAAACAAGTATACTTTATTCATAAACATATAGCAAGAGAAATTATTTTAATATTTGGTACCCTATAGTGTTTCTGATTTCTTCAGCGAATGGAAACCTACAAGCCTTTGATTTTTTTCATCCCAGAGGTGCAATCCAAGCGACTGCAGACTCTTTCCTATGGACAGCGGTTTGACCTCCTGCAGGGTGGGTTCTGAATCGTAGCACTTTTCCAAGTTATAGTTGGGAATGAGAGGTCTTATGTGGTGAATGTGGTGGTAACCGATATTGCCAGTAAACCACTGCAGTACCTTAGGGAGTTTGTAAAAGGAACTCCCTTCAAGCGCGGCTTTCATCCTGTCCCACCCTTCATGGCGAGACCAGTACACACCTTCAAAATTGTGCTGGATATAAAACAGCCAGAGACCGAGCATCCCACCGATAAAAAGAATGGGGAGTTGAATCAGAACATAGGTGCGGAAGCCGAAGATAAAACCTGCAAGCAAAACGATCACCAAAATCCCGAGATTTGTGAAGTGAACGCTGTTGCGCTCCTGTTTGCTCTCAGTCCAGATAGGAGCTCGCTGATAGACGAGGAAAATAAAAATGGGGCCTAGGATAAACACGATAAAAGGATTGCGAGCCAATCGGTAGACCAATCGTTTCCATTTGGGTGATTCGAGATATTCCTGTTTGGTCATGGTCCAGAAATCTCCAGAACCACGTCGATCCAGATCTGCGACTGTGGCATGATGCCGCCAATGTGAAGCCCTCCACTTATCATAGGCCGCAAAGGTTAAAATTCCAGAAATATACCCAAAGATCCGGTTAGCCTTTTTGGAGGAGAAAAAAGATTGGTGCGCACAGTCATGGAAAAGAATAAAAAGCCGGACCATGAATAATCCGGCTGGAATGGCCAATAGAAGGATTACCCAATAAGGGTAGCCTGAATGGATGGCTCGGACCATCACATACCACAAGAGAAAATAGGGGACTAGGGTATTGATAATCTGCCAGGATGATTTGTGGATTGAGGGACTCTCGAACTGTGCCATGGTCGTATACCAATCTGGTCTGGACATTTTAAAATTTCCCCTAGGGTAAGTACCTTTGAGAGGTCTTTCCGAATCAAGAAGATAATCCCTTTTAACAAAATTGTCAATAGATAGGCCGGTTCAGTTCCATGGGAATTTGACACATATGTTTTTCCTTGATATCCTTTTGCCGAGGTAAAGGGGAGAAGCGTGAGCACAAAGTGCCCCAAATGTCAGTCTGGCAACCCTGATAACATCATTTACTGCAGGAAATGTGCTGCACCATTGCAGCAAAACCAGGCCATTCACGGAACTGCTTTTATAAATGAAGAAATCTCTATACGGAGGAGTACGTTCTGAGAAAAGGGGAAACGCCTGGATTGAGGAGGAATTGATGAAAAAACCTGCGCTCATAGGAAAGAGAATCAGATTACTCAGGATGGAAAGAGGATTAAGCCAAGTGGATATTGAGAAAACTGCTGGTATTTCCAGATCACACTTAAGTAATATTGAATCTGGCAAGATTGAAAATCCTGGCTTGCACACTCTAGAAAAAATAGCAGCAGCATTGAAGGTATCGATTTCATATCTATTCCATTTCGACGAACGGAGTCTGAAAAGGAGAGTCTTGGCAGCAGAGAAAAGGAAAAAAGAACAGAGAAGAAAAAAGCAAGTGTTGGAACAAAGAGAAAAAGAGATCAGAAGATTGAAAAAGGAATTAAGAAAATTAAAGAACAAATAAGTATGAGTAACTCTTCCTGACAATGCTTTACAAATTCCTCCAGTATGTCATCAAGATCGCTCTGGCCATTTTTTTCCAAAAGATCGAAATTCGTCATGGGGAGAATTTGCCAAAGCAAGGACCTGTGCTTTTCGTGGCCAATCATCCCGAGTCCCAGATGGATGCATTTGTCATCAGTTCTGCGATAAAAAGAAAAGTTCACTACATTGGCCATGCTGGATTGTTTTCCAATAGACTGAGAGCATGGTTGCTTCGGAGTTGTGGGGTCATCCCTGTCCATCGGCACCGCAGCAAATCTGATATGGTCGACCGGAATATAGAGGCTTTCCAGGAGTGTTATGAGGTTTTAGAAAGGGGAGATGTTATCGGTATCTTCCCTGAAGGCATAAGCGATATGCCGCGTCGTGTAAAAAAAATAAAAACAGGGGCTGCGAGGATCGTTCTGGAATCCGAGCGAAGAAATCGTTACAAACTTGGGATTAAACTCATCCCTGTTGGGCTCCATTTTTTCTCTAGAAGCCGGTTTCGTAGTAAGGTGCTGGTAAACGTAGGAAGGGCAATCGATCTACAGCCTTACTTTGCCCTGAATGAGAAAGACAATTTAAACGCTGTCAAGCGACTTACAGAGAAGATTCAAAGCAGTTTAGAATACCTGACTGTTCATGTCCAACATTCTGAATTGGATCGCTTCATAAAAGATATCGAGGGCATCTATCGGGATGAACTGATGACACAAACCCTGGCTGATCACAAGTCCTATAAGAAGATCGTCGCAGAATTTGTCATCACACAAAAGATCGCTGACTGTGTGGCATATTATCAAGAACACGATCCGCAGAAAGTGCGTGACATGGAAGAGAAAATATCAAGTTACAAACGCAAATTGAAACGCCTCCACCTGAAGGACATCATGGTTAGAGAAAGGACAGGCATAAAGAAACTCTTTAAGGCTGAATTGACAGGAATTGCTAAAGTGATAATCGGATTTCCCTTGGCGGCTTATGGCGTTCTTAATAACTTTATTCCTTATAGGATAACCGAATACATTGCGAGAAGGTTTATCGATGACAAGACCAAGATTTTGATGGCACTTTTTCTAGGAGGAGGGATTACGTTTATTTTGTTCTACTGTACCCAAGTGTTGCTTGTCTGGTACTTGGAAGGATATATTTGGTCCATCTTCTATTTGATAACCTTGCCTCTATCCGGTTTTTTCGCATTGGGTTACATAAAGGAAATCAGGAGAATCCAGGAAGGTATGAGTTTTTCTTTTTTTCTTTTTACAAATCGACACCTTATAGGTAAAATGCGTCGTACAAGAAATGCGCTCATATCAGAGATGAACGTTTGTAAAGACGAATATATGGAGCTTATGAATAGAACAACTTCAAAAAATATACCCTAGACAAAGAGGCGCACCAGATTGTAGACATGGAATCAAATAATATAAAAAGATCAAAGCTTAGAAAAGCACTGAACAATGTCAGACCCCAGCTGTTATTGAGCGACTTGAGCCATGCGGCTTCTCTTGAACGATTCGGTCCCAAATTGTTTGACCGTGTTCACTGGCGTGCATCGACGGATGAACCTCGAATCGCGTTAACATTCGATGACGGTCCGCATTCCATATCAACACCTTTGATACTGGATCTTTTGTCACAATACAAAGTCTCAGCAACCTTTTTCCTGGTGGGCAAATGCCTTAAAAAGCATCACAGAATAGCCCACCAAATGGTTGATGCCGGCCACGAAATCGGTAATCACACCTTCAGTCATTCTCTGTTGTACCTTTCAACAAACAAGAGAATTCGAGATGAGATATGTCGAACGGATAAGCTCCTCAGAAACATCGATGGGGCCGAGCCAAAATTTTTCAGACCTCCTGCGGGATTTTTTACCAAGCGGGTTCTGGATGTTGTAGAACAGTTGGGTTACAAAACAGTCGTGGGCGATGTTTATCCTCGGGATCCGCATCTCCCTGGAAAGGAGAAAATTGTCGAAAGAGTTCTCCAACGGACTGCTGCGGGTTCAATAATCATATTACACGATGGAGGAAGTACAAAACGTGTGGATCGGTCTCAAACGCTGGAAGCTTTATCTGAAATCATACCCAGCTTAAAGAAAAAAGGATTTGAATTTCTAACGCTTTCAAAATTGTTGGCAAGCTCAGACCATCCCTCCCCATAAATTTCATCCCCTTTCGTTCAGAAGTTTAACATTCCGCTTTTGTCTCGAAGCTCTTTCCTGCTCATCGATCATTCGATCAAAGCCAGAATTTTCTCCCTGACTAAATCCCTCAATTCTTCTGTCGCAAGAGTTTGGATTTTATCCGGGGAGATGGGCTGGCCGAATTTGATTTTGATTGGCCTTGGCCGGATCAGCCAGGATCCCTTGTGTTTAAGCTCAAACAAACCCGACAACCTGATCAGCATGACCGGAACGCCTGCCTGTTTAGCCAGATGAAACAGAAGCCTTGTAAAAGGACCCAGATTTCCGTCCTTGGTTCGATGCCCCTCCGGCAGAATGACGATGGATTTTCCTTTTTTCAGGATTTTTTCGGTTATCTTCATACTCTTTATAGAGGCATGGATGTTATTCCTGTCGATCGGGATATTCCCTACGCGGCGGATGGCCCATCCATAGACTGGCCACTTGAACTGGCGCAGAGCTTCGACTCCACGGACAAACGTGGGAACATAAGCCTCCAGCAAAGGGATATCGAACAGGCTTTCATGATTGGACATAAAAAGGTAGGTTTTATCCGGTTCGACGCATTCAGTCCCCTCCGATTGGATTTTGATAAAAAGGATCTTGAATAGAATCTTAAGGCTTCTTTTTATAAAGGGATCGAGAGTTTTTTGGGGGATAAAAAATGAGAGAACGATGCAGATGAACAGAAGAAGGATAAAATAGAGGCCTCCAACTATCCAAGCATAGGCGGAGATCAGGTGTTTCATTTCCAGAACACGGGCACTGCCTGGTGGAGGCATTCGACCTGGACCGGTGTGATGCCGACCAATTCTCCATCGGGAGTCAAAACCTTGGGGATGGATGTCTCAACTGAAATTTTTTTCGCTTTGAACTGTTCGACCTCATCCATATGGATATGTTCCCCGGTGAAGATCTTGGGGAAACACTGGATCAATCTCCGGCGTGTGGCTTTGCCCAAGAGAGTGACATCCAGCAGGCCATCGTCGATCTCGGCATTCGGTGCCATCAAAAAATTGGATGTGTAGCGTGTGTTGGAGATCTCGACAAAAATGTTTTCCCTCTCGCAAGTTTTCCCATCCGCTTCGATTTTTGCCCGGTAGGCTTTCAGGAAAAGCATCTGGTAAAACACACCCAGTGTATAGGAGATGTTTCCGAAAATCTTCAGTTTGTGGGCTGTTTTGCCTACGTCTGCCACAAATCCAAGGCCCAGGATATTGAGGAAATAATAATCCTGTCCATGGGTGTGAAATTTCCCCACATCCACATACCGCGGTTTCCCCAAGCGGATGATCTCTACTGCATTTTCCCAACGGGAGACATCTAGCTCAAAATCGCGGGCAAAGGCGTTTCCAGTGCCTATCGGGAGGACGCCTAAGGGGATTTTTCCTGTGTCCGGATTTTTGTAGTATCCGCAGATGACTTCGAATAGAGTCCCGTCGCCTCCTGCAGCAATGACTCCATCATATCGGGAAAAATCCGCCTTTCCTACAATGTCTACAGCATGTTCTGGATAGTCGGTGAGCTGCAAGTCGAATTTTATCCCCGTGTCGATGAAACAGGTTTCTACATCGGGTAAAATTTTTTTTGCCCGTTTGTGGGCAGCCATGGCGTTATAGATGAGTAAAACTTTCAATTTATTCCAATCTCACTAAAGATTCGTCCCATACAAACATTTTTTACACGCATGTGTCAAGGAAGATCGAGATAGACCCAAAAAGAGTTTTATAATCCATTTTTCAGAACATGTTAAAATCCTGGTCCCTTTTGCTCCGCTGTATCAAAATGAACTCTTTCTATACTTTTTTCGTAAATTTAAATGAATATGAGATTCATACGGAGAGATAGATGCTAAGAAATTACGTCAAGATAGCGTTACGAAATCTGTTCCGAAATAAGTTGTACTCTTTGATAAACCTGTTAGGATTGGCCATCGGAATGGCTGCCTGTCTGATGATATTCCTCTGGGTGCAGGATGAATTGAGTTATGACCGATTCCATCAGAATGCAGAACGGATTTACAGGGTGGAGCGAAAGTTTGATTTTAGAGACATGCATGGGCAGGCTCCAATCACTTCCGGACCATATGGGCCCGCCATGGTTGGAGATTATCCAGAGATCGAGAATTTCGTTCGTTTGGACAGAGAAGAATTGTCCATTAAAGACCATCGGAATATATTTCGTAAGCAGCCGCTGATTTTTGCGGATAATTCCATTTTTGAAGTTTTTGATTTTCGATTGGAAGAGGGCGCTCCCCATACTACCCTCGTCCAACCCAATTCGGTCGTACTAACCCGGGAAAATGCCTTGAAATATCTTGGAACTGAAGACGCAATCGGCAGGTCTCTCACTGTCGATTGGAATGGGACTTTGACAGACTTTCAGATTACAGGAATCCTGGAAGAGGTCCCCCACAACTCCCACGTCCAATTTGATATGCTTGTCTCTCTCTCTACCTACCCGGAAGAGCGTTTGAGCCCTTGGTTCAATAATTTCCTCTACACCTTCGTGTTATTGAAAGAGGGAGTCTCTGTTGAGGATCTGCAGGGTAAGTTCCCTGCCTTAATGACCAAATATATGGCTGCTGATTTCATCGCCGTCGTCGGAACAGAAGCGGATATCAACGATGTGTTTCAGTTGAAATTGTATCCTCTCCTGGACATTCATCTTCAACCCAGCGAGCAGTTCGAAATTGAACCCCAGGGCAGCCTGACTTCTGTATATATTTTCTCTGCGATTGCTCTTTTGATTCTAATCATTGCCTGCATCAATTTTATGAATCTTTCCACTGCCCGTGCGAACAAGAGAGCCAGAGAAGTCGGTATCCGCAAAACAGTCGGTGCCGTCAAACGCCAACTCTGGGGACAGTTTGTAGGTGAATCTGTGCTTTTGGCCGTTATAGCCCTGGTTTTGGCTGTATTCCTGATCGGATTGTTTATCCCTCTTTTCAACGCCATATCGAATAAATCCTTATCCGTTACACACCTTTTTCATTTCGGAAACTGGTTTATCCTCATCGGGATTACTCTGATAACAGGATTACTGGCTGGTTTTTATCCCGCTTTCTATCTCACAGCCTTTCATCCAGCTAGAGTTTTGAAAGGAAGTGTTCTTTCCGGAACCGGAAAATCGATTTTTCGAAGAGGAATGGCCGTTATCCAATTTGTCATCTCCATTACTTTGATTATTGGCACGCTCATCATCTTCAAACAGATGGAATATATACAGAACAGATCTTTGGGTTTCGACAAAGAGAATGTGGTCATCATTCCAGCAGAAAGTAGGAATATTCGTCAAAATATCGAGGCTTTTCGTAATTCCCTGACTCAGGATACACGGATCAAGTCAGTCGCTGTTTCATCCAGCATCCCTGGAAGTGCGATGTTTTCCGATACGGTCTTCAAAAGAGATGATTCCGATGATATTTTTTCGATAATTTACACGGCCACAGATTATGAATTTGTAGAGACCTATGGATTCAATGTGATCCAGGGGCGAAATTTCTCGAAAGAATTCAGTACAGATATCCAGGGAGCCGTTATACTCAATCAGGCTGCCGCCAAAGAAATCGGCTTCACACCAGAGGAAGCAGTAGGGAAAAAATTATTCAGGTATCAAGGTGTAACTGAATTTGTTGAAAGCACGATCGTCGGCGTTGTGGAAGATTTCCATTTCAAATCCCTGCATAGGATTATTGAGCCTTTTCTTCTTATACTGATTCCAGATTACTTCGATACGATCTCTGTCAGGATCATGCCTGGCGATGTCAGGGGAACGATCGATTTTATTCTCCATAAATGGACAGAGACTTATCCAGGGGAGCAGTTTGAATTCAGTTTCCTGGACAGCAGGATCGACCTCCTGTATGAGAGTGAAAGAAAGATTCGCAATATTTTCTTGATATTCTCTGTTCTTTCTATATTTGTCGCCTGCCTGGGACTCTTCGGTTTGGCAGCTTTTACCGCCGAAGAAAGAACAAAGGAGATCGGAGTACGAAAGGTTTTGGGAGCATCTATCGGAAATATCTTAGTTTTGCTCAGCAAGGAGTTTGCCAAATGGGTGCTTGTGGCAAATGTTGTGGCCTGGCCTCTCGGGTATTTTGTGATGAACAGATGGTTGCAGAATTTCGCTTTTAAAATAAATATCGATCTATGGCCATTTATCTTATCGGCAGTCTTGGCCCTGGTTATCGCATTGCTTACTGTCAGCTACCAGTCTATTAAAACTTCCCTTACCGATCCAGTCGATTGTTTGAGATACGAATAATTCAGAGTAAGCATAGATAAGTTTCATTTTTTCTTTCCCCGCCAACTATTTCGATATCAATCATTCAATTGACCTTAATTTTTTCCTGTGATAGAAGCTATTAATAATATCAACGGATGAATACTCGAAATAATAAAAGAATCCCAGAATTGCGTCGAGCAATTCGCCTTCCCCATGCAACTGCAATGGTAGTCGGGACAATAATCGGAGCATCTATTTTCGTTCAGCCATCAGAAATAACAGGACAAGTGAGTACTGTAAAAGGAGTTTTTCTAGTTTGGCTGATATCAGGCCTTTTGACCTTTTTCGGTGCTCTTGTGTGTGCGGAATTGGCATCCATATTTACACAATCCGGAGGGGTGTATGTGTACTTGAAAGAGGCGTTTTCTCCTTCGATTGGATTTTTATGGGGTTGGGCCATGTTTTGGAGTGTGCATTCCGGGATTATTGCAGGGATTTCAGTCATTTTTTCCCGTTATTTCTCCTATTTTTTCCCATTGAATGGTGCCATGATTAAGACTGTTTCCATTGTTGTTGTAGTTATTCTCTCAGCCATCAATTATTTCGGAGTCAAACATGGAACTATCCTTCAAACGCTTTTCACAGTGGGAAAAGTTCTCGCTGTTATCTTTATTATCATTGCCGGCCTTGCACTCGGTTCGCGTGTTCCTGAGCATTTTGTAACAGGAAATATCGCACAGAGTGAGGTATCGCTGAGTAGTTTTTTGCTCGCCATGATTGCCGGATTATTCGCCTTTGGGGGATGGCATATGGTTGCTTATAATTCCGAGGAAACCGTAAATCCTCGGAAGACGATTCCTCGGGCCTTGATGTTGGGAACACTGATTGTGACACTGTGTTATATCGCATTAAACGCTGTGTACATGTATATTTTGCCGTTGGATCGAGTCGCGTCATCTAAACGGATCGCCTCGGATGCCGCAGATGCACTCTTTGGATTTGGAGGAGGCGCTTTTATGAGCAGTTTGGTGATATTTTCAACATTTGGGGCTTTAAGCGGTATCATTCTCTGCGGTCCTCGCGTTTATTTTTCCATGGCACGGGATGGCTTGTTGTTCCGATGGATTGGGGAGATACATCCCCGATACAATACGCCTCACAAAGCCATTATTTTGCAGGCTGTCTGGTCCTCTATGCTGGTCGCCACAGGTACGTACAAAGAATTATTCACCCGGGTAATCTATACCGAATGGATATTCTTTGCACTCATGGCCATCGGTTTATTCTTGCTTCGACGACGGGCGGGAATTTTGCGAGATTATCGGGTATGGGGGTATCCGGTAATCCCTGCACTTTTCATCATATCTTCATTCGCCATAGTCGTTAATCAAACTCTTTCTGATCCTGGTGAAAGTCTTTTTGGGCTCTCTCTTGTATTGATTGGTCTGCCAGTATATTATTTATGGTCAAAGAAGCAGAGAGGAGAATAACATATGAAAATAGTCGATTTTCATAATCATTTTTATCCTCCAGAATATCTTCAAGAGTTACAAACCGGAACAAGTAACGTAAAAGTGACCTTTGACACAGATAATAACCCTCTTCTTCATTATCCAGGTGATTACAACGTCGTGGTGCGCGGGCATAGAGATATTGATTATCGAGCCGAGGTGTTGGAAGAATCAGGAATTGATAAACAGATCCTGACCTTCACCACACCTGGTACGCATATCGAAACTCCAACTCGTTCTGTAGAACTTGCTCAATTGGTAAATGATAGTCTTGCAAAAATCATGGTTGAGCGTGGGGACCGGTTTGCCGCTTTGGCAACACTTCCTATGAACGATCCTGAAGCCTCGGTTACCGAGTTGGACCGAGCCTTTAACGAGCTAGGATTTAAAGGAGCCATGCTTCATGGCAATATCAATGGAACTCCCTTGAGTGACCCATCTTTTTGGCCTCTCTATGAAAAAGCGCATGATTTAAATGCAGTATTTTATATACATCCGTCTTTTCCCGTCGGAGTAGAAGCCATGATGGATTATTGGCTCATGCCATTGGTTGGCTTCCCTTTTGATACGACGTTAGCGGCAGCAAAATTGGTTTTCAGTGGTGTGGTTGAAAAATTTCCCGGGATTAGGTGGGTGCTTGGGCATCTGGGAGGGGCAATTCCCTATCTCGCAGAAAGGCTCGATAGGGGATATTTTGCTTTCGAAGAGTGCAGAATAAATATACATAAACCCCCTAGTGAGTATCTCAAAGAATTTTATTATGATACTGTTAATTTCGATGTCAGAGCCTTGGAATTTGCCATTGTCTTTGCAGGAGCTGATCATTTTGTTGCAGGAAGCGATTATCCTCATAAGATCGGAAGCCTGGAGAAGATGGTGGAGAGCCTTGAGAAGCTTGATCTCTCTCGGGAAGAAAAAACGGGGATTTTTGGTGGAAATGCAGCCAGATTGCTGGAGTTGTAACTTTAAGTCTTCCGGTCTTACTCTTTCTATTTTTCACGAACACGCATGATTTCGAAAACAACAGGATTATAGGCATCGGGACAGGCATGCGTTTTTTTATCCGGATCCTTTAGCCAGGGAAACTGGGCTTCAAACATCATGGCAAAAACTGCTGGCAGCATACTGTAGAGAGCATGAATACAAATCTTCCCTTCAATTCCAGATTCTGTGATCTTAACCACGTCACCGATTTTATGTCCCAATCCACAGGTCCCTTTCTGGCTGATAACCTTTACCTCAACCGAGGTTATTTTGCCTTCCATGCTCACCTCCATTTTTGAAAGCGCATTCGGAAAAAAACCTTGTAAGGAGGACGGACAAAAGCCTCCTATTGCTACATAGGAAGCAGCCGAACAGAAATCTCTTCTTTTCATGATAAGTTTTCCTCCTTCTATTCGATCCAAAGATCCCGATTGACATCTTTCCAGAATTCAAGCCTCATGCTTCTGTGATCAAAAACTTCCATATAGTAAGGATCATTTTTCTTGTATTCCTCGTAAGGTCCCTTGTAGTCTGACCGCCTCTTCTTATAGGCTTCATAGTCAGCAAGACTTTCGTATTCCCACATCATAAAATGGCGGTTAGACTCCTCACCGGCAATCGTTTTGACAAAATAGCGGACACTTTTCCATTCCTTGAAGAGTTCCCGATGATCATTCACCCACTTAAACCACTGGCGTATGGCTTTAGTATGCTCTTCCTCCTTGCCTTCAGAGACGAGCCAGCTTTCTACCTCAAAAACAGCCATTCTTGATCTCCTTTATCTCACCGAATTCGGATCCGTATGTGCAAGCGATCTGAAGCAGGCGGGCAGAAGATTCTTCGGAAAGAGGATTTTTAGGTTTGATATGAGGACCGGAATGAAGCAGGGGAGAATTGAGAAGCTTACCTAGAGGGTATACAGCGACAATCACTCCACCGAAAATCCCTGTTTTTAAGAATTTTCTCCTGCCTAAAGTTTTATCACTCCTTTTCATACTGACCTCCGATCAGTTATTAGATGTGTGAAGAATAGTTTAAAAAAAAAGGTTAAATTTTACTATCTGTATTTCCAGTTACCGTTCGCTGCGATAATCTGATAACATTCGTTACTATCTATATATAGCTAATTATGTGATCTTATTATTGATTTTATCGAATTAATAAAGTATAATAACAAAGAGAAAAATTCATTTCTTAAGGCAGTTATAATCCCCAATCAATATTTTAAATGGATTTTATGCAGATGAACACAGCTATCGATAAGATGCGAAACATAGGGATCAGTGCGCACATCGATTCCGGGAAGACAACCTTGACTGAGAGGATTCTGTTCTACTCAAAAAAAATTCACAAGATCCATGAGGTAAATGGGAAAGATGGTGTGGGTGCCACGATGGATTCGATGGAACTTGAAAGAGAAAGGGGTATCACCATCGCTTCGGCAGCCACTACTGTCAATTGGAATGGGCATGTCGTCAACATCATAGACACACCGGGGCATGTGGATTTTACGATCGAAGTCGAGCGTTCTCTAAGAGTTCTTGATAGCGCCATCCTGGTTCTATGTTCGGTCGGAGGTGTTCAATCGCAAACAATTACAGTGGACCGTCAACTCAAACGCTACAATGTCCCACGTATTGCTTTCATCAATAAATTGGACAGGATCGGTGCCAATCCATTCAAAGTAAAAGAGCAACTCCATGAACGACTCGGCCATAATGCTGTCTTGATGCAGGTCCCTATAGGACTCGAGAATCAGCACGAAGGTGTTGTGGATCTGGTGAGAATGAGGGCTATTTTTTTTGATGGGAATGATGGTGAAGAGGTCCGTTACGAAGACATCCCTTCCCATTTACTTGAAGAAGCCGGAAAGAGAAGGGAAGAGATGTTGAATGCTGTATCTATGTTCTCAGATGAGCTCATGGAGGCCTTCCTCGAGGGACAAGAGACAGAAGACCTCATTCACGAAGCTGTAAGGAAAGGAACAATCTCCAAGGAGCTAACGCCGGTTTTTATGGGATCGGCTTACAGGAATAAGGGTGTACAGCCTCTGTTGGATGCAGTCGTGCGCTATCTCCCCAATCCAGCTGATGTGGAAAATTTTGCCACGGATTTGGATAATGGCAATAAAGAGGTTAAATTGAACGCCAATCCAGATGCTGATTGTGTGTCACTGGCTTTTAAATTGGAGGATGGTCCATACGGCCAGTTGACTTATATCCGTATATATCAAGGGGAAATCAAGAAAGGGGACAGGTTATACAATACTCGATCGGAACAGACCATTCGAGTCGGGCGGCTGGTCAAGATGCATGCAGACAATATGGAGGATATCAGCCAAGCCATAAGCGGTGACATCATTGCTCTTTTCGGGGTAGACTGCCGGTCAGGGGATACCTTTGTCACTCCTGGACTGAACTACTCCATGACTTCGATATTCATTCCAGATCCAGTGATTTCTTTAGCGGTCAAGCCTGTGGACAATTATAACACTGATAATCTCGCCAAGGCTTTGAATAGATTTGTCAAAGAAGATCCCACCTTCAGGACCTATGTTGATCCTGAGTCTAAAGAGACGATAATTCAGGGTATGGGAGAACTTCATCTGGATGTTTACCTGGAGCGGATGAGACGGGAGTACAAAACCGAAGTGGAGACAGGAAAGCCGCAGGTGGCCTACCGCGAAGCAATCAGCCAGCGGGCTGAATTCGATCACACACATAGAAAACAGACTGGAGGGGCAGGTCAATTTGGCCGGGTTATAGGATACATCGAACCTCTCAGTGATGGCCAGTATGAATTCGTGAATGAGATAAAGGGAGGACACATCCCAAAAGAATTCATCCCGTCATGTGACAAAGGGTTTCAGAGCGCTCTTGCAAAAGGCCAGCTTATAGGCTTTCCGATAATATCGGTCAGGATTGTTCTGACGGACGGCCAATCGCATCCTGTGGATTCATCTGATCTGGCTTTCCAGGCAGCGGCTAGAGAAGCATTTATTCAAGTTTATCCGAAAGCCAGACCCCAGATTCTTGAACCTATCATGAAGCTTTCTGTCGAGGGGCCTTCGGAATTTATCGGAAATTATTTTTCCAGTATCAATCAGAGACGGGGAATCATCATCAGCTCAGTTGAAGATGGAACCCTTGCCCGAGTGGATGCTGAAGTCCCATTGAGTGAAATGTTCGGTTATGCAACAGTACTCCGCACACTCACACAAGGAAAAGCGGAGTTTACCATGGAATTTTTAAAGTATGGGAAGGTTCCGGTTGCTATCGCTGAGGAGCTAAGAACAGAATATCTGAAAAATGGTGAATGAAGACTGCTTCATAAATAAAAGGAGATAAGGGTATGGTTAAAGCGGAACTCATTAGAAGGAGTCCCTTGCGAATTCTTGAGAGATCCCTTCATGGGGGTTTGAAGGATGGAAACGTCGGTGTACTTGCCTCCCGGAAGGGTATTGGAAAAACCGCCTGTCTGGTGCACATCGCTACAGACAAGTTGTTTCAGGATAAGCCTGTGATACATGTCTCCTATTCCGGCCGTGTGGATTACATCATCACATGGTACGAGGATATCTTTAAAGAAATCGCCAAGATACGCCAACTGGAGTCAGCGCTCGATGTCCATGATGAAATCATCAGAAACCGGGTGATCATGAATTTTAGGCAGAATGCTGCAAATACAGACCAGGTGTTGAGAAGTATCGAAGCGATGATAGACTTTGGCAAATTTGCCGCTGACACAGTAATGGTGGATGGTTATGATTTTAGTAAAGCCACTTGTGAAGATCTGCAGAAGTTCAAAGCCTTTGCCCAGAGGGTAGGTGTGAGAGTCTGGTTCAGCGCTTCCCTGCAGGGAAATGATCCTTTGTTCAATGAAAAAGGGATACCGCACGAACTCAAAGGATGCTTGGATCAATTCGACGTGCTTATCACACTAGCCTTTCAGGATGACCATGTAAGGCTTCGACTGGTAAAGGATTATGATTTTCCACCTCCAGGTGATTTAAAGATCAAGCTCGATCCGAAAACCCTCCTGATCTCAGATTAATCCCCCTCACTCCCAATTTTAATTTGGTGACAGTATACGCGATTACCGAATTCCTTCTCCTTGGGGATTATTTGCCACCCTGCATAGCGCATATAGAAGTATGTACATACGATTGACGTCTCTTCCGAATTAAGTGATCGCGTATACTGTCACCAAATTAGAGTGCCCGAATTATGAAGAGTGGTGTGAACTAAATTCCTTTTAATCTCGTTATAAATATAAAAGTAATGAACCTCGATTGTTACAGCTCTACATTTGCTAAGACTGGGAGAAGAAATCATGTTTAAAAACTACTTGAAGATTGCGGTAAGAAATTTTTTCAAGCACAAAGGATTCTCCTTTATCAATATCTTCGGCTTGGCCATTGGCGTGGCCTGTTGTCTGATGATAGTCCTTTATGTGCTTGATGAAATAAGTTATGACCGATATCATGAAAAAGCAGACCAGATATATAGAGTGGGCATTGATGGCTTTGTCAATAACATGGCATTTCATGGGGTTATTACTTGCTCGCCTATGGCACAGACTTTAGTCCGTGAGTTTCCTGAGGTTACCGCCGCGACCCGGCTGAGGAATTTCGGTTTTCCGGTCTTCCGATATGAAGATAAGGTTTTCAGTGAAGAACGTGTTTTTTGGGTAGATCAGTCCTTTTTCGATATCTTCACGGTTCTCTTTATTAAGGGAGATCCCAAGACAGCCCTGGCTGAGCCCAATACTATCGTACTCACCCGGTCCATGGCTTTAAAATATTTTGGCTCCGAAGAACCGCTGGGCAAATCCCTTAACGCTGACCAGCGAAGAGATTATTTAATTACAGGCGTTGTAGAGGATGTTCCCCACAATTCCCACTTTCACTATGATTTTTTGGCTTCACTCTCCACTTATGAGGATAGCCGAAGCCCTATCTGGATCAGCAACAATTATTATACTTATCTGCTTCTTAGGGAGGATGCTTCACCAAAGGCTTTTGAGGCCAAACTTGTGGAGCTGGTCGAGAAGTATGTTGGGCCGCAGATTCAGGTTGCCGCAGGCATCACCTTGGAGCAGTTCTATGAATCTGGGGGTAAGTGGGGCTATTTTATCCAGCCTCTGACTGATATTCATCTGCACTCCCATCTCGAGTTTGAGATAGAGCCAAATGGAGATATTGCCTATGTTTATATATTTTCCATCATTACCATCGGGATTCTTTTAGTTGCTGGCATCAATTTTGTTAATCTGGCTACAGCTCGTTCCGTGAACCGTGCCAGGGAAGTCGCTATTCGTAAGACTGTAGGATCCAGTAGGTCCCAGCTGATCCGACAGTTTCTTGCAGAAACCACACTCATGAGTCTCATTGCAGTTCTTCTTGCGTTGATCGCTGTCCAATTCCTCCTTCCAACATTTAACACCATCACAGGAAAAGATTTGGCAATACCCTATATGCAGAATGTATACACCATCCCTTCCTTGCTTGGAGTGGTTCTGTTCATCGGAATTTTGGCCGGGATATATCCCGCATTCTTTCTCGCTTCTTTTGACCCTGCAATTGTCTTGAAATCGGAAACGCTGGGAAGGACAAGAAAATCCAGCCTGCGCAATGTTCTTGTTGTCTTTCAATTTACAGTATCTATTGTACTGATTGTGGGCACCTTTATCGTGAATCGACAGCTGAAGTATATCCAGAGCAAAAATTTAGGATTCAATAAAGACCAAATTGTAGTCGTTAAAAAGACCGATGATATCGGAAATCAAATCCAGACATTCAGACAGGAAATAGTCAAAAATTCCAAGGTCATCAATGCCACCAATACCGGAAGACTCATCGGAGAAACTTTTGGAAATTCAGCATTCAAGTTAGCAGGTGCGACAGGTGAGGAGACTCATCTTCTCTGGACCTATTTCACAGATCCTCATTTTATTGACACTTACCAGATTGAAATGGCTGCAGGCCGGTATTTTGAGGAGGGGAGACAGGCGGATCAACAGGCAGTTGTCTTAAACGAAACCGCAGTGAAAGATCTCGGATTGACGGACCCGATCGGCAAGCAAATTGCTGCCTTACGTCCTACTCGAGAACAATATTTTATCATCATCGGTGTGATGAAAGATTTTCATTTTGAAAGTCTGCATTTCCAGATTCGGCCTCTTATAATCGCTCTCTGGCCGCCCGATAATAGAGGACGTTATGTCTCTGTTCGTGTGCATTCTGAAGGCATAAGGGAAACCTTGTCCTTTTTAGAAAATACATGGCGGAGATTTGCAGGAAATCAGGCATTCGAGTATGAATTCTTCGACGATCATTTTGCACAAATCTATCAAGCGGAAGAGAGAACGGGTCAAATATTTTTCGTCTTTTCTTTCCTTGCCATTATTATCGCATCTCTGGGTTTATTAGGATTGGCCGCTTTTATTGCCGAGCAGCGAACCAAGGAAATTGGAATCCGAAAAGTGCTGGGAGCTACAGAATCGAGAATTATCCTCCTCCTTTCAAAGCAATACACAAAGTGGGTGATATTGAGTAATCTTTTTGCCTGGCCGATAGCCTATTATTTCATGCATAAATGGCTCCAGAGATTTGCATTCCAGCCAGGCCTATCGGTCTGGTCTTTCTTGTTGGCCTCCTTAGTTGTTTTTGTCGCAGCGCTGCTGACCGTGGGCTTTCAAACAGTCAAAGCGGCCAGATCCAATCCTGTTGATTTGTTGCGGTACGAATAGACATCTTCCAAAATTTCACTGCCTCATTCCTCTCTTGAGGTGATTGACCGGGAAAAACCCTATCTGTATTCATAAGGGACCATAAGGAAGATTGTGCTGTTCGCAATCGTACGATTTGTGTATGTCAGCGGACAATTTATCCGACAATTTCCTCGAATCTCCTTGATCATCCCTGGCTGCTTCATGTGGTATGTAATTTGCACTGATATGATAGCAATGAGGAAGGATGATGTTTAAAAATTATATAAAAATTGTGTTGAGAAACATAAAAACACAAAAAGGCAATTCCTTTATCAATATTGCTGGTCTTGCTGTAGGTTTGACCTGCTGTATTCTGATTCTGTTGTGGGTTCAAGATGAGTTGAGCTATGACAGATATAACGAAAATGCTGACCGTATCTGCAGGATTACTTATGCCGAAGAGATCGGAGGGGCTTTTGATCATTACGCTGTCTCGCCCTTTGCTGCGGCTCCGATTTTTACTGCCGAAGTGCCTGAAATCACATCCTATACAAGACTTTGGAAGAGAACAGGCCTCATTTCGTACAACACTCATAAATTTGACGAACATGGAATTTTTTACGCAGATAAAGATTTTTTTAAAATCTTTACCCATGAGTTCATCGAGGGAGACCCATCTACAGCACTCGAATCCCCAGGCTCGATCGTCATAACTCAGGAGATAGCCAAGAAAATATTCGTTAACGAAGATCCCCTAGGGAAAATTGTGAATCTCAATGCTGACGGAGATCTGAAGGTTACCGGGGTGATTAGGGACCTCCCAGGTAATTCCCATTTTTCTTTCAACTATCTGGTTTCTATGAACACTATCCAGGGAAGAAGAGCCGAATATCTCGATGCTTGGTTGGTAATTATGGGGTGGTCATATATTCTTCTCGATAGGAAGGCCGATCCTCAATTGGTGGAGAAGAAATTGGTGTCCATCGTTGATAAGCATGTGGGAAGTGAGGCACGAAAATATGGACAGAAATTATTCTACTACCTTCAACCCTTGACTGATATCCATTTAAAGTCGCATCTGGAAGGGGAAATCCAGGGAAACGGAGATATCCGTTATGTCTATGTTTTCTCCGTCATTGCTGCATTCATTCTTTTGATTGCCTGTATCAATTTCATGAATCTGTCCACTGCCCGCTCTGCCAGGAGGGGCAAGGAAGTTGGATTGAGAAAAGTTTTAGGCGCGCACAAAAAACGGCTGATCGTTCAATTTCTCACTGAATCTGTAGGTTTTTCTTTGTTTGCATCGGTCTTGGCCATCAATGCAGTCTGGTTCCTTCTTCCTGCTTTCAACAACCTCACAGGCAAACATATCACAATGGCATCTCTTTTCAATTGGGCAATAATTGCTTCTTTGTTTGGACTTACGGCTTTAACAGGATTGACGGCTGGGAGTTATCCTGCATTTTTTCTTTCTTCATTCCAGCCCATCGATATCCTAAGAAAGAAAGACCAGAGAGGATCCCAGAGGTCGATCCTACGGACTTGCCTTGTCATTTTTCAATTCACGATTTCCATCGTTCTTATCATCAGCACGTTTACAGTCTTGAAACAATTGGACTTTATGAGAAATCATAAGTTGGGATTTAAAAAAGAACAGGTTCTTGCTCTCCGAATCAAGGGCGCGGCTATCCAAGAACAGTTTGAAGCATTCAAGAATGAGTTGGAGCAGAACGCAAATATTCTGGAGGCTTCTTATTCGAATGGTATCCCAGGAAGAACAGAGACTATCCTCACTACTTTTCTTGAAGGTCAGCCAGATAGTGTATCCTTCACCTTCGATTATATTTTTTCCGACTATGACTTTTTGAAAACGTATGAAATCGAGCTCCTCAAAGGACGGGATTTCTCGAGAGATTTTGGGTCGGATGAGGAAGGAGCTTTTCTGGTCAATGAGACCGCTGCAGCAAAGCTTGGGTGGGGAGAGGAGGCTATAGGAAAGAAAATCGGATATTCCAGAGAGATGATGCGCCCGATCGTAGGAGTCATCAAGGATTTTCATTACCGTTCGCTCAAAGAAATCATCGGCCCACTTGCCATCTTTCTTATACCACGACATGATACGTACCTGTCGATCAAAATGAATACGAATGATATTTCTGGGGTACTATCTTATATCGAGAAGACCTGGAATGCATTCGAAAAAGAGAGAAGATTTGAGTATTTCTTCGTGGACGAGAACTTCGATTCCCTCTACCACTCAGAGGAGAGGTTAAGTCAAATCATCATGTTCTTTTCCTTTATTGCCATATTTGTTGCCTGCCTCGGTCTTTTTGGCTTGGCCTCTTATACTGCAGAGCAAAGTACTAAAGAGATCGGTATCCGGAAAGTACTCGGGGCTTCGATCGGTTCTATAATAATTCAGCTCTCTCGGGATTTTTTGAGATGGATTCTCGTAGCCAACGCGATCGCCTGGCCAGTAACCTATTTCATTATGAGGAACTATTGGTTATCAAATTTTCCATCCCGGATTCCGATTCGCCTTTTGACGTTTATGACAGCAGGTCTGATAGCTGTTATCATAGCCTTGCTGACTGTAAGCTATCAATCCATCAAAGCAGCTCTGGCTAATCCTGTGGATTCGCTTAGATACGAATAAACCCCTCTCAAAAATTCACCCCCGAATTCCTCTCTTCAGGTGATTGACTAAGAAAAACTCTATCTGTAATCATTGGGAACCATAGGAGGACTATAGGGTCGGATGGAAAGTCTGGAGGCACTCTTCTTAAAGCTTAATGTCCACTCCATGTCTCCCCTCATCGTAGGATTCTTGATGTTAATCTTGGGGGCGATAACACTGATCAGGGATAAGGATTCGAAGGTCAATTCCTCATTTTTCCTGGTTACTTTCAGTATTTTTGTATGGCTGGGATCTTTGCCCTGGCTTTATTCGGCTCCTAACGAGCTCGATGCATTGTTCTGGGCAAGGATCAGCCATTTTGGCGTGGCATTTATTCCCAGTTTCTTTTTCGTTTTTACTCTGGAAATCATCGAGCTCTATAAAAAATACAAGATTTTCGGTTGGGGGTCGTTTGTCCTTTCTGGGGTGTTTTGTGCTGGATTTGTGTTCACGCCCTATCTGGTCGAAAACGTTACTCTAATGCCCTGGGGCTATTATCCGCAGTACGGTCCCTATGGCTTCTTTTTGATTCTTTATATCGCGCTTTTCATGCTGATCAGTCTAGATTTGATTTGGATTGAATATCGAAAAAGCTCCTCGGACCGAGAAAAGAGCAGGCTTAAAGGTATCTTCCTTGGGGTTGCCGTAGGTTTATTGGGAGCCGTTGATTTTGTGGGCGTGTTTGGAATACGGGTTTTTCCTATCGGCTACATTCCAATTTTCATCAGCACTCTGATCCTGGGACAGACCATCATGCGTTTCAGGTTGATCGATTTAACTCCTTCTTTTGCTGCCCACCGGATACTCGATACCATGGAGGGCCTAGTAGTTGTTGTTGACCTTAAGGGTAAAATATCTGTTGTAAATCGCTCGCTGTGCGAATTGCTCGGCTACGATGAGAGAAAATTGAGAGGGAAGGAAATATCACTCATATTTGGCGACGAGGAAAGGAATTATTTAGAAATTACTGATAAAGCTTGGGTTCTTCATGATGAGGAAATGGAATGGCAGAGGAGGGATGGAACAAGAATCGAAATAAGTGTCTCTGCCTCGGTGATTACAGATAGAACTGGAGAGCCGGCAGGGATAGTCTATACTGGCACAGATATCACTGAAAGAAAAAAAGCCGAGAGGGAACTCATAGAAGCTAAGGAATCTGCTGAACAGGCGAATAGAGCCAAAAGTGATTTTCTGGCCAATATGTCTCATGAGATAAGGACTCCGCTAAACGCCGTCTTGGGATTCTCTGACCTGCTCTCAGATACTCCTTTGACAAATATTCAGAAAGACTATGTGGACACGGTGAAGGAAAGCGGAAAATTACTTCTGGCTCTGATCAGCGATATTCTCGACTTTTCTAAGATCGAGTCAGGCCAGATTCAATTAGAAGATATCGACTTCAATCTAAAAAATCTGATCGAGGATGTGCTCAGGATCTCAAGGCCGAAGGTCACTGACAAAAAGACTGAATTATATTACCACTATGATGATAATGTCCCATTGCACTTCATTGGTGATCCAACACGTGTGAGACAGATCATCTTGAATCTTCTTAACAACGCCATAAAATTCACCAAACAAGGTGATATCGGAGTTCATGTGTCTGCAGCCAGTGAAGAGACCCAACAGAGCTCCTCCGAAAATGGATTTTACGTGGTACAGATTTCAGTGAAGGACACGGGAATCGGGATTCCGAAAGAGAAACAGCGAGTGATATTCGAAACCTTCACCCAAGCTGACTCCTCGACGACACGCCGATATGGGGGGACAGGTTTGGGATTGGCCATAACCAGGGCTTTGGTGGGGAAAATGGATGGGACAATTTGGGTAGAATCAGAGGTAGGAAAAGGAAGTGATTTTACATTTACCTTGAAACTTAAAGAATCTGATTTTTCTGCCCTGGATGACATTTCTCCTGTTGATATGAATGATTTAAAGGGCAAAAGGGTATTCATTATCGATGATAACGAGAATGCTCGAAGGCTCATAAGAACCTTCTGTCTGAGAGCAGGGTTAGAAGTGATTTCTGAATCTCCATCAGCCATAGAGGGATTGCATGAGCTGCAAAGGCTGGAAGACATTCCAGATCTCATTTTGTCAGATATTATGATGCCGGATATGGACGGTTATGAGTTAGCACGCAGGGTGAGAAGCAAAAATTTCGAAAGAGTCAAACTCGTTGCCGTCTCTTCGGATGCAAGTCCCGGCTCGGCAAAGCAGGCAAAAAAATCCGGCTTCGATGCCTTTATAACCAAGCCCCTTACAGAAAGGGGATTTATCAATATCCTCAAGACGGTTTTGGGGGACAGGCGTTCAGAGGGGCAGATTGTCACATCTCATATGGCCGAAGAGCTGATTACCAGAAAAATAAATGTGCTCGTTGCTGAGGACAATCCTGTCAATAAGAAGCTCATCGAGATAGTCTTGCGCAAACTCGGATGTGAAGGAGAGATCGTCTCTAACGGGAAAGAAGCCTTGGAGAAAGTATTAACCAAGAAATATGATATATGTTTAATGGACATACACATGCCTGTTATGAGCGGTATCGAGGCTACAGAAGAGATAAGGAAGAGAGGTTACACGACTCTTCCTATCATTGCCCTCACAGCTGACGCCTTTAAAGAAGGTAAAGAACAGTGCATGAAAGCTGGGATGAATGATTTTCTATCACGGCCTGTTGAACCAGAAAAACTGAGGCAGAAGATTATGGAGTGGACAAATCAATAGGTGGCTTCGGGTTCCTCCGCCAGTTTGACTCGACAGAGATAGATCTCAAGGCCTGGCTCATTCCATTATCCATCGCTCTCTGGTTTCAGCCTCAAGCTCTGAGGCCATAGTGTAACTGATGATGCGTTCATGACCTTTAACCTTGAATTCAGAGAAGCGTAAAAGTTATGATGAACTTCCCAAACGACCAAAACGGGAGAAATATCATGACAGAAAAATCGCATTCCATCGCATCAGCGGTCAGAAAAGATGTTTTGGAGGCAGAGGAAAGAATTCGATCTCACATCCGAGAAACGCCCGTCGAATACTCTCCTTATCTCAGCCGTCTAGCAAACTGCGATGTCTATCTCAAGCTGGAAAACATCCAATTAACCGGGTCGTTTAAGCTTAGAGGAGCTGCAAACAAGATCCTTTCCCTCACCAAAGAAGAGAAAGAAAAAGGAGTGATCACTGCCTCAACAGGAAATCATGGATTGGCCTTTGCTTGGATGGCGAAGAGATTCGATGTCAAAGGAACTATTTTTTTACCAGAAACATCTTCACCCACCAAGATCGAAGCTCTGCGCTCGTACGGTGCAGAAATCCGATACTATGGTGATGACTGCGTCAAAGCAGAAATCCATGCCAGAAAAATAGCAGAAGAGCGAGGCTTGACTTTTATTTCTGCCTACAACGATCCCCAAATCATCGGAGGCCAGGGTACTATCGGTATTGAATTGACAAAGCAGATTCCTGGAATAGATTGTATCTTGTCTCCGGTCGGAGGAGGCGGCTTGATAGCCGGGATTGCTGGCTATATGAAAACCGAAGACAAGAACATCGAGATTATCGGCTGCCAGCCAGAAAAATCGGCAGTCATGTATGCCTCCATCAAAGCTGGCCGGATTCTGGATATGGAATCTGAGCCTACTCTCTCGGATGGATCGGCAGGTGGGATCGAGCCCGATGCGGTCACCTTTCCTATCTGCCAGGAGCTTGTAGATGATTTTATTCTTGTGAGCGAGGCAGAGATCATTTCTGCGCTCAGACTCATCATGGAAAAACATTATCTCCTCATCGAAGGAGCAGGTGCTCTCTCGGTAGCAGCCTTTATCCAAAAAATAAACCGATTTCAAGGTAAAAATGTCGTACTGGTTTTAAGCGGCTCTAAAATCAGCCTAGAAACACTGAAAAAGATCCTTTCCTATAGAAGTTAAATTTATGAGTACAGATTTTGTCATGGATTATGGCCACATTCTTTTTGATTATCTTACAGAGGATGAGAAGTAAAGAATAACTCGCAAACGCGGCATTGAACGAATCAAAGTGAGGGATTGAATAGATGGAATTATTGACCGTTTCATTTTTCGTATGATATGGTTAGTCTGAGTTGACGGAAACAAAGAAGAGTCGTTTTTTTACACTCTTATCCCGATTTGTGGATGTTAAGCCCGGTGAAGAAAAGATCGCCCTTTTGATCTTTGCTTTCTTTTTTCTCATCACTGCACCTCACACCATCATTAAAGCTCTACGCTACACTGATCTCCTGATCAAGGTAGGGAGTCGGGGGCTCCCTCTCGCATATCTGTTAGCAGCCGTTGTGACTGGTTTTGTTGTCCTTCTCTTTTCAAAGATACAATCCAGGATATCAAATCAAATAACCATTGTATGCAGCCTCATTTTTTTCATCATCACAGGCTTCCTTTTCATGGCATTCTTAAAAACAGGAGGCCAAACATTATCCTATCTCTATTGGATCTGGGCGAGCATGCTGACAGTTGTACTTATGACACATTTCGGATTAACGATTAGCGAGGTCTTTAATCCCAGACAGGCTAGACGTCTTATTGGTTTCTGTGGCAGCGGAGGAATATTGGGTGGCGTGTTGGGGGGATTCGGAGCATCCCTTCTGACCAAGGCAAATTGGGGAGAGTTCCTACTGCCCTTTGCCTGTTGTTTGCTTTTTGTCTGCATCTTTGTTGTCAACGCCATTTTTAAATTCCGGAAAAAGGACCGATTCGTCAAAGAAGATGTTCAGAAAGCGTCTCCCCATGCACAAAAATTTGGATTTAAAGAAGATTTGGAAATCGTCCGCAAAAATCATTATCTTGTCCTTATCGCATCAATTGTCGTTATTACAGGTATCATCGCGACATTCATCGATTTTCAATTCAGCTCCCAAGTTGAGAAGCATTTTGTACAAAAGGAAGGGATGCAGTCTTTCTTTGGTCTTTTCTTTGGAGGATTGACAACCTTTGCTTTTTTTCTACAGCTTCTATTGACAAGTCGTTTTCTCAAAAATTTCGGAGTACGGCTCACTTTACTCCTTGCGCCCATTATTTTGATGGTTGGATCCATCGGCATACTTATCGGGGGATTGACGCTTCCTCTTGTTATTTTTATCAAGGGCAGTGATGAAAGCTTGGCTTTTTCACTCAGCCAGTCTGTCAGGGAGATTTTATACATTCCCGTGCCTTTAGATCTCAGGTATAAGGCCAGGCCCTTCATAGACATGTTCATCAATCGGTTTGCAAAAGTCACAGCAGCCGTCTTGCTTCTTTTTGGGGGGGTCTTGGCCAATATCTTCAGCCCTGCACTCATTGAAGTCCCCTACATGAGCCCCATAAAGGATCCAAAACTGGCTGAATATCTTACCTGGGGCATCATTGCCTTCATATTTGTATGGGTGGTTTTAAATCTAAAAGTCAGCAGGGAATATATTTCCATGGTAAGCGAGAATATTCCCCTCAGATGGAGCCGGATTGACAAAACCCTGGCAGAAACAGTGGATATCGACTACACGAAGATGGTCTTTGACACCTTTGAAAGCAGGAATCGCAGCTCTGTTTTATACGCCATGCATATCTTTGACCTTTTAGAAAAGGACAAGCTCACTCCTGAGATTAAGAAGATAATCTCTCAAAAAGTGGATGAAGTGAAAGTCTCCTCCCTTTCTGAGCTCTTCGAAGCCGAAGGCGCAACCTGGTTCCCGGATATTGATGATGATATCAGCCAGGAAAGTCTTATTACCGACATACGGGAGATCATGTCTCTTGATTCCTATCAGAAGCTCATGAAGATCCATGCAGATAAAGTCCTGGAAGAAAGCAAAAAATCCGAAATCGAAAGAATGGAATTGGCCAAAGCCATCGGGATGATGAACCCAGATGCCGCTTTAGTCGGAAGACTTAAATCCCTCATCTATGATGATTCTCCCGAAGTGTCTCGATATGCGATTGAGAGTGCAGCCAAGCTACGAAAAGAAGCACTGATTCCTGCCCTCATACACAAGTTGAGCAATCCTCTGATCCGAGAAGATACGATATCTGCCTTAAAGAATTATGGTCAGACTGCCTTGCCTATCTTAGAGAATCATCTTGAAGACAGCCGTAAAGATATGGATTTACGGAAAGCTATCGTGTCTGTTTTGGCTCGCATGAGGACTCCTCAAGCCGCGGAGATTTTAATGCGTGAACTCCAGCGCAAATCTGATGAGTTGGATACAGACATCATCGATGCCTTAGACCGACTCCGATCCGAAAAACCAGAGATCAATATCCCAGAAAAGATCGTCGAGAAAAAAGCATTTGAACTCATAAAGGAATACTGCCAGGTTTATATTGAGCTTCAGGAGACAGCACCTGGAAAAAAACATGATGAGGCAAGAATGAGATCCCAAAGGAATCTGGATAAACATTTCGTGAATATTTTTAAGTTATTGGGTCTCTATTATCCTCATGCTGAAATTGTGAAAGCTTTTCAAAACCTCAGAGCCGACACGAAACATTCCGTCGCCTTTGCGATTGAGCTTCTCGACAACACCCTTAAAAAGGATATGCGGGACGCCATCTTGCCTCTGGTGGAAGATATTCCACCGGCTGTGCGAATGCGAAAGTTCCAACAAATGCTTAGAAATTTATGAGCCCCTTTACATTCCCATCGAATTCACTATAATCGTGTTTATAAGAGTACGATTAAGAGGTGAAAATAAATTATGGAAGGAAAGAATATCGAGTATGATGCGAGTTCCAATGAGTCGATCATCGCATCTGGAACAAGAATTAGAGGAAAGATTATAGAAGCTGCCGGTGTCTGTATTTCAGGGAGCCTAGAGGGAGAGATAGAATGCAGGGGGTTGGTCAGGATCACTCGAGAGGGAGAGGTAAAGGGATTGATCAAGGCCCCCTCTGTTTTGATAGAGGGGAAGTTGAACGGGAATATCGAATCAGCCGACAGAGTTGAGATTAAAGCAGCAGGCAGGATCAGCGGCAATATTCAGACCCAAAAAATCGTGATTGACGAAGGATCTATCTTCCACGGGCAGGTGAGGATGTCGAAGGAAATTCAAGGGTATATCGAACCCCCTCAAAAGTGAAAAAGCGACTTAAATGAATGAAGAACTCGAAGTCTTGAATGCCATCTTGAAAGAGACTCAAGAAACGAAGCAGTTGCTGAAAGAAATAAAAACCGCAATCGCCGGAATCGCAAAAAAAATTCTTCCTGAGAAACTGCCAGAAGAATTGATTTTAAAAGGGGGGCCGGTTGCTGAAATCACGGTCTATTCCCCTGAAAAGCTTGAAGAGTGGATGGGAATATTTGAAAAAAAAGGACTCAGAGTTGAGTTTTCCGAGCCATCAACGAGTGACCGCAATTATTTTGCCAAAATATGGGGATATCTAGATAAGCAGATCGATCGGGAAGAGGATGAGATCGAATCATAGGGTATGGGTTTTTATTTTCACAAATAAAAAGAAAATCCCGACTAAATATATGGCGGAAGAATTCGCCTCAAGAAGGGACCTAAAATGACACCCGTTTGGGAAAGAAAAAAGAGCCGCGCTAAAAAAATTCTTATGGGAATACCCCTGACCCTGATTCTCGTTGTAGTGAATGTTGTGTTGTTTAGCTGGCTCGTTCACCTTTTGCATTCCGTTTTCACCGATGCTCTGGACCATATGTCTCTGTTGGAATGGACCGAAAAATTGTATTTCATGGTAAAAAATACGATTGACAAAATTTTGGGGATTCTTTCCATTTCTTCTTGAGGCCTTATGACTCGGGGGGATAATAGTCTTTATTCAGCATTTTTGCTCAGAGGTGTTGACTCACAGTTTAAAATGATCTATTTATGTAAGTGATTACATAAATAGATCAATGGATTTTATCAAAGAACTCGGTTATCTTGCCATCGCCAGCCGGATGAAACGACTGACAGACTGTTTCATGCGGGGGGGGAGCAAAGTCTATAAATCGCTGAATATCGATTTTGAGCCCCGTTGGTTTACCGTCTTCTATTTCATCTATACCCAAGATTCCCCCCAGTCTATCTCGAATATTGCTCATTCCTTGAGAATATCACATCCTGCAGTCATTCAAACCACCCAGATGCTGGTTAAAAAAGGTCTCATTAAATCCTTTCAGGATAATCATGATCGGAGGATAAGGCGGCTTGTTTTGACAGAAAGAGGGAGGGAGTTGGCTGATTCTCTTCTTCCGGTATGGAATGATTTTGAGACTGCCACGGCTGAAATCTTTTTGGGAGCTGATATCGACATGCTGGATATTGTTCAAAAAATCGAGGCAAAACTGGACGATGCAGATATCGGCAACCGGATCATCACACGAATTAAAGAGAGGCAGTACGAGGAAGTCAAAATATTGGATTTTGCTCCTGAATATAAAGATCATTTTAAAAAGTTGAATTTCGAATGGCTTAAAAAACACTTCAAAGTCGAGGATTACGATCAAAAGGTTCTTCTCAATCCAGAGGAGGAAATCATCCAGAAGGGTGGATTCGTTTTCTTTGCTCGATTGAAGAATGATATTGTGGGGACAGCCGCCCTTTTTCAAGTGAATCCTTTGACTTATGAAATTGCAAAGATGGCTGTGACAAAGAAAGCGCAGGGCAGACAGGTCGGAAAAAAACTCACAGAAACTGCTATCCATAAAGCGCGAGAAGTAGGAGCGAAGAAAATTATTCTGAAGACGGATAACAGGCTGAGAGCCGCGGTCAATTTATACCGGAAGTTGGGGTTTAAGGTCACTCAGGCGGAAGCCACTGCTACCGGAAATTACGAACGGGAAAAATTTGGCATCCAGATGAAATTGAATTTGAAAGGAGAATGAACTTTATTTTGCAACGAATATGTAAGTAAATACGTATTATATTACAAATATATGATTGAGGAGGTGTGTGAATGTTTGTGATGAATGCAAGAAAGTTGGCCTTGATTTTATTACTTCTTTTCCTGTTTCTTGTCCTTTTTCATTTTCCGGCTTTTTCCCAGGAAGAAAAAACAACCACCGAACAAGTGACACTGAATGCTGAGATGAGGGCTTCTGTTGCAAAGAAAGTCGGGAAGCTTCTACTGGACCATTACGTCTTCCCTGATACTGCCGATAAAATGCAGAAGCTTCTGATTTCGAAACTCGATGAAGGGAAATACAACGACATAGACGATGTCCATGAATTTGCACGGGTTCTTACCCAGGATTTGCGAAGTGTGAGTGAAGACAGGCATATACGCGTCAGGTTCGATCCTGATGCGGTCAAGAGGATAAAAGCTTCTAACAGCAAGAGCGAGGAGGAGAGAGAGAGGGAGCGAAAGGAAAGGATCGAAAGGGAAAGGAACGCAAACTTTGGATTCCAGAAGCTCGAACTTTTGGAAGGAAATATCGGTTATCTCGATTTGCGATATTTTTCTGGGCTCAGTCAGGCAGGGGATACCATCGTTGCCTCCATGAATTTTCTTGCCAATGCTCATGCAGTCGTCATCGATCTTCGTCAGAATGGAGGCGGGAGTCCGTTAACGATTCAGATCATCAGCAGCTATTTTCTTGATGATTATACTCATCTGAACAGCTTCGAATGGCGGGGTGCAGATTCCATCCAGCAGTTCTGGACCCTTCCCTATGTTCCGGGTAAGAAGATGTACGAGACGGATCTTTATATCCTCACCAGCCGTAGGACCTTCTCTGGTGCCGAGGAATTCACCTACAACATGAAAAATCTGAAGAGAGCGACAATCGTAGGCGAAACGACAGGAGGAGGTGCCCATCCTGGAGGTTCCCGTATTGTCAATGACTATTTTCTTGTCTGGGTACCAAACGGTAGAGCGATCAATCCCATCAGCAAGACGAACTGGGAAGGAAAGGGGATAGACCCGCACATTTCCGTTCCTCAAGATAAAGCTTCAGTCAAGGCTCATTCTGTTGCTCTAGAAAAACTGTTGGAAAGGACAGAAGATCAGCAGCAAATGCTCGGACTTCAGTGGGCGCTGGACGGATTGAAAGCAAAGGCAGAGCCAGCTGAAGTGACAGAAGAGGTTTTGCAAAAATATGTGGGTAAATACACCAGAGGGGAAGTCATGATGGAAAACGGTCAACTGTTTGTCCAGGTTGGACCGCAAAAATTTAGGATGATTCCTCTGACTGATACATATTTCGTTCTGGATGGAGAAGCTTCCATTCGGGTTGAATTCACGCTTAATGATACGAGTAAGGAATATGAAATCATCGGTCACTTCAGAGACGGCCAAAAGGAAAATATTAAAAGAGTAAAAGAAGAGTAATAAGAAGCGGATCGATCGAGCAGCCTTTCCCTATCTTTAGAAAATCATACTCCTCACACTATAACCTCCCTTATCGGAGGGCTGTCGTATGCCTGTATATTTGTTATCTTCCCTCCAAATTGGATTATTTTGCATCTCAATGCAACAAAAACAGACAAGAATTCGTACATAATTATGAAAAGCTGTTGTTATGGAAGAAGGAGGGATTTTCTTTGGTCTAGAAAGAAAGTGATTCTGTTCATACTTTACTCAAATTGCTGTGAGTGATTATAAACTAAAAAATCAAGATGCCCAGAAATCAACCATTCTGGAAAAAAGCCAATATTCCTGCCCCCATCTCATTGGTTCAAAACACTTTTTAAATGAGATCAATGCGATTGTCGAACGGATCAAACACAGCAAAAGCACGATATTGCTGGCCGGTGAGACAGGAGTAGGAAAAACCCTGGTTGCAAAATACCTCTTTTTTCATTCTTCAGGATATAAAGCCCATCTCCGGATCATTTCTTTGAGCGAAATTCCTGCAGATCTCTTCGAGGACCAACTTTTCGGTCACAAGAAGGGCTCTTTTACTGGTGCCATCAGGGACTTCGAAGGGAAGCTAAAGGCCACCGATGGAGGTACGGTCATACTCGAAGACATTGCTTGTCTTCCTCTCCATCTGCAGGCAAAAATGTTGAGGGTGATTGAGGAAAGGGAATTCGAGAGAATCGGAGAGGCCGAACCTTTATCAGTCGATATTCGCATCATCGCTACGACGAATTCTCCCCTCGAAAGGCTGGTGAAAGAAAACAGATTTCGCAAAGATCTTTTTTACAGACTCAACGTGCTCCCTATCGAGCTCTTGCCTCTGAGAAATCGTCTCGAAGACATCGAACCACTGACCAGACATTTCCTCAGGATTGTAAACAAAGACCAAAATAAGAAGATATCCCAAATAAGTGATGAAGTATTAAGAGCTATGATGAATTACAATTGGCCTGGAAATGTGAGGGAATTGAGGTCTGTGATAGAGCATATGGTATCCATGTCAGGCTTGGATACAGAGGTCATTCAGCTCGATGATTTGCCGTCCAAGATAAGATTCCAACAGGGTGAAATCGATCTGACTCCAGAAACTTTGAACGAAGAGGTGAAGTCCCTGGAGAGGAAAAAGATCATAGAAGCCTTGATAAGAAACAATGGACACAAGGGGCGAACAGCCGAAGAGCTTGGGATCAGCAGGAGAACCCTCTACTACAAGATGGAAGAACTGAACATTGTGTTATAGGTATCAGCCTCTCTTAGAGTTCGCTGTTGGCAAAGTTTGTCGAAGATCCCAAGATGAAAATATTCAACAGTCTCTCCACTTTTCTGATTTTTTTTTCGAGAACTTCCCTTTTATCTTCGTTCATAAGACTCAATAATTCTTTTAGAATATCATTGAAATCAGGCACACCGATTTGCTCGCATAATCTGTATAGTTTTTCTGCTAGGTCATTGACGTCGGGTTTTCCCAGAAAAACTCCGAGTATTTGACTGGCTTTGAAGATCCAATCGCTGTCCTTCTCCTCCATAGACTTGTATTCGCAACCGCACAGAATGCAGTATTTTTCCTTGAGATTCGTTCGGAGATTAATGATTTGTTCTGTTGTCAACGGCAGATCTGTTTTTGTGAAAGCCATGCGACTGCAGACAGGACAGGCACAGAGATAAAAGAGTTTCATAAACGCAGGATGGATGATGAGATTCCCACAATTGCTGCATTTATCCTGAAAATCAGGTATGGTGTCTGCATCTTTGAGTTTTGCTGCTTCTGAGCAGCCATAAATATTGGTACATATTTTTGAGCGTGTGCTATGCATTTTTGATTTTTATCTGGTATTTGCAGGATGGACATCTGTTTCCTTCTATGAGTTGATCGAGAGGAATCAGTATTCTTTTTTCCTTGCTGCAGTGGTGGCAAAAAACCAGGTCTTTAAAACAGCGCGGACAGACGCTGTCATCGGGCTTGAGGGGATAGTGACAATAAAAGCATCGGTAGATCTCAGCGATGGTTTCTTTGTGGCCGTTAAAATAGGTGCAGATCAATCTCCCTTCTGGACTCCGCTCGACATAATGAGCGGGGATTTCCCCATCGATATAGGGGCAGAGGGGAAATATCTGAGCTCCGCATAAGGGACAGAGATTATTCGAGATTCCTTCCTCCTGCAGAATTTTTGTCAACAGCGGATTTTTGTATTTTGGAACTTCAAAGTAGAGATCAGGCAGAGGGATTTTGAAAGGAGATTTTACTCCAGTTTCCTTGCAATGAATACAAAATGATGGATAACTCTTGTCGTCTTCCTTGATAGACCTTTCGCTATACTTTATAAGGCCTTTCTCTGCTTCTAAGGTACATTCCGGACAAAACATCTCATTCCTTTCTCTCCATTGTGGTCCGTGCTTTTCACAGTACCACCAGAATGTCCTAATTTGACGGTTACACCCCGGGCAGATCGTTTTCGTGTCATCGATTTGGTCTAAGCCTCCGAGTCTTTCTATGAGATTGTCTGTATCGCAGTCTGGATTTGAATTTCCGCATCGATTGAGAATAGGTTTGTCACAGCTAGGACATATATTCACGTCATGAGGAAGAGGAGCAATATTGAAGGTGCATCCCGGATTTCCACAAAAAATTTCTTGAAGTTCAGGAGCTATCAGGTCATTGAATTTCTCAGCGTAAGATTTATGGACATGTAAATACTCAAGAGGAAAAGAAACACTCCTGTATTCGTCACGGTGGCTGATAATCCCTGGGATATTTTCTGGAGGATGATGATGCGTTTCGTGGTAAAAAATGAAGGAGTTTTCGCTGTTGGAATTAAAATGTTGATTACAGCCTTTAAATGTTCTGTTGATAAAATTATGGACCTTATTTTTGATCTGCACAGCCGTGCTATCGTCTTTGAATGGATAGTGTTTTCCATCTGTGTATTCGGGGAGACTCCAGAAAACGCTCGATTCAGCAAACGAATTACTTTTTAAATTCTTGAATAAAGATATATAAGAGTTTTTTATGACATCAGAGATTTCTTTGATATAATTTTTGGTTTCTATTTTTATGTCACCTTGTTCAATCCCTTTTTCAAGGGTAAGGAGGAGCTCATCGAAAAGCTTTTCAGAATCAGGCTTTCCCTGGATTTTCATGGGAGACACGATACTTGCAGTGAATTCGTTTAAACTGAATGCCTCGTCTTCATCTCCCGTTGTTTTGAATAATTGTCTGTTCACTGCTTGATTGAACAAGGAATCAAGAAAAAAATCATCTATGTGAATTGCCTCTAATATCGTGGCTGTGGAGATGTTCAGTTTATTGATCAATTTCTCGTCAAGACGCATTTGATTATGATGTGCATCGGTCAGCTTGTGGTTGTCTGCCCTTTTGAGTTCCTTTCTTAGCAGTTTTATCGCTTCTTCGAACCTGCTGATGTTTTGACTGAGTGTATTCCTCTTGTCATCCAACCTTTTTGCAATTTTTTCAGAAAACATCGAAAGAAGAGCCTCTACCATCCGATATTCATTGTCGGAGGTTTGCTGTCCCTTTTCTAAAAGTTTGTGCAGTTGAGCAATTTTTTCATTCAGTCTATCGCGGTTGCTCTTGATAAAGCTTCCGTGAAAGAACAACCATCTGGATAAGAGCCTGATATTCCTTAAATGCTTCTTGATTTCATTCTGGAGATCGTTGACCTGCCTTGTCAAATCAACCGGGCTAGGAGCGGTTTCGTTTCTCAGCGGGGTTTCCTCAACCAATTTTTTGAGTGAGTGTTGAATTTCCTTCAAAATCTCCAAAAAAAGTTCGGGTGAGATATAGGAATCTGCATCGTCAAAATCTCTGAAGATTTCTTTTGTGTTTAACTGCTCTACGAGAGTGTCCGTCCTTACTGCAATTTCTTTATCTATTCTCTTTTGGAATTCATCCTCCCAATCAAGCATGTGCTCCTCTAGGAATTTTTCTTCGAGGCTGAAATCTCCGGCTTCTATTCGGCTGATGACTTCCTCTGTGGATTGCATCATTCTGTCCTTAAAACTGCACCAGAACCTTTTCATTCCTTCTGGTTTCCAGGGCGAAATGAGATCTTCAAACCTTGCTGCCCAATCTGTTCTTTTCCAACTTCTCAGCTCAATGCTGGTGTGTTCTTCTCCATGGAGTCTTTTCTCAAAATAATCCTTCAGAAGGGTTTGAGCTAATTTTCTTGGGGAAGGGAATTGAACGATACCTCCGCTGCAGGAGGAGAAAACATATCCACTCTGGGTGAGATTTTCTTCCATACCTTTAATTCTGGGGGGTATCCGTTCATTGGCAAATGAGGATTTTGCCTGTGAGCTGAGCTCACTGATCATCCTCAAGTAAACGACAGAACCGATGTATATGAAGCAGTCTTCAGGGGAAGTAAGTTCTATATCGCTGAGATCTTTGTTTATAAGGTAAATATTCGAAAAGGGAACTGATTTTCCAGCATCCACTTTGAATAGTTCCATCCTGCTCGGGTAGAACATTTCAAAATCAAATTCTTGTCTGTAAAAGCCGTGCAACTCTTTAAGGTTGGCATAGGTGTTGGGCTTTGTCCGAAGTGCATGGTCCAATTTTTCGAAAATATCTGGCAGTAAGAGAAAGGCATAGGTTGTAACCCGAATATTATCGTCTTGAAGAACCTGCGACTTCTGCAAATAATATGCGATATCGAGCAGCATGCCGGAGCCTGTGCCACCAGCGGTGGATGATAGAATACAAACCTCGATATCTTTCGTGTCCCATTCTTTGTCCACTGGTATGGCGGCAAGCTCTTGAATCGCGTTGTAGACTCTTGACTCGATAAAATTTTGGTCTTCACAATAGGCTAAGCGGCCTAAAGGACGCCACTGCCCCGCTCCATACTGGGCCTGTTTCAATTTAATCTGCTTTCTCTCTTTGTCAGGATACCAGCCCCAATAGTATCTGTTTTCTTGAAGATCCATGTACTTCACTTTTTGTTCGATCTTCAATTTGTCGATGAGTAAGAAGTCGTCTGAGATATCCGCGTAGAAAGGCGAACGTTCTTTCTCTGACCTCTCATCCAGGTCTATGGCCACAAACCTCACCGGGATATTTTTCATATTTTTGGGGAGATGCGAATCATGTGTATTTTCCGTTAGACTGTCCAAGGGGATGTACCCGGCATCCTGCAGGTTTTTTTTAACACAGCGGAGGGAGAAACATCCTGTGCCGCCCAATCCGATTAAGAGAGTTCGTCTTTTTATTTTCATTTTAAAATGATCAGAAGTTGCTGGTGAAGGAAAGCGAAGAGAATGGATAAGACTGCAGTGATCAAAACCAACAAACCTACGAATTTAATGCTGGTCAAAAGTTGCTTTTGAGGGTCTGTTTCCTCATTAGATAGGATTTTTTTATGGTTGTGATGATAGATAAAGGGTGAAATGATGAGAAGGGTTGTCGTGAAACCGAGGAGAAGTCCAACGAGGGCAGAACTGCTCTGTAGGCTGATTTTCCAAATTATGATCAGACTCCCTATGATGCCCCAAATGAGAGTCAGACCCAAATTCAAAATGAGATGGCTGACTGGCATCCATTCCTTTTTTTTATCTGTTGTTAATGGCATTGAACTGTTTAACTCTCTTTTGGTTGAGATAAATCCTTATGACGATAGATATAATTATCAAGAGGGAAAAGAGGATTATTTCCAAAACGACGAAGCTCCGGTAATGGTTGGGCTCGATTTTTTTGTTTAAAGTGTGATTTGAATGAGATGCTCCTTGAAAATTTAAGTCGATTGTTTTATCTTCGTGCGCAAGATTCCACTTTAAGCCTAGATTCTTCTCTTGCTTTCTAAGGGAGGAAAATGAGAAATCTCCGATTTGTTTGGCTTTAAACACATATACTTGATTTCTATCCGACAGTTTTTCATCTGTGCTGAAATTTAAAGGGAGGATTGGCTCTATAAGTAAAAACGAAAAGTTTTCCATTTCTGGTGAGATCCTGAGTTTCGCTCGATCAAAAAGATTCCCGCTAAAGTTGAGTTTAATGAAGAGCTTGTCGAAGGCATTGAATATATGGTCAACAAAAGCCAAATCTTCTATTTCCACCTCAAAATTTTCTATGAAGTCTTCATCTTTGAGGGATACTCGGACAGAGTCTTCTGTTGTTCCCCAATTTGTTTCTAAAGAGTATGCGATCTTATATGTTTTATTGCTGTACTTGTTTTGGATAATTTCTGTGAAACTCGGCGTTCCGTTGAGTTTGATATCGAAAGTATGACTGCTTAATGGCTTGAAATTTGCGGTGCCTTCAGGCCCCAAACTCCTGGAGGCAAGCGTGACAGCCTCATTTTCAGAATCTGTGATGGATTCGATTTCCATTTTTTCTACCTGTATCTCTTCACAGTTGGAATTTTCCAACGCAATTTTAAGAGAAAGGGAGCCGCCTTCATATAGAAAACGACTCTCGTCCGGCAAGGCCCTGACTGGCTGGATAATCTCTCTCTTTAAATCTTCAATCAGTTGAGCGATATTTTCTGGTGAGATTATGGATTTCGAGTACTTTACCCGGTCGAAGGCATCAAAGACATCGATGCCTTTTTTTACAATTAGGGGATTTTTTTTGTAAATCAGAATGAGTCTGTATCTATAATCGTCGAAGAAATCTCTGTATTGGAAGAGTCGGGATTCCAGGTCTGTTTTATGCTTTATCAGCTGATCTCTCCCGTAGGGGGGGTCATACAGATAGTCTGAAAATATGATGACATAATTCATTGTTTGTCCTCTTGCCGGAGTGCTCAATATCTGCTGTCGAATATCCTCGAGAAGATGGATATAGTTGTTGTGCTCTGCCCGAATCTTTATGTCTTCATACCTATAGAGGCAATCGTCAATTCTTTCCATGCTCTCAGATCTGTTCGTGTCGTTCACCTCGAACTCCCCACCGATTTCATGGAAAGGATATGATTTTTCCACGAATTTCTTCAAGATGAGGAAGTCTCCATTTTTCAGCAGCTCTTTATTATTGGCTGCTTCCTTCATAAACCTTAACATGAACTGCATAATGGCTTCTCCACCAACATTTTCCACCATGCTGTGGGAGGCATCGAAATAGATCATGACATTTTTTTTGCATGGGTCGGTTTGTGTTTCTGTCTGATTCAATGCTGGTGTCAGAGTTAAATCCAGTGCGAATAAAAAGGCAAAAACCAATGAGAGCATACGTTTTTTCATGTCTTTTCTTTCTGGTCAAATACAACTTTTGTGCCAATGTAGCAGGTTAACATAATTTAATTATTATGTGAGAGTTAAGGATAGCTCTTGGTGTTTTTGATGTTTTAGTATGTGCAGATTTTTTCACAGTTTGTACAGGTCTCTGCACATGCGATCTGCAGTTGAAGGGCTAATATATTTTCTGGTCCATCTAAAAGATCGTAGACGATTCGGGGAATCTTTGCATCGAGGGGCATATTTTTTTTACTCCGCAAATGTGATAAATTAGAGAAGCTTTTATGAAACAGTTCTTGACCACCATCATCCCTTGCAAAAACGAAGAGAGGAATATCCGTTCCTGTATTGAGTCGGTGCTGGATATTTCAGATGAGATCCTTGTAGCCGACTCAGGATCCACGGACCGCACCATGGAAATTGCGAGGGAATACAACTGCCGCATCATCGAGAGGGAATATATCTATTCTGCCGATTTCAAAAACTGGGCGATTCCTCAGGCAAAACATGAATGGATTCTTCTTGTGGATGCGGATGAGAGAGTCACTCCGGAGCTCTCTAAAGAGATTAGACAAATATTGCGACAAGAGCCTGATCAAGATGGATACATCATCTACCGAAGAAATTATATCTTTGGTCGTGTAGTGAAGCGCAGCGGTTGGGGAACCGACAATGTGCTCAGGCTGTTTAGGCGTGATCTTTCGAGATACAAAGATATGAGAGTGCATTCAGAGATTGTCATTGAGACCGGAAAAGTGGGAAGACTCAGAGGAAAACTAGAGCATTACACCTATTGGACGTTTAGACAGATCATGGAAAAGTATGAAAGATATGCCACTTGGGCAGCCGAAGATCTGAGGGATCGGGGGAAGAAGGCAGGGTTTCTCCATTTGACATGTGTGCCTCTATGGAGGTTCATCAGGCAATATGTTGTTCAGCGTGGATTTCGTGATGGCATTCCAGGACTTATAGTCTGTACTCTTTCCATGTACTATGTTTTCCTGAAGTACGCAAAACTCTGGGCTTTCCGGCATGGATTGGAGCAGCCAAATCCGGAGAAAGAGAGGAAGCAGTAATAGTTAAAAAGCTCTTATGGCTCGAAACACATCAGCCACTTCAATTCCCTTCATGCATTTGACCTCATCAAACTTGCACGACTTCTGTGCACAAGGTATACAGTCCAGTTTCAATTGAATGATTGTTACCTTCTCTTTCCGGTAGGGACCGCTGACTTCAGGAATATTGGGGCCATAGAGTGCAACGATGGGAGTTTTCGTCAGGGAGGCCAGTTGGAGCGGGCCTGAATCGGCCCCGAAATAGACATTCGACTGCTCTATCAGGAAAAAGATCTCTTTAATCGAGATCTTGCCCGTGAAGTCAAAGACGTCGAACCGATCTCTGAGATATTGTCCTCTTTTTTCTTCTTCTTTACCCTTTCCGATCAGAAAAATGTTCCAATTATCTTTTTTCAATTTTTCGATCAGCGAGGCAAAATTTTCCACACCCCAATCTCGATATCTTTTTTTTGCACCCACATGGATGACGATTTTTTTATCTAAACCCGAAACCTCTCTCAATTTTTTTGAAACCTGGGCTTTGGTGATTTTGATTTCTGGATAGAACGGAATTTCTTGGATGTCGATTCCCAGGGGTGTAAGAAGTTTCGCTTGATTGAAGACCGAGTGTGAATAGTGCTTTTCGGATATTCGCGGCACCAATCGGTTGTAGGCCCAATTACGGTTAGGTGTGTGGTAGCCGATTCTGACTTTAGCGCCGCTGAGGTAAGTCAAAAGCGCGCTTCTTGGGCCAGAGTGAAAATCGATGGCAGTCATGAACCTCTGTTTTTTGATGTTTCTCCTGTATCGAAGAATATCCTTCAGCCCCAAATGATCGGGCACAGTGATGACTTCCTTTAATCCTGGAATGATCTCGGCAGCTTCTAGAAATCTTTGTTCCACTAAATAGAATATTTCATTCCCCGGGAAATTTTTCTTGTACAGCAGAACAGAGGGGATGGTGAACACAATATCCCCCAGCAATCTCGGTCGGATAAACAGGATATTATTGTCCATCGAATTATCTTGAAAAGAAATCCGGCTCAAAATTCTCTCATGTTCTGCAATACCTGTCAATTTTCGCTCTGACCAACCTATGACTCTGATTGACAATCGGTTGATACGCCCGCGTCTTGCTGCGAGGATCCGGTCGTCGGGAAATCCAAGGAGGTAGGCAAGATTCCCTCTCAAAGTTGACTTGATATCAGGCCTTTGGTATATAGTCTTTTTTTGAATAGCTCTCATGAAAATCAAATGCCTCTATTACCTGGCCGTTCTACTACTGGTCTTCCCCAACATTCTTCCTGGCCAGATGGAAGAATCATCGGATATCAGCGTATTTGTTTTTCCGGCTTTCTATATAGATACACTTCCTGGTGCTTACTTCTATCCGACCTTTTTTGAAAATATTGCTCCTGATACGACAGTTCTTATCGCAGAAAATAATGGCTTCTCACTGATTGATAGCGCCCGTGTTTATTTTGAGGGAGATTCCTGTACAGACTTCAATTGGTATTTGAACGGCTTCAGAGTCAATTCTTCTCTCCAAAGCGGGGCTCCCTCTGTCCTCCTGCCTCTTTGCTCAATAAATCAGTATGAACTCAGAGGAGAGTCACCCCTTCACAGGGAATACGGATTGAATTTCGTTTCAGCAACCCCCAGAAAAAACTTTTTAAAGATATGGATTTCCAATGTGTGGCCCCATATGGGGGGGTTTGTTCCAGGTGCGACTGATTTTGTCAGCCCTCACCCGACCTCAGAGGAAAGGAACAAGTTCCTTTATTCGGAGCGGAAACAAATCTTGTCGAACTATTTTGTTGATTTAGTCCTCGGTCAAAAGTTCAGAAGCTCTGCATTGTCCTTATCGTTGACTTACTTTGACATTGAAAGGCAGTTCAATGACTTCAGCATTTTTGATGAGACTTTTATGGAAAATGGAAAGCTTTTTCTATTGAAATCCGAATATCAAAGAGCGATCGACGAAGGATTCTTTGGGATTACGGCTGTTTATAATGCCCATTCAAGAGATAGGGATAAAGCTGAGTTAGGACGCCTTCCCCAAGAGACCTTCGATAAAGATAAACAATCTTTTTTTTCGGGTTTTCACCTGAAGAAAAAACGGTTCAATCTCAGATTCTCTTATTCCTATGAAAACGAGAATTTGACTCCCTCCCAATTGAATTTTCACAAAGATTTGAAGGACAATGACGGAGAGGGTTTTTTCCCTTATGAAAAATGGGGTTCGTTCTCTGGGAATGTTTTCAGGCTCGCTCTAGATGATGCCTATCCATTCAAGCAATACATCGATACAGGGATAAAGCTTTTTGCCGATCTAAAATATGCGACGATCAACGGTAATGAAGAGAGTTTTGAATTTAATCCTATCAGTTTTGATCAATCCCCCTATTTGGTTCTTCTCTGGAAGCAAGGAAAAGAGTACAGGAACAGCAATGCCTTTGCTAAAGCCGGGACCATATTCCAGGCCTCTCTATCTAAATATTTCAGTGTGTATACAAAACTTCTTGTCCAGTACTCATCCCTCCGATTCTTAGATTCGGGAAATAACCTTTCGTCTCTAGCATTTGGCTATGACCTGGGAATACAGCTTAAGAAGAACAGCTTCAATGTTCTGCTGGCATATGAGCGGATGCCTTATGAAATTGGCGAAGAAGTGAATTTTTTCTTGGAAAAACAAAGACCTTGGGGAACATATTACTTTTGGAATGACAGCAATCAAGACCTCGCTTATCAAGAAGGAGAAGAAGGGAGTGAATTCGGTTTTACAGGGGGTCAGTTCCATTCGCTCGATGAAGATATCGCCACTCCGTTCAAGAAAAGACTGCTCTTGAGTCTTTCGACTCGGCTTTCGAAGAAATTCAGCTTGAATGTGAAAAGTATTTTGAAGACCATCGGCAACAACTTTTGGGTAAAGTTTAAGGATGAACATGGATTCTATGAAGCAGTAGGGGATAAGGAGCTTTATTTTTATTCAGAACCTTTCACCGATTATGCCCTCACCAATTACAGTTTTGATGATAAACCCTTCTATTTGCAATTTCTGTTGCATGTCCAGGGACAAGAGGCACAAAAATGGTTCTTCTCCTTCTCTTTTTTAGCGCAGATAGGGATGGGCTATACAGCGTTTGGTAACGGACCTGGAGCAAATGATATCGGCCTCCTGGATGAAAGCCAGGCTCATCCCAACACCTGGATCAATGGGTATGGAAGGGTGGATGGTGACCGGGCATTTGTAGGAAAAATGTACTTTGGATTTTATATAGCGAAGAATCTATTTGTGGCTATGAATATCAAATATCGAGATGGAAATCCTTTTGCATTCATTGGCTCCTCTTATGATTACAACCAGCGGGTGTTTTTCCTTGAAACCATCCAGGCTGAAAACAAAAAAGGCATCAAAGGAGGCCCAAGAGAGGATTATCTCTCAGACGTAAGCGTTAAAATAAAATACGATTTTCGTCTTTCTGATTGGAAAGTCAGTATATCCGGAGGAGTGTTTAACCTGCTCGATTTTGGAAGCGAGCTGTCAGAATATGTTTTTTCAGGGGGAAAACGGTATTCGAATGAACTTCAGATACCGAGGAGTGTCAGGGCTGGAGTCAGCATTGAATTTTGAGCCTCAGCTCTTATGTCCTGTTCCAGAATGCTCAGTTTTAAAAAATTCAGGTTGATAGATCTATTGCATATGATATAAAACAAATGAAGTGAGGATTTTGGAAGAGGAGAGGAGTCATGAAGAGAAAATGGTCACGACGAGATTTTATGAGAGCAAGCGCCGCGGCAGGCGCTGGATGGGCTTTGGGAGGGATAGTAACCTCGAGTGCTGAGGGACAGCAGAAACTGAAGAGCCCGCCCCCATCACAAAGGATTGCCCCTCCCATGGAAAGGGTGCGGATCGGTTTTATCGGTGTCGGAGGAATGGGAACAGCACATGTGGGAAATCTCTTGAAGGTCGAAGGGGCCGAGCTTCGGGCGGTATGCGATATTGTAGAGTGGAAAGTCGAAAGAGCCCAAGCGATGTGTGAAGCAACCGGAAAGCCAAAACCCGAAGGGTACACACGCGGCGAACATGATTTCAAAAGAATGTGCGAGCGGGATGACCTTGATCTTGTCTACAGCGCTACTCCTTGGCGATGGCATGTGCCTATGTGTTTGGAAGCGATGAAAACAGGAAAACATGCTGCTGTCGAGGTGCCGGCAGCCATTACTATCGAGGAATGCTGGAATCTTGTGGAGACCTCCGAGAAAACCGGTAAGTACTGCATCATGATGGAAAACTGCAACTACGATAGGGTCGAGATGATGATCTTGAACATGGTGAAAAAGGGATTACTGGGAGAGCTGCTCCATGCTGAGTGTGGCTATCTGCACGACCTGAGAGATGTCAAGCATGACATGCTGGGTGAGGGAGTCTGGCGTCGGGCCCATTCTATGAAACGAAACGGTGATCTGTATCCTTCCCACGGGCTTGGACCTGTGGCCCAGTGTATGGATATCAATAGGGGTAATCAGTTTGATTGTCTTGTCTCTATGGGTTCCAAAACAAGGGGTCTGCATCTTTATGCTGTTGAGCGGTTTGGCCCTGACAGCCCTCAGGCAGAAGAAAAGTTTATTTTGGACGATGTGGTCACGACCTTGATTCGGACAAAACAGGAAGAGACCATCGTGCTTCAACATGACACAAGCTCTCCCCGGCCTTACAGCCGCGATATCTTGGTGCAGGGGACAAAGGGCATCGTGAGAAAGTATCCTGCTCCTTTGATATACATAGAAGGAAGGAGCGCTCCCCACAGATGGGAGGAAATCGAAAACTATAAAAGAGAATTCGATCACCCGATCTGGACTCAGCTGGAAGAGAAGAGCAGGGGAGCCGGCCACGGAGGAATGGATTTTATCGAAGACTACAGGCTGATCGATGCTCTGCTGAACGGGCGGGAACCCGATATGGATGTTTATGATGCCGCTGCTATCAGCGCTGTCTCTGAGCTGAGTGAGCGTTCCATCGCTGCGGGCAGCAAACCTCTATCATTTCCAGATTTTACCCGAGGGATGTGGGAAAAACCGCGAGAGCTTCAGGTTATGCAGGTCAAACCCTGAAGAAGATCAATTTATTCTTCTGGTTTCAATCATTCATACCTTAAAGAATTGGCTGGATTCGCTAAGGCCGTTTTTATGGATTGATAGCTGACCGTGAGCAGTGAGAGAACCATCACAATCAATGTCGAGAGGAGGAACATCCAAATAGAGATCTCAATCCGGTAGGAAAAGTTTTCAAGCCAGAGATTCATTGAAAAATAAGCGATGGGCCAGGCGATTACATTGGCCAAGAGAATCCATTTACCAAATTCCTTTGATACCATGACGATGATGCCTGAGACTGAGGCGCCCAGGATTTTTCTTATCCCGATTTCCTTGGTGCGTTTTTCAAGGACATAGGAGGATAATCCGAACAGTCCCAGACAGGAGATGAAGAGGGCAAGAAAGGTGAAGTAACGAAAGACTCGGCCCATTTTTTCTTCAGACCTGTAGAGCCTGTCATATTGGTCATCCAAAAAGAAATAGTCAAAGGGATGTCCAGGATTGAACTCCTGCCATTTGTTTTTAATGAATGACATGGTATTTAGGATGTTTTCGCTTTTTATTCTGATGGAGGCGTAGCTGCCAATACCGGGCGTCATATGCAGGACCAAAGGTTCGATTTTTTGATGGAAAGACTTGTAATGAAAATCCTTGACCACACCTACGATAAATCCTTTTTTATTCTTATCTCCTGCCCATATGATTTTTTTTCCAATGGGATCTTCCCATCCGAAGTTCTTGACTGCTGCTTCATTGACGATATATGCGTCATCCACATCTGTAGGGAAGTCTCTTGAGAAATTTCTCCCTTCTTTTATTTCCATGCCGAACGTTGGGATGAAATCAAAATCTACAAACATCGAGTTTCTGGGATACCATTTATTGCCCTCTGGCAAGATTCCTCTCTCTCCTACGGATCTGCCTGGAACTGTAGACGATCCAGCAGCATTTAATAAAGAAGGGTTCTGTAAGAGAGCATTCCTGTAAGATTCATATTTGGCTTGCACACTCCTGCACCTCAAAGGGATAACGACCACATGTTCTTCATCAAAGCCCAGATTTTTGTTCAGGCAGTAATTTATCTGCCTGTATACAATAATGGTCCCAATAATCAGACAGACCGAAAGCATAAACTGGAACATGACCAAAGCTCTCCGAAAAAGGACACCCTTCTGTCCTACTGTGAGGGATCCTTTGAGGATTTTTGCCGGTTGAAAAGAGGAGAAGAATAAAGACGGATAACTCCCAGAAATGAGACCTGCGATTAAGATAACGGAGGCAAGAAATCCTCCGATGAAGACCATGTTTTGGGCATTAAAGGTGATATGTTTACCTGAAAGAGTATTATACGTCGGCAGAAAGACTGTAATCAGAAATACGGAGACAATGGCTGCAATGAAGGAAAAGAGAAAGGATTCCCCCAGAAATTGTTTGATCAACTGTGCCCGGAAGGCGCCTATCACTTTACGGACTCCTATTTCTCTGGCCCTTTGAGCTGACCGTGCAGTGGAAAGGTTCATGAAATTGATACAGGCTATGCCCAGGATGAATATCGCGATGGTGGAAAAAATATAGACATAGGAAATATCGCTGTTGTTTGGTGCCATGTCCTGGTTATAGTATCTGGAATGGAGATGAATGTCCTCGATGGGCTGAAGATGCAGTTGCGTATTTGTCTGTTGTCCGAAATGTTTTTTCAAAAACGGGGATAGTTTTTCATTCAACTGATTTTGATCGTATTCCTTATTTAGAAGAACATAGGTGTAAAACTGAAGTGTCCTCCAATTGTTTAAAGCCCATTGGTAGGGCATCGATTCAAAGGAGGCCAAAAGGTCGAATCGGAAATGAGTATTTTTAGGGACATTTTTGGCGACACCTGTAATTTTGAGTTCGACAGCATCATCGATGCACAAAACCTTTCCCATCGGGTCATCTTTGCCGAAATATTTTTGAGCCATTGTCTCTGTGATAACAATCGAATTCGGATCTTTGAGTGCAGTCTCAGGATCGCCTCGAAGGAGATGGAAGGTGAAGACCTTGAAGATAGTCGCATCTGCAAAAAACAAATTGTCCTCATAAAAATATTTTTTTTCGAACGAGACCGACCATTTATCGATCCAATTGGGGTTGAATAAACGAACAGAAGTGAGGACTTCAGGAAGTTCCTTTTCCAGTGCCGGTCCTAAAAGATCAGGGGAGCCGACATTATGCTCCCATTTTCCATCCACATATTCATCCACGATGGTTCTGTAGATTCGAGGTGAATTTTTATGGAATTTTTCAAAGTCGAGTTCATCGCGGACAAAAAGAAAGATCATCAAACAGCACGCCATTCCGACCGAAAGGCCGAAAATATTGATAAAAGAAAATCCCCTATGTCTCTGCATGTTCCGGAAAGCAAGTTTCAAGTGATTTTTCATCATCTCAAATCTCCAGCATATGGAGTTCACTATTAATCGCGCAAGCGTGGTGAGAACTTGAAACCATAGCCATACCCGCGCTCTCAATCTGCCGTATTCCTCGTACAGAGAGCGATACACTTCCTCGAGATCCCCGGATTTTTCCAAAAAGTCTTCTCTGCCTAGGAATAGTCTCAGGAAAAGATTTGCGAGTCGAGGGGGAGCGTTTTTGCCCATTCTCACTTACCTCCTTTAAGTTCAAGTTCAATGTGTGAAATATCTGACCAGACTTTCTGGTGTTTCTCATACAATTCGATTAAAGCCTTTTTGCCCTCTGGAGTGACCCTGTAAAAAAATTTGCTCTTGCCACCCCGTTCAGGAAGAGGATTTCCCTTGGTTTTTTTGACAAAGCCCTTTTTACTGAGTTTATCCAGCGGCGTATAGATGGAGGCAAAAGACCATTTATCGCCCGTATCCTGCAGGATTTGTCTGCGGATACTCACTCCGTATGCGTCTTCTTCGAGCTTAAGGATGGAAAGTAAAATCATCTCCTCCGACCGGGACAGAGTTTTCATCTGCATTCCTCCCTTAAAAATATCAGAAACTGATATATATAATATATTGATACGTGTGAGAAGTCAAAAAGGTTTCAAAATTTTGAATGAGGCGGATCGCCGCGCTTCGCTCACCATGCCTGCTTGACTCTGGCTGGCTTCTTACTCAGCTTTCATGACTGCTGTTGGAGCTGTCACAGAAATGAAAATGTATGCGAGCTTGAATAAAAAGTTGAAAAGAGTGGGGGAGGTTGATATAACAAAAACTCTCCTAAGAAGAGAGAAAAGTTGGATTGGCATTTGATTGAATGAGAGGAAAGGATAAGATTCGAACAGTGGGGGAAAAATGAAAAAAGCTTCTTTTGGTACCACAAGAGCTGCTGTAGGATGCGGTGTCATCATGATCTTTTTTACAGGCATTTTTGGCTTCGTGCTATCCTTCTTTACCGATGATCCTGAGTTGGCAGCATCTGTGAGGAGTCGATGCTTGATTGGCATACTGATTGGCATAGCGATGGTCATAGCATGGAAAATATTTAAATCCCGATTGGAGTGAAAGGAATCGCTCATTGCCATAACTTGTTAAACGGATATGAAAATACTCTTTACTATCACAGGACCGTGGGGAACTGGGGCGGCAACTGTAGTTGAGGGTGTGGCTCAGGAGCTGATGAGATTGGGGCACAGTGTGAAAGTCGTTTTCCCAGATCTAGGATTCCCGTCTCCTGACAAAGACAAATATTATGGCAATCCTGAACTGTATCATATCATAAAATTTCCAGTCAAATTCCGGGGCGTAAGCTTCCGTACATTTCCTCTTATCCTCCCAGATCCCAATCCACGAAATGTTAAGGATGCCTGGACATTCAGAGAAATGGAAGAAGAAAAGTTCACAGTCTATATAGATTTTTTGAAATACCGTCTAAACAAAATCATAAGAGATTTTAAGCCTGATATCATAGAGACAGAACATGTTTGGATTATGGGATATGTCCTGCTCGAGATGGGCTGTCCTATTGTTGTCGGCGCCCACAATTCTGATCAGATGGGATATCGATACGATAGGCGCATGCGTCCTTATGCAAAGGCATGCGCACGAGGAGCACGGTGTATCTTCGCCATTTCCGATCATGTGAGAGAGAAGTGCCTGCAACTTTACGGTGTTCCTTCTGATCATGTGATCGTGATCCCGAGCGGCTATGATGACAGCATCTTTCGCCCTAGACGCCTTTTGAAAAAAAGGGTCTTGAAAAAATATAAAATCGATGCCGAGTTTTCTCTTCCTGTTGTGACTTTCGGTGGAAAGATGTCAAAGACAAAAGGAATCGATGTTCTGCTAAAGGCCAATCGAATGTTGCAAAAAAGGCATCCCTGTCAGCTTCTGCTTTTTGGTTCCGGAGACGTCAAAGATGCATTAGGGCGAGCTCCTTTCGAAGATGAACTGAAGAATACCTATTTTATGGGACATGTCACCCAGGATGTTTTGGCGGATTTTTTTAATATCGCAGATTTCAGCGTATCTCCTTCCCGGGAGGAAGGCTTTTGCGTGGCTGCGCTGGAGGCCATGGGGTGCGGATTGCCCGTAGTCGGAACCGATATTCCTTCGCTCAAGGAATTGATCGTGGGTAAAATCGTTCCTCCTGGGAATCCTGCGGCACTGGCTGTGGCGATGGAATCTCTGTTGAGACTTCCCCCTGAGCGGAAGGAACGATTGCGCGAAACGTCGATAAAAAGGGCCCTTGGATACAGTTGGAGAAAGAACACCGCAAAACGGATGGTCTATTATGAAGCTGTCGTCAATACGCTCAATCTTTAGTCCTTTTTAAAGACGTGCTCCATAAGACGGATGACATTTTTGGGTGGATTTTTGACAAACGTTATTCCGGTTGTAAATAACTCATCGCCATAGAGGTTTTTGACCCAGCGGACTTCTCCGAATAGATCGATGATCTTTTCATCTCCCCCTAAAGAGAGCTCGATTTTTACCAATGTCCCGATCTCCAAGGCTTTCTCTGTCATAAGTTTCAGTCCGCTCGATGAAATATCCTCGGTCAGAGCGTAATAAATTTGATCATCGATCGGATTTTTGTCTTCTGTAACAATGATGTATGTGACTTTGTTTTCTTCACATAATCGTCCTTCTTGCCGTCTGTTTTTCATTTGCTGCTCTTCGTCTTGTCGTTTCTTGACGAATGTGTTATTGAGAATTAGGACCGTGCTCCCAAGATTTATAATTTACGAAACAGAGAGGAGTGAGTAAATAGCCTTTTGGGATGAATTGAGGGAGGATTTTGTGAATGAATTTTTTTTAATAAAAACAGGGAGAGATTACATAAAACCAAACTAAAAACAGGAGGCTTGCGATGAAAATTCTCATTATTTTGATATTGGTGGTTTTTGCAATGGCACCAATGAACCCTTTTTTTATAAGCGACAGAGAAAATTCCGATGAAACGGCGAGAGAGTATGATTTATCCTTCAAGGATAGAGAGGGCGATGTGGATTATTACAAGATGAGGACGGTATATTACCATGGGAATGCTATTGGGATTACTCAGAATAGAGATGAATTGATTACGGCGGTCAAACGAGAAGTGCTTCAAATTTTAAAGGATTCACATCGTGTGAAATATACATGGGCCAACTCAAAACTTGGTCACGCAAATTCTCTGAAGGGAGAAATCGATGACTGGAAGACCCTGACTTTTTCGGATGGTTTTATATATTCATTGGATTTGGAAAATATGCAGTTCCCGGAATGCATCGATTTTGGACCTCTTCCCAAATCAATGGACGGATTTCGCTTCATGGTGAATATCTTGGATGCCCATGCTCAGTTCGAGCTCCTCAGAACAGAAGCCAGCGGTCGTATCAGTGGACTGAAGAGAGTGGGGGATAGGGTGGTTTGTCCGGATGCTCACCAGACGGCGATTTTGGATTTTCCTCCATTCTCGACAGATTCTACATTCACAAACGGAGACTACGATACAGTTTTCATCGGAATTTGGAATAGAGATGGAAAAAGTCTTGCTGTTCTCGAATACAATAACTCAGAGTCCAAGCTCAGCAATACAGTAAATTGGAATCCTGAATGGGCTTTTATTCAGAGAGGTACATCGAACTTTTGGGGACACGTTTATATTGACCTTGAAAGCGGCAAGCTGGCAAAGGGGGACTTGTTTGAGTATGTCGTGATAGAGATGAGCAGCAAAGGACTCGAGACCCCTCTTCGATTGTTTGAAAGACGTACGATCGAAATTCAAAAGATAACAAAAGACGAATTTGAGACATTTTGAGAGCCAACAGAACTTTTTTCGGTTTCAAACGTCTTGGTGATTGGATGAAGACAGAGCCCATAATTTTAATGAAGCCAGAGACAGTTTGATCAGCCAGGAAAGACACATCGAATGAGTCAAAGGACATTCGACTCACTGTACGACAATTACAAGACTGCTGTTTATGCATTTTCTTATCGCCTGACGCAGGATAGAGGAGAAGCAGAGGATTTGTTCCAGGAAACATGGCTGCGTGTCGCTCAGAATTTTCCGAAGGTTTTAGACATGAGAAAGGTTAAAGCTTGGTTATTCACGATCACGGCCAATCTGCATAAAGATGTGCTCCGGAAGAAAAGAATTAGAAGGCTGTTCCTGTTTCAAAGAAAATGGGAATTCGATCAAGAATGGGCTTGTTATGAGGACAGCTCTGTGCTGAGCAGCTCGGATAAATCAAACGGGTCGGAGCAGTTGGATATAAGCAGGGACATTTCTGTGTCCTTGGCAAAATTGCCAGCTCCCCAACGTCTCATATTCGTCCTCAAGGAAGTAGAAGGATTCAAACAATCAGAAATCAGTGAGATGCTCGGGATGCCCATCGGTACGGTTAAATCCTTGATGTATCGGGCTGTTCAAAGGCTTCGCTGTGATTTGACTGCTTATCATCCTAAAAAAAATAAAAAAAATGAGAGAGGGCCAAATGAGATGCAAAGATGTTGAACATTTGTTGTTGGATTACTCTGCGGAGGATCTGGGCAAAGACAAGCTTGAGGAGATACAACAGCATATCTCCTGTTGTGCTTCATGTGCCTGCCTCGAAGATGATTTGAGGAAGATCCGGTTTCATCTGCAAAAGATGCAGCCTCAGATCCCATCAGTGGAGTTATTGGAACGCACGAGGAAATTGTGTCACGCTCGACTGAATGTTCCATCCATTCCCAAATATATTTGGGCCGCGCTGGCAGCCCTCCTTGTGTTGACGGGAGTATTGATGTTGCCCTTAGCCAAGGAATTCATGCAGGGCAAGGCCCTTTCCTTTCCTTTAGTGAGTGCACTCATACTGATGATTCAGAATTTGGCAATGCTCTTTTTCGCGCCCGTTTTAATTCAAAGATTTCGACTCAGAAAAAAGAATGCCTTGAATGGTTTCCTGTCTTCTGGACCACATCAGGCATGATTTAGGAGGTTTTTCATGGCAAGTTCAACAGGTAAAACAGTAGCGATTATCTTATTGGTGGCCTTGCTTATATTGGTTGTTGCCCGGTTTACACCGTTCATTTTTGCACCCTTGGGGATTTTTCCGCATGTCTGGCAATGGGTTAAATTCCCAAAATTAGGTACTATTGAAGTGGGACCCTACGGTTTTTTCAATTTGACTTCGTACTCGATTATTTCCCTTACTCTGCTCATCATTTGGATTTTAGTGATTGTCTGGGTTTATCGGGATGCGGAGAGACGAGGGATGAATGGGGTGTTATGGGCATTGCTTGTTTTCATCGGGAACCTGATCGGGTTGTTGATCTACTTGATCGTTCGTTCGAACAACATCCCAACGGATAAAGGTATAGCCGCGTCCCAGATATGTCCAAGTTGTCAAATACCTCTATCTCCTCAATATGTGTTTTGTCCTAATTGTGGGATACGATTACAATCCGTTTGTTCCAAATGTCAGAAGCCGGTGGAAAAGGATTGGCAGGTCTGCCCTCACTGTGGCGAGAAGCTGTAGGAATAAAAGTAGCTAGTCTAACTATAAGAAAACAATCACAGAAATAGGTTCTTGACAAAAGCTCTGAGATGTTGTAATTCCTTATAGTATACATAATATCTATATATTATAGAGGAATAATAAAGAACGAATGAGGCCTGAACCGATCCACCTTTAATGTGTTCATCCATACCGGCGTCATAAAAAAATCGATTGAATAAGGGAGTGAACATGGCAACAAGAATCAGAGAAGTGCTTAAAGAAAAAGGTTCGGAAGTCTTTCGCGTCCAGCCTTCGCATACTGTCTATGAGGCCATCCAGGTCATGGTCAACCATAACATAGGGGCTGTATTGGTGGTAACGGAGGATGAGAGGCTTGTGGGAATCTTTACAGAGAGAGATATTCTTAAGCAATGCGTGAGGCGCAGCGATAGACTCAAAACCACTTTGGTAGAATCGGTCATGACTACAGATTTGATCATCGGGCTACCGGATGATCAAGTGGATTATCTTTTGGGAATCATGACAGCAAACAAAATACGTCACATCCCCATCCTCGAGGACAGTCAGATCATGGGAGTCATATCGATCGGCGACTTGGTCAAATCTCAGTTGAAAGATGTCCAGTATGAAAACCGATATCTCAAGGATTACATCATGGGAAAATATCCCGGTTGAATAAGACACCGAAAAATTCTTTTTTGAAGGTGCACTTTTCAAGATTTCCGACAAATTCAAGGTAAGTACCTGATTTTGCTGTAATAACAAAAGAGGATTTAACTATCTCATCGTTCTGGGTGATATGATAGAGGGAAATATCACCTGCTGATTCACACCTAGAGGTGATTTACTTACAGGGATGATTCTATAGACTTAATAATGCATTCTTGAGAGTACATCTTCAGCCAAAAAATGTTGTTTTTATGAGAATGTCATGAATCGAAGCCCATTCAAGAGAAAAATACTTATCGTGGATGATGATCCGACTAGTATAAAGGTGCTGGAGTCTGTGCTCGCTTCCGATAGCTATGAAATCTTAATAGCAGACAATGGAAAAGATGCCCTGGAGAAGGCCTTTGCACAATTGCCGGATTTAATTCTTTTGGATGTCCTGATGCCTGAAATAGATGGTTTTGAAGTGACCCGTACAATAAAACGAGACCCCAGAACCAAAGATACGCCGATTATTCTGGTTACTTCCTTAAATGATCCTGAAAACAAGGCAATAGGTCTTGAAGCTGGAGCTGAGGAAATACTAAACAAACCGGTTCAATCTTCAGAACTACATGCCAGAGTGAACTCGATGCTTCGTCTTAAGCAGTACAGGGATCAATTGAGTATTCGTACCATGACCGGTTTAAGTTACAGTAACATACCTAAACTGCAGGAAGATATCTATAAGTCCAAGGAAGAGATACCGCTCATAATATTGGTTGAGGACAATGAAATAGATGCAGAACTGGTTAAGAATGCTTTGAAAGAGCAGCCCTTCAAGCTAAAGGTAGTCAGTAGAGGCCAGGACGTGCTCAGTCTCGTCCGTCAGCAAAATGTCGACCTGGTCCTGTTGGATGTCATCTTGCCTGATATTAATGGTTTTGAAGTCTGTCGCCGACTGAAAAAAGATCACAAAGATGTCCAGGTTGTCATCGTTACTTGTCTGGATGACCTTGAAAGCAAAATCAAAGGCGTTGAGCTGGGAGCTGACGATTTCTTAGTTAAGCCTATCGTGAAAAGAGAGCTAAACGCGAGAATAAGAGTTTTGTTGGAGAAGAAAGGACATCTCGACAGCCTTCGCTCTCATTATGAGGCTGCCTTGGATTCGGCGATTCTTGATTGGCTCACTGGTCTTTATAACCATGGATATTTACAGCAATTCTTGGAATATGAGCTGAAACGCGCTCTTAACCAGGGTTTTCCTGTAGGCTTGATCATGATAGATGTAGATGATTTCAAGCGCTACAACGACAGACTGGGGCATTCCGCTGGAGATGCGATCCTGAGAGAAATGGGACAGGTCATAAGGAACATCGTTAGAGAAGTCGATTTAGCTGCTCGATATGGCGGAGAAGAATTTGTTGTTGTGTTGCCCTATACCAGCAGAGAAGGGGTAAAAAAAGTGGCCGAGAGGATCCACAAAGCTATCTCATCCCATGATTTCTTACATGATAAATCGATAGAACTGGGAAATCCGACAGTCAGCATGGGAATCTCTATTTTTCCTGAAGAAGGTTCGACAAAAAAAGAATTGATTGCGAGCGCAGAAAAGATGCTTCATACTGCTAAAAAAAATGGCAAAAATCGGTTCTGCATGATTTAGGAAGAGCTACATTCATGAGAGGATAAAAAGTTTACGGAGGAAATGCTTGTAGAATTACTTGCGAAATCTTCTTATAAATTCTTCGACCTCTGGAACTCCACCCTGATAGATAAGATACCCATTATAAGGCTCTCTCCCTGTGATATCATCGTTGATGGGAGTGAGCATGATCTCCTTCACCTTCTCCAGATCCTTCGTCTGCCCCAAAGCCCATCCCAACTTAATATATGCAACCTCTGGAAGCATGTTCTCCGCTGGAATAACTCCCAAATCCATCATATCGCGGCCGGTCTCGTATACATACATATGGACATATCCCCAAAGGGTTTGGACAGTCATATAAACAGCCACTCCTTTATCGGCTGCTTCCTTAAGGGCGGGGTAGAGTGGCTTGTTTACATGCCCCAACCCAGTTCCAGCGATAACGATGCCCTTGTATCCGTTATCTAAGAGAGAATGAATGATATCTGGTCGCATGTTAGGATAGTAATATACGATAGATACCATTTCTTCAAAATACGGCAGGATCCTGACTTTGCGGTCTTTTCGGCGCGGGTTGTAATTTTCTTTTAAAAGCTCCACACTGTCGCGAGTGACTTTGGCTAGGGGAATATCCCCGACGGTTCTAAAGGTCGATCGGTAGGAGGAATGCATTTTTCTGACTCTGGTTCCTTTGTGCAGGAAACCATATTCGTCAGAGGTTGGTCCAAACATACAGACTAGGCTTTCGGCTATGTCGGAATGACCTGCAGCAAAAGCAGCATGCATCAGATTCAAGGCTGCATCAGAACTTGGCCTGTCGGAGGAGCGCTGAGAACCGACGAGGATGATGGGAATAGGCTGTTCCTGAACCATGTAAGTCAGAGCAGCGGCCGTATGATGTAGAGTATCTGTTCCATGCCCTATGATTATCCCGTCTATGCCCTTCTCAATTTCTTGTCCGATGGCCATCGCCAGAGTTTTGTACTGTTCGGGACCCATGTTTTCGCTAAAGACCGCGAAGAGTTTTTCAGTTTTCAGATTACAGATGTCTGCCAATTCTGGGACTGCTCCATAGAGCTCCCCTGGAGAAAATGCGGGGATGACTGCCCCAGTTCTGTAATCCAAACGCGAAGCTATGGTTCCACCCGTGCCGAAGAGTTTTACATTCGGTTTGTCGTCTGAATAGGGAAATTCCTTTTCTGGAATCTGATACTTGGCTTTTTTATATCCCACTTCTTTTATATTTTTAATGGTATCGATGTTGATGCCGATATTATATCCAGAAGCAATTTTTAACACGATATGACGGTCATCGTCGTTTTCACTGCGTGGCAAGACAGTGCCTTTGAATAATCCTCGAATTGTGTCGATCTCAACCTCGCCCCAGACACGAGCATTGAACCTTTGGAGAACTGAAAGCGCTGGGCCTCTGTAACCTTGAAAAACATCATTACTCATCGTTTGACTCATTTTCTATGCTCCATACTGTTTGAAGCTTCCTCCACAAAATCCTTTAATCTGCTTAGAGGAATGTTTCCCAGGGCAGCCTTGTGGAGCTGTCCCATTATCCAGCGAATCCGTGCTCCCTCATTGTCGGAAATTCCCAACTGATGTGCAGCTTTTATGATATCAGGTACTTTTTCAAGGATATCATTTTCCGGAATTTTTTTGAATTTCAACAAATCTAGTACAGATTCAGAATCCATCTGGGGATAACGATAGATTTCTGGTAACATAACTTTTGCCAGGGCGACGTCGATATCCTTTTCTTTAAGGAATTTTAACAGTTCAAAGACTCTCTCATAAGAAAAAGGAGGAACATGAGGAAGCTGTCCTTCTAGGTGTTTGAGTGAATGTCCTAAGAGGATACCGGCGAATTTGGGAGCGATATCTAATTCCCTGTTAATCTTCTCCAACAGAGGAACCAGATTGTTTCGCAGAAGATAGTGGAATGTGTCGGAGGGAATATCCCACTTTTTCATCTGAGCATAGCGTTCGCTTATATCCACTGGAAGCCGTTTTTTTATAGAATCGATATAATCATCATCCAAGGGAATGGGAGGAGAGTCTGTGTCGGGGTACATGCGATCCGGACCAGGAAGCACCCTCTCAAAAAGAGTTGTTCCATCTGCAAGGGATTTCCGACTTTCCCTTGGGACGCCCTCAAAGGCAAGTCGGCATCTTTCTTCAACGGTTTCCAATGCGGTGGGAATGTCACTCTCTGGACTCCATACGATGACCTGGGAATCGTTTTCTCTTGCCCCCAGGACGTTCTTGATCTTTTGCCATTGGGTCTGTGTGAGTGTTTCTTCAAGTTCTTCAGAATGCGTCATATTAGGCTTTTCGATACAGGCAATGACTTTCAAGCGGTCACTCAGTTCATTAGCAAAAATTTTCCCAGGCTGGGTAAAATGGGAAAGAATACCCCTGTAGCTGGGGAGGTTAATGCCTACAACTTTTAGGTTCTTCTTGTATGCAGAAGCTAGAGGCGGATAGAAGAAATCGAAGTCGGTCAGGTCAAGCTCTTTCCAAACAATTCTCCAGTTCTTCTGATTTTTCACCTTTTTTTTGAGTAAATCTCTAATACGGAGGAGGGCCCACTGTCTGAAACACTCGTTATGGGTGAGTTCTGGAATCCACTTGTTATGAGATACACCTTTAATCTCAACCCGGTTCCCACCCCGGCAGCTGACATTGACATCTTCGCGTCCAGATCCGATACCAACAAATACTTTTCCTGTGCTGCGGCTTAAAAACCGAATATATTCAGCTCCCTCGCGAACTTCTTGGGGATGAGTAAAATCTGGATAGGTGACTGTTTCGATCAAAGGGATGCCCAATCTGTCGGTCTGGTAGATGCGCACATGGCCAATATCAGAAATCTCCCGACAAGAGTCTTCTTCAAGACTGAGCTGAATGAGACGGACCTTTTTGTTTTTCAATTGAATCTCGCCTTCCACTCCCAGAATGGCTGTCCGTTGAAAACCGGTCGGGATGCTTCCATCCAAATACTGCTTGCGGATAATATGGACCTCTCCCACAATATTGAGCCTGCAAAGATGGGCAATTTCTAGGGCTATGTCCAATGCTTCCCTATTGATGGAGAACGGCGGAGTATCATCGATGTCATAAGTGCATGCTGTCTGGTTCTTAATGCGATAAATAATCTTCTTCCGGGTTTTGAATTCCATCAGAGCAGTTCCGTCATACTCGCCGAGTTCGCTCAAAGTGGGGCGCATGTGACGGATGATCTCGGCGTCAAAATCATCTTTACTGTTGTATAATCGCGCAGGACAATTGCAGAAAAGTTTTTTTTTGGTCTTTAGCTGTTGATGAACTTCTAGGCCTGATTTGAATCCAATACGGTCATAATCGGCCTGGGTTGCTTTTTTGAGGGAAAGATAACCGATGGCCCTTTTGCTGGCTTCGTAGTTTTTCTGCGGATTGAAATCATCATTGGGATTGGTATTTTCTGCCATCTTTTCTATTCGGCATGCAATGTTTCGTTGTCCTCTGAAGGCATGTTTGACACAAAACAAGAATTTTAGCCCGAGAGGAAATGTTATTTTAGCAGAAAAATATCTTATGACAACCTTTTTCCAATGAGCATGAAATGTGGCCCATTCCTTTCTTTTTCTTTTAGAAGAACATATTTGCAGAAGACACCTTGAGGGAGATCACAAAACTGACAAAGAGACTTAGAGAACAGGCCTAGAAACAGTTGCTTTGTTTCATCTGTGAAGCAACCAGACAGCCATCTCCCCAATACCTCTATGTGACCAGGCATAATAGGGAATCGCGACAATCCCTTCGCTTTCCTCTTGGCTTTCACTCCTAAGAACGGTTATCCCTCCGAGCAGGTCGGAACGAAACTCCGGAGTAAATTCCATATCGTCAGGTATAGAGCGGGTGAGGACATGCCCTCCGTTGTCCACTGCTTCCAGGCAGTAGACAAGAGGACCTCTCTGCAGGGCAACTTTCCCTAAATTGTCGTTCACCATCTCATGAGAGACAACCTTCCGTACAGGCATGGGGAGGCTCAGCTCAACCACATCGCCTTTTTCCCATTGCCGGCGGACACAGGCATATCCTTTATCCGTATCAAATATGATGGTTTCTGAATTGACTTTCAGGGTGGGGCTTTCTGTGCTTTTGCTCAGGTAAGAATAAAGGTCGCTGGGGACCGGCTCATTTCTGGCCCAACCCGGAATCCTGATACGCACAGAAAATTCTGCCGATTTTACTGGATTGATGGTGATTTTCACCTTGCCATCCCAGGGATAACGCGTTTCCTGTAGGATGTTTACAGCATCCTCTCCCAGGTTTATTTTTCCTTTTCCCTGGACAAACACATTTACATACAGGGTGTCGCCCTGAGAGGCATAAACGTATCCGGGAATAGAGGGCATAAACCGGGCGACATTCACGGGGCAGCAGGCACAATCGAACCAGGGTTTGCGCGTGGCCTCTCCTTGGTTGAACCTGTATTTTCCGTCAGATTCCAGAGGATTGGGATAAAAGAAAAGATCTCCGCTCAGAGAAACACCCGAGAGAAGTCCGTTGTAGAGGGTGCGTTCCAGCACATCGATGTATTTTGCATCTCCATGAAGAAGGAACAAGCGGTGGTTCCAGAAGACATTTCCTATAGCAGCACAGGTCTCGTTATAAGCTGTGGCGTTGGGAAGCTCGTAGTTATCCCCGAAGGCTTCTCCTCCATGACGGGATCCAATACCTCCTGTGAGATAAATCTTTTTTGAGACGACGTTTTCCCAGATTTTATCGATGGCTTCGATATATTCCGCGTCACCAGTCAAAGAAGCCACGTCCGCCATACCTGAATACATATAGGTGGCCCTCACCGCGTGACCGGTCGCTTCGTCCTGTTCGATAACAGGTTTGTGAGCCTGTAAATACCAGTCTTGATCGTAGATCGAAAATTCTGATGTATCTGAGTACTTCTTCTCATGTTCGATTTGGCCCCGTTCATCCAGGAAGAATTTCGCCAGTCTCAAATATCTTTTTTCTTCGGTCACCCTGTAAAGTTTGACCAAGCCAATTTCAATTTCTTGGTGACCAGGATATCCGCGTCTTTTTCCCGGCCCAAAAACACGATCGATAAAGTCTGCATTCTTTATGGCCACATCGAGAAAAGTCCGTTTGCCTGTAGCGAGATAATGGGCCACCGCGGCTTCATACATGTGTCCGACATTGTAGAGCTCGTGGCTGGAGCCCAAGTTAGACCAGCGTTCTTCGCCGGTGCCGGGAGGCAGCTTCTCAGGATCGATGGTCCTGGCTGTGTACAAGTAGCCGTCTTCCTCCTGGGCTGCTGCAATCTTTCCGATCAATCCATTGAGATAGTCTTCCAGCTCTGCATCGGGGTGAAGAGCGAGGGAATAAGCAGCACCCTCCATGATTTTGAAAACGTCAGAGTCGTTGTATCTTCGTCCTTCAAACTTACCAGGCATCAAGCCGCCAGCCTTGGAAAAGTTATCGATGCGCCCAGTTTCCTCGCTCTTTTTAAAAGCAAAGGGAATCGTAACTGTGCGGTTGGTTTCCAATCGAGGAAGCCAGAAGTCGTCTGTGATCTGTACATCGGTGAAGGCAACCGGCCTGATTGAGTAATCGGTTTTTTGTGCTTTTTTTACACAGGAAATGGAAAGTAAAGATATCGTCAAGCAAAACATCATTGGAGTTTTTAACCGCATTTCTTTCTCCTTTTTCATGGCTCACTAAATCTGGGTTCAATGATAACAGAAGTGGAGTCTGTTTCCAAAATGAATCAGGGGATGAATCAAGATGAGAAGATCATTTATACCAACATTGTTGTTTCTCAGTTGAACATTGTGAGCAATTCACTTAATATAGTGACATGAAGCTTTAGGGATTGATGGGGATAAATCCATAGGAGGTCTAGTATATGAGGAAAAAGATAGAGACGTTGAAGGATGGAACGAATGTGGTCATCAGAAATTTACATTTTGATGACCTCGATAACCTAATGAAGTTTTATCGTTCACTTCCTCCTGATGACAGAGTGTATCTCAAAGTGGATGTTACAAAAAGAAGTGTTGTTAAACATAGAATGAAACTGATGGAAGAAGGGACGGTCTTTCGGATTATCGCCCTGCACGACGACGAAATCGTAGGGGATGGCATGTTCGAGATTTCCAAAGAGGAGTGGCGCAAGCATCAGGGAGAACTCAGGGTTATTGTTGCTCGGAATTTTCAGAGGAAGGGCCTGGGAATGATCATGATGAGAGAACTTCATTCCCTAGCCATTCATAAGGGCGTGGACAAGATTGTAGTCAAGATGATGAAGCCTCAGATTGGAGCGAAGAACATCTGCAAGAAACTCGGATTTCATCAGGAGTCTGTTATCAAAAACTATGTGTGGGATCAAGCTGGGGAGCCTCAAGATTTGGTTATCATGACTTGCGATGTAAAGGATATGTGGAAAGAACTGGAGCATTTTTACAGTGAGTCTGACTGGAGACGCTGCAGGTAGCGAGCGCGCATGAAAAATCTTTCGGATTCGGACAATCCATCATGTTCAAGATGATCTGAACACAAAACAAGGAAAAGCAAGGACACAGAGATACATGGCAAATTCCCCAATAGTTTTGTTCAGGAAAGGATCGAAAGTTGGATTTATTCTGCTGTTATGGCTGATAACAGCGTGGCTTTTTTACCCCCTATTCACCCTAAATGCGGTTGAAATGGCCAATGCCAAAGTGTATCTCTACAGGTCCGCAGTTGGAATCGCCATCATGCTCATTCTTTTCGGGAAAACTATATTTGACCTCTTGTTTCCACAGTCTGTTTCGGAGGCCAGGTCTATACTGAATACAGTTTTTCTCGCTCTTTATTCTCTTGTCATCGCAGGCGGAATTATTTTCATGGTCTCCAGGATGATCGTCCTTTACATAAGAAGCGTTGACCTCGATCTCTCTTTTTGATAAACAGCCAAGAATAGAACAAAAATCTTGTCTTTATCTCATCCAAAATTTTTAGTATATTAGATTCTAGACATTAAACTCTCCCGAATCTTAATCATGAAATTTCGTCCTTTGTCTCTAAGAACAAAACTTATCCTTAGTTTTCTTGGCGTTATCGTAGTTGGAGCGATTTTAACCATGATATTTGGCTCTCGGTTGGTCAGGGGCACCATCATCGATGAGGCACAGAAGAAAGTGAAATACGACCTTTCTTCAGCTTGGATGGTCTTTGACGATAAGCTTAACCACATTAAGGATATAGTGAGTTTTACAGTTCAAAGGGAGAGTATTCAGGATTTAATCGCCAACAAAAGAAACGATACCCTGCTCAGATACCTCAACCGAGTGAGATCCCAGAGGGGATTGGATATCCTCACATTGACCGATAATCTTGGCCGGGTGATTGTCAGGACCAGAAATCCTGAGATTGTGGGCGATGATCAGTCTCAAGATGAGATCGTAAAAAAGGCCCTTATTGGAGGAGATTACGCCGCTCCACAGATCATTTCTCGTGACGAACTCCTTAAAGAAGGCAAGGACCTTGCGGATCGAGCGTATTTGGAGTTTGTCCCAACCCCGAAGGCGGCTCCTCGGTCCGAAGAAAAAGAAATAAATGGCATGATGTTGAAAGCCGCATCCTCGGTGATCGATGAACAGGGGAACATGCTCGGAGTTCTCTATGGCGGAATCTTAGTCAACCGAACTTATGAAATTGTGGATCGGGTGAAAGAACTCGTGTATAAGGATGAGACATACAAGGGTCGAGAAATCGGAACAGCCACGATTTTTCAGCATGATTTGAGGATATCCACCAACGTGAGAAATGAAAGAGGGGAGAGAGCTATTGGCACTCGCGTTTCCAAAGAAGTCAATACAGCCGTTCTGGAGAGGGGGGAAGCTTGGATCGATCGTGCTTTTGTGGTGAATGACTGGTATATCACTGCATATGAGCCGATAAAAAATATAAACGACAAGATCATTGGAATCCTATATGTGGGAATATTGGAAAGACCCTATATTGACACCACAAATACGGTCATATCTACCTTTGCGCTCATCGCAGCTCTCTGCGTGGTCGTACTCCTGGTCATTCTTGTTTTTTCAACAACCAGGATCACAAATCCTCTCCAAAAAATGGTGGTAGCGACACAAAAAATTGCCAAAGGAGATCTCTCTCACAAACTCAATGTAAAATCAAGAGATGAAATCGGCGCTCTTGCCATGTCTTTCGACAAGATGACAGAAGAATTAAAGGTGGCCAATAGAAAACTAATCGAATGGGGAAAGACTTTAGAGAAAAAAGTCGAAGAACGTACAAAGGAATTGACGGAGATGCAGTCTCATCTCGTTCAATCAGAAAAGCTGGCATCTTTGGGAAAATTAGCTGCAGGGATTGCCCATGAGATCAATAATCCTCTAGGCGGTATCCTTATTTACAGCCATTTGTTGCTTGAAGATACTGATAAAAAGAATCCTCAATACGACAACCTGAAAAAAATTGTCAAAGAAACAACCCGCTGTAAAGATATTGTCAAGGGGCTCCTTCAATTTGCACGCCCCAAGGACCCAGAAATGATATTAACGGATATCAATGAAATCCTGGAAAATTCTCTTTACATCATGGAGCGGCAGGTCCTTTTCCAGAACATAAACTTGAAGAAAGAGTATTCTACCGATTTACCAAAAATCGTAGCGGACAGCGCACAGCTCCAACAGGTATTCATGAATATCATCATCAATGCAGCAGAGGCCATGGATGGCGATGGAACTCTCAGCATCCGTACATTCTTGGGAGGAGACGGAAAATCCATCCAAATTGAATTTACGGATACTGGACACGGGATAAAAGAGGAGGATAAAAAGAGGCTCTTTGAGCCTTTTTTCTCTACAAAAGAAGTTGGAAAGGGGACAGGTCTGGGACTTGCTATCAGTTACAGCATAATCCAAAAGCATGAAGGAGAAATTAAGGTATCAAGCCAAGAAGGTAAAGGCTCGACCTTCACGGTCGTGATTCCTGTTAAGAGGGAAATCGAATACGATGAAAGCAGTTAATATCTTAATCATAGATGATGAGAAAGTTATCCAGGATTCTTGTAGCCAAATCCTAAGTAAAGAGGGCTATAAAGTAAAAGTAGCCGGCGATGGCAAAGAGGGCTTGCTTACCTTCCAAAATAATCCCTTTCAGGCTGTGCTTTTGGATCTTAAATTGCCCGGAATTGGCGGAATGGAGGTTTTGGCCAAAATAAAGGAAGAAAGTCCTGAAACACCGGTGATTATCATTACAGGATATGCCAGCATTGAGTCTGCTATCGAAGCCATAAAACTGGGAGCATTCGAGTATCTCACCAAACCTTTTAGTCCGGAGGAACTCAGAATCAATGTCAAAAAAGCCATAGAGAGCAGGAAAAGGTTCTTTGAACGGATTTATCTTCGAGAAGAGCTGGAAAAGAAAACTGAATTTGACATGATTGTGGGCGAAAGTAAGAGCATGGAAAAGGTCATGGATGTTGTCAGAAAAGTCAGCCCCACAGAAAGCACGGTTCTTATCACCGGAGAGAGCGGCACAGGAAAAGAACTCTTAGCTAGGGAAATTCACAATCACAGCCTTCGAATTCATGCGCCTTTTGTTGTGGTGGATTGTGGGGCACTCGTGGAGACCTTGTTCGAAAGCGAACTTTTTGGTCATGTCAAAGGATCGTTCACAGGGGCTCACATCACCAAGCATGGACGATTTGAGGTGGCGAACGGCGGGACAATTTTCTTGGATGAAATAAGCGGTATCAGCCTCAACATACAGGCTAAACTGTTAAGGGTCATTCAAGAGAGAGAAGTGACGCGTATAGGGAGCTCTAAGTCAATAAAAGTGGACGTACGCATTCTCGCTGCCACCAATGAGGACCTGGCCGGCTGCGTCAGGAAAGGAAAATTCAGGGAAGACCTCTTCTACCGCCTGAGCGTAGTTCCCATTCATGTTCCCCCTTTAAGAGAGAGAAAAGAGGATATCCCTCTCCTCATCGACCATTTTCTTCAAAAGTATAACAAAAGAGCCAGAAAGCAGATCAAAAAATTGAATAACAATGTTTTAAAAGCATTGAAGGAATATGATTGGCCTGGAAACATAAGAGAATTGGAAAACACTATCGAAAGAGCTGTTGTGCTCTCAAAGGGTGAAGAAATTGAACTCGGAGACCTTGTGTACCACCGGATCAGTTCTGGTGCATCTTTATTGAATCCTATCGATGGAAAATACAGAACTCTTGAAGAGGTTGAAAAGGAATACATCAAGGTCGTTCTTAATATGCATCATGGGAATAGAAGCCGGACGGCAAAGGTCTTGGGGATTGACCGCAAAACCCTTTTGGCAAAGATTAAGAAATATGCGATTTTATAGAATCCCACAGATATACAGGACCTATATGATTTCAATCATCTGATTCACTCATCCGGTATGTCAAAATTGCGCACCAAATAGGGAAATATTCCCCAGTCTATTTTTGTTTATCTTAAAATTTCTTGAATCTCTCTCTTTACTTCCCCCCTATTCTCTTGACTTTTTGATCTTGTCAAAACAGGCATATAATTTGCATTCATGAATACCTTATGCAATTGTATGGTCTCTTAAGCATCCGATTTAAATTTATTAAGAAAAAAGGAAAAAATAATGAGAGTTGTCAAACTACCAAAGGAAAAGTTATTTCCTTTTCTGGAGGTCATCTCTGAAGAGGCAGACCTCTGGGCGCCTGTCAAGAAATATGTTGATAAGTATGTGTTCAGGGAAATCGAGGATTTTTCTCAGATTGATCTCGACTGCACACGTACTATACTTCCCCCAAAGAAAATCATTCTTCCTCCCTTGTTCAACATGTTCCAGGCAGGTAAAAGCGGCTATAAAGAAGATTTTTCTCATGTGTCCAACAAAATAATTTTCGGCGTCCATACCTGTGATATTCACGGATTGCTGATAATGGACCGCTTCTACAGTTATATCTACGATGATCCCTATTATTCGAGAGCCCGAGAGAATGTTTTGATCCTTGGTCACTCCTGCTGGCCAGATGAAAACTGTCTGTGTAAGTCGACAAACACCCATATTGTAGAGGAAGGCTATGATCTTTTTTTCACGGACCTTGAAGACTTTTATCTGGTATGGATCGGTTCCAGTCGAGGGGACGATCTCATTCGGGTGAAGCCGGAATTATTCGATGAGGCAATCAAAGACAAAGATATCCAAAGTTTTATCCGTTGGCGTGAAGAACGGGATAAGGCTTTCCAAACAGAAATCAATTTTAGCGCCATGCCGGATCTGATGGAGCTCAAATACAATCATCCTCTATGGGAAAAATTAGGGGATGCCTGTTTGGCCTGCGGTTCCTGCACGAACGTCTGCCCGACATGCAACTGTTACAATGTTCAAGATGAGCCAGCCCTGAGCAAAGAAATTTCTGCGATCGTTCGGTGTTGGGATGCTTGTACGCTGGAGAACTATTCAGAAGTAGCGGGTGGAGAGAATTTCAGAGAGAAAAGAGCGGACAGGCTTAAACTCTGGTACACCCACAAACTTCAAGCATATATATCCAAGTACGGAAAGCCAGCATGTGTGGGTTGCGGCCGATGTATTGTGACCTGTCCTGTGGACATCAACGTGAAAACTGTGGCCAAAACTCTTGACGGCGAAGAGGTGGATTCCTTCTGGAATCGACTCCAGAGAGAGGTAAGAAAATGAATCTAGAAAAAAAAGAATTAAATCCAAATAATCCTTTTCTTCCAGAACCTTCAAGGATAGTGCGTATGTATCCGCTTACTGAGGACGTCAAGTTTTTTCAGGTACGGATTGCAGATATGGAGAAAGCCCTTTCTTTTAAGTACCATGCAGGACAGTTTGCTATGGTGTCTGTGCTCTCTGCCGGTGAAGCTCCTTTTTCGATATCCTCCACGCCCTCACGTCCGGGCCTGCTCGAATTTTGTATCCGGAAAACTGGAACAGTCACCAATGCACTGTTTAGGATGAAAGAAAACGATCTAATAGGGATAAGGGGTCCCTATGGCAACGGTTTTCCTGTGGAAAGGATGAAGGGAAAGGATGTCCTGATCGTCATGGGAGGCCTTGGCGCAGCTCCTCTTCGTTCTGTCCTTCTTTACTGCCTCGACAACAGGGACCAATTCAGAAGAGTCATCTTGCTTCATGGGGCAAAAAGACCAGCCGAAATGATCTTTCGTGAGGAATTCTTTGCCCTCAAGCAAAGAGAAGACCTGGAATGCTTCCTGGCTGTGGACGAGGATGACACAGGGAAATGGACGGAAAACATTGGAGTTGTTACCACTCTCTTTCCATTGATTAAAAATATCGACCCAAAAAATACCTATTCTCTTGTTTGTGGGCCTCCTATCATGTACAAGTTTGTCCTCAAAGAACTCGTCAAGTTGAATATTCCCAAGGACCAGATACTGATGACCCTGGAGAGGAGGATGAAATGCGGAGTGGGGAAATGTGGACACTGTGCCATAGACTATATCTACACCTGCCTTGAAGGGCCAGTATTCACCTATTGGGATGTCATCCATATGAGGGAGCTCATTTAAGGAGGAAGCAATGAATCAGGAAAGGTTGAAAATCGGAATTTATGAGTTAACTGGCTGTGCGGGAGATGCCCTTTTGATCCTGGATTGCGAGAAAGAACTTGTGGATATTTTTAACGCGGTAGACATCCAGTCATTTCTTATGGCAAAGAGCGACAATATCGATGGAGAACTGGATGTCGCTTTGGTCGAGGGCTCCGTCACAACAGAAAGAGAAATTGAAGAACTAAAAGATATCAGGAAAAGGGCCAAACTAGTTGTGGCAATTGGACTGTGCGCTACAGTCGGTGGCCTTCAAGCTCGATTTCTTGATCAGAAAGAGTGGAAAGATAATTTTAAAAAGGTCTATGGTGATGTCAAGATGACCCATACCCAAGCCCTTCAATCCAAACCTATCGATGCCTATATAGAGGTGGATTATTATCTTCCCGGTTGTCCCATCGGAAAGGAGCAATTTTTAAATTTCTTTACCCGGTTATTGAAGGGAAATCCGCCTGAAAAATCTCAGAATCCCGTGTGTGTTACGTGCAAATACAATGAAAACGATTGTCTTCTCAAGAAAGGAATTCTCTGTTTGGGACCGGTGACGGCTGATGGATGCGGTTCTATCTGTATCAACCATAATCTCCCCTGTTTGGGGTGCTGGGGGCCTCTTGATGTGGCGAACCGAACGGCAGAGTTCTATCTTCTGCAGGAAAAAGGATATGAGAGTGAAGAGATAAAGAAAAAGATGGCTAATTACTCCGGCACAAAGATTTCTGGATTCTTTGAGAAACTCGGAAAGGAGACAAGATGAAAAAGATAACCATTGAACACCTGGCTCGTGTTGAGGGAAACGGAGGCGTGACAGCCACCATCGATGGCAAAGTGGTTACTGATGTGAAATTTAATATATACGAAGGACCCCGGCTGATCGAGAGGCTGACGGTGGGAAGAACTCCTGAGGAAGACGTGAGCATCGCTCCCCGAATCTGCGCTATTTGTACGCTTTCTCACAAGAATGCGGTTCTAAGGGCCATGGAAAATGCCCTGTCTGTTACCGTCCCCCAAAAGGTTTATCTGGCGAGGGAGCTCATGCACATGGGGGAAATGATAGAGAGCCATTCTCTCCATGTCTACTACCTGGCTTTGCCTGATTATGTGGGTTTTCCCAATGCTATAGCCATGGCTTCCAAATTCGCATTCGAGGTGAAAATAGCGCTAGAGATGAAGGAATTCGGGAATCACGTCATGAAGGTTTTGAGTGGGCGTTACATCCATGGCGAAAATCCTGTTATCGGCGGATTTGGCAAATTCCCTTCTAAAGAAGAGCTTCTCTGGATAAAAGGTCGGGCAATTCAGTTTATGCCCTTCGTCTATAAGACGGTGAGTCTTTTTTGCGAGCTGAATTATCCCGATTGCCCTGAAGAAGATACGCTCTATGCTTGCTGTGAACCAGGTAACAACGAATATGGCTTTTGGGGGGACGAGATTTTGCTCTCCACAGGTGAAAAGATTTTCCGGGATGACTATAAAAAGCTAACCAATGAGTTTGTCGTCTCCCATTCCTATGCAAAACGCAGCCGATACAACGGCAAACCCTACTCAGTGGGTGCGTTGGCTCGAGTTAACAATCTCGGCGAAAGGCTGGAAGGCGAGGCAGGAGAGTGGTATAAAAAATATTATAACGAGCGCTGGAAAAGGAATCCTCTCTTCCATAATGCTGCACAGGCATTAGAGATTCTGTTCTGTTTCGAAAGAATTCCCCAATTGATCGATGAAATGCTCCAGTTCCCTGAGGATCCCCCGTTGGTCCACTATACAGCAAAAGAGGGAAAAGGAACGGGATTGGTAGAGGCGCCGCGCGGCTTGCTTATCCACCATTACGAAATCAAGGATGGCCTTGTCAATCAGGTGGATATTATCACACCCACAGCCCAGAATGCCGAAGATATCGAACGCTATTGCCACCTTGCTGCTCAGAAGCTTCTTGATGAGGGGAAGGAGAATGAAATCAGGGACAGAATGGACCTGGTAGTAAGGGCTTTTGATCCCTGTATTAGCTGTTCGGCTCACCTGGCCCGAGTGCAAAGGGCACCAGAGGAAAATTGGAGGGAGCAACTCAACGAAATTAGGAGTAAAGGAACACCAATTTTTGTGGGAGTGGGAAACCAGAATCGGTCAGACGATGCATTAGGGATAGATCTTGCTAAAAAATTGAGAGAGCGGGGAGTAGGCCCGGTATGGTTGGAAACGGAGCTGAGGGGAAAGGATTTAAGGTTTGGAAATCGAAACGATCAGTCTTTGATATTTATTGATGCAGTAGACTTTCGTGAAAAACCTGGAAAGGTGACTCTTCTCCCGTTGGAGTACGTGTTCAGACAGGCATCCCTGAGCCATAGATTTGCTCCATTCATCCGTGTCTTCAAGACCGATGACCAGATCAAAAATGCCTACCTCCTTGGTATCCAACCTCAATCCGTGAAAGAAGGAAGAAATCTATCGCCATATGTCAATGAAGCACTCGATAAAATTCTTGAATACATTGCCAACTGACGTTTCATCTTTCCTGCATCGAAAAAGAGGTCTTTTCTAGGCGATTTCTTTTTTCAAATGAAAGAATACGAGGGAGAGCAAAAGGAGACATTGAGCGTATTTTCCAGATACATGAATGAAATCGATGAAGGATTCAGGAAAATAGGAGGTAGGAATAGGTGTTACAGTGATGGGGAATAATACCCCACTTGTTTCTTATGTTCTTGGTGCGGTGAAAAATTGGATTGTTTTGAACATTTTAATTTCATTTTTATCAGCTATTTATGGTGAGCTATGCTTTTTTTAGAGATTCAGAAGAATTGGCACATTCCTTGCAAAAATATGTAGTGGAAAAAAATGATCGACAAGGAAAAAAGAATATTGATCATCGATCCCGATCGAAAGGAAAGGCAAGATTTAACATCTTTCCTAAGGAAGGAAGGCTATTATGTGGAAAGTGGAAAGGGGCTTCCTGAGGTCATAAAAATGCTGTCTGAAGGATGTTTCAACTGTTTGATAATGGACGTGGATCTTCCGGAGATAAAGGGTTACGAGGCTGTATCAATATTGAAGAACATTAATCCCGATATTAAAATTATTATGACCACCAAGAAGAATACAAAGAGACTTGAATCAAAAGTTAGAGAACAAGACATTTTTTTCTACTTTATCAAGTCCTTTGGAAAAGAAGAACTGGAGATGGCAATTAGCAACGCCTTAATCAAATAAAGGAGGAATATAATGGGTAAGGCAAAAATTTTGGTTATCGATGATGATGCTGATTTCGTGGATGCAGTGACACCGATTTTGCAATCAGCACTCTATGATGTGATTAGCGCTGCAAATCCTGCGGAGGGGAAACAAAAAATCCTTAATGAAAAACCTGATCTTATTCTTCTGGACATCATGATGGACAGTCTGTTTGACGGATTCTCCCTGTGCAACGATATTAAGACATCAAAGGAATTCAAAGAACTAAAGGACACTCCAATTATTTTCATCTCAGCTGTGAAAGAGATGACCGGATCTCGATTTCAGTTCAAAGCTGAGGAACAAGGACTTGTTGGCCCCGATGATTATATCGATAAGCCTGTAAAGCCCGACGATCTTATCAGTCGTATTGAACGGCTCTTGCAGAAATGAGAGTGAGAGAATCGAGCGATTGAAAATATGTTTATGCTTGTTCGCCATGCTGCCTAGATGAATGATGTGAATTTTAAGAGATTATCAAATGCAACATAAAAAGCCCATAGTTCTTATAATCGACGATGAAGAGGCCATGCGGGACTCTTGCAGCCAAATTCTTCTTAGAGATGGCCTACAGGCCGAGACAGCAGAAGATGGCACTATTGGCCTAGAGAAGGTACACGATCTAATGCCCGACCTTGTCCTCATTGATTTAAAAATGCCCGGCATCAGCGGCTTCGAAGTTCTTGATAAGGTGAAAGAGTACGACCCGGATATCATTTCTATTGTTATCACAGGTTATGCGACTGTTGAATCTGCTGTAGAAGCGATGAAAAAGGGTGCCTATGACTTTCTTCCCAAGCCTTTTACGCCTGACCAGTTGCGTATCATCATAAGGAGAGGTTTGGAACGAAGGAGGCTCATCCAAGAGAGAGAGTCGCTCCGCCGGGAAAAGAAGCTCATGGAGGAAAATTTTATCACTATGGTTTCCCATCAACTGAGGAGCCCCTTGGGTACAATTGTGCAATATTTTGAAGTCATACTGGGAGGAATGGCCGGAAAGGTCGAGCCCAAGCAGGAAGAGATGCTTACCAAGGCCAGGGATCGACTTGAGAATCTTATGGAATTGATCAATGACTGGCTGGACTTGACCCGTATGAACGGTGGTCAAATCCTTGACAGATTCAGATCTCTCTCGCTGCAAAAAGTGTTGAAAGATATCGTTGAATTCATACTGCCCAGCGCTCAAAAGGAAAACATAAGTCTCGAGCTCCTTCCATATTCTGGGGACGACCGCATTCAGGGCGATGATGAAACCCTTACCCAAGTCTTCTCCAACCTCATCACCAATGCCATCAAATACAACAGGCCTAACGGCGCGATCAAGGTATCCATAGAAGAGAAAGAAGATTCTATTGCGGTTCATGTCGAAGACACTGGAAGAGGTATTCCAGAAGAGCATCTGCCCTACATTTTTGATCAGTTTTACAGGGTGAAACAGAACGGAGAAAAGAAATCCAAGGGCACCGGATTAGGCCTATCCATTGCTAAAAAAATCGTGGAAGCGCATGGCGGCACCATTAAAGTTATGAGCCAACCGGGAAAGGGGAGCACCTTTACGGTTTTTTTCCCTAGGGCAAGACAAGAATCGGAAACGGGTTGAAATGAAAGCTTGGCTGCTGGGCCTTTCTGATTTGACACCTGTACAAAGGCAGGTCGTTGAAATGACTCCTCGGGAAAACGGATTTGTGATTGGATACCCAGGATCAGGAAAAACCCAGGTGCTTGTCCACCGAGCGGCTTATCTCGTTGAATCCCATGGGATCTCACCCCATAAACTTAAGCTTTTTGTGTTCACTGACGTTATAGAGGAACTTATCAAGTCAGAAATCATGAGATTAGATCTTCCAAGGGAGATGGTGACCACGTTCGACCATTGGTGCCATTCTTTTTATGTCGAACACATATCCCGAGACTTGCCCAGGGTTTATCTCAATGGACGCGTTGATTACAAAAAGACCCATTTCGCTGTCTTGGACGCACTCAAAAGAAATGGATCTCTCAAGAAAAGTTTAGAGTTTGCATTGGTGGACGATGGCCAGGACTTGACTCCGGAAGTGTTCGAAATCCTCTCTTTGGCCGCCCAGCACGTCACGGTATTAACGGATCCTCAGCATAAGCTTTGCCAAGATGGGGCATCTGAATCCTTTGTCTTGAACAAGTTGGGGCTGAGCAAGGGTAGTTTTTTCCTTCAAAGAGATTATAGGAGCTCTCCGGCCGTGGCTGAACTTGCCTCGCACTTCATCGACGAGGAAAATTATAGGAATGCCTTTCTCTCTCAGATTCGGAATATGCAAAGCTCATCGAAGGGCCCTTTGTGCTACGTCGCTGGCTCTGAGGAAAGAGAGATGGTTCACTTATCGCAAATCGTCCAGCAGAGACAGGTTATGAAAGATAGATTGGCCATTCTTGTGCCTACAAGCAGCCTTGTACATCGATTGACAAAAGCTATGAAGGATAGAGGAGTTGAGACAGAAAAGGCCATCGCCCTGGATGCACAGAATGTGATCCATACTCCTTACGATCTCAGCAACAGTCTTCCCAAGATAACGACTTACCACATGGCTAGGGGCCTGACCTTTGACAGTGTACTGATGCCGCAGTTGACAGAAAATGCCTTCGCCAAAATTCCCTTCAGCTTGAGGAATCGGCTTTTGTTTGGCGGGATCACACGGGCGTCGCGATGGGTCTACCTGAGTACTTTCAAGGGCCAGGAATTCAGGGAGATGGATACTCTGTGGGAAGCCGAAAAAGAAGGGCACTTAAGGATTCTCTATAGACTGAGCCCTTTTCAGTAAATATGGATTTCCTCATTTCTTCTGCCCAAATCCTTTGGAATTTTGGGAGGAATGGGATCTAGAGGGAAGCGCAGGATTATCCATTGAAATTATCAGGTTCGCTCGGACAGAGCGATCAATTTATTTAACTCGGTTCTGACGTAGACATCCGTCCCCCATACGCGAACGGTACTGCTTCCGTCGAGCTCAGTACCACATGTTATCAATTTAGGCCCCATGATGAGACAACTTTTTGTCTCTTTCTCGTGACTGTCTAAAGTTTGGAATTTCCATGAGTCTTTGCCGGGTGAAATAAGGACCAAAGTTGTGTTGGTTTCCTTATCAGATGAAGGATAAGTGCCAATGATCCTGCCGTCGAAATTGACATGGACGCTCGACAATTTTTTTTGTATGGAAGATGGAAAAGACTGAAAAGTGAGGTTCTCTAAATCCAAGATGACCACGTCCTCCAGATCATTCTCCTGTTTCATGCCTCTCATATCCCTTTCTGTGATCACCAGAATTTTTCTCATCGGAAAGCGTTCGAGCTGAGAGATATTTCCGGAGAAACCTTTGATGTCGGTCACTTCACCCTTCTCCAAATCCCACTTTTTAAGAGAAGGCCCTGAGCATGCCGAATAAATTCTCCCAAAATAATCTGAGGCAAGAGCTGCGACAGGGTGGCCGTGGCCGTCTAGGACACGCATGAGGCCCTCTTTGAAATCATAGACTCTGATCGATCCATCTGTATGGCCCGTTACCATTTTGTCTGTGCCAAGTGCAGTGGAGACAAGAGGGGGAGAATCTGTCTTGCTGAATTTGATTTTTTCTTTTCTTTCAAAATCAACTACTGCCATCTCGCCTTTGTAATTTATAAAGAAAATTTTTCGTCCGAGTAGAGTTATTCCACTGCTTTTCCCGATTTCAGTGTAGAGTATACGATTGTCTAGAAATGTAAGAATGAAAATCGTTCCTTCTTCTCCCAAACCAGCAACTTGATCCTGGGCATAGAATTGTATGTGTTTTGGCTTGAGATCATTCGTTTCGATGATTCCGATGAGATGGGGTTCTTTGAATAGGTTAGTGTTCAACTCCATTCGGAATTTTCTCTCCAAATGGAAGAGGGTTTCATATCGCGCTTTTTCCAACTTATATGTTTTTGAGGTAAAAGAATGCCGATTGAGAGTGAGCGTTCCCGAGCTGGTTTTTAAGGGCTGCGATTCTCTCTTAAAATCCCTGATCCGAATCAAGTCACCCCAGGATTCGATTCTTTCCCTTTTGAATAACTCTTGGATTTCCTCCTTATCGAGTCGACAGGAAATCGAATTGTCGAGGTCGTACAATATCGCTTTACCTTCCCTGTACATATAGGTGTCTTCTAGGGCAGGCTCTTCAAGAAAAGATAAGTGAGTTCTGATGCTTTCTAAGGCTGCTTCTCTCTCTTCGAGGTTAAATCTTCTTGTGGATAAAGTAGCTCGAAAGTTCACTTCGGCATCCAATAAGCCCTTGAAATAGAACAGATCGATCATTCTTTGAAAGTAGTCCTTGTCTCGGCATCCGTCCAGAAGAATCAGCTTTTTATTTGAATTTTGCTCGAGGAATTGGCAAAGGAATCCCTCAGGATTGTCCTCTTCTTCTTTTATTGGATAGTCATGATAATAAACAGGATCGATGTACTTTCTAAGCCATTTTAATCCAAGAATTCGGTTGAAAACTCTTTGGTCCTTTTTTCTGTCCCGCATCAAATACAGGATTTCATCGGTTCTGACGTCACCAAAACCATTCACCAGTGATTGACAAAAATATGTTTTCCCAGTTCCTGAATCTCCATTGACAGCGATGATGGCCTGGCCTTTCTCCCGGATCAAATAATGGACCGTTTCAGAAAGTTCATATAGTCCTTTTTGTGAAGGTTTTAGACCTAATATGTTGACTGCTCCCACATTGTACAGATAAAGCGAATGGATAAATTCAGGCATGTCAATTTTTTTCAATGCACTCACGCTTTCTTCAAAGACTGTCTTGTTTCGTGTTTTCAACAATCTTAGTAAGGTTATGATGATATCCGCGCTAACTCCCCCAAAGCTTTCCTTCTGAAATTTTCCGATTTCTCCAAGGGTCCAAGCCAAATAGGACTGTAGTTTTGATGATGGATGCTCAACATATTTTACCAGGATGGGTAGAGATTGCAGTGATTCGAGGCCGATTTTGCCCAGCGCCAGAATTGCTTCTTCTTTTTGCTCGAGAAGAAGGGTAGGATTTTTTCCTCCGAGGCTGGAAGAGGGAATGAATTCATCTGGTTCTTCCAAGATTTGGGATATGGATTTGACTGCCTTTTTTTCCCTGAATTCCCCAAGGGTGTAAATAATGTTCTCTCTGATTTTTACAAAATTTGGAGGGAACCTCTCCATAGCTTCGAGCAGTGTTTCGGTGGATCTTAGATCTTGGAGTATACTGAGGATAACAGAAGCATTATAGGGTATTCCGGTCTCGATATCGATTGAGCTGTCCGTGAGAAGATGGAGGCACGGGCGAAGGAGGGCAGGCGAGGTTTGATTTGCGATCCCCATTGGCGGCAGAATCTTGTCGATGATCAAAGCAAGGATTTCTTCCTTTCTTGCCGCATCCTTTGCTTTCTCAAGAAGATGATGGATTGTTTGAGTGAGACGGTGTTCCTCTGCAATAACCTGAGTCAGGACTGTCAGGGATTCTGGGAATTTTGCGTTCATATGGCCTATGATATCAGAGATAAATTGTTCGTCTTCTTTCCGCTCGGAAAGTTCGGATATAAGTTTTGTCATCGAACGGAGACGTTGGCTGTATTCTTGCTGTTGAGCTTTAGTCTTGAGATCCCATTGCGGCACTCTTGCATTGCTATTCAGACGGAACGCTCCGTACGCGACCACCCATCCCAGCACCTCGAGGAAGATCAGGAATGGATATGTTCTTTGAGAGAAAGTGCTCGAGGCATACAATTGAGTGATTGAGGTATCTATTTCCCCATCTGTCAGATCATTTGGGTTGATTTCAGGGATTTCTTGCAGAGCCAGCACGATCTTTTTTGCCATAAGCCACCTGTCCTTTTTGAGCAAGACAGGCACAGCTTCCTGTATAAAGAAGGCTCTTTTTTCCTCTCCGAGCTTCCATAAATAATAGAGCACTTCATTGGAGATGCAATCTCTCAGGGTCTCAGGATTTTTTTTCCAATGTCCGTTCGAATCCAAATAGGCCAATTTTTTCGGGCTAAATCCTTTAAAGATACTTTTCCCAGCCTGGATAAGAATGCTTACGGTGGGGGAGTTTATGGATCGATCTGTCATGTGAATAGCGACTTTATTTTAAGGGAGACAAGCTTTCCAGGTCTTTCTCGATATCAGGGGATTCGATTCGAAGAAGCCATCCTTTTCCATATGGATCAGCTTTTAGAAACGATAAGTTCTCTTTGAGTTTTTCGTTAGTTTGAGCAACTCTGCCCGTGACTGGAGACCACACACGATGAACATGTCCCTCAGCATCTGTAATCCTAGCGCAAACCTCGCCCTGAAAAATACTCTTGTTTTCTTTCTGTAATTCAAGATGGGCGATGGATAAGATAGAACGGAGGAATTCTGGAAGAATTCCGACGGTGACCAAATGTTTTCCTTCATCACGTACCCATGTATGTCCCTTCATGACAAATAAGTCCTCAGGCATAGGGGGAAGCGATGAGTCTTCCGTTTTTCTTTCAGCTGATTTAAGGGCGCGGGAAACCAGGCTTCTCAGATCATTAGGGGTGAAAGGTTTAGGAAGATAATCAAAAGCCCCCATTTTTACTGATTGAACGGCCGTTTTGATTGTAGGATACCCAGTTATGATGATTACAATCACTCCAGGTCTCACAGTTTTTAATGAAGTTAAAAGATCCATTCCGCTTATGCCGGGCATCATCAGGTCTGTAATGATCAGATCATATAGTTTTTCTGCATCTTTTTTCAGGGCTTCTTCTCCACTCAAGGCAGTTTCTACCTCATATTCCTCTGATTCGATGGCTTGACGGATGCTTTTACACACATTTATTTCATCATCAACGACTAGGATTCTTCTTTTTGTTTCTCCATTCATTCTTGCCTCCGATCTTGATCTATTTCATCATTATGATATGGGTAAGCTTATAATAAAAGTAGAGCCTTTATATTCTTTGCTTCTCACCTCAATTTTCCCCTTGTGCTGTTCGATGATTCCGTAGCTTACAGCCAAACCCAAACCTGTTCCCCCGCCTTTTGTGGTAAAGAAGGGATCAAAGAGTTTATTGATATATTCTTTCGGGATTCCCATCCCTGTATCCGTAAATTCGATTTCAATGTTTTTTTTATTCTCTGAAATCCTGCTGGCAATAGTCAGCGTGCCGCCTTCAGACATGGCTTCAGCTGCATTGATCATCAAGTTCCAAAAAACCTGCTTCATTTTGTTTATATCGAGTTGGATTTGAGGTAAATTCAGGCTGAGTTTCTTTATGATTTTTATGTTTTGAAAAGCGACCTGGTTTTCCAGGATGCCGAGCGTTGTATTTATGATTTCATTGACATCGGCAAAATTTTTCTCCGGAGGATTCTGTCGGGAGAATTCGAGAAGTCCTCTGACAATTTCACTGCACCTGGAAGTTTCCTCTGCGATGAGATTGAGGTTTTCTGAAAGCCTTGAATTTTTTTCCACTTTTTCGAGCATGAGATGGGTATTGAGCAAGATAGAAGTGAGAGGATTGTTGATTTCATGTGCAACTCCGGCTGCCATTTTTCCCAGGGAAGCCATTTTTTCCGATCGAATCAACGAATCCTGCATCTCCTGCAGCTCGTTTGTTCTCTCTTCAACCCTTTTTTCGAGTGTTTTTCCCCATTGGATGAGTTTTTCATTGGCTTTTTTCAAATTCTCTGTCATCTGATTGAAAGAATGTCCCAGTTGTCCTACTTCATCCTGAAAGTTTATTTTGACCTTGTGGTTCAGGTTTCCGTCAGCAATTTTTTTTGTCGCGTTGACCATCTGCTGGAGGGGTTGGATGATTGAAGAGGTTATGAAAAAGAGGATAACGAGAAGAAGTATGACACTCAAGATGGCCATTCCTGCAAATTTTGCCATGACTTTGTTTCTGAGATCTATGTAGGGTTTCTCAAGCATGCCCACATAGAGGATCCCGATAATCTGGGCATCGATATTTTTTATGGGCTCATAAGCAGAGATATACCAGTCGTTGACGACAAAAGCTCTGTGAATCCAGGACTTTCCCTTTTGTAGGACTGCCTGATTGACCTCTTTGGACACACGGGTGCCGATCGCCCGTTCTCCATTTTCTTTCTTGACATTGGTAGAAATCCTTAGATCGCGCTGGAAAATCGTGGCAGTGCCGATTTCTTTGCCCTTGTATTTTTCTCCCTTGAAGACGATTTCTTTGACTCTATCGACGATCTCGTAATTACGGTTGAGGAGAATCCCCCCATATAAAATCCCTAGGATTCTGCCTTTTCCATCTATAAGAGGAGAGGCCGCCTTGAGAAACATCCCGTCTTCTTCAAATTCTTTTGGGCTGGGGGCAGCTTTCGGAGTAGGGAGTATCTTGAGATAAGCCTGCTCAGCCAATCCTTTTTCTTTCATCAATTCTTCATGAGGAATAATTTGAGTGGCTGTGATCGTCTCCCCTCGTAAAGCCCGACTCACAAAGGAATCTCCGGATTGATCATCACCCGATATTTCTGGCTGAGATGTTCTGATAAGGATTCGACCCTGAGCATCCGTTAAATTCAACACATCTAAATTGAAGTCATTTTTTACTTGGGATAAATAGTTGAGAAGGACATCTTTTTTATTGTTTTGTAGAGCGTCTTTTATGGATTCCTGGGAAGAACTGAGCTGGATGATATCTCGTATATCGCTGAGCTTTTCGTTGTAAACCATCCAGGCAGATGCTAGATCGTGTCTGACTTTGGCTTGGGCCAGCGAGAAAATAGTCCTGTGTTCGAGTCTTGTCCCAAGGGTTAGAGTCAGTACTCCACCGAACAAGATGACAACAAGAAAACTCAGTATGAATTTCATACGTAGAGGCAGATTCAAGAAAATATGCATGAGTCTCTTCATGATCATCTCAGAGAATATGAAAGTTTAGAATGTTTTCATTCACTATTGCAACAGTATACATAAAAAAATTTTACTTGACATCGTTAATATAATGTGATTTTATTATAATGTCAATTGAATTAGTCGACTAATTTAAAATGAAGCTTTCTACAAGAGGAGAATACGCATCGCGCGCAATGTTGGAACTCTCCCTCCATTATACCGAGGCACCTTTACATATCCGTGATATATCTGCCGCCCAGGATATCCCTCCACGCTTCCTCGAGCAGATATTGCTTTCCTTGAAAAGGAATGGATATCTGCGCAGTAAAAAGGGCCCTCATGGTGGTTACTATCTGGCAAAGCCTCCTTCTGAGATAAATGTGGCTGAAGTGATCCGAGTAATGGATGGCCCCCTTGCTCCGATTGATTGTGTGAGTGTAACGGCCCATGAATTTTGCCCTAGAGAAAATTTCTGTGGATTGAAGTGGCTGTGGAAGGAAGTTCGTGACAGCATTGCAAAGATACTCGAGAACACATCTTTTGAAGACCTGGCCAAGAGGACAAAGAAGGCAAGAGGGAAGAAGGGATAGCAGAGGTTTAATAAATTTTTTCATATAATAGTTTATATGTTCGGTAGACAATATCGAGAAAGGAGAACAGATGGATTGGCTTCATTTTTCAATTCTTATTGTTCTTATGGCCTTTGTATGTGAGTATATCGATTCTTCCTTGGGCATGGGATATGGAACAGCTCTAACCCCTGTACTGCTTTTGATGGGCTACAATCCCCTTCAAATCGTCCCTTGTATATTGCTTTCTGAATTGGTGACGGGAATGAGCGCAGCCTTCTTTCATCATAGGTTAAAGAATGTAAATTTTAAAATCGGGACCATCGATCTCAAAATAGCGCTTGTCATGGCAGGCTGCAGCGTTTTCGGAGGCCTGGCAGCTGTTTTTGTTGCCCTCAATTTACACAAGTTTTATATCAAGCTTTACATAGGCTTGCTGGTGTTTGCCATGGGCGTGCTCATTCTGGCGACCTTAAAGCGAAAGTTCAAATTTTCGTGGAAAAAAATTTCCTCACTTGGTCTTTTGGCCGCTTTTAACAAGGGAATCAGTGGAGGAGGCTACGGCCCTATAGTTACAAGCGGTCAGATCATATCCGGAGTGGAATCGAAAAATGCGATCGGAATCACCTCACTGGCTGAAGGAATAACCTGTTTTGTGGGTGTGATCACCTATTATAGTTTTACCAATCACACGGTCGATTGGAGCCTTTCCCCTTCATTGATCCTCGGTGCCCTTCTTTCTGTGCCTTTTGCCGCGTATACGGTCAAAAAATTCAAAGGAGAATTTCTTCGGATAATCGTGGGCATAGCTACATTAATACTTGGATTGTTCACATTGGGGAATTTGATATTCTAATTTCGCAGCGGACTTTTCATTCAGAATCGATGTAAACGGAGATATTCCACTCATCTTGTAGTTTGGTTGAGAAGTGATTTTGTTCCTTCCCTTATTTTCGTTGACAATTGGTTTTGTAAAAGAATAGGATTTTAATAGAAAAGAAGTCCGGAAGAAACAGCCACATAATTTGGAGGGAGGATCACATGGTAAAGAAAAAAAATGAAATCAGTCGGCGCAAGTTTTTATCATCCTCGGCGTGTGCCGCGGTAGGAGTGGCCAGTCTTCCTCTGCTGAAAACAAGGAATGTATGGGGAAGAACACAGGAAAGAAAAATAAAGGTGGCTCTGGTTGGGACCGGCATTCGCGGCAGCGGAACCTGGGGGAAGACTTTGATGGCTAAATATGGTGATGTACTCGAAATGGTCGGGCTCTGCGATATAAATTCCAAGAGAGTGGAATATGCCAAACGCTTCATGGGCGCCATATGTCCGACATTTCTAGATTTCAAACAGATGATTACCGATACAAAGCCGGAAATGGTGATCGTGACCACGACCGATTGTTTTCACGCCAAGTATATCTGTTTAACCATGGAGATGGGATGTGATGTGATCACGGAAAAACCAATGGCAACAGATGAGAAGATGTGCCAGAACATCATAGATACTGAAAAAAGAACAGGAAAAAAGTTGACCGTGACCTTTAACTATCGCTACAGTCCGGAGGCTGTGAAGATAAAAGAAATCCTGATGTCCAAGGAAATAGGAGAGGTCACTTCGGTCGATTTCAATTATTATCTGGATATTTATCATGGCGCTTCCTATTTTCGACGGTGGCATGGCTTCAAACAATTTTCTGGATCGCTCCTAGTCCATAAAGCCACTCACCATTTTGACCTGATGAACTGGTGGCTTGCAGCCGAGCCAGTTGAAGTGAATGCTTACGGCGAGCTTCGCAAATACGGACATAACGGTCCCTTCAGGGGAGAGCGATGCATGAGCTGTCCATTTAAAGACAAGTGTGAATTCTTTTGGGATATCACCACTAATGATCACCTCATGAATCTTTATGTAAAGGCAGAATCCGAGGATGGGTACCTCAGAGATGCGTGTGTTTTCAGGAAAAAAATCAATATTTGGGACACCATGAATGTCCAGGTACAGTACCATAATAGGGTGACGATGAGTTACTCCCTGAATGCTTTCATGCCCTATGAAGGCTATTTCGTGGGATTCAATGGAACCAGGGGAAGACTGGATGCCCGCATTTATCACAATCAGCCCTGGAAGGCTGAGAATATGGCTGATTTCAGGATTACACACAATTTTGGACAGACAAAGACTTTTGTCCTGTCATCAGGAGGGAGCGGTCATTGGGGAGCAGACCAAATCATGCAGGATCAGATTTTTAGAAATCCTGGGCCAGACCGTCTCGAACGAGGCGCAGGCAGCCGAGATGGTGCTCTTTCCATTTTGATTGGGATTGCGGCACGCCGCAGTATCGAACAGGAGCGCCCGTTCAAAATAGAAGAACTGGTCAAAATCTAACAGGTCACCACTTCGCTGTGCTCTTTGCGATAACGCAGGAATTTATGCATTTATATGAGTCAGTAAAGGAGTATACAAACAGATGGAAAGCCTTAAATCCATTGCCAAAATGATAGACAATTCACTCCTGCATCCTTCCATGACGGATGAAGGACTTAAAGCCATTCTTATCTATCAATTCTCCGGAGGGATCAAGTCAGAATTGATCCTTGCTTTCAAGATGCTGGAAAAGATGGCGACTCTTAACAATTTCCCACAAAAAGTGGCAAGGAGATGATATGAGAAAAACCGTTTACCATATTCTTTTTCTGTCTTTGATCATTGCATCCTTGGCTTCTTCCTGTGTCTTCCTTTTCGGCAATTCTTTGAATGCACAGAATGATCTGTCATCACTCAGCATGGATCAGCTCGTTGAGCGGATTCAATCGGAAATCAATTTTTCCCGACAATTTCTCAAACTTCATCCAGAAAAAGCCAGAGAGTGGGAAAGTTTGATATCTGACGCTTCAGACACCATCTCTTCTGCTTTACAGCTGTCCCACAGGCAGGAATTCATCAAGGCAGTTTTTCAAGCTGAAGAGATCCTATCACCGATTGGGCCTGTAGCTAAAACCTATACGATTCATTGCGTGGGACATGCCCACATAGATATGAACTGGATGTGGGCCTGGCCAGAGACAGTGGCTGTGACCAGCGACACCTTCACCACAGTGATCAAACTTATGGATGAGTTTCCTGATTTTTGCTTTACCCAGAGCCAGGGCTCAGTTTATGCTCTCATCAAGAAATACAATCCTAAGCTTTTTGAGGAGATTAAAAGAAGGATTGCTGAGGGACGCTGGGAGATCGCTGCCGTCCATTGGGTGGAAGGGGACAAAAACCTCGCCTCCGGCGAGAGCCTGGTTCGTCATTTGTTATACACTCGCCAGTTTATGAAAGATAATTTCAGCTTGGAACCAGAGGATCTTCCCCTAGATTGGGAACCGGATACTTTTGGACATGCCCACACCATCCCCGCTATTGTTTCGCGTGGAGCGGTCAAGTATTACTACCTGTGCCGGGGAGGTAAAGATGAAAAGCCACCGATTTTTTGGTGGCATGCTCCGGATGGATCCCGTGTCCTTGTCAACCTGGAGACTACCTGGTACATCAGCACGATCGGTCCTCACAATGCCTTAGAGCTTCTGGATTTTGTGGAAAAAACTGGTCTGCAGGATTGGATGAAGGTATATGGAGTGGGCGATCATGGCGGTGGACCTACTCGGCGCGATATTCTTCGATGCCAGGAGATGAATGGTTGGCCCATATTCCCGAATTTTAAGATGAGCACGGCACGGGATTATTATTCCTTGCTCGAAAGACACAAGGATAAATTTCCGGTGGTGGATAAGGAACTCAACTTCGAATTTACCGGATGTTACACGTCGCAAAGTCAAATAAAGAAATTCAACCGATTGGGCGAGAACCAGGCTGTCGAAGCTGAAACGGCAGCGCTCCTCGTCCATCGGATACTCGACAGAGACTATCCTCATCAGCAGTTGAGGGATGCCTGGATAAATATCTTGTTCGGGCATTTTCACGATATTCTCCCGGGATCCGGAGTCCGGGCAACCAGACAGTATCAATCGGGCCTTTTTCAAGAATCGGCTGCCGCTTTCGGAATGATCAAGAACAAATCGCTGAATGCGATCGCCAGCAAAATAGATACTTCTTTTAGCGCCGTGGAAAAAGACCGTGTTTTTTTGAAAAAAGGCCAGGAGAGATCCATGGGCGCTGGTGCGGGTAGAGGGACATCCGACGGGTATCTTTCCTCTGCTGTTCATCAAAAGGACGGGTCTTTCCCCATCGTCATTTTTAATCCCTCGGCATGGCAGAGGAATGAGGTGGTCTGTGTATCTGTGTGGGATGTGGATGATGAGGTTCCACGGCAAACACCAGACAAGAAGCGTTTTGTCGTTCGTGCCCCTGATGGAAAGACCATCCCATCTTATCAAGTTGAAGCTGGAGATTACTGGGGACATGAGTACATCGACCTGGTCTTTCCCGTATCTATCGGTCCACTAGGCTATAGATGTTATTGTATTGAGGAAAAGCAGGATATTGTCCATGAAGATTCAGAAGAGGAGAGAGGAGGAGTGAATTTGGCAGAGGAATATTTGGGTTTCGAAAACGAGTATCTCTCGGTTCGCTTCGATCGACTGACCGGGGGGATTATCCAGCTTACAGACAAAAAAACAGGAGTGAATTTGGCTGATAGAGAAGATCCTATGGCCCTGCTGGAATATATTCTGGAACGTCCTGGGGGCATGTCTGCCTGGGTCATTCAGGATCCTAAAAAGCATGTCTGTCCCTTGGAATTGGATTCTTTAAAAGTTGACCAGAACAATCCCTATCTTGCTTCGATCCAGGCAAAAGCAAAATTGAACCAGTCACAGATCACCATCTCCTATACTCTGAGGGCTGGCGAGCCATGGCTGGAAATAGAGGTGGAGGCATTTTGGCTGGAGCACGGATCGTCAGAAATCGGAATCCCGACACTGCGGATGCAGTATCCCACTCGCCTCCATCAACCGAAGGCCCGCTATGAGATTCCCTTCGGAAGCATCGAAAGGTCCCTCAAGCGAGGGGAAGAGGTGCCTGGTCTTCGGTGGGCTAATGTATCAGGTCAACTGAAGGATTCCACAGTCCGAGGAGGTCTGCTTCTTCTCAATGATTGTAAATATGGGCATTCACTGGAGGAATCCACTCTCCGTTTGACTCTGATCCGTTCCAGCTACTCGCCTGATCCATTGCCAGAATTGGGAAAACACACCATGAGAATGGCTCTGGTTCCCTATGGAGGCGACTTGATGCCAGCCGAGATGGTGAGACTTGGTGCTTCCTTCAATCATCCGCTGCAGATCATATACACGGATACACATAAGGGGACTCTGCCCTCAGGCGCAAATTTTCTTGTCGCGTCCGAGCCATCCAATATCATTGTATCCAGCCTGAAGAAGGCGGAGCAGGAAGATGCTGTTATCGTTAGACTTTATGAAGCAGATGGGAAAAGGGTCACTGCCACATTGGATTTTAATCCCATGCTTTGGGGAGAGATAGCAGGCGTTGAGGAAGTCGACGTTTTGGAGCGTCCTCTCAGTGATTCTACCGTTCGTTTGCTTGAAAAGAGTGTCGAGGTGGAAATGCCCCCCTTTGGAATCGTGACCTTGAAGCTGAAATTTAGATAATTGAACTGAATTATTCATAAAAAATGCTGATACCTTTTGTTATTCCAGTAAAATCAGATAGTTATCATGATTTTACTAGAAATCTTAAAAAAATGATTTTTCTCATTCTTTCATCGGTAGCATAATTTTTGAGGCGAATTTTTTGTTCCTCTCGACCCGGATATCTGAGACATTTTCTTCATTCAGTCTCCTCCTGCTCTTTTGGGGGAGCGATGAATATCTTGACCTCTCCAAAGTCCATATCCAAACGATGAATGGTTGAACTAGACCCCCCCTCAATGGACACCATAGCCTGGGGCAGCCTGATGGAGTGTTTGCCTCTCTCTGTGGATACGACGCACACTGCATCCCTGGTAGCGTTGATGATGTCAGGATGAGAACTCCAGAGGGGAGCTCCGGCCTTTTGGGCGAACCAGCGGAGAATTTCCACGGGAACAGGAGCCGTTCCGACGTAAATCGAATTCCATCCTTCGCATCTCTTCCAAGCAAAGGCAACCTCCTTATTATCCATCCAGTAGCCGAGTGGTCTTGCCTCTGGGTCTGTAACGGCAAACCTCGGAAAGTAGGTTTTTTTTATCCCAAAAGGGAGGTTGGTCTCTTTAAATCCTTCCAAAATCTGGCTCCTGATCATCATCGGGCCCGGATCTTCCAAGACCTTGAAACGGAACCCTGTCAGGGCTTCCATCTGCTCTAAATTCAATTTCGCTGGGGACACGAATCCCGGAGCGTAAAACCATACCACCGTTGTCTGGCTATTTATAAGGGCATCTTTTATGTTATTCACTTCTTCTTCGTTAAGGAAAAAGTTGTTGACCATCAGGATCAACTTGTATTTTTTCGCATCCTCTGGTTTCAGATCGAATCTATACATGTAATCCACTGGCGCACCGATCCGGTGGAGAGTCCTTGCCTGGGAGTTGCAAAACCAGTGGTTGAAAAAATCGCTGACAGAAATACCATACCCTTCCCATGGTTCTTCTGACTTCCAGTGGCTGGTGACAAAAAAGCTTTTGGCATCGTACAGGGCCAGGATTTGAGAAGGAGAGCTGTTATCGAGCTCTTTTCTCTTTTGCCCGAGTTCGACAAAGCGATGAATTTCCTTGATCATGGGCTCATCGTCATACCAGCCTTTATTGGCTTCGAATGGCGGGACGAGGTGGCCGAAGTCCAGGAACCATCCGCCCACACCATTGGCAAACATGTTTCCCAGGTCCCGGCGGAGAATTCGTAGTGTCCCTTCCATTGTCTCATGCCCAGATCCTCCTTCTCCGGCTCGCTTGGGCTCCAGGTAGGTGCTCGGATCCATCTCCACGATGAACAGCTTCCCATGACGTTTCAATGATTCTGTAAGCACACGGTATCCGCCATCCCCAGCTACTCCCCGTGCCCTTCCCAGCCAGTTACCAGCCTCATCGATTATATCGCTCTCCCATCTCTCGAGGCCCTCGATGTTTGTGTGCTGGTAGGTGTAAGGGCATGGAATAAAATCGATATCGGCACTGTTCAGAATTTTTTGCGGTGCCAGATGCCCTGCTTCCTGTATACAGATGTTTTCAAGGAGATAGGTGTAGAAACTGCCGCAGAGAATTCTTCTTTTCGTTTCTTCCTTGACGATGCCGGCAAAAAACAAGATGGTATCTGCGCAGACTTCGTGAAAACTTCTGTAGAAGTCGATGACTTCTTTTTCTTTTGAAGGATCTCTTAAAAGTCCGTATTTGGTGCTCAATCTGTCTTCAGGAGCGGGTATAGGACCGCATGCTTTTTCCATGGGCTCGCTGTAGTCAGGGAGATAACGCGATCCTACATAATGCCATTCTGCGGTCATCCCGCTGGTGACTTGATATCCGAGCATCCTGGCCTTTAAAGGCGAATTCTCTATGTGTCGAAGATAGGCACGCAGCATGGCTCCTGTCTCTTTCCGCCAGACTTCAGAAGCTAAAGAGACATCGTAGAGGTCCCTATTGGCATTCCAGTTCATCCCGCTTTCGCCGATACGGTCTTTCATTTTATATTCATTTTCATCGTACGGCAGACCATATCGGATCATCTCCTCTGGATGGGAATCCTTCCACCAGCGAGGGGCATTGAGATGAAGCCTGGGAAGAAAATAGGCATCGGGATTTATTGCAAGCAGGCGAAGAAAAAAAATATCCAGCTTTACCCACTCGTATTTTTCGGGCCCTCCCCATGCACTGGTCAGACCAAGTATGGGAGCCAACAGGTTGATCCCTGCTTCCTTGTAGCTCCTTACGGTTTTCAGAAGTTCTGCGCTCAGGGCAGAGAGGGGATAGGCTTCCTCAGCGTTGATGAATAATCTTGGTCCTCCTCTTTCGATCTTGACTTCTGCACGCACTGCTCGTTCTTTCCTCAGCTTTTCCAATTCTATGAGTAAATAGGGATCATCGATTTGGGTTTCCAGTGTTTGGCTGTTCGAGCTTTGTCTCCAAGGCGAGAAAACGAGAGCCCCGCTTGTCATCCCAAGAAGTTTTAAAACATTTCGCCTCTTCATCCTCAATTCCCCTTAAGCAGTGAAAGATCTCTCTTTATTCTAAATGCATCGATTAATACTGTGTTGTCATGGGGAAGGAGCAAGGAAAGCACAACCATTTAGCTGATGACCACTTCTTGTCGGAAATCGTTGAATGTCACCCGTTTCCCAGACTGCATGGCAGCTATGGTCATGCACAACGCCACTGAATGGTTGTATCCGGCATGAATATCTGCATTTGGTTTTTTACGGGAACGCACGCACTCCATCCAGTTCCGCATATGGGCCAGAGTGACAGGGTCCGTGCCTGTGTCGGCCGCTGTCTCCACCCCTCCTTCTTCGGTTAAGGAAATCTCCGGAAGTCTGTTTTCTTCCATTCCCATGACTTGGGCCATGCTTTGGGTCAGTCCTCCCTCAGGTGTAATCTTGTTGGTCTCGAGGTTTAGAGTCCCTCCATTCGAAAAATACAGCTCTTTCACTCCGCCTGCCGAATTTGTCTGTCGGGATGTGTACAGAGCCATGAATCCCTGCGTGAGATCTTTGAGCGGGCCATAATCAAATACCGCAGTGAGTGTATCGAAGTTTTTTCGGCCATCTTTCCACAGATACAATCCGCCGTTGACCACAACGCTTCTCGGGCGGGGTAAATCTGTGAACCAGTGCACGGTATCGATCTGGTGGACCATCCACTGGCCAGGGATACCGCTGGAATAAGGCCAAAAAAGGCGGTATTCGATGTATTTGCGGGGATCCCAGGGCTCATAAGGCCGGTTCATCAAGTATCTTTTCCAATCCACATCCTGTTCCCGCAGGTCTGCCACAAGTTGGGGGCGGCGCCAGCGTCCAGGCTGGTTCACATTCCAGATCATCTCCACAGCCACGATATCCCCGAACCTGCCTGATCGGATAAACTCATTGGCTTGAATATAGTTGGGGGCACTGCGGCGCTGGGTGCCGATTTGAACAATTTTATCAGAGTTTTCCACGGTTTCAAGGGCTGCTCTGGCATCTTCCATGGTGTTGGCAAAGGGTTTTTCGACATAGACATCGCAGCCGGCTTTGACAGCCTGGATGCAGTGGAGAGCGTGCTGGAAGTCAGCCGTGCTGATGATGACCGCATCCACCATCCCTGATTCATACATCTCTTCATTGTTCCGCATGGGGGTCACTTCTTTTCCTGTGAGCTCTTTGAGGAAAGCCACCCCTTCTTTCCTTCGACGCTTCCAGATATCCGAGATAGCTACAAACTCGAAATTGAGTTCTTGGGCATGATAATTCAAAGCCGGTATCAAAGAATACCGAGCTCTGTCGGAGAATCCGACTATTCCCACTCTCACCCTGTCATTGGATCCCGACACTCTTTTATAGCGGACTGCGGGAAGTCCTATAGCCAGACCAGCCGTGCTGGCAGAGAGGGTCTTAATAAAGTTACGGCGTGTGATCTTTTTTTTGGTCATGACTCCATCCCTTTCTTTTGCGGCTCAGGTTTTTTGTTGCCTTATTCACCGCTCTCTGTGGATTTATCAGGATTCAGAATACGAATCTTGATATTGCGGAACCAGACAGCATCCGCATGATCCTGAAGGACGATATGTCCGTTTCGCTTTTGTGCAAAGTCCAGAATATCTCGATATTTACTTCCTTCGATGAGTTTATCCATCTCCGGCGTATTTAGATCATATTCGAGAACCTTGACTCCGTTGAGCCAGTGTTCGCCGTGATATCCATGGAAAACGATCCGTGCAGAATTAAACTCGCCCACAGGTTTAAGGCTCTTATTTTCTGGACCGATGAGGTCGTAGAGGGCGGCTGCGGTCCTATCCTTTCCCAGAAGTGCATCCAGATGTCTTTCGTCGTCGAGGATCTGGTATTCGAAACCAAGGGCTGCATTGTCAGGAGGATGGGCTGTTGACATTTCTTCAGACACGTTGTATTTGATGCCGCTGTTTCCACCAGGGCTGATTTTCCATTCCAGAGCAAGCTCGAAATTTTCGAATGTCTGGATGGTCATGAGATCGCATCCTTCTAGAGGCTGTCCATCTTCTTGTAGAGGCACGTCTTTGTCTGCAACTTTTTTTATCGCACCATCCTCGACGATCCAGTGATCTACTGGTATATTCTCTCGGTCCAATCCTCGCCATCCCAGTAAGGTTTCCCCGTCAAACAACAGAATCCAGCCCTCTGCTTTTTCCTGTTCCGTGAGTCTGTTCTGATCTGAATCCTCAGTGGCTTGCGCCTCGGTTGAAGATTCTTCTGTTGATTTAACATCTTTTTGTGAGCCACAGGCAACAAGAAATGCCAAGATCGATACAAAGACAAACCATTTCGAGAATAAGCTCAAGATGGATAAAACTTTCGAACATGCTTTTCGCATGATGCTGCCTCTCCTTTTTCGTTATAATGACATATTTATTTCAGGGACTCAACACTTAATTCAGTATTTGGTATTGTGTCCCCTGAGTGAATAGTGTATGTAAATAAGCAGACCTCTTTAAAGGAATATAAAATGGCAAAAACGACGAGACGGGATTTCATGAAATGGGCTGGAATGGGAGCCGCCTCTGTGCCTCTCTCCTCTGTTCTGAAAAAATCTGTGAGAGTATCAAAAAATGCTAAAAACGACCCGAAGAAGACTCAAGGGGGGAAGAAGCGATTGAACCTGGGGATGGCTTCCTACACATTTCGTGAGTTTAACCTTGACGATACCCTGACTATGACCAAAAGACTCGGCTTAGAGAGGATCGCTCTCAAGAGCTTTCATCTCCCTCTGGAGGCCACAGATGAGGAAATCAAAGCTGTTGCCGATAAAGTGAGGAAGGCAGGCCTCGATCTTTATGGCTGCGGTGTGGTTTACATGCAGAATGAGGACGAGGTGAACCGAGCTTTTCATTACGCTGAGACAGCCGGGATGAAGGTGATCATCGGCGCTCCTAATCCGAATCTGCTGCAAATGGTGAACAAAATGGTGAACAAAAGCGATATCAAGCTGGCTATCCACAATCATGGCCCCGGCGATGAACATTATCCCACCCCTGAAAGTGCCTATATCAAGATAAAAAATCTAGATCCTCGGGTGGGATTGTGTATCGATATCGGTCACACCCAGCGTTCTGGAGTCGATCCCTCTGAATCCGCTAAAAAATTTTCTGACCGGCTGCTCGATGTGCATATTAAAGATGTCACTGCTGCAGCAAAGGAGGGGCAGACTGTTGAAATCGGGCATGGAGTCATCGACATTCCCAAGTTTCTGAGGACGCTGCTCGAGCTGAATTATGAAGGATCTGTATCCTTTGAGTTCGAAAAAGATCCGGATGACCCTCTCCCAGGAGTAGCAGAGTCGGTGGGGTATGTGAGGGGAGTTCTTGCTGCACTTTAAAAATTTATAATCGCCTCGAAAATGATATTTTCCCTTGAAAGCCGAATGGAGTAAAATACAGGAAAAAATGACCATCGAGACACATGCTTATGCCAGAGCCGGATTCTTAGGCAATCCGTCGGATGGATACTTCGGCAAGATTATCGCTCTATCGGTCAAAAATTTTCGAGCCAACGTGTATCTCCAGGAATCCCACGAGTTGATGATCCAGTCCCACAAAGATGACATACCTGTATACAAAAATATGCAAGAGCTGGTGGATAGGGTGGGCCTCTATGGATACTACGGGGGCGTTCGCCTGATCCAAGCTGCGGTCAAAAAATTTTATGTTTACTGCCTTAGCCATGGGTTTCATCTGGATGAAAAAAATTGTGCCCTTCGCTACTCCTCCGATATTCCCCGCCAGTTGGGCCTAGGGGGATCGAGCGCCATCATTACCGCGGCTTTCCGGGCGCTGATGGAGTTTTATGGAAGAGATATTCCAATGGATATTCTTCCTACCTTGATTCTTGAAGCAGAACGCGATGAGCTGGGCATCAACGCCGGTTTCATGGACAGAGTCATCCAGGTCTATGAAGGATGTATGTATATGGATTTGGGCAGAGAGATCCTTGAGGCTAAGGGACACGGCCTCTACGAACGAGTAGATACCAAACTCCTTCCTCCCCTCTACCTTGCCTATAAGCCTGCGCTGGGAAAGGTCTCAGGACAGGTTTTAAATGGCATACGGCAAGGCTTTGACCGGGGAGACACTTCCGTCCACGAAACACTCAACCGCATTGCTGAAAAAGCCGAGTTGGGGAGAAAAGCGCTATTGGAAAAAGATAACGACGTATTGTTTCGCCTAATGAACGAAAACTTCGATTTGAGAAGTCAGATCATGATGATCAGCAGAAGCAATTTCGAGATGATCGATACAGCGCGTCAGTGCGGAGCCTCAGCCAAATTCGCTGGATCGGGCGGCTCCATCATCGGTATGTACAGGGATGAAGATATGTTTTCCTGTTTGGTCTCGGAATTGAGCAAAATTGGAGCGAAAATCATCAAGCCTATAATCGAATAGATGAGGGAATATCGAACACCCGCAAGATTTATCGCACTTTTTTTAATCCTTTCTTGTGCAGCCTTCCATGTCGTTTGCAGGACGGACCAAAAAGTCAAAGTGATCAAACTGGGGCATGGATTGGATCCCTCCCATCCCGTGCACAGGGCCATGGAATTCCTGGCAGAGCGTGTGCTGACTAAGTCCGAGGACAGGATGCGCATCGATATCTATCCCAGCGAACAGTTGGGATCGGAACGGGAATGTCTTGAACTGCTCCAGATCGGGAGTCTGGGCATGACTAAGGTTTCCTGCAGTGTGATCGAGGGCTTTGTGCCCGAGATGAGCGTTTTGAGCCTGCCCTATATTTTCCGGGATGAGGAACACCGCTTCGCTGTATTGGAAGGGGAATTGGGAAGAGAGCTGCTCCTTGCGGGAGAGAAATACTGGCTTCACGGGCTCTGTTACTATGATGCAGGAACGAGGAGTTTCTACACTAAAGACCGTCCCATACTCGAGCCGTCAGACCTGGAAGGCCTCAAGATTCGTACCCAAGAAAGCCCCACATCTATGGAGATGGTCCAGGCTCTTGGAGGATCGGCTACACCCATTGCATGGGGAGAATTGTACTCTGCTCTCCAGCAGGGAGTGGTGGATGGAGCGGAGAACAATCCACCGAGCTTCCACCTTTCAAGGCATTACGAAGTCTGCAAGTATTATTCTCTCGATGAACACACCGGTGTTCCTGACGTTCTGGTTATCAGTACCAAAATCTGGAATGACCTTTCCCCCGAATATCAAGAGATTCTGCAAGAAGCAGCCGAAGAGTCAGAGCAGCACCAAAAAATATTATGGAAGAAAGCGACAAGGAGAGCGCTGGAAGAGGTGCAGAAAGCGGGTGTAACAATTTATTATCCCGATAAGACGCCTTTTACCGATAGAGTCGAAACTATATACGAAAAATACAAATCGAATCCCCGGATCTATAGCCTCATCCAAAGGATAAAGGGACTCGAATGATGCCTCACAGAGCAAAGGCAAATGTCGACAAGGTCCTGGCAGTAGCGCTCATGGTCTTGATGGCAGCAAATGTGCTCAATGTTTTGTGGCAGGTATTCACCCGTTTTATCCTCAAAAATCCCAGCTCGTTTACCGAAGAGCTGGCCCGCTATCTTTTGATTTGGGTGGGATTGCTGGGAGCGAGCTATGCAGCAGGCAAAAAAATGCATCTTGCCATCGACGTTGTCCTGCATGTCCTGAGCGAAAGACCTAGAAAATGGATCGAGATGCTCATCCAAGTATTCATTTTACTTTTTTCTCTTCTGGTGATGGTCATAGGGGGAATCAGGTTAGTCGCAATCACCTTGAAGCTGAATCAAATTTCCGCAGCATTGCGGATCAAACTGGGATATGTGTATCTGGTTCTTCCGTTGAGTGGATTATTGATCATGTTTTATGCAGCTCATTTTTTTGTCGAGAGGGTGCGGACACCTGCGGGTGAATCAAAGGAGCTAGAAGTCGCAGCCGTAGAAAGCGCGGAGGGGATTTAGATCGAATGGAACTCCTGCATGTTCTTATCCTCGCCGGTAGTTTTGTGTTTCTGCTCGCCTTGGGCGTTCCCATATCTTTTTGCATAGGCATTGCCACGGTCTCTACGATGCTCATGAGCATCCAAGCAGGGCCGTCTTTGACCACTGTGGCGCAGCGGATGGCGACTGGTTTAGATAGTTTCGCCCTCCTAGCCATTCCCTTTTTCATCCTCTCCGGTCAGTTGATGAACAGAGGAGGGATTGCCAGACGCCTGATCGATTTTGCAAAGGTTCTGGTTGGGACCTTTCCTGGTGGTCTGGCCTTTGTCCACATCATGGCAGCTATGCTTTTTGGATCGATTTCAGGCTCTGCTGTGGCCTCTTCGGCTGCCATCGGAGGTTTTATGGTTCCCCAAATGAGAAAAGAGGGATATGACCTCGATTACAGCGCAGCGGTGAACATCACATCGGCCACGACTGGATTGATCATACCGCCCAGCAATATTCTGATCGTCTACTCTTTAGCCAGCGGGGGCGTTTCCATCGGCGCTCTGTTTGTTGCGGGATATTTTCCCGGGATTCTCATCGGTCTCTCTCTGATGGCTGTCGCGGGCCTGATCGCTTACCGGAGAAGGTATCCCACAGCGCAAAGAGTCACCATTAAAAGTGGGATTCTCCGCTTTCTGGATGCGATCCCCAGCCTTTTTTTGGTCATCCTGGTTATTGGAGGCATCGTGGCCGGTTATTTCACAGCGACAGAAGCTTCAGCCATTGCGGTTTTGTATACTTTCATCCTCTCGGTTTTGATCTACCGGGAGGTCAGATGGAAGGAGATTCCGAAAATTCTCGTAGACGCTTCGGTCACAACAGCCATTGTCATGCTGCTCATCGGAACCTCCATGGGGATGTCCTGGATCATGTCCTATGAAAACATCCCCCAAAATGTCAGCACAGCTCTTATGGCACTCTCAGATAGCCGGATCATCATCCTTCTGATCATCAACCTGCTTCTGTTGATGGTGGGGACTTTCATGGATATGACTCCGGCTGTTTTGATCTTTACTCCAATTTTCTTGCCTGTGGTGATGCAGTTGGGTGTGAATCCGATTCACTTTGGAATCATCATGGTCTTGAATCTGAGTATCGGCTTATGCACACCGCCTGTGGGAAGCGTGCTGTTTATCGGCTGCGGGATTGCCGGGACGAGCATTTCCCGGGTTATCAGGCCGCTCCTTCCTCTTTTTATCGCCATGCTCGTATCCCTGCTCCTGGTGACCTTTATCCCCGAAATCAGCCTCTTACTTCCCCGCCTCTTCGGCTACTAGGACACTTTTTTTAATTTTAAAGGAAAGGAATTTCCTTAAACGTCAAGGTCATTGACTCCCCTTCAAATAAAGTTTATTCTTTTTTTCATAAAAGGAGATCCAGCATGAAAAAATATTTCTTTATATTGATTTCAGTTACTCTGATCCTCTCTTTTCTCTCAGATCCAGTTTTCGGTCAACAATCCTCATTAAGCACCAAAGGAAATCTGAAAGTGCTTGTTCTCGAAGGGACTCCTTATGAGAGAGGCCTGCAGCACGGATCGGCCCTAAAAAAGGAAATCCATGAATTAGTCAAATTGTGGAAGGCAGATCTTCAGAAGACCTACAAAACCGGGGCAGATGTCTTTATCAAGATATTCCTCCCTTCTACCACGGATTCCAAACCCTCCTCCACATTAAAGATCCGGCACAAGGCCTGGAAACCTTTCTCTTCACTTTCCCGGGTTTTTCGCGGCCAATGGACTCAACAGTCGTTCAGTGGCAGTGGTCGTCAATGCTGTCCAGCAGCTGGAGAGTTCAAGAGATGGTCTTCCTGTTGCCTTTGTGATCAGGGGGATCTTGCAGCGCAGGACCTATACTGACGCTCTCCATTTTATAAAAACCATAAAGCACGGCGCACCTCAAAATTATATGATCGGCGGTGTTGAGGAGATAGGAAGTTTTGAGTGTTCGTCCACTAATGTCAGCGAATTTATTCCTTTTGAGGGGGCCTCGTTTACCTACCATACCAATCATCCCCTAAGGAACCTGAATTATACGGCCCGTTTTGTCGAGTATTTAAAATCCAAAAATGTTTCCCCCAAGGATTACAAGAACCCCTGTCCCAGATTTCAAACGCTGCAGCATATTTTTAAGGATAATTCCGTCGATATGGATATCGACACACTCAAGGACATATTCAGTAACCGTGACATCTTCATCAATAACAAGGGGACATTTGGATGCACGATTATGAAACTCGGTAAAAATCCCGAGCTTCACATTTCTCCTGGTCGACCGGATGAAGAGCCATTCCAGGTCTTTCGCTTCTGAAGCGTTATCACTCTCTATAGTCACGTGTTCAATATACTTCCGATCATTAAAAAAATACGACAATTCCAGAGGTAAAATAATACGAAGAGAAATTTTCAGGTTTTGATTTTTTCTTTAAGAGCTAGGAATCTAGGAGAAGATCTTGTTTCTTTCATGCATGGTAGGTCTATCAGTTCTGCATTCACCCTGAGGAAGACAGGCAGAAGATAGTCTCTGGCCTGACTGGACTTTTCCAGTTCAGCCAAAGCTTCCTCCTGCCTGTTCAGTCCGCAGTAAATGGCGGCTTTCAGGAAAGCGGGGCAGTATTTGTTTTTTATTGAGCGGAAATGACGCAAACCTGGCTTTAAATAAAGCAGCAGTTTCAGGGGAAGGGGTACGAATCGTTCCTTCTCGATCTTTTCTAACTTGGACAGGCATTTTAGAGCCTCTTCTTTCTTGCCAACCTGGGCATAGGTCATTCCCAGGTATCCTAAGGCTAAGGTCACGCCCGCATCTGCCGCTTTTTGCAGGCATTCGATGGCTTTCTCTGGCGAAGCAGGCTTTACCAGATAAAACATGCCCAACCAGAGATGAAACATAGCCTGGTCCGGCTCCATGGCTATAGCCCGCAGCAGTTGTTCCCGGCCCTCCTTCGCGCGTCCCGTTACTGTTAGGATGATGCCGTAAAAGGCCTGGGCCATCGATGACAGCGGGTCTGCTTCGACTCCCATCTTTGCTTGCTCGAGCGCTTCGATGTACCGGCCCCATGTCCCAAGGATTTCCCCATACGTTGCGTGGGTAAACATGTTCTGGGCATTGAGTTCGATGGCCCGGAGTGCAAGGCGTTCCGCAGCCGGCAGATCCCATTCATAACAATAGGTGATGAGGGCTAATGAGGAATAGATCTCGCTGATCGAATCGTCGATCTCCAGCGCTTTCTGAAGCAGATTTCTGGATTTAAGGTATGCCTGCTGGGGAGGGATGAAACCGAATTCAGCCAGCATATTGAAGACGTCGGCGATACCTGCGTAGGGCAGAGCATAACTCGGATCCTTATCCATGGCCCGCTGGAAGCAATCGACGGCCTGGATCATATCCTTCGGGGACCTCCTGTTCCAGTGGTAACGTCCTTTTAGATAGAGTTGATAGGCTTCCTTGTTCTGGGTGTGACGTTTGGTGAGCTTTTCCTTCTCTCCTTCTAGGAGCTTGATCTTCAATTTATCCACGACTGCCATCGAGATTTCGTCCTGCACGGCAAAGATGTCTTCCATATTCCGCTCGAACCGCTCCGCCCATAAGTGATAGCCATCGGAAACAGAGATTAGCTGGGCTGTGATGCGGAGCCTATTCCCGGCTTTCTGCACACTTCCCTCTAGAACAGACTCGACGTTCAGCCTTTTCCCGATCTCACGAATATCCTCATCTTTCCCCTTGAAAGAAAACGAGGACGTCCTGGCAGCGACATTCAGCCCTTTGACTTGGGTCAGGGCGTTGATCAATTCCTCTGCAAGACCCTCACAGAAATAGTCCTGATCGCGCTGAGGGCTAAAGTCTTTAAAAGGCAGCACAGCGACGGAATTTACTGCACCCGGAGATTTAGACGGGATTGCTAGCCGTTCGACAGTGAAATCTTTTTCATCGAGTTTTGCCAGTCCGGAAAGAAGCTCCCTCGCGCTCTGGAATCGCTTCTCAGGGTCTTTTTCCAGACATTTAAGGATAACGTGATTGAGGGCGGCTGGGATCTCTCTGTTGATGTCCGAAGGTGAGGGCGGGGTTTCTGTTTTGTGTTTGAGAACGACACTGAGAGCGGTTTCTCCCTCGAAGGGCAGCTTTCCTATTGTCATTTCAAAAAGAATCACACCGAGAGAGTAGAGATCAGACCGCTGATCAACTCCTTGCCCTTCAGCCTGTTCAGGTGAGATGTAATCAGGAGTGCCTATAATCATCCCAGTCTGAGTGATTCCAGGCGCTTCCCTCGAGCGGGAAATTCCAAAATCCATGATCTTGGCTCTGTTCTTTTCATCGATCATGATATTCTGGGGTTTTAGGTCCCGGTGGACGATTCCCAGATCATGCGCCTCGTCAAGCCCCTCGCAAACCTGCCGAGCGATATCGATGGCTTCATGGATGGGCAGTTTTCCCTTCGCCTGTATCATGCTCTTGAGATTCTCACCTTTCACGTACTCCATCGTGATGTAAGGGGTTTCTTTAAATTCATTGAGGTCGTACATCTTGCAGACGTTTCTGTGAGCGATCTTTCGGGCGAGTTTCAGTTCGTTTTTGAAGCGTTCTATCATCTCCTTGTCAGCAGCAATTTTTGGTTTCAAAACCTTTATCGCTATTTCTTCATTCAATGTCTTATCTATTGCCCAATAGACTTCTCCCATGCCTCCTTTTCCCAGTTCTTCGAGGATCTCATATCTTTTTGCGAAAAGAGATTTTGATTCCAAGCGTCTTAAAGGGGTTTCAAGCGTTTTGGTTATAGAGGAAGAATTTTTTGCAGGTGAGGGAAGATTTGTTCCGCAATCGCGGCAAAACCGTTGGGTGTCAGGATTATCACTCTGACACTTGGGGCATTTAACGGACATTGCAGTTCCTTTACAATCCCTTTCTGATATGAGAGAGGATATCAAGGAAAAGGGATCGAGTCAATTCTAAATTATGATTTGAGTCAATCTCAAAAACTAAACAGCTAATGACTTATCCCTCTCCTCAGCGGACATAAGGAGCTTCACCATCCGGGTATTTCTGAGATTGAGGATACCAAAATGCGGCTCGCACAACAAAAAAATAAGACAAATTCTCTCTGTTTCCATCGTCTATATAGTGAATTCCGCTTGATTTCGCTATGGGTATGATATATTATCATACCTGAGGTGATAGGATGGCGGCATCAAAAATAGCGATCACAATAGAAGAAAAGCTCGTGAAACGACTGGATGATCTTGTCAAATCCCGGATCTTTCCCAATCGAAGTAAGGCCATTCAAGAGGCTGTAGAAGAGAAGCTCAAAAGGATGGAAAAAACGCGACTTGCCGCAGAATGCGCAAAGCTGGAACCAAAATTTGAACAAACTCTGGCTGAAGAAGGCTTTTCACAGGATCTCGAAGAATGGCCAGAATATTAAGAGGAAATATCCACTGGGCTGATCTCAATCCGGTTATAGGAAGTGAACAGGGCGGAATGCGCCCTGTTCTTGTCTTGAGTCACGACGTTTTTAATGAACGCTCGGGGACTGTTATCGTGGCTGCATTGACGAGCCGACCTCAAAGGGCGGGCTTTCCCCTGACTCTGGAACTTTCTGATCCAAAACTTCCCAAGAAATCCTGGGTGAAAATGGGTCAAGTAAGGACCCTATCGGTCAAGCGCATCAGGAAAAAAATAGCCAGAGCAACAGAGGAGGAAATGGCAGCGGTGATAGACGGTCTGAATGAAATCAACGGACTTTAATTTATACCCCTAACATCCTAATGTGGATTCCCTGGGAACTTAAGGAACATCATCTAGAAACTTTAGGAGTTCTGGGATGTCCATCTCGTGGTGTTTGCCGGGGGTGACGATCAATTGGACAGCACCTTCACCGCCGAAGTTTTTGTAGATCTCACGGAGTTCCTGGAGGCTTTGGGGGACGGTTTCATTGTAAGAAGCCGAAGCATTGGTCGGAGAGGGCGTGTCAAGCTCTCCGTAGTGTATGGTGATCGGACGGGGTGCATTCAGCCCCGCGATGTCGCTGCGGTCCATCCATTCCAGGATTCTCGGGATGCAGTGAGCAGGTGCATTGTAGCATCTCTTGAAGATCACAGAAAAAGAGCCCAGTGTTCCACTGGCGAAGATCCGGCGTACACTGTCACTGAAAACCGGGTAAATTAGAGAGAGGTCCCCGCCATAGGAAATCCCTGCCACATCGAATTCTTCCACACCCTGGGATTCCACAAACCATCTCTCCCAGCGCATCAAGTCCTCGACCGTCTCTCCGATCAGATTGTTTCCGTAAAGGAAACCGTCGGTGACGAGGGTGAATTGACTGTAGCCTCCGATCCAGTAATCCAAGCGATTTATCTCCAATCCAGCGGCCAGGTCCTTCAATGCGCCAAAGCCTCTCAGTTCCGGACAGATCACCAAATGGCCCGCTTTGGCGAGTTCCAGGGCAAACGAATGGTGGTAGTCATCACGCAGACCTAAGCAGGGTTCGACACGGCCATGCCCATGAATGGCAACAACTGCGCTCTTTCCTTTTCTTCCCTTTTCAGCGACGAGCAAATATCCCGGAAGGGAGAGATTTTCATCCACCTTCATGATGAGAGCATGTATGGTGACTCCTTGATGTTTCGTTTTCCGGAGTTCTTTCACCTCACAGCGGGAAGGCTTTGACACCTTGAGCAATTCTGTGAGTTTGTTCTTTGCCTCCTTTTTCCACTGCTCTGCATTTCCCTGGAATGTATGAAAGGATAATTTCCTGGCACCTTCTGGATGGCTGAAGGCAAGCATTAGCTCTGAAGGAGTGATGAAGAAGCTCTCCTCCAATGAATGCGATTGATTCTTTTTGTACTCGATCGGCATCTCCTGACTCTGGATCTGGAAGGGCATACAGAAAAGAAGCAATCCCACCAAGCCGTATAGCACATATGTTTTTCTTTTCATGACGCCTTCTCAGACAGAGATGTCCAGCTCCACCGCGCTCACCGAAGCACCGGGAAAAGTCCACTCTGTGAGATCGCCGAGTTGAAGGTTCTTCACTACGGGGGAGAATACATCCGGTCGATTCTGGTTCACATACACACGGGGATGCTCGGGAGCGATTTCATAGACCTTTCCTCCGGTAATCACCGCTCCATCGATGGAAAATCTGGCTTTAACAGGATAGCTGTAGTTTATATTCAGCACATGGAGATAAATTTTGTTTTCTCTGCGGCTGGCTGCAATATCCAATCCCGAAGGGGAGGCATGGATGGAAATTCCATGCGTGCCGATGTTCCTCTTGTAGAGACGCATGATGGTACCAATAGGCAGCAGAAAGCTCTGACCTCGGGGCACGGGCATCATCACAGCATTGACTGTCCAGCGGGTTCCGCAGAAGTCCGCTCCGGTGCAAATTTTGACCCTGTCCCCGTGCCTGAGGTACGTGTTCATGGTCCGGGCATGGTAAACAGCCGATAGCCATTCGGTGAGGATGGAATTTGCATTGTAGGGCTGAAGGCTCAGATGCCCTTCTGTTATCGCGATCCCGACATCGGAGTTTACAGAGTCTAGAGCTTCTTTCATGGCTTTGATCCTGAAATCTGCAATATCTGATAGCTCCAGAAGTTTTTCCCATGCTTTCTGTGGATTCTTTTGGTATTCAAATCCTGTGATGAGCGTGTCGTTGCGGGGATAGATGCCCATCATATGCATGGCAATGAAATCCAGATATTCTCCAGCACGCTCGAGCATTTTGGGAGCCCAGAATTGAATATCCGGATCGTCAGAGGGCGTATCCGGGCGGAGCTTTTCAGGATTCCGCACATCCCCCCATCCGATAATTTTTATCGCAGGATCCCTCTCTTTCATGGCTTTTGAGAATTCGACCGCATGAGAAATAGCCTGGTCCAACGTGAATCCCTGCTCATATAGATAAGATGATTCGTTTCCCAGTTGCCACAACTTGATGTTGTAAGGCTCCTTCACCCCATGACTCAACCTTTCAGGATTGTCTGGATCATTGGCATAAGAAACCCAGTCTGCGGCTTCCTGTGCATCACCGCTTCGGTTTTCGCCGTGGATGGTTTTCCGGTAGGCTTTGACCCCATCACTCAGTAGATTGACACACATCAAGGGCTCGGCGCCGACTCTTCGGCAGAAGTCAACGAATTCACCGGTTCCTACCCGGTTGGTCTCCTTCCCGCCCCAAACATAGTTGTACATGGAAGGCCGCTTGTCCACAGGGCCTATTCCTTCCCGCCATTTGTAATAACGGATAAAGGCGCCGCCCCACCGGATGACATCTGGGGCCAGATCCTTTACTACATCGATGAGGTCAGTGCGCCAATCATTGATGTCATAGTCCCAACCTGCTTCCACCGATCCGTCTGTATTGCCCAAGGGTTCCATGAACTGCAAGTAAAAGTAGGGTGAGATTTCAAAGCGGGGCGCGGGATCGATCGAAATCACTCCTGCTGTTTTGTCTTTGACCGCTGGTCCAGAGCAAGCAGTAAAGGATGCATTACTGATCAAAACAGAACCAGCAGTGATGACAGAACAATCCCTGAGAAATTTCCTTCTGGTGAGTTTTTTTGACATGGTTCATTCCCTTTAAAAAAATTGACCTTAAGAGGTCTGATTGATGAGGGAATTTAATCACAAACGTTTTTGATTTGTCAAAACAGCTGATGTATCACTTCCTTCAATCCAGCCAGTGTCTACCTGGCATCCTTAACTTCAGCTATACCTAGTTCAGCATTCTTCTAGAGGGTGAGGAATTTTTTACAAAATTTTCAGTATGAATCAAGGTCTGAATCATCAAGAGATATCCTCACAGGTCGGATTTCATTGTTTTTTAGCAGGCAATTGGACTTCTGGAAATCCCACTTTTTTCCTCAACTCTTCGAACCGGGGGTCGCCGTGGAGGCTGCGAAGTGCCCAGTCCGAGATGAGAAAAATGATTTCTGCTGAATGATTCTCATACGCTTTCCATAAGTATTCGAGGGCTTTGTCGTTATCCCCGATACCTGCGTAAAACCTGGCAGACGCAAAGGAATCGTCGGCGTTGCTTTTTGCCTGTAAAAGCCTGACCTTTTTCAGGATATCCAGAGCGTCTTCACGTCGGCCGTTACGGCCCAGAATAACGCCATACCAGAGCTGAAACTTAATGTCCTCTTGTGGACCGGGCAAGTCCTTGACCTTCTCGATCTCGGCGAGGGCATCTGCATTCAAGTCATTCGCAGCGTAAGCTATAGCGAGCCAAATAACATCAAGCCAACTCGGGTTTGGGAGGCTGTCTATGACGATCTTTTGTTCTTCAAGCGCCTCTTTGAAGCGGCCTGCGAGCATGAGCAACAGCGTATTTTCAGAGTCGTGCGCGCGTGCGGAATCGTTCTTCTTGTGTTCATCTATCCAACGGTTGAGCAATGTGATGGCCTCGTCGCCTTTGCCGATATGAGCCAGCGTCTCGAGATAACAGATTTTTGTTAACTCATTGCCCGGTTCGATTTCGTAGGCCAGCTTCAATTCATGCTCAGCACCGAGAAAGTCCCAATCTTCGGTACTTTTCACTATTCCGAGGCTGCGCCGAGCCATTGGAAGATCGGGATTGATCTTCATCGCCTCTTGAGCCGCTTCCTTGGCCCTCGCCATGGTCTGCCTTTGGTCAGCAAGGCCCAAAAAAGATAATTGGACCAATACATGGGCCTTCAAGGCATGGGCCTCAGCTAGGGTGGGATCGATATCGATGGCCTTTTGAAACCAGTCGAGGCTGCGCCGCAGTCTCTCTTCATTCGACACATCAGCTTGGCCAGCGGATGCGTTCCACCAATCCACACCTTTCAGATAAGTGTCGTAAGCCTGGCGAACGACTTCACGTTCTGTGACAAGCCGTGCTTTTTCGGCGGGCGTCACAGCCACCCGGATGCCGCTGACAATGTCCTGGGCGAGTTCGCTCTGTAAAATCATAATTTCCGAATATTCCTTCTCCAGGGTATCCGCCCAGATGATTTTTTGCTGGTAAGGATCCCACAATCGGGCTGTTAATCGCACTTTGTTTCCTGACGTAAGAACCGAAGCCTCGACTATGGCTTTTACCCGCAGCTCATCAGCGATTTCCCGGGGAGATTTGTTCGAATCTTTATAGGGCATTACTGACTGCCGTGAGGCCACGTTCAAGGCCGCCACTTTATACAGCTCATTGATGAGAAGCTCGGTCAGAGAATTAGCGACGTAGTCCTGATCTGGGTCACCGGAATCGTTGATAAGGGGCAAAATGGCAATGGAATCATAGGTCTGACCGCCTCTTAGAATAAGAAAAATCACAGCCAGAGCGATCAAGAGGATAAGGGTGGCAAGCCCGGCAAAAGCGTAGACCTTTTTTATGCCGAAAGTCCTTTTCCTGAGTAAGCCCACCTTTGCCCCCAAAGGCTTCAATTCTTGGGCTATGGCCTTCAGATCCTTTAGGAACTCGTCCATATCCTGGTATCGGTCTGCTGGATTCTTGGCCAGGGCAGTGAAGACGACATTCTCCAAGTCGTTTGGGAGGTTGGAGCAGACTTTTGTCAGAGGTTCGGGCTCCCGGCTAAGAATAGAATGGATTATGGACTGATCATATTCTCCCTTAAATGGAAATTTCCCTGTAAGCATCTCATAGAGAACAACACCCAGTGACCAGATGTCGGTTTTGCTGTCAAGTACTTCCCCTTTGGCCTGCTCCGGCGACATGTAAGCCACTGTTCCCATGGTCCTAGCTTCCTTGGTGATCAGCGATTCTCCCAATACCTTGGCTAAACCGAAATCCATGACCTTTGCCTGCCCCTTTGTTGTCAGCATGATGTTGCCGGGTTTGATGTCCCTGTGGATGATTCCTTTCTTGTGTGCTTCCTCCAGCCCCTCTGCTACCTGGATGGCGATATCCAGCGCCTCGGCCTGCTCCAGGGGCCCTTGCTTGATCTTCTGATTGAGACTCTGGCCCTCCACATATTCCATGACGATGAAGGGCTGCGTCTCTTCTTCATTGATTTCATGGATGGTGCAGATGTGGGGATGGGAGAGAGCAGCCGCAGCTTGTGCTTCCCTCAGGAAGCGCTCGCCGGCCTCCGAGTCATCAGACAGTTATGAGGGAAGAAACTTCACCGCCACAGTGCGTTTGAGCTTTGTATCTTCGGCCTTATAGACAACTCCCATGCCCCCTTTTCCGATGGGCTCCACGATTCTGTATTTGCCGGCAAGCATGTACCCTTCAGCTATGATTTTCGGGGGCTGCTGGATGGTCCTGGTACGGGAAAAAGGAATCTCTTTTTCAGGTTGGAGTGAAGTCCCACATTTGCCGCAGTAGAGCGTATCGTCGGGATTTTCGTACTGGCATTTGGAACACTTGATTCCCATTGATATCCTTTATGTTCCCAGTCTCGATAAAAAGAGTATATAAAGGAATGAAGATAGTGTCAATTCCTTCTGAAAAATCCAATAAAAGCTATTGAAAGTATAATGTCAACATACCGATGAGGGTTTTTGTATTGCCTGATCACATTCATGCAGGATTGGAGAATTCCATTCTTGAATGCATCGTTACCGAGTTTGCTGATGCTGCTCTGTATGTTGGGGCTTTTGGCCGCATGATGCAGAAGTCAAAAAAATGAGAAAGAGTGGCTCTCAGAGAGAGAATCAGCCAGTTGGAAAGAGAAATATCAGTATTTAAGCAAAAATAAGGATGATCTGGAAAGAATTTTCTGGGGTTTCAGGTGAAATCTCGGCTATTTAATCGAGACCATCAACCAGAGTAAGAGGATAATTATTCCCACGAGTACCCAGATTCCTCCAAATCCCAAAATTTCCAGCTTACTAGGTCGCATTATTTCCCAGTTTGATCCGGGCTTGATTTTATCTTTTTCGTATTTTCGGGGATGAGCATAAGACTCTTCCAAGGCTTTCCTTTCATCTTCTTCCGTTTTTTGAACAGGTGTGTGCAATTTAGCAAAGAATTGATCCAGAAGTCGCTTTGATACAGGTTTTGTGACCAAGGAGATCGAGAAAAGCAGTACAAACGGGAACAGAGCATCGAAGAAAAAGCGTGTGGCAACCAATTGGGATTTTTTGAAACCTGAGAAATCGATCCCAAACCAGCTCAATACCCACAGTTCGGCATGAAACCGCCCAAGACCAACCTTGGGTGACGTGGGATCAGCAGGATCTATTCGTGCCACTTGATCAAAAAACACACCCACGGGCAGGATGGTATGCTGCTTTTGGATGGATTGTCCGATGGTTTCGGCTCTGCCTTCTTCGACATCTTCTTTCAACGCGCTGGTTGTGTAGGTGACAATTTTTGGCTGTGTTTCTAGGAGGAAAGATGATTTGTATTTGGCCCAATCTAAGGTTTGAAAAAGGTTGGGAATAACCGCATAGATCATCAAGCAAACCACCACCTGGATGATCACGGCTGTTTTTGTAAGCCTGCGCCATATGAACCCCAGCCAGATGGATGCGCCGAAAATAGCAGGTATTGAGATGATGTATTTGAACAGATCTAAAAGGTTGCCGACAAATAGGGCGACACCAATGCCCCCCAATAAGGTAAAGGCAATAGCGATGCGGCCGATGTTCAAATAGTGTTTTTCAGAC
>Ga0209427_10000017_pt1 | contig 126139 bp, 126 predicted proteins | sample DeeMarSWOR136_30_FD_187465 | JGI IMG/M metagenome (GOLD analysis project Ga0209427, IMG submission 187465) | Marine sediment microbial communities from White Oak River estuary, North Carolina - WOR-1-36_30 (SPAdes) (version 2) | ecosystem: Environmental > Aquatic > Marine > Intertidal zone >... | reverse complement strand
AAGAAGCTCAAGGACACCATCGTCGGCTGGGTGTCCGACTATCACAAGCTGATTATGAAGACGGAAGGTGCCCGCGAGCCCTGGCAGCGCGTACCACGTCGCCCCTCCCACGACCCCGAGATGGACTACCGCATTGCCCCCGTCTTCATCCTCGTCCTCGGCGACACCCGCACCAACAGGGGCCTCCCCACGGCCATGCGCTATGACGCCGAGCGCCTGCGTACTATCTTTGTCTCCAGCCTGGCCAATGCCTACCTCTACATGAGCCTGGCGGCCACCACCCTCGGCCTAGCCAGCGAATGGGTGTCGTCGGTCGCCACCGCTTATCCACATTGCCTGGTCAAAGGCCTCCTCAATATCCCGTCCGACTACGAGATTTACGATATGATGGCACTGGGATATCCCGCCTACAAACTCACCTCGAGGAAGCTGTTGAGGGATAAAGATCGGATGGTCCATTACAACCGCTCTGCTGACGATGATTTTAGGACGGATGATGAAGTCAACGACTTTATTAAAAGGGCCAGGATATGGACTACCGCAAATCACCGGCGGGGTGTGGATAAGAAAATGATGGGGTGAGTGGAGGGATTTGAACCCTCGATCTCCAGGGCCACAACCTGGCGCCTTAACCGCTGGGCTACACTCACCGCGTTAGACTCTATAATTATAGCCTAAAGGACGAACGCCTTCAATGGATTGCTGATAACATTCGTGTATTATAATGCGGCTGTCGGTATCATTACTTAACTAATAACAGCACCACTCCAACGATGAGCACCGCCAACGCCACGCCCAGCGCGATATAGAGATATAACAATCGTTTCCGCATTTTATTCGCCCTCTTTACGCTATTCCTTTCGCGGGACCTTCAGAGCACCATCCATGTTCTACACATCGAACCACCATTGTTTGTCTTTATCAGGTTTTCCATAACCCCAGACATCATCCATTTTAATGAAAAAACTGTTCATCATCGGAGTGTGCTTGACCATCCATCTAACCAGGTCATGTGTCCAGCCCTCAGGTTTATTCCATGGGCATACTTTTATACACTTTCCGCAGGCAACACCATGGGGATTACCCATTCGAAATTTGGTGCAAGTATCCGCTTCGAACTCCCAATTTTCATAGCCATTTCTCATGACTTTATTACCCATAGAAATGGAATTCGATGGACATTCCATAGCGCACTTTTTACAATTGTCACAGAAATCCTGCAAACCAAAATCCACTGGTTTATCTGGCACCAGAGGTAAATCGGTTGTTACTACTGATGCTTTATATCTTAATCCTAGGAATGGATTAAGTACTATATTGGCCCGGCTCAATTCCCCGATGCCAGATAATAATAAAGGAGGTACAACCACCTGGTAATCCTGGGCGAAGTGAAGACGGGCTGGGTATCCCAGCATCCTGATATACTTCGCTAGTACATGACCAACATATCCGCACATAGCGTAGGCACGACCGCTTTGTGCACCGGAAATCCAGTCATCACCGCTGGAGGCTTCCATGGTTTCTAGTCCCTGGTCAACTACGATACAGATAGCATATTTATGATTGCATTCGACTGGATTTCCCTGCATATCATGACTATACACGGCCCATTTTGGCAGTTCGCATATACCGACTACATCTGCACCAATAAAATAGGCCTTACTTTTAATATGGCGACTCACCACTGCCGGGTTATCCAGTATGACTATCTTTTCTGGGGCTGGTTTATCCGTCATGCCTGCCATCATAATTTTCATTCGCTCGGGCATGTTATTCATATCTGTGAATCTGTCAATATTGGTTGGCATAGATGGAGGCATGTTTCTTATCATTTCTGGCGGATTTGGCATCTCGTGCCCTGGTTGGGTCGTCGGTCCCGCGCCAGCCATCATTGCAGGAAATGGTGGCATACCCTGCATTGGCTTAAACAGGTTTAGCTCGGACATTAAAGCCATCATAGATACAGAAGCTGCTTTAGCCTCTGACATTTTCATCATATCACCAACCTGGCCGAGGTCTCCCCGGAAAGCACGAGCGAATCCGTGTTCTCTTTCGTCGAACCTCTCGATTTTATCCGTAACTATTGTGGTCGGTTTGTCAACCTGTTTCAACTTTTCCATCGGGTATTTGCCTAACTGACTCTTACCAGTAAGGATTTTCGCATAATTAGTACTGTCCATTCTTCCCTCCCGGTTATTTCTCCGCCAGCTCCACTACGGTGATGCCCTCTCTGCCTTCACCGGGTCCACCGGGACGGAAAGAACGCACCAGCGAGTTCCTGCTCAGCTCTCTCCGTACCAGCATACGTAGCGTCCCGGTTCCCTTGCCGTGGACTACTTTTACCTGCTTCATGCCGGATACGAAAGCATCGTGAAGGTACTTATCCAGTTTAGATATTGCCTCGTCGGCGGTAAGTCGGCGGAGGTGGACTTCATTGGCTGGTGGTGTGTCTGGTGGATAAGTTTGCTTACTCATGATAGTCATGAATTATATCACGTTGCCAGAAAAATAGACAAGAATCTGCTGGACCTGATAGTGTGTAGATTATTACCCTGTTAAGTATTGTTTGTGGAGAACTACTCCTGGAATTCCCGGAAGATGAGCACCGAGTTGTGTCCTCCGAAGCCGAATGAATTTGATATGGCGGTCTTGATATTAGCCTGGCGTGCCTTGTTCGGAGTGTAATCCAGGTCGCATTCGGGGTCGGGATGGGTCAGATTTATCGTTGGTGGCACTATTCCCTGTTTCATTGCCAGCACAGTTATCAATGCCTCGATGCTTCCGGCGGCGCCCAGCATGTGGCCCAGCATTGATTTAACACCTGAAATGGGAATTTTATGGGCTCTGCTCCCGAAGACGTTTTTAATTACCTTAGTCTCAGTGATGTCGTTGAGTCTGGTCGCGGTGCCGTGGGCATTGATGTAGCCGATTTCATCGGCGCTGATGTTGGCTTTCTTCAGGGCATTATGCACAGCTCTGGTGGCGCCTTCTCCGTTGGGGGAGGGTTTGGTAAGGTGGAAGGAATCGCTGGTATTGGCGTAACCGATTATCTCAGCGAGAATCGGTGCACCCCGGTTCAATGCAAAATCTATGTCTTCGAGTATCATTATCGCTGCGCCTTCCCCGAAGACAAAGCCATCCCTCTCAGCATCGAAAGGCCGGCAGGCCCCTTTGGGGTCGTCGTTTCTTGTAGATAAAGCCCGTATATTCCCGAAAGCGGCCAGGACCAGTGGTGTAATCGGTGCTTCGGTACCACCCGCAGCTATTATCCGGGTGTTGCCCTGGCGAATCATATCGTAGGCCTGGCCGATGGCGTCGCTGCCGCTGGAGCAGGCTGAAGACGGTGAGTAGTTGACTCCCTTGGTGCCCAGTATAAGCGAGGTCTGCACGGCAGGGGCATCCCCGGTCATGGTGGGTGCCAGGGTGGGGCTGACCCTCTTTGGGCCCGACTCGGCCAGTACCCGGTATTGTTCGTGGACTGATACCAGACCGCAGACGCTGTTGCCGACGATTACGCCCATTTCTTCGGAGTACCCATTCCTCATCGGTAATCGGGCCGATTCCATTGCCTGAAGACTGGCGGCAACCGCGAATTGGGAAAACTTGTCCATGTGGCGGGCTTGTTTGCGGTCGACATATGCCGTTGGGTCGAAACCCTTGACTTCAGCCGCGAATCTTGTATCGAAAGCAGACGCGTCGAAGCTCGTGATATAGTCCACGCCCGATTCCCCGGCAACCAGGGCTTTCCACATGCTGGGGATGTCAAGACCCAAAGGACATACCACTCCAAGTCCGGTAACTACTACCCTGCGTCCGTTTGATTCCATATATTGGCCATCACCTGCTGCTGGTTATAATGTCTTACATTTTGTAGTATATCAAGCGGTATTTACCGTCACAATACATTACTATAGTACTTTAACGGTGTTACCAAGTAGTCAGTACTTTGGTTCGGAATGTGTTGGGTATATCTGCTGTTGTATACGGAGGGAGGTCTTTCAGCCGTGGAATTCCCGGAATGTAAGCACCGAGTTGTGCCCCCCGAAGCCGAATGAATTGGACATGGCTGCCCTGATTTTTACCTTCCGGGAGGTGTTCGGTACGTAATCAAGGTCACACTCGGGGTCGGGATGGGCCAGGTTTATCGTCGGCGTTACAATCCCGTGTTTCATTGATAGCACCGTTATCAGTGCCTCGATACTGCCCGCTGCCCCGAGCAGATGACCTAACATTGACTTGCTGGCGGATATCGGAATCTTGTAGGCTCTGTCCCCGAATACACTCTTGATTACGGCCGTCTCGGTGCGGTCGTTGAGGATCGTAGCCGTGCCGTGAGCATTGATGTAATCCATTTCTTCGGGGCTTATCTCGGCTCTCTCCAGGGCCAGTCTCACCGCGCGGGCGGCGCTTTCCCCGCCGGGTGCCGGTTGGGTCAGGTGAAACGCATCGCTGGTCGCACTGTAGCTGGTGAGTTCCGCCAGAACAGGTGCGCCGCGTTCCATGGCGTACTCGGCATCCTCGAGGACCATGACAGCTGAGCCTTCACTCATGACGAACCCGTTTCTTTTAGCGTCGAAAGGACGGCAGGCCTCTTTGGGTTTATCGTTATTGGTCGATAAGGCTCTGATATTACTGAAGGCCGCTATCACGATAGGCATAATCGGGGCTTCGGTACCACCGGCAATCATTATCCTGGCGTTCCCCAGTTTTATCGTCTCGTAAGCCTGGCCGATGGCATCGCAACCGCTGGAGCAGGCTGATGAAGGAGCGTAATTACGCCCCTTGGCGCCCAATATTAATGATACCTGCACCGAGGCTGAATCTCCGGTCATCGTGGGTGCCAGGATTGGACTTATTCTCGAGGGACCGTATGCCGCCAGAACTTTAAATTGTTCGGAAACAGAAAGCAGTCCGCAGACGCTGTTGCCGATGACCACACCGCATTCGCGGGAGTTCTCGTCAGATACGGTTAATCGGGCATCCTTGACTGCCTGGAGGCTAGCGGCGACGGCAAACTGGGTAAACCGGTCCATGCGTTGCGACTGTTTCCGGTTCACATATGAGCTTATATCAAAGCCCTTTACCTCGCCCCCGATTTTAGTATCGAACTCGGATGTATCAAAAAGCGTAATCTGGTCTATGCCTGATTGCCCCGATACAAGCGCCTTCCAGGAGCTGGGAACATCTATACCAACGGGACTGACAGCTCCCAGTCCCGTGATAACGACACGTCTTTGATATGGAGAAGATTGTTTCGTGAATATTCTTCTGATTCTCGATTCTAGAAAAAAGTGCTACATCAGATAATATACCACATGGAACGTAGCTTGACAATCACCATACGCTAAATTTCGTTTTAATAGGGATGAAACGAAACTTATATATATCTTGAAAATCCCTTGACAAAAGAACAAACGTTCTATATAATTATTGCCAACCATGGAGAATTGTGACAAACCGTAAATTATCGGCTTTCCTTGTTACGTTCAGGTGGATAATGATACAATTTCTATTGGAGACTTTCTGCAATGCCGTCGGATGCGATAGTCGTTAAAGGTGCCCGCGAGCACAATCTGAAGAATATTGATGTATCTATTCCCCGTGATAAGCTTGTCGTTATCACCGGTGTTTCCGGTTCCGGCAAGAGTTCGCTGGCTTTCGACACCATTTATGCCGAGGGACAGCGACGCTATGTGGAATCGCTGTCCGCCTATGCCCGCCAGTTCTTGGGCAGGATGGAAAAGCCCGAGGTGGACTATATCGAGGGCTTGAGCCCGGCTGTTTCCATCGACCAGAAAGGGCCCAGCCGTAATCCGCGCTCGACGGTCGGCACCGTAACCGAGATTTACGACTATCTGAGGTTACTTTTTGCCCGGGTAGGACATCCCCATTGCCCCCAGTGCGGACGGGAAATCACCATGCAGACCGTACAGCAGATTGTTGACGCCGTCCAGAACCTGCCCGAAGGCAGCCGTATCATGATTCTGGCCCCGCTGATAAGCGATAGGAAAGGTGAATATCAGTCGGTATTTGATGACCTGCGTAAAACGGGTTATGCCCGTGTCCGCGTTGACGGTGAAATCCATGACCTTTCCGACGATATCCAGCTGGAGAAGTACAAGAAACACTCCATCGAGGTGGTGGTCGATCGTCTGGTGGTAGGACAGAGCGGCACGCAGACACGCATCGCCGATTCCGTGGAGACGGCACTCAAGCTGGGGGCCGGGGTGGTGCAGGTGTCCATCGTCGATGGCGAGGAACTGCTTTTTTCGGAGCACTTCGCCTGCGTGCATTGCGGCATCAGCCTGGGAGAAATTGCCCCGCGCACCTTCAGCTTCAATAATCCGCACGGCGCCTGCCCCGAGTGTACCGGACTAGGCTTCAAGCAGGAAATTGACCCCGACCTTATCATACCCAATAAGAAGCTGTCCATCGCCGAGGGAGCAATCCATCCCTACCGGAGTCATAGCTGGTATTACTACCATCTGGAAAATGTAGCACGACGCCACGGCTTTTCGCTGCATACACCGGTGGAAGAACTCACTCCGGACCAGATTGATGTCGTCCTCTACGGCGAGGATAAAGAACCGCAGCGCTACCGCAATCGCTTCGGCCGGGTACGCGAGATATACAACGGAATGGAAGGCGTTATTCCCCGCCTGAGGAGGCTGTATCGCGATACCGAATCGGAGTACTCGCGACACGGCATCGAGCGGTACATGGTAAACCGGCCCTGTACCGTCTGCGAGGGGAAGCGTCTGAAACCTGAATCGTTAGCCGTTACCGTCGGTGATGATGATATCATAGCGGTCAGCTCGATGTCCGTGGTGGCCGCTCTGGAGTGGGTGGATGCTCTGGAGGAGGGTGTACTCAGCGAGCGTGAGATGCTCATCGCCCACCAGATTCTCAAGGAAATCAGGTCCCGCCTCGGCTTTCTCAAGGATGTCGGCCTCGACTATCTCTCCACCGACCGCGCTTCGGCTACCCTCAGCGGCGGGGAGTCGCAGCGCATCCGTCTGGCGACGCAAATCGGCAGCGGGCTGATGGGTGTCCTCTATGTCTGCGATGAGCCTACCGTGGGACTGCACCCCGCTGATGACTACCGTCTTATTCAAACGCTGCAGCGCCTGCGCGACCTTGGCAATACCATCCTCGTCGTTGAGCATGACGAAGCGATGATGCGCGCCGCCGACCATATTATCGATATGGGCCCCGGGGCCGGCGAACACGGCGGTGAGATTGTCATTGCCGGTACGTTGAGCGAGATACTGGAATGTGAGAAATCACTAACCGGGCAATACCTCAGCGGTGCCAAAAAGATCAACCTCCCGGAGGAACGCCGTCCCGGTAACGGGGAGGAGATAGTGATTCGCGGCGCCCGTCAGAACAATCTCAAAAATATCGACGTGCGTATACCCCTGGGCATGTTTGTCTGTATCACCGGTGTCTCCGGCAGCGGTAAGAGCTCTCTCATCGACGAGATTCTGTATCGCCGACTCGCCCAGCTTTTCTATCGCGCCCGGGAGCGCGGCGGTGAATGCGACGAGATTACCGGCACCGAGCATATCGACAAGGTCATCAATATCGACCAGTCGCCGATAGGGCGTACACCCCGCAGCAACCCCGCCACCTATACGGGGTTGTTCACGCCTGTGCGGGAGCTCTTCGCCACCGTTCCCGAGGCCCGACTCCGCGGCTACGGGCCGGGGCGTTTCTCTTTCAATGTCAAGGGCGGACGCTGCGAGGCCTGCCGCGGCGATGGCTTTATCCAGATCGAGATGCAGTTCCTCCCCGATGTCACCGTACCCTGCGAGGTCTGCCACGGAAAGCGCTATAACCGCGAGGCTCTGGAAATCAGGTTCAAGGGCAAGAATATCGCCGAGGTGCTGGATATGACGGTTGCCCAGGCTTTAGAGTTCTTCGGCAATTTCCCCCGACTCAAGAGCAAGCTGGAGACCCTGAACGATGTGGGCCTCGGCTATATCCACCTCGGTCAGCCCGCCCCCACGCTTTCGGGCGGCGAGGCTCAAAGAGTAAAGCTGGCCACCGAGCTTTCCAAGCGCTCTACGGGCCGGACGCTCTATATCCTCGACGAGCCCACCACCGGACTCTCTTTCGAGGACGTGGCGGCTCTTTTAAAAGTGCTCCAGAAACTCGTTGATGCCGGCAATACGGTCGTAGTAATCGAGCACCACCTTGACGTCATGAAGAACGCCGATTATATCATCGATCTGGGCCCCGGCGCCGGTGATAACGGCGGCTACGTTATCGCCACAGGCACCCCCGAGGAAATCACCGCCAATAACGACTCCATGACCGGGGCGTATTTGAAGAGGGTGTTATCTGGCAGGAAGGTGGGGGTGTGAATATAAATTCTTTGTCATCCTACCCTCCATCCACTTGATTATCTATGTAAACCCACTCCGCCCTCATATCATCCCCCCCAGCCGGGAGTGCGCCAGCGAGAGGGGGCTTAGCCCCCTCTCAAACTACCTCCCCCTCTCCAAACAAGATTTGCATAGGTTTTTCACTCATGCCCCGTTTGGAGAGGGGGACACAGGGGGTGAGGTAAAATCAAATCCCACTGTTGAACGCAATATTTTTCTCACCCGTTCTGCTATAATTATCCACAATGAGAAAATTACTTGAAGCTTTCAGCGCGGTCTTCATCATAACAGTCTGTGTTATTTTGAGACCTTTGTTCCGACACTGGTATGCAGGGTGGGGTGCCATTGAGGAAGAACTAATAATGAAGCTCCCCGGGGATGAAATAGTTCCTCGACCACGGGGTGGCTACACCCAGGCTATAAGTGTACGCGCACCGGCTGATGAAGTATGGCCCTGGATTGCGCAGGTCGGACAGGGCAAAGGAGGCTTCTACAGCTACGAGCTGCTGGAAAACCTCGTCGGATGTAATATCCACAACGCTAACCGGATTATTCCCGAGTACCAGGATGTGAAAGTCGGCGACGCAATAGTGATGCATCCAAAAGCCCCGGTCATACCGGTTTTAACTGTCGAGCCGGATAAAGCGCTGGTCGGTGGCGGCGCCCAGGACGAAGAAAACGCCAACGTCTGGATATTCTACCTCATGCAGAAGGACGGCAGCACGCGGCTTGTTTCACGCTGGACATACCAGTATAAACCTGTTTTCCTAAACAGAATAATATACTGGTTTCTCGAACCAATCGCCGCGGTGATGCAGCGCAAGATGCTCATCACCATGAAAAAGCTCGCCGAGACGAACTCAGCGTAAGGTATAATCAACTCCCCACCTGGGATTTACCTCCCCCCGTTATGCTAAAATAGACCCGTAATGATACCCGTCAGGCTGAAACTCCGCAACTTCATGTGCTACCGCGATGACGTGCCGCCACTTGAGTTCGAAGGTATCCATCTCGCCTGCCTCTCCGGTGATAACGGCAACGGTAAGTCAGCCATCATCGACGCCATCACCTGGGCGCTCTGGGGCAAGGCCCGGGCCAGCAGCGACGATGACCTCATCCACACCTCCCGTAACGAGATGGAGGTCGAGTTCGACTTTACCGTCGCCGGCCAGCTCTATCGCATCGTCAGGAAACGCACCCGACCTAAAAAGCGCGGCAGTCCCGGACAGCCCTCGCTGGAACTGCAAATCAGCCGCGGCAACGGCTTCCTCCCCATTACCGGCAACACCATCTCCCAGACCCAGCAGAAGCTCATCGACATCCTCCACATGGACTACGAGACCTTTATCAACAGCGCCTATTTGCGCCAGGGTCACGCAGATGAATTTACCCGCCAGGCACCCGCCAGACGTAAGGACATCCTCGGCAATATCCTCGGGCTGGCGGTGTACGACGAGCTGGAAGAGCGCGCACGGGAGATGTCGCGCGGGCAGGAAGCCGAAAGGCTTCAACTCGAGAGCGCGATTCATTCTATCGACGAAGAGCTTGCCCGACGGCCCGACTACGAAGCCGAGCTGGAGCAGGCGCAGGCCGAACTTGCCGCTGCTGAAGAAAAGGCATCCGAACAGGAGGTTCGACTGAACGCATTGCGTCAGCAAATGCAGCAGCTTCAGAGCAAGCAGGCACAGGTTGAGGAACTTGAAAATCGACTCGCCGGGAGGGCTCGCGACCTGGAAAGATGGCGGGACCAGGCGCAGCGGCTTCAGGCCCGTATCGAGGAATTCGAAGCTGTCATTGGTCGCGGTGGCGATATCGAGGAAGGCTATAGAAAATTCGTTGAGGCCAAAGACACCAGCGGTGGCTTTGATAAGGACTTTCACCAGTCCGTTAACCTGGAGCGCCAGAAAACGCAGCTGGAAGCCCGCATCAGGGAAGCGGGGCAGTCCCTCAACACCGAGCATACCGTCGTTCAAAAGGAAATCAGCACCCTGGGAAACAGGCTCCAGCAGCTCCCCGAGCTCAAAAAACAGCTGCAGGAGGTACAGACGCTGGTACGCCGACTGTCGGAGCCGGAAACGGCCCTGCGGGAGAGAGAGCGGGCTATCGAGGGACTGCAGACGCAGATGAATTACCTGGAGTCGGAAAATGCCCGCCTGGAAAAAGAAATCGCCGAGCTTGCGGAGAAACTCGACCTTATTTCGTCGCAGACTGAGGGCAAGTGCCCCCTCTGCGAGACCGAACTGACTCGTGAGGGATTAAAGCTTATCGAGGCTAAATATACCGATGAAAAGAGCACCAAAACAGATTTCCTGCTGTCGAACCAGGTGAAGCTGTCCCAGCAGAAATCCGAGCTCGAATCGAAACAGCGGGAGAAACGACAGGCGGAGGTCGAGCTCGGCGAGGAAAAAACCAGAGCCCAGGGGCAGGTCACCCTCCTGACTAAAGATATCGCCGAGATTGAAAAAGAACAGGAGAAGCTTGCCGGACTTAAAGAATCCCTTGAAGACATCGAGCAGCGCCTGGCCAGGAGGGATTTCGCCGTTAAAGAACAGGAAGCTCTGGATGGTATCGAGGCGGAGTTAAAAACCCTCGGTTATGACCCTGAAAAACATGAGCAGGCACGGCAGCTTTTAAGTCAAATGCAGCCCTGGGAAGCCGAAAAACGCCAGCTCGATGAAGCCCGAAAATTAATCGTTCAAGAGAAAGAAGCCGCCGCCAGGGCCCGGGATGCGGCCGCGGAGTTAAGCCGGAGTATTCAGACTGAAAACCAGATCAGAGAGACACTAACTAAAGAACTCACAGGTCTGCCGCAGCTTACGGATAAATTAGCCAGTGCCGAAGCTGAGTACCGTGTTCTTGCTGCGCGGCGGAGCGAAGCACAGCAAAAGGTGGGCAGCGTTAATGCCCGGCTCCAGCACTGCGATAAACTCGCGGAGAAAAAACGGGAAAGCGAAGCCCTTCTTTCCGGCGTTCTCAGAGAAGGCGAAATTTACGCCGAACTCGCCCGGGCTTTCGGCAAGACCGGTATCCAGGCTCTCCTCATCGAGACGGCCCTGCCGGATATTGAGTCCGAGGCTAACCGCCTCCTGGGCAGGATGACCGATAACCGCATGCACCTCAGGTTCGAGACCCAGCGCGAGACCAAGAAGGGCGACGTCCGGGAAACGCTGGATATTGATATCTCCGATGAACTGGGAACGCGTAACTACGAGATGTTCAGCGGCGGCGAAGCTTTCCGCATCAACTTCGCCATACGCATCGCGCTCTCGCGGCTGCTGGCACGGCGGGCCGGCGCGCCCCTGCCCACTCTGATTATCGACGAGGGTTTCGGCACCCAGGACAGTACCGGCATGGAGAAGCTCATCGAAGCCATCAACTCCATCCAGGAAGACTTCGAGAAGATTCTGGTCATCACCCACATGGAAGACCTCAAAGACGCTTTCCCCGTACGCATAGATGTCACCAAGACGGCGGAAGGCTCGACGATTTCGGTGAGTTAAATACTTACAGCCCTAACTCTGATGCAATCCCCTGCATCGCCTCCACTCCGATGGCAATGAACTCGTCAAGCTCCAGCCCGATATCGGCACACTTCGCAATCTGCTCGCGGCTGGCGCCGGCGGCGAAGCTCTTCTCCTTGAACCTCTTCCGCACCGATTTCGGTTCCAGGCCGGCAATCTTCTTATCGGGTCGCACCAGCACTGCCGCGGTTATCAGTCCGGTCAGCGGGTCGGCGCAGAAGAGCGCTTTCTCCATGGTCGTTTTAGGGGAGAGACCGTGGGTCTCGTTATGACAGAGGATGGCGCTGGATATCGCTTCGCTGGCGCCCAGGTCGCGGGCAAGGTCGGCACCGAGCTTGCTGTGGGTATTCATGTCCCCTCCGGTTAGCTCGACGTCGATATCATGCAGCAGTCCGGCCAGCCCCCACTCCGCCTCGTTCTCCCCGAAGCGTTTGGCCAGGGCAATCATGATGGCTTCGGTGGCCAGCATGTGCTTGATGAGGTTCTCGTTCTCGACGTTTTCCCTGATTGACTCGAGTGCTTCCTGTCGGTTTATCATCCCTGCCTCAGGCAAAATATATAATATACCGCCTGGATATTCAAGTCTATCTCGTCGGTCTATTTCTGGCTCTCATCTTTAACGTACAATTTACCGGGCACGGTGGTGAAGTGGAATATGGGCTGGTCGACCCGCTTGAGTATCAGCGGGCAGTGCTTCATTCCCGCCGGCACGAACACCATGGCGCTCCGGGTGATCACCTGCTTCTCGTCTTCCAGCCAGATTTCTATCTCCCCGTGAAGGTTGTAAGGGTCTTTCGGGTCGTTCCCGAAAAATCCGATTATCTCGTCAGAATCGTGGGTATGGGGTACATCTTCTAGGGTGGCAGCGGCTTTAAGATACCAGGCCGTGTTCATGTGGAAAGCCCCCTCCACCACGTTCTTGTCCATCCAGAGAATCCGGAAGGCGTACTTTGCGTACGCTTCCGCGATAGCCTGTTTCTCCGGCGGTATCTTAAGCTCCGTTACCACGTATTTACCGTAGTCCGCTTCCAGCTTTCTCGCCTCGTCCATTTTCTGCTGGATATACTTCCCGCCGGTCACGGTGGAATAGTGGAAAATGGGTCTATCAACTTTTCTTAATATCAGGGGACAGTGGTTCATGCCCGCCGGTATGAAAACCATCGCCGTTCTGGTTATGAGAAATTTCTGGTCTTCCAGCCAGAATTCTATCTCGCCGTGCAGGTTATATGGGTCTTTCGGGTCGTTGCCGAAGAAGCCGATGATTTCGTCGACGTCGTGCTGGTGCGATTCCGCCCCGTGCGCCCAGGGCTTCAGGTACCAGGAGCAGTTCATCTGGAATGCCCCTTCCACCACGTTCTCGTCCATCCAGAGTATGCGGTTGGCGAATTTCTTATACGCCTCGACGAACTCCGGACGAAAGTCGGGGGTCTTAAGCTCGGTTACCACGTATTTCCCGTACTTGGAATCGGTCATTTTATATAAACTCCTGATAAATCAATTTTTATAAGTGCGATATTATTTTATCCCCCTGATGATATTGTCCTTCACGTATTTTCCGGTCAGGGATATTGCCAGAAACAGAAAGGGTCGCTCCACTCTCGTTACCCTCAGGGGACAATGCCTCAGTCCGGCGGGGGCGTAAATCAGACAGCTCCTGGTGAGGAGATATTTCTCGTCTTCCAGCCAGAATTCCACCTCTCCGCCCAGGTCATGGGGATTTTGCGGGTCGCTCCCCAGAAAGCCAACTATCTCGTCGAAATCGTGCGTGTGGGAAGGGGAACCTTCTTCCTCCGTGGCTTTCCAGTACCAGGAACAGATTACGCTGAAAGCCCCTTTTATTATCTCGTCTTCCAGCCACAGTATGCGGGTCGCTCTATCGTTATAATGGTGCTCCTCATCCAGTTCCCGTGCTCCTGTAGGCAGTACTAAATCACTCAGGATATATTTCTCGTATTTTCGTCCGGACATATTTTTACCTCCTCGACTATTGGAATAGCGTATGCCTATTGTAACATCTTTTCACATTTAATAGTTAATCTCTTCAGTCACTCTTGACTTGCCGTACGTTTGATGTTATCATTCCACTGACGATATTTATCTGAGAAACGTTGAAAAGGGGGTGTTGATGTTAATTCAAGTTGTTGCCCAGCTCCATAGCGTCTTCACGCCCGCACGGGTTTCCGGCTAGAATCCTCTTCCCATCATCGAAATCCGGCCGTTCCGTCGGGAACGGCTTTTGTATTTTATTAGGGCCGCGGGTGTGATACGCCGCGGTTTTTTCTTATTCCCCGTAAGTTTATTGGAGGCAATGTGAATATCCCTGATTTTATAACCAGATATTACCAGAAGGGTGAATATCCCTTTATGTCCCTCAACGACCTGCCCCTTGGTGAAGCTAATCGGGTGAAGGCGGCCTATTGCTGGAAAAATAATATCGGGCGATTCTATGCCCAGGAAGACTACCTCATACACCGTAAAGAAATAGAGGACTGGATTTACCATGAATTGATGAGACTCGGTGGCCGTCCCGTAGATACGGTGCCGGTCTACATGACACTGGGGGAATCGCCACAAGGTGAACATGATATCCGGGAAGAACTACAGCAGAATGCCGAGGAGATAAGGATTCCCCTGGCGGAAATCGATCTGTCGGCGGTCAGTTTTACCTATCCGGATAGCATGTACCGGCATATCGTCGATGACCGGGGCAATATTATATCGCCAGGACGTACCAACACCCCCGTGGTATATACTTATAATGATTTGCCGGCGGTGGTGGGAAAATACAAGGTCTATGATAACTACCGGTTCAATATCGAAGCGCAGGTCTGGGACCGCGCCGCGCTGCACCGGTACTGGCTGAAGATTAAAGGAGAAAAACAATGAATATAGATAAAACAAGAATGGCCGAATTATTGCGTAATGATAGGTATCCGCGTTCGGCCAAGTACGACCCCGAGTGGGTACTGCAGGGATGGATGGGCCCCAACGTGCTCTGGCTGACGGAGTGGCTTTGTGAGAGGATGGAGTTCAGGCCCGGTATGCGTGTGCTGGATATGGGCTGCGGCAAAGCGCTGAGCTCGATATTTCTGGCGAAGGAATTCGGCGTGGAGGTCTGGGCTAACGACCTCTGGATACCCGCCACCGAAAACTGGCAGCGCGTCAGGGAGGTGGGACTCGAAGACCGGGTGTTCCCCATTCATGCTGAAGCCCACGAGCTGCCCTACGCCGATGAATTCTTCGATGCCATTATCAGCCTGGACTCGTACCAGTACTACGGCACCGACGACCTCTATCTGGGTTATTTCTGCAAATTCGTCAGGCCCGGTGGGCAGCTAGGTATCGTTGTTCCGGGGCTGATGCGGGACTTCGATGGCCCTTTACCCGAGCACCTGACCCGTGTTGTCGCCGACGGTAAGCCATTCTGGGAGCCGGAATGCTGGTGTTTCCATACCGCCGATTGGTGGCGGCAGCACTGGGGGAAGGCGGGCCTGGTGGATGTGGAGGTGGCTGATGTCCTGCCGGATGGTTGGAAGGATTGGGTACAATATGAAAAAGCTTGTGGTGAGGCCGGTACGCTTCTCTTCCCTTCCGAGGAAGAAACCCTTGTCGAAGATGCCGGTCGTTACCTGGCCCTGGTGCGCGTGGTGGCGAGGAGGCAGAAAGATGGGTAAATCACCTCAGGGGATTCTACATCAACTGGGCTGGAACTCCTTCTTCGAAGATGAATTCCGTCGCCTGCAATCGGAAGAATGGCAGCCATGCCGGGTTATTTCCCAGCAGAGGGATTCCTGCACGGTACAGGGTGAAAGTGGCGAGTTGAACGTCACTTTAGCCGGCCGGCTCCGCTATCAGGCTGATAACGCCGATGCCTATCCGGTCGTAGGCGACTGGGTGGCGGTGACGGTCTCGCCCCGCGAGAAGAAGGGCATTATTCAGGCTATACTACCCCGGAAAAGCAGTTTCATGCGTAAAGCGGTCGGAGGTCCTACGCGGGAACAGGTCGTCGCCGCCAATGTGGATACGGTATTCCTCGTCAGCGGACTTGACGGCGGGCGGAACTTCAATCTGCGCAGCATCGAGCGTTACCTTACGGTAGCTTGGAACAGCGGGGCGCAGCCCGTGATTGTCCTCAACAAGGCGGATGTCTGCGAGGATGTCCCGTCACGTGTCAACGAGGCTGAGTTCGTCGCTTCGGGCGTTCCCGTTCATGCCGTCAGCGCCCTTACCGGGCTGGGGCTGGAGTTATTAAGTGATTACATTGTTTCGGGTAGTACCGTGGCCCTGCTGGGGCGGTCCGGTGTCGGTAAGTCGGCCATCATTAACGCCCTGCTCGGCGAGGAACGCCAGGCGGTCCGGGAGGTTCGCGAAAGTGACCGGCGCGGTCGACATACCACCACCCGTCGCGAGCTTATCCTTCTCCCCTCCGGTGGCGTGGTTATCGATACGCCCGGCATGCGCGAGATTCAGCTCTGGGGCGAGGAGAGCGCCCTCGGTGACGCCTTTGATGATATCGAAAGACTTGCCGGTGATTGCCGTTTTGCCGATTGTCGGCACGATACCGAACCCGGTTGCGCCGTCCGGGAGGCAATCCAGCGCGGCGATATTGACGATGCCCGCTTTCGGAGCTACCTCAGACTCAAGCGCGAGTTGATGTTCCTCGAAGCGCGCCGCAACGACCGTGTCCGCATCGAGGAAAAGGAAAGGTGGAAGAAAATATCGCAGTGGGCAAAGCGGCTCAAGAAAGATAGATAGCAATTCTTGACCCCCTCCCCCTTCTCCACGTACAATTAAACTGTTATGTTTGAAGTCCTCAGTGAAAAACTCGGCAATGTCTTCCGCCTGCTGGGGAACCGCGGCAAACTCACCGAAAAGGATATCGACGAAGCCCTGCGGCAAGTACGCTTGGCTTTGCTGGAGGCGGATGTTAACTTCAAGGTGGTCAAGGATTTCACTATCCGTGTCAAGGAACGCTCCCTCGGCAAAGAAGTAATGCAAAGCCTGACCCCCGCCCAGCAGATTATTAAGATCGTCAACGAAGAGCTTATCGCCACCCTCGGCGAGGAAGAGCCGAGTAAGCTTTCGGTCTCGCCCCAGCCACCCGCGGTGATTATAATGGTCGGGCTTCAGGGCAGTGGCAAGACCACCACCGCCGCCAAGCTGGCGTATCACCTGAAACACTCCGGGCAAACTCCTCTATTGGTCGCGGCTGATAACCGCCGTCCTGCCGCCATCGAGCAGCTGGTTACCCTGGGCAAGCAGCTTGAGGTTGAGGTTTACCGTGAAGACCCCAAGGTATCGAGCAAGGATATCGCCAGCCACGCCATGTCCCGGGCAAAAAAGATGGGGGCGACCCATGTTATCATCGATACCGCCGGCCGACTCCACATCGATGAGGAAATGATGGCAGAGCTCGTTCGGGTGAAGAAAGCCGTCAATCCCCACGAGGTTATCCTTGTAGTTGATGCCATGACCGGTCAGGATGCCGTCAGGGTGGCGGAGGAGTTCCACGCCAGGGTCGATGTCACCGGGTTGATACTTACCAAGATGGACGGCGATGCCCGCGGTGGTGCCGCCCTGTCGATAAGGTGGGTCAGCGGCGTGCCGATTAAATTCATCGGCATCGGGGAGAAGGTGGATGCTTTCGAGCCCTTCCACCCCGACCGGCTCGCTTCACGTATTCTCGGTATGGGGGACGTTTTAACCTTTATTGAGAAAGCCGAAAAGACTCTCGACGAAGAGAAAGCCCTTGAACTGCAGAAGAAGGTTAAAACAGCCACCTTTAACCTGGAGGACTTTCTGGAACAGCTCAGGGCTATCAGGAAGATGGGTCCCATCACCCAGCTGGCGGATATGCTGCCGGGGATAGGCAAGATTGCCAGTCGCCTGCCCGACGGCGCTCAGGAGGAGCAACTCAAGAAGGTCGAAGCCATTGTCCTCTCCATGACCCCCGAGGAAAGGCAGAACCCCGGTATCATCGGTGGCAGTCGACGGCGCCGCATCGCTAACGGCAGCGGTACCCGCACCAGCGATGTTAATCAGCTGCTTTCGCAATTCCAGCAGATGCAGAAGCTCATGAAGATGGGTGCCAGGGGTAAAGTGCCCAGGAATATTATGAATATGTTCGGGGGATAAAAAGGAGGTTTGTACATAATGAAAGGCCAGAGATATTTCACCGATGAAGAACTGAAGGAAATGGGTCGGCGGACACTGGATGTCCTTATCGAAGCTATTGACGCCGGATATAAGGAAAAGGCCAAAGAACTGGCTCAGCGCATGTATAAGGAGTTCAATTACCTCCATGACGGCTATTTCATTTGGGTTACCGGTCTGCAAACATATATATATGAGAAACTCGGTGTTGATGCCGTCGAAGAAGCCGAACGCTTCGCCCATACCATCGAGTCGAAAATAGCCTTCATCCCCTCCGGCAAGACCGACTTCCGCGAGCGCGTGATTGACATGCTCGGTGGCTTGCGGGGGCACCTGCAACCGATTGAAATTAAAGAGGATGACGAGAAGGTGACCCTTACGATGAAGCCCTGCGGCTCCGGGAAGAGGCTCATTCAGAAGGGCGGCTACGAGGCGGGGCTGGCCAGGGTCAGGGAACCGCACCGCATTACCTGGGGCATGAAGGACTTTCCCCTCTACTGCGTCCACTGTCCGGTGATGGAGGCTTTGGGTATTGAGAGTACCGGCGATTTTGCCTTCTGTCGTTTTGTCTCCGATCCCGTCGGTGAGGAAGACTGCCAGTTCGTCTTTTACAAGGACCCGGCGGATATTCCCGAGGAGTTTTATACCCGGATAGACAAGAAAAAACCAGCAGTTTAACATCGCCGTTCGACTTATCCCGGATTATATCCCTCGTTTGGATTTACCACTCCCCCCTCCAGCCGGTTCCATATTACCGGGTTGAAATACTGGAGAGGGGAGTGTAAAAAGAGGAGGTATTAATCAAACACCGTATCTGCTGCGGAAAAGATCAGTCATCCTTTACCCCGCTTTCAGCCGTGGAATTCTCCTCCACCTTCTGGTATTCCAGATTCATCAGGCTCTTGCTGAATAAAGCCAGGGTAAGAATAATCAGCCATGCCCCGCTGGCGATAAAGTAGAGTGAGCGTATACCGAAAGTGTCTGCCACCGGTCCGCCGATTATCAGTCCCAGTGGAAATGCCGCCGTTACCAATGAACCATATAGCGCGAATACCCGACCCTGCATGTCCCTGGCGACAACAGATTGCATGATGGCGGTACTCGGTGCACCAAAAAACGAACCGCCCACTCCCATGAAAAACATGGCGGGTATAGTGGTAGCGTAGTAAATAGCGGGAGATGTTAGCCCCAGTCCTATACTGCAGGGTATCATTATCATAAGGCCCAGTATGGCGGTATGTATACGCCTTGATAGGCCGCCCCATACTCCCAGTAATAATCCGCCCAGCAAACCGCCGATGCCGCTGGCGGATGTCAGCCAGCCCAGCTTCAGTACGTCCCCCTCCAGGTGTTCGTTTACCAGTACCGGTATCAGACTGGACGCCGGCGCTACGAAGAATATGAGTAAAGCCATCATGCATATTAGTATTACCAGTCCGCGTCGTCCCCAGATATAGTGGAAGCCCTGCTTTATATCGCCGAAGTAATCAGGTTTCACTGCCAGGGTAGTGCGCGGCGGTCGTGGTATTGCCAGCGGCAGCAGGCAGGCAACCGCTATTACCGCCGTGATGATATCCACGAGAAGAACTCCCTGCATCGGCAGCGATTCCATGAGGAAAGCACCTGCGGGTGGCCCCACTACCTTGATGCCGTTGTGTAACATCTGAAAAAGTCCGTTGGCACGTACCAGGTTTTTTCCCGGTACTATCATCGGGATTGAAGCCCCCAGCGCCGGGATCTGGAACGTATCACCGACAGCCCTGGCTATCATGATTAAATAGATATGCCATATTTCTACACTGTCCGTATAGAACAGGACGACCAGCACCAGCGTTAACAGCATGACGTAGAGGTCGGCAAATATCATTATTTTTTTCCGGTCCCACCGGTCCACCAGTGGTCCCACGAAAGGACCCAGAATTATCTGGGGAATCATCGCCACCATTAATGCCGTAGCCAGTACCGTGGCGGAGCCGGTCTCCTTGGTCAGGTACCACGCCAGCGCGAACTGCACCACCGCACTTCCGAACAGGGAAGCCGCCTGGCTGGACCACAATACGAAGAATTTTTTCAACGCGATATACCTCTCGTCGTGTCACACTTTTTATACCGGGAGGGATTTTGATCGTGGTTATTTTACTCTCCGGCGCTTTTTCGGCGGGCCGGAGAAAGTGCCGTTCAGTATTGCTTCGCAGACCTGGCCGTACGCTTTCAGGTTCACGTTAGGTTCCAGTGATTTATGTATCATGATACCGAACACCATGCCCATGATGGTCCGGGCTATCGAAAGGGGGTCGAGGTCAGGGTTGATTAAGCCCGCACGCTGGTTCTGTTCGATGAGTTCGACGAGTGTTTCGTGAGTGGTGGCCTGGTTTCGGAGTACAGCAGCCCGGATGCTGCTGTTGCGGGCAGCCTCCGCATAAAATTCCAGTTGAACGCTGATACCCTTACCGATATCACCCTGTTTAATAGCAGAAAGCCAAAACCGGATGATATTGACAAGCGATTCATCAGGGTTCTCGGAAACCATCGATGTCAGCGAAGAAATAGTCCAATCGGTGACCTGTTCCAGCGCAGCAACTACAATATCTTCCTTGCTGGGGAAATAATTATAAACGGCCCCAGTGCTCAACTTTGTAGCTTTATAAATATCCTGCATCGTGGTATGATGAAAGCCCTTTTCCAGGAAGCATTTAAACGCAGCTTCGAGGATTTCGTTACGCCTGGCTTCCAGGTAGGTTTCGGGAACTCTAGGTGACATCGCTGCCTCCAATAAATCGAACGCTCTGTTTATTTATAGACCAAGCAGTCTATTTTGTCAAGAGGAAACTAATAAAATGTGATGAATATTCTATAAAAAATCCCCCTCCAAAATGGAGGGGGAATGAGTAATCCGAATCCTGAAGTGTCTTTATTCCAGATAGTCCTTCAGTTTCCGGCTCCGGCTTGGGTGACGCAGCTTGCGTAAAGCCTTGGCTTCTATCTGCCGTATCCGCTCGCGCGTCACGTTGAACTCCACTCCTACCTCTTCCAGGGTACGGCTGCGCCCGTCTTCCAGCCCGAACCGCAGTTGTAGCACCCGCTGCTCGCGCGGTGTCAGCGTACCCAGCACATCCTCTATCTGTTCCTTCAGCAGCTGCTTGGAGGCTATGTCCACCGGCGGCAGGGCGTTCCTGTCCTCTATCGAGTTGCCCAGCGGGCTGTCCTCCTCCTCCCCGATGGGTGATTCCAGCGATATCGGCAGCTGCGATACCTTCACTATCTCCCTGACCTTGTCCGAGGATACCTCCATCTCCTTGGCTATTTCGCGAGAGCTGGGCTCTCGTCCGTACTCCTGCGCCAGACGCCGACTTATCCTGAGCAGGCGGTTAATGGTCTCCACCATGTGTACCGGTATGCGGATGGTGCGGGCCTGATCGGCGATAGCCCGGGTCAGCGCCTGCCGTATCCACCAGGTGGCGTAGGTGCTGAACTTGTAGCCCTTGCGATAATCGAACTTCTCCACCGCCCTCATCAGCCCGATGTTCCCCTCCTGGATGAGGTCGAGGAGCGACATGCCCCGCCCGATATGCTTCTTGGCTACGCTTACGACCAGGCGCAGGTTGGCTTCAATCAGATGTCTTTCGGCGTCTCCACCCACCCGGATGATATCGACGAAATATTCCGAGAGCTGGCTTTCATTCGCCCGGATGGAATCGAGGAAAGCCGGGTCCGTAATCATTTGCTCGATGTCGCTAAACTTTACGTCCTTCTTAATCGTCTTACGGACTTCCTCCGGCACCAGACGACTGCACAGCGAGAGTTTGACGATTTTTTCTTCTATATCGGTTGTCGGTTCGTCGAGTTTATTGGCGATGCCTTCTATCAGTTCCGGTTCGATGGCGTTGTCGATTTTTTCTTGAAGCGATTCATCATAAAGACTCTCGATGATTTTATCGTTCTTCTTGAGGCCGAGATGATCCCGGATGAGGCGCACGAGCGGTGCCGTGTCGGCCAGTTTCTGCAGCATGGCTGTTATCGTGTCCGTCGCCGAGGGTTGTCGCCCGTGTTGCTGAAGGTAGTCCTGCATGACATCCTTAATAAGTTTACCTTCTTCCATTTGCTTGGCTAACGTCTTTTCGCTTTCGGCGGTAAGGAGGTGTACCCTGCCTATCTCGTGGAGATAGATGCGCACCGGGTCGTCGGTGATATCCTGCTCGGAGAGTTCGTCCGCGCTCATGTCGATATCTATTTCCAGTGAGTCGGACTGCTTGCTGTCCGCGTGTTTCTGTTTCGACCATATTGCTTCCGAGTCCGAGATTTCTTCGTCGTCTATATCTTCATCTTCATCCTCTTCGGAATCGTCGCTAAAGTCTTTCGGTTCGTCTTCTTCTTCGTCTTCGTCCTCGGTTTCCTCGTCGTTATCGTCGTCCTCTTCTTCAAGCCTGTCTTCAAAATCTCTTTTGTTGTCCATGCCTCATCTCCTCGCTTCTCTTCGTTTCAGGTTCTTCTGGCTGTATACTTCTCTGAGCTGGGCGCTGATTTCTATGTCTTCTTCACCCGGTTCGCCCGACTCCGCTTTACGGGCGGCCAGGTTTTTCAGGTATTTCTTCCTGAGTTCCATAACGCTGTCAGTAAATCTCTGGTCAATATTGTTTACGGTGGGTAGTCGCCTGTTGATTATTTTATCATAATGCTCGTGGAGGGCCGGGTCAAGTGTTTCCTTTACGTTTGAGATATCGTCTGCATTTTGCCATGCCAGGAATATCTCTCTATTTTCACTGATTTCAAAGTATTCTTTGGACAGTTCTTCCTGCCGGTCTTTCATCTCCGGATACTGCAATAACAGCTTCAGGGCGTACTCCTCCAGCGGACTTGACAGGTAAGAACGCACTCCGGGCGTGGTCGCCGGTTTTCTCTCGGGGGCTTTACGCCTCACCGGGGCGGGTTTGAGCCGGTTCAGGGCTGCTTCGAGGGTGTTTACCCCAACTTTTACCAGCCCCGCCAGCTTCTGCATGTAATGTGCCTTCCGTATCGGGTCTTTTATCTCCGCCACTACCGGCAGCAGCCTGTCCACCGCCAGCGACTTATCGCGGGCAGTCGTTAAATCCAGCCTTGATATCACCATATCGAAGGTATAGTCCACAATAGGTACCGCCCTGTTCACAAGTTCTTCCCACGACTTCACGTCTTCTTTAATGACGTCATCGGGGTCTTTGCCTTCAGGCATGACGACCACGCGTATTTCCGCGTTCAGTATGTTTTCGTAGTCCACGCCCCGCAGCATCGCCTCCTCGCCGGCGGCGTCGGCATCGAGGGCAAGTACAAGGTTCTTGCTGCGTCTTTTCAACGCGTTCACCTGCGACTCCGTAACAGCTGTCCCCATCGAGGCTACGGCGTTGGTTATTCCGTTCTGGTGGGCGGTGATAACGTCCATGTAGCCTTCCATGATAATCGCCATGTCCTGCTTCCTGATGGCTGATGCTGCCCGGTCGATGCCGTAAATGATGGAGCTTTTATCGAAGGTCGGCGTCTGCGGCGAGTTGACGTATTTCGGTAGGGAGTCGTCCAGTACCCTCGCCCCGAAGCCCAGCGTACGACCCCGACTGTCGCGGATGGGAAACATCAGCTTGCCCCGGAAACGGTCGTGGGTCTTGCCGTCGTCCGTCTGTACCAGCAAGCCAGCGTTCAGCATAACCTCCTCGCTGTAACCTTTACCCGCCAGGTAGTTTTTCAATTCTTCCCAGCTGTCCAGGCTGAACCCGAGTTGAAAGTCGCTTACGGTCTGGTCGGTAAACCCGCGCTTTTTCACGTAGTGTCTGGCTTTCTCCGCCCCTGGTGACTTCAGCAAGAGGTTATTGTAGTACAGCGCTGCCGCTTCGTTTACTTTGTAAAATTCTTCCTTTTCTTCCTTTTCCTCAGAACGTCCGGAGTAGGCTGGCAGGATGACTCCGACCCTGTCCGCCAGCAGCCTCAGCGCCTCCCCGAAGTCCAGGCTCTCTTTTCTCATGATAAAAGAGAATACGTCACCGCCGGTGTTGCAGGCCCCGAAGCAGTGCCAGCTCTGCTGTTCCGGATAAATGAAGAAGGAAGGGTGGTTCTCGCTGTGAAACGGGCAGAGCGCCATCAGGTTCTTGCCCGCCTTCTTTAAGGTGGCGTACTGTCCCACTACCTCGACGATATCCGTTTTCTGTTTTACTTCGTCAATAACGCTCATAATTTATTGTAAGTAATATAAAAGCGGTAATTTCTATTTTAATACTCTTTGTCTCAGAATAAAAGAGGGTTAGTGTATATATCACGCATGATTCTCGTGATACTGGAGAATTATTTCAATATCTTAAATAAGGATTTTTAACGTTTATTTCAGCTCTTCCGCCAGCCTCATCGCGTACTGGTCGGTCATGCCGGCGATATAGTCCACAATCCTGCGTTCGGTGGTGTCGCGGTGGAGTTGGTATTCCTGTGGCATTTTATCCTCGTGCTCTGTAAAATACCGATAAAGAAAGCGTACGATTTCCCTGGCTTTTTCCGTTTCCTCTCGGGCTGAATTGGGATTATACACCCTCTCGAAGAGAAAGTCGCGCAGAGTATTGGCAGCCGCCAGCACCTCCGGACTCATTTTTATGGCTGGCCTCTCTTCTATTATATCACATGTACGCACGTCCCAAGAGCGTTCGATGATATCCCTGACCATGCTGTTGATGCGTTCTGAATGAGATTTTCCCAGCACTCTGGATGCTTCACGCGGTAAATCGGCCTCGCTGAAAATTCCGGCGCGTATCGCGTCGCCGATGTCGTGATTAATCCAGCCGATCGTGTCCGAGATTTTGACCATTTCCCCCTCGATGGTGCCCACCTCGCCCCAGTCTTCTCCCAGCACGGCCACCCCCGATTTTGAGTGGTTTTTGATGCCGTCTCTCACCTCCCATGTCAGGTTCAGTCCCTGCCCGTCCTTCTCCAGGAAATCGACCACCCTCAAGCTCTGTTCATTGTGACGGAAACCCTCTTTGTACAGTTCGTCGAGGACGTCCTCGCCCACGTGCCCGAAGGGCGTGTGCCCCAGGTCGTGCCCCAGGGCGATTGCCTCCGTCAGGTCTTCATTAAGGTTCAGGGCGCGGGCTATGGTGCGGGCTATCTGTGAGACCTCCAGTGTATGCGTCAGCCGCGTGACGTAATGGTCGCCCGTCGGTGCGATGAATACCTGCGTCTTGTGCTTTAACCGCCGGAACGACTTGCTGTGGATGATGCGGTCGCGGTCGCGCTGGAAGGACGTACGAATAGGACACGGCTCTTCGTATCGCTCGCGGTCCTTCGATAGTCTGCTCCTGACCGCATGAGGCGAGAGGCTTTCCTCTCTAGCCTCGCTCATTTCGCGGATGTGCAGTTTTTCAATCACTTGGTACCTGGTCTGGCTCTGGTCAGCCCTTTATTTATTCCCCCGGCACACCACTCCTTCAATCATTACCAGGCAGTCGTCATCGACGAATTCGGTGGTGGCACCCATCCTGGCCGGATACTTGCCTTCCTCGAAGTAGTCCCGGAAGAGCTTCTCATAAATGCGTATGTCCGCGACGTTCTTCAGCCAGACGTTTATTTTCACCAGGTCGGTCAGCTTCATGTCGTAAGCCGCCAGCGTCCTTTTCAGGTTGGCCAGTGTGTCGTGAAATTGCGTCGTAAAATCTTCGCCGGAGCCGCGGTGCATCGCCAGAAATAAATAGTTGCCCGCTTCGACTGCCGCCGAATAGCTCCAGGGTGTAGGAATCCGCTTCAGTTCGGTCATTATGCCCTGTGTATCTGGCTGTTACTCACTTTACGCCCAGCTTCTTCTCGGCCGCGGCGATAATGTCGCGGGTAACATCAATCATGTCCGGACTCACCGAGACCGACGTGCAACCCCACTCCACCAGCTTCTCTGTAATCTCCGGATAGACGGAAGGCGCCTGGCCGCAGATGGAGCAGGTTACACCCCTGGCTTTGCAGGTCCTGACGACCTTTTCGATGGATATCATCACGGCTTCGTTACGCTCGTCGAAGGTCTCCGCCAGCTTTGAGCTATCACGGTCGATGCCCAGTGTCAGCTGGGTGAGGTCGTTGGAGCCGATGGATATCCCGTCGATGCCTACGTCGATGAATTCATCCAGGAGAATCACATTGGAGGGTACCTCACACATCATCCATATCTTGAAATTTTCAGCGCGCTTCAGCCCCTCTTCTTCCATGATTTTCAGCGTGCGTTCCAGCTCCGGTACCGTCCGCACGAAAGGAATCATTACCCAGAGGTTGTCGTATTCCTCCCGTACCTTTTTAATGGCATTTAGCTCCAGCTTGAATGTCTCGATGTCCGTGATGTACCGGGAAGCGCCGCGGTAGCCTATCATCGGGTTTTCTTCGTCCTCTTCGTACTTCTCGCCGCCTTTCAGCGATTTGTACTCGTTCGACTTAAAATCGTTGGTGCGGTAGACCACCTGGCGGGGATGAAATGCCTTGGCGAACTTTATCAGCTCGCGTGCCAGTTTATCCGTGAATTCACCACCGCGCCCTTCGGCAATCATGGCGCTGGGATGCTCCCCGATTTCAGCTACCATGAACTCGGCGCGCAGCAGCCCTATCCCGTCGACGTCCCGGTTGGCTATCCTGTCGACGATGTCCGGCTGCGCCAGGTTGGCCAGGAGCTTGGTCTTGGTGACCATTTCGCCGCGAGCCCTTATCTTCACGTCCGACTTTATTTCTATCCTGCCGGGGTAGACCTTGCCGTTGCTGCCGTCGACGGTGATTATCTGTCCGTCTTTCAGTGTGGTAGTGGCGTTTTCGCAGCCGACCACGCACGGGATGCCCAACTCTCGACTGACAATCGCCGCGTGGGCGGTCCTGCCGCCGCGGTCGGTAACGATTGCTGATGCCCTCTTCATAGCGGGCACGAAGTCCGGCGTTGTCATTTCCGCCACCAGGACATCGCCCTCCAGTACCTTATCTATCTGCGAAGGGTCGGGCACTATTTTCACCGGCCCCGAAGCCACTCCCGGGCTGGCGGCGGCGCCCGACACAAGAATCGGGGCGTCAATATCATGAGCTTCGCCAGTTGCTTCTTTGATGGTAGTTATCGGTCTCGTCTGGACGATATAGATTTCACCCTTCTCCGTGGCCCATTCGACGTCCTGCGGGAAATCGTAATGCTCTTCCAGCTGTTTGCCGATTTTGGCCAGGGTAATAATTTCTTCATCGGTGATTTTTTGCCTGGCCTGCTCCTCGGGCGTCAGGTCTATCTTGATGTTGTCTGCCTTGCCGTGAGCGCCCGCTTTCTTGACCAGTTTCCATTCCTGTTTCTTGATTTCTTTTACCAGAATTTTTACATCGGCTTTGCCGACGATATAATGGTCCGGGGTAACGTCTCCGGAAACAATCATTTCACCCAGTCCCAGCACGGACTCGATGGCGATTTTATCACGGTCATTGGTCGTCGGTTCCACGGTGAACATCACCCCCGCCGCTTCCGACTGCACCATGTGCTGTACCGGTACGGCGATTCCGACCCTGAAATGGTCGAAGCCCTGCTCCTGCCGGTAGAAAATGGCTCTCGCCCCGAACAGTGATGCCCAGCAGTCCTGCACCGCCCTTACTACGTCCTTCTCACCCTCGACGTTGAGGAAGGTGGCCTGCTGTCCCGCGAAAGATGCCTCCGGCAGGTCCTCAGCCGTCGCCGAAGACCGCACCGCCACCAGTCCCTTGCCCATTTTAACGTAAGCTTCCTCGATTACTCTGGCAGTCTCGGCCGGCATCTGTGCTTCCTGTATTAACTTCTGTACTTGGATGGCAGTGTCCTGTAGCTGGCGGCTGTTGTGGACATCGACAGGCTCCAGTAATGCCTTGATTTTTTTCTGAAGGCCTGTCTTTTTTATGAAATCATAGTATGCGGCGGCAGTGACTATAAATCCGCCCGGAACGGGTATGCCCGCGTTGGTCATCTCGCCAAGGTTGGCCCCTTTTCCGCCAACAAGTGGTATGTCTTTTCTGGTAACCTCTTCAAACCATACTACGGCTTTCTGCCCTTTATCCATCATACCTCCATTATTTGGGGAAAATTTGTTATTGTTGTTTTATTATACACACAAAAATAAAATTAAAAAAGGGGGAATACCCCTGCTATCGATGGATACTGCTCCTTGATTATTCTCAAATTTTTACGTATTTCATACATTTATTTTATGTATTATTAACCTTGACTTCTTATAATACTTATGTAGGTATTGTCAGGGGAGGATTGGCAGGATGTGGTGGTTGCTGACGAAAAATGAGGGAGGCAGGAGGTTAAAAATAAATCATTTTGAATGTCCTGTATTACGTTTGACGGGAGGACAATTGCCATTTGACAGCGCTAATATTTGGGTTTAGAATTAAGACGATAGCTGTAAAAGGCAATACGGAGTAATGTCTATGATCGAAATGACGATTGACAGCATAAGAGTAAGCCTGATGAATTACCAGCGCGTGGTGATTCTTAAAGAGAAAATATCTGACCGTTATCTCCCTATCTGGATTGGCCCCGCCGAAGCTGATGCTATTGCGGTCAAGTTACAGGGTGTGGCTGTTCCCCGCCCCCTCACCCACGACCTTCTTAATTCTGTTATTGATACCCTCGGAGCCGCCATCAATTCAATTATTGTTAACGACCTCAAGAATGATACTTTCTACGCCAAGGTTATTCTTGATATTGACGGCAAGCAGATTGAGGTTGATTCCCGCCCCAGTGACGCCCTGGCGCTGGCGGTAAGGACCGGCGTTCCCATTTATGCTGACGATTCTGTCCTGGAAAAAGCGGGCATCATGCTCGACGGTGAAACCGGCAAGCCGATATTTGAAGAGGGTGAAGAGATTAAAGGCAAGGACAGCAAGGTAAGCGACGCCGAGATGAAGAAAAAAATGTCGGCTTTCTATGATTTTATCAATACCCTCGACCTGGATGACTTCGATAAGCGCAAGTCTTAGTCAGGCTTACCTTGCGGGTACCGGGAACCTGTATTTATGGACGAACGTCTGATTAAGCGATTGATTGCCACGATTAAATGCGGTACCTGTGGGCAGAACTACCAGGAAGACCATGTCGAAATTGTTGAACATGACGATGACGTGTGGTTTCTCAACGTCTTCTGTTCTTGTTGCCAGGTAAAATCCCTCGTGGCTGCCGTCATCAAGAGAGAGAAAGACCTCGAAGCTGTCAATGACCTGACCGGTGCGGAGGTATCTAGGTTCCAGCACATTGATGCCGTCAATGGTAATGATATGCTGGATATGCGCGATTTTTTAAGAAGCTTCGATGGTGATTTCTCCGGCCTTTTCAGTAATAAAGAATCCTGATTTCAATTCTGCTATCGCTAAAAGCCCTCGGATTTCGGGGGTTTTTCTTTGACTATCAGCGCTCGTTATGCTAATATTCCTTACGCCTGTTTATAAATAGAGGTAGCTTATTTCCTGATACTGATAAGGAGGACTGATCATGGCGGTAGACGGCACTTACGAAATCACGATAGATACTCCCATGGGCGCTCAGAAAGCCACCCTTACCCTCAAGACTGATGGTGATGCTCTCAGCGGCAAGATTGATAGCCCTCTGGGTGCGCAGGAATTCAGTGGCGGCAGTGTCAGCGGCGATGATATTACCTGGCAGATGGAAATTGATAGTCCCATGGGCAAGATAAACCTCGAGTATAAAGCTAAGGTAACCGGCGATGATATCGCCGGCGAGGTCAAGGCCGGGGGTTTCGGCTCGTCACCCTTAAAAGGTAAACGTGTGTAACTCTCGCCCTTTAGGTTCTGACTTGACCATTGCTACCGCCTTCTGCTATCATTTTCTTGGTCACGAATTTTGAGGTTGGCATGAGCAGGTGGGCAGCGGCTCTGAGGCTGACGGGTATCGGGTTTTTTATAGCTGCCTGTATCCTGGGTGGTATTCTCGCCGGCCTCTGGATAGATAACAAGCTTGATACAAGGCCTTTATTCATATTGCTCGGTTTAGCGGTGGGATTGGCGGTGGCTTTTACTGGTGTTTATCGTATGATTCGGTTGGTCATCGACAACAGACAGGACAAGGAGAATAACCAGTGACTCAGCCCAAACGCCGGGGCTGTCTCGGCTGTTCTTTCCCTGTATTAGTCATTATTATCATTGTCTTCCTGGCTTTGGGTATCTTTGGTTTTCTCTCCGGAGCTATCGGACAGGAATTATTGCAAAAATACGGCGTCGATATCAAATTCCCCGACTGGATGGTTATCGGTCAGCCCGAACCCCACCTCCCCGCCCCGGTTCTCTTCAACGTGTTCGGCATACCCATCACCAATACCCTCATCGCCAGCTGGATAACGGTGGTTCTCCTGGTTGTTATCAGTTACGTCGTCACCCGCCGCATGAAGATCATCCCGGGCAGGCTCCAGACCCTCTTCGAAAGCTTTCTCGGCTGGATTTTTGACCTCTGCAAGAGTATTGCCGGCGATAAAAACGCCCGTCGTTTCTTCCCCATCATTGCCACCATTTTCCTCTATGTTCTCCTCAATGCATGGCTCAGCCTGATACCGGGCTACGGCTCTATAGAGTACACCGAATACGAGCCGGTCGCCACCCATACAGAAGAGCTCCCTGCTGGCGGTCATGAAGGAGAATATACTATCGTCACTAAAGACGGCGTCGATTATATTGAGCACAGGCATGAGCTTATCCGTGGTGCCAATACGGATGTCAATACGCCCCTGGCCATCGCTATTATCTCATTCGTTGTCGTCGCCTATTTTGGCTTGACTTCCCTCGGCATGGGCTGGCTCCGCCAGTATTTCAACTTCGGGCCGTTGTTCCGCAGCCTCGGCCAGACATTTAAAGGCAAGCTCAACGTCATGGGGATTTTCTCCGGGGCTATAGATATTTTCGTGGGCTTCCTGGAACTGCTCAGCCGTTTTATTACGATTATCAGTTTTACTTTCCGTCTCTTCGGCAACATGACTGCCGGGGAGATACTGCTGTTGATAACAGCCTTCCTCGTTCCCTGGGTGCTGGCGATACCTTTCTATGGCCTCGAGATACTGATTGGTTTTGTCCAGGCGTTTATCTTCAGCGGGCTAACCCTTGTCTTTATTACCATGGCGGTAACGCCGCATGAAGCAGAAGCACATTAATTTACATATACAGGAATAAGCTAAGGAGGATATGGAATGGACGTTGAAGGAATCAAGATGCTGGCAGCAGGGCTGGCGATCGGTCTGGGTGCACTGGGACCCGGTATCGGTATCGGTATTCTCGGTTACGGGGCAATGCAGGCTCTGGCACGCAACCCCGAGGCCAAGGGCCCCATACAGACCAACATGATGATAGCTATCGCCCTCGCCGAAGCTATCGGTATTTACGCCCTGATTGTGGCCATTATTATCGCTATGGTAGCTTAAAAATTCTCATTATATGGAGAATAGAGGAGTATTAACATGGAAGAAAGTGGGATACCAGTATTCATTACCGTAATTGCTGCCGCGGTGATGGTTATTGCCGTCATCGTCGGTATGGCAGCCATCTCCTGGGTATTCCTCACCGGTTAAGCGGTGGCTGTCGGTAATTTACGGGTCCCGGGAACGATGTCCGTACTGTATTTATGCCGGACCCGTACTGGAGATATGGAGGTATCGTGGGTGATTTATTAACGGAACTCGGAGTAAATGGCGGTGTGCTGATAACGCAGCTAGTGACTTTCATCATCCTGCTGGTTATCCTGCGCTTTGTCGCCTATAAACCCCTGATGCGTATGCTCGACGAGCGCTCGAAGCGCGTCAAGGAAAGCATGGAGCAGGCCGAATCTGTCAAGGAGCAGTCGGCCCATGCCGAGGAAGAGGTGAAGAAGCAGCTCGTCGAAGCCAGCCGCGAAGGACAGGAAAGAATTGCCAGGGCGGTTAAGGCTGGCGAGGAGATGAAACAGAAGGCGCAGGAAGAAGCCAGACATGAGGCGGAAGCGCTTATCGAACGGGCGCGCGGTGAGATTCAACGGGAGCGTGATGAGGCTATCGGTGAGGTACGCCGTGAGTTCGCCGACCTGACGGTGCTGGCGGCGGGCAAGGTCATCGAGCGCACTCTGGACAAGGAAAAACACCGCGAGCTTATTGATAAGGTTCTCGAAGAAAGCTCAACTGAAAAGAAGGAACAACCGTAAAAGCGGGAAGTTATCATGCCTAAAAAAGCCTACGGTCGGCGCTACGCTCAGGCTATTTTTGAGCTGGCGCTGGAGAAAAATGAACTGGAACGGTGGCAGTCTGATTTACAGCAAATCAGCGATGCCGTTGCCGATAAGGAGTACCTGGCGGCTCTGGAAAGCCCCAAAATTTCCTTTAAGAAAAAATCGGAACTCCTATCGCAGCGCCTCTCCGGTCTGAACCCACTGGCGATGAACCTGGTGTATTTACTCATCACCAGGTCGGGCATCGGCATGGTCGCGGATATTGCCGCCGAATACCGGCGTTTGCTGGATAGTTACCGGGGGATAGAGCAGGCGGAGGTCATTACCGCCGTCCCCCTCGATGAGAATGATATTAAAAAGCTTACCGATAATCTGAGTGCTGTGGTGGGGAAACAGGTGGTGGTTAAAGCGGAGATTGACCCCGAGATACTGGGCGGGATTATCGCCAGGATTGGCGGTAAGCTCCTCGACGGCAGCACCAGCAGCAAGCTGATTGCTCTCAAGCGGGAGCTCGTCGGCACTGAAAAGAAAAGATAATCGGTATGGTTGGTTTAATCTCGGGCAAAGGAGGTAGCTAAGGTGACAACTAGAGGAGAGGATATTGTATCCATACTCAAGCAGCAGATTGAGCAGTTCGGTACGGCCGTAACCATGGTGGACGTCGGTACCGTCATCGAGGTCGGTGACGGCATCGCCCGCATCCACGGTCTGGCGGCAGTAAAGTACAACGAGTTGCTTCAGTTCCCCAAGGATATTATCGGTATCGCCCTTAATCTGGAAGAGGATAGCGTCTCGGCGGTGGTCCTCGGCGACTATACCCAGATTAAGGAAGGCGACGAGGTCAGGTGTACCGGACGCATTGCCGAGGTACCTGTCGGTGAAGCCATGATAGGCCGTGTTGTTGACCCCCTCGGCCGCCCTCAGGATGGTAAGGGCGATATCAAGACCGACAAGACCCGTCCGATTGAGAGGGTGGCTCCCAACGTGGTCCTGCGTGCTTCGGTGGATACCCCGGTGCAGACCGGAATAAAAGCCGTCGACAGCATGTTCCCCATCGGTCGCGGCCAGCGTGAGCTTATCATCGGCGACCGCTCCACCGGCAAGACCGCCATCGCCCTGGATACTATTATCAACCAGAAAGGCGGCGACCTTATTTGTATCTATGTCGCTATAGGCCAGAAGATATCTCAGGTAGCCCGGGTGGTGGCGACACTATCGCAGTACGGCGCCCTGGAGCACACCATCGTGGTAACCGCCAGTGCCGCCGAGTCTGTCGCCCTGCAGTATCTCGCCCCTTACGCCGGCTGTGCCATGGGCGAGGAGTTCATGGAGCAGGGCCGGGACGTCCTCATTATTTACGATGACCTCTCCAAACATGCCTGGGCTTACCGCCAGCTTTCGCTATTATTAAGACGGCCCCCCGGACGTGAGGCTTATCCCGGCGATGTTTTCTACCTGCACAGTCGTCTGCTAGAAAGGTCGGCCAAGTACGCCAAGGAATACGGCGGCGGCTCGCTTACCGCTCTCCCCATCATCGAGACGCAGGCTGGAGACGTTTCCGCTTATATCCCTACCAACGTTATTTCCATTACCGACGGGCAGCTCTACCTGGTGTCTGACCTTTTTAACGCCGGTATAAAACCCGCGCTGGATGTCGGTATCTCGGTGTCCCGTGTCGGCAGTAAAGCTCAGACCTCGGCGATGAAAAGTGTCGCCAGCCGTCTCAAGCTGGATATGGGACAGTACCGTGAGGTTGCTACTTTTGCCCAGCTCGGTACCGCTGATCTTGATAAAGCCACTCTGGCTCAGCTCGAACGCGGCCAGCGCATCCAGGAGGTTCTCAAGCAGGCACAATTCGTGCCGGTGACTCTGGAAAGACAGGTTGTGATTCTCTACGCCGTTATCAACGGTTACCTGGATGATATTCCGGTTGCCAAAGTAACCCCTTTCGAAAATGATTTCAACCAGTTTATCGAGACCAACTATGCTGAGCTGGCAAAAACTATCGCCGATAAAAAAGAGCTAGACGATAGCAGCATCGAAACTCTGAAGAAGGCTATCGGAGAATTCAAGAAAGGCTATTCAACGGATTAATGTGGGAAACCTTAGAGGGGATGAGGTAGACAACAGATATGGCAGATATTCGTAAGGTAAGAAGACGCATCAGGGGAGTCCAGAACATCGCCAAGATTACCCGCGCCATGGAGATGATTGCCGCCTCCAAGATGAGGCGCGCTCAGGAACGCGGCCTGGCAGGGCGCCCTTATTCGGAGAAAATCGAGCAGGTCATCGCCGATCTGGCTGCCTTACCCGGTATCGGCCTCCAGCACCCCCTCCTCCAGCAGCGCCACACCGAGCATATTGCCGTTGTCCATATCACCCCCGACCGCGGACTCTGCGGCGGACTCAACGGCAATCTCAACCGCAACCTGGCGGCTTTTATCCTCAAGCAGGAAGTACCCGTCAGGGTGGTTGCCGTCGGACGCAAGGGGCGTGATTTCTCCGTACGGCAGGGCTGTGATATGGAGGCTGAGTTTACCGAGCTGGGTGATAGGCCCAGCCTGCTGGATACTCTGCCCATATCACATATCATCATCGATGATTATGCCAATGGAAGTATCGATAATGTCTATATCTCTTACCCGCGATTTGTTTCCACCATGGTACAGACGCCGGTAGTCAGGCAGCTTCTCCCCGTCCAACCGGCGGAGATACCAGCTGTTTCCAACGTCGACTATATTTACGAGCCCGGTGCGACGGACGTCCTAGGTGGGCTTCTTCCCCGCTTTGTCGAGATGCAGATATACCATGCCATTCTGGAGTCCATCGCCAGCGAGTATTCAGCACGGATGGTCGCCATGAGAAATGCCACCGACAGTGCCAACGAGCTTATCGGCGACCTTACTTTGCTGTATAACAAGGCGCGCCAGGAAGCCATCACCACGGAGCTCCTGGATATCACCGGCGGCGTTTCCGCTCTGGAAGGATAAAAATTAAAATTTACAATATGTGAGGTTGTTATGGCTAAGGGAAAGGTAGCACAGGTAATCGGAACGGTGGTCGATATTGAATATCCCCCCGATGAACTCCCCGCGCTCTATAACGCTATCGAAATCGGGGAAGGCGACTCCAAAATCGTCCTGGAGGTTCAGGACCACCTCGGTAATAACTGGGTGCGCTGTCTGGCGCTGTCGCCCACCGACGGACTGGCACGCGGCGTCGAGGCCGTTGATACCGGTGCCTCGCTGCGGGTGCCGGTGGGTCGCGCTTCGCTGGGTAGGCTCTTCGATGTTATGGGTAATCCCCTCGATGAACTCGGCGAGGTCAAGGCGGAGGAAAACTGGCAGATACACCGCCTGCCCCCTTCTTTTGAGGAGCAGGAGACCAGCACCCAGGTCCTCGAGACCGGACTTAAAGTTATCGACCTTATCGCTCCCTTCACCAAGGGTGGTAAAATCGGCGCCTACGGTGGTGCCGGCGTCGGCAAGACGGTTATCATCCAGGAGCTTATCCGCAATATCGCTGCCGTCCACGGCGGCTTCTCCGTCTTTACCGGTATCGGCGAGCGTTCCCGCGAGGGCAACGACCTCTGGAACGAGATGAAAGAAGCCGGTGTCATGGACAAGATGGTCATGGTCTTCGGCCAGATGAACGAGCCCCCCGGCGTGCGACTGCGTGTCGGGCTGACCGGCCTGACCATGGCGGAGTACTTCCGCGATGTTGAGGGACAGGATGTCCTCCTCTTCATCGATAATATCTACCGTTACACCCTGGCTGGCATGGAGGTTTCGGCCCTGCTGGGCCGCATGCCCTCGGCCGTGGGTTACCAGCCCACGCTGGCAACCGAGATGGGCGAGCTCCAGGAAAGGATTGCCTCCACCAAGAAAGGCTCGATTACCTCTTTCCAGGCTATCTACGTCCCCGCCGATGACTATACCGACCCCGGTGTCGTTACCACCTTCGGCCACCTCGACGCCGTGGTTGCCCTCGACCGCGCTATCGCCGAGCAGGGACTCTACCCTGCCGTTAATCCCCTCACCTCCACGTCCCGCATCCTCGACCCCAACGTCGTTGGTCAGGACCATTACCAGGTAGCCCGCGAGGTCCAGAGGGTTTTGCAGAGATACCAGGACCTCCAGGATATCATCGCCATCCTCGGCATCGAGGAGCTCAGTGAGGAAGATAAGACGACTGTTGCCCGCGCCCGCCGTATCCAGCGGTTCCTATCGCAACCAATGTTCGTCACCGAGGTCTTCACCGGCCGGCCCGGCAAATACGTCAAAATCGAGGATACCGTGCGCGGTTTCAAGGAGATTCTGGAAGGCAGGTACGATGACCTGCCCGAGCAGGCTTTTTATATGGTCGGCGGCATTGAAGAAGTCCCCGAAGCCGCCCGTGCTTTAGGAGTTGAATCTGATGGCTAGCATCAGGCTGGAGATTGTTACCGCCGAGCGCGTCGTCTACACCGAGGATGTCGATATCGTTATCGCTCCCGGTGTGGAGGGACAGCTGGGTATTTTACCCCACCACGCCCCCCTGATGACTATCCTCCAGTCCGGCGAGATTCTCGCCCGCCGCGGTAACGAAGAAGATATTATGGCTATCTCCGGCGGCTTCCTCGAGGTCAGACCCGACCGTGTTATTATCCTGGCGGACAGTGCTGAGAGGGCCGAAGAGATAGACGAGGCTCGCGCCGAGGCTGCCCGCGAACGTGCCGAGAAGAGGATAAGGGAAAGAGGCACCGTTCCGGATCTTGATATGGCTCGCGTCGAAGCGTCCTTACGACGCGCCATGGCACGCCTCTCGGTGCTGGAAAAGGTCAAGCGCCGACGCCAGCGCTAGCCCCAGGAAAGCGTACGGTTCGGACGGTTCTCGCTGAGCATTATTTTGCGGTTACAGCTCCGCTTCCTTGATTACTTGGGGTACCAGTTCGTCCCAGCCCAGCGGCATTATATGAACCCCCTGGCATAGCGGTTTCACCTGCCGGATTATCCGCGCCGTTATCTCCACCGCCTGCTTCTTGCGGTCTTCCTTCGGGGTATCGGACATCTCCTCGATGATGCTGTCCGGCACGGTAATACCGGCTACGTTCTGGTTCATGAACTTGGCCATGGCGGCGCCCTTGAGAATCACTATCCCGGCGATAACCGGTACGTTGAATCCCTGTACCCGGTTCATGAAGTCCTCGAGCTTATCCGGTTCATAAACGGCCTGCGTCTGGAAAAATACCGCTCCGGCCTCGATTTTCTTCTTCATCTTGATAACCTGAGGTTCCACAGGATCGGCTCCAGGGGTTACTACCCCCCCCAGGAAGAAAGAGGGTTTGCTGTCCAGTTCGTGCCCGGACATGTCCTGGCCCTGGTTCAGAGTGCTGGCTGCTTTGATCAGTTGTACCGAGTCCAGGTCGTACACCGGTTTAGCCTCGGTGTGGTCGCCCATGGCAGGATGGTCGCCGGTCAGGCATAGAACATTCTCGATACCCAGAGCCCAGGCGCTCAGCAGGTCCGACTGCAGTGCCAGTCGGTTACGGTCGCGACAGGTAAGCTGGTAAATTGGTTCCAGTCGCCGCTCTACCAGTTTGCAGGAGACCGCCAGCGATCCGATTCTGAACACCGCGCTCTGGAGGTCGGTAACGTTAATGGCAGTGACGTAGTCCCGGAGTTGTTCGGCATCGTGCAGGCACCCGCTGATATCCACGCCCTTCGGCGGGCCGATTTCACCGGTAACCACGAATTCCCGGCTGCTCAGTTTATCTTTCAGTTTACTCATTATCCGTTAATACTCCTTGTTATCTCTTTTATGTGCCTCGGCTAGTCTTTCCTGGAGATTGACAGTTCTCCCGCCAGTGACTTGAAGGTCGCCCCCGATTCAACCATGGTCAGGGAGCGCGGTCGACTCCACCGGGAGTTATTTTTCGGTGTCTGGTATTTATCCATCTCTTCCAGTCGGCCCAGTTCCTTCAAACGGTCGTAGATAAGTTGCCAGCCACAGTCGCGCGTGCGGTCTACCTCGCACTTTCCGTCCTTGGCACCGCCGCAGGGACCGTTAAGCAGGCTCTTGGCGCAGAGTGTTACCGGGCAAAGGCCCCCGGTGTATTCCACGATGCATTCTCCGCATAATGAGCAGTATTCGGTAATGAAGTCGTCCGTTACCGTTTCTCCCCCGAAAATGGTATCGCACCCGGGATGCACCATGCCCCCCTCAGTGGCGTCCATGACGGTATGGATGCCCTGGCCGCAGGCCAGAATGAGGAAAGAATCGGCTTTCTCCGTCTCTGTCTGGTAGGTTTCGTTAAGCATCTTTTTCACAATCGCCAGCTTGCAAAGACTCACACCGCTGTCGGTGCAGGCCCACCCCGCCACCTCCACGCCCTTCTTTTTCAGGCGTTCCGCCATCTCCTCCGTCTCCGGTGCCCCGCCCGAGTGGCACTTGGCGGCACAGTTACCGCACCCCACCACAAAAACCTTCTCCCCGGGCCGCAAATACCCTGTTATCTCATCGATTGGTTTTTGTATTGTTGCGTGCACGTATAGTCCTCCTCTTTTTCTTGTTTTTTGCCCACGGGAGGGCAATGCTGCTGGATTCGATAGGGGATACGGGACGTTTAATCCGATTAATATTACCATAGGGGGGTATAGTATATCAATATCGGAAAGAAAAAGAGGTTGGTAAGTCCTGAATCAGCTTGTCATCTAGAAGCAGCCCGATTATCTGATAACGGGCATACTTTTACCCGGGCAGGAGGATTTATCGGTTTGGTTCCATTCGCATGAAACGTTCGCTTTGTGACCCTGTCTCCCGTAATAGAGAGTCAGTACTTCTGGAGGGGCATACTGGCGTTTTCCGTCTGTAAGAAGTTGCCTGTTGGCGGAAGATAACCTACATTATTTCCAGTCTGACTCTGGTGGCGGCTTTCGCTGCTTTTACCCTGAGCAGAGTGCGCATGGCCTGGGCTATCTGGCCTTGCTTACCGATGATTCGCCCCTTGTCGTCGTCCGCAACGGTGAGTTTGAGTGTGATGCCGTCATCGTTTGTTTCCTCTTCGATGCTTACTGCGTCCGGATCATTGACGATCGACTTGGCGATATACTCCACTAGGTCTTTCATCGTTTCTCCTTAACAAGTTTGAACTTCTCCAGAACACCTGCCTTGTCTAGCAGTCTGGCGGTAGTATTAGTTGGTTTAGCTCCTTGTTGCAGCCAGTGCAGCGCTTTCTCTTCTTTTATCACAATCGTTTCCGGTTCTGTTAACGGATCATAGTGCCCCACTATATCTATGAAAGCACCGTCTCGCGGTGCCCGGACATCTGCTACTACCAGTCTGTAACTGGGTTTCTTCTTTGCTCCGACGCGTCTCAGTCTGATTTTTAACATTTACTCCTTGCCACTTATGGTTTTATTTGATATACGTCACATATTATGCACCATTAACATTTGGCTGTCAATGGGGGAGAATTTAAACTTTTCTATCAGATGATATATATTGATAAATTATTCTTGAATAGCTATACTGCATATACCTCCCGGAACCGATAATTTAAGGATGTCCATTTTTTCTTTTTGTTCAATTCTAGTCCTTGGGGTGTTAGATCTGACGTGCCGGACTCCGAGCATAATCCGTCGGCTTTTACCCAGGAAACTTAACATAAACCTGAAGACGATTCAGAATTCATCAGTCCCTTTACACCGCTGAATTGTTTCCCGGGAACAATACCTTGCCTCGTACGGGTTTATGCGTCTATAATCAAGATATGAATATAGTCAGGTTACATGACTGGCATGTAACCACCTCTCGAGCTATACAGATACAAACGGAGATGGCGGGTCAGGTATCGCGGACTGGTGATGTGAATCCGGAACTCATAGCCGGGGTGGATATATCCGTGGACAGACTATCGGGTACGGGGACGGGAGCCGTGGTTGTCCTGAGCTACCCCGGACTTGATATAGTTGAAGTGCAGGTCGTGACAGACCGGATAGAATTCCCTTACGTACCCGGCCTCCTGTCATTTCGGGAGGCGCCGCTGGTACTGGCTGCCTGTGAGAAGCTAGCGGTAAAACCTGACCTGTTCATCGTGGACGGGCAGGGGATAGCCCATCCTCGACGTATCGGACTTGCCTCTCACCTGGGGCTGTTTTGGGATAAACCTACCATCGGTTGCGCCAAGTCGCGATTATGCGGCACCCATGAACTGCCCGGTGATAACGCCAAAAGTTATACTCAGCTGATTGACAAAGATGATGTAGTGGGGGCGGTACTGCGTACTAGGACGGGGGTAAAACCCGTATACGTGTCTATCGGTCACAAAATCGGTTTAGCTTCAGCGATTAACTGGGTGCTGGCCTGCTGTCGGGGTTATCGCCTCCCGGAACCAACACGTCTCGCCCATCAGGCAGCCGGAGGTAATCTGAAAGCGGGGTCGATAACTGCTTATTTTGAGATGTTAAAATAAAACATAAGCCGAAGCGAGGTTTTATGCCAGAGCTAAAAGACAGGTTAGAAGAACTAAAAGGCCGGGTTTCCCAGGCTATGGAGCATCTTTGACATCGCTGGCCAGGAAAAAGAGATAACCGAGCTGGAAAAGCAGTCCATGCAACCGGATTTCTGGAATGACCAGGCTACTGCTCAGAGTGTTATGCGTCAGCTGGCCGAAAAATCCCGGGTAGTGCAGCGATGGCGTGAACTGGAAAGCAAGCTGGCTGATTTATATGAGTTGTCTGACGTAGTGGAAGAGGATGAAAAATTCCAGGTTGAAGTAGAAAAGGAAGTAGATAAGCTGGCCAATTCCCTGGATGATATGGAATTTGAGCTAGCGTTCAGCAGTGAATATGACGCCAGAAATGCTATTCTGGCAATCCACGCCGGGGCTGGCGGTACCGAATCACAGGACTGGGCGGAAATGTTGATGAGGATGTACCTGCGCTGGTCGGAGCGCCGCGGTTACCAGGCCGAGGTGCTGGATACTTCGCCGGGAGATGAAGCCGGTGTTAAAAGCACGGTAATCGCCATCAACGGTGAATACGCCGCCGGGTATCTGAAATCGGAGCATGGTGTCCATCGGCTTGTCAGGCTTTCACCGTTTGATGCCGATCATGCGCGGCATACGTCTTTTGCTCTGGTGGAGGTAATGCCCGAAGCTGAGGATGATATCAATGTGCAGATAGAACCTGATGATATCAAGGTGGAGACATTTCGCTCCAGCGGTCCCGGTGGCCAGCATATGCAGAAGACAAGTAGCGCCGTCAGGATAACACATCTGCCCACGGGTACGATGGCCAGCTGCCAGAGTGAACGTTCCCAGTTTATGAACAAGGACATCGCTATGAAAATATTAAGGGCGCGCCTGCTGGAAATGGAACTGGAAAAAAGAGAAGAAGAAAGGGCTAAGCTAAAGGGGAGAAGAATTGACGCTGGTTGGGGTAATCAAATCAGAAGCTATATATTGCATCCCTACAAAATGGTAAAAGACCACCGTACGGGTTACGAAGCAAGTAATCCTGAAGAGGTGCTTGATGGGGATCTGGATGACTTCATTACCGCTTATCTCCGGTCTTTAATGGGGAAAGAAGAATGAAACATAAAATAGGATTGTTGATAACCCTGGGTTTGATACTGGTAGTAGCATTATGGAATCCGTGCTTGGTCCAGGCTAGTAGCGAACTCAGCATTCTGGATTATTCGGCGGAGATAGATTTCCCCGCAAAGATTATTTTCGAAGTTTCTGCCCGGAGCGATGTGGATATTGATGATATTCGTCTGCATTACAGGATTAACCGTACTGAACTTGCCCGGATAACAAGTGAGGTATATATTGAGTTTACACCATCGAAAACGGTATCCATCGATTGGGTATGGGATATGAGAAAAACGGGTGGATTACCACCTGGTTCCAGTCTGTATTACTGGTGGACGGTGACTGATGCCGACGGCGACAGCGTGCAGACCCCTCCGGTTGAAATGCTGGTATCCGATAAGCGTTATGATTGGCAGGAACTTACCGAAGGTGAGATAACCCTTTATTGGTATAAGGGTGATGATTCCTTTAGCGGTGAACTGATGGCTGCTGCCCAGGAAGCACTGGCACGTTTGTATGTGGAGACCGGAGCCGAACTGGAAAAGCCGGTGAGTATCTATATTTATGCCAGTTCTGCAGACCTGCAGGGTTCGATGATTTTCCCCCAGGAGTGGACCGGTGGCGTTGCCTTTACACGGTACGGAATTATCACGATTGGTATCGGCACGAGTTCCGGTGACATGGAATGGGGTAAGAGGGCGATTGCTCACGAACTTACTCATCTGGTCATTCACCAGATAACCCTGAATCCTTACAACGATTTACCTGTCTGGCTAGATGAAGGCCTGGCCATGAATACCGAAGGTGAATTACTGTGGTATTTCATGGATGAACTCAATAAGGCCAGAGAAAACGGTACCTTTTTCTCGGTGCGCAGCCTGGCAAGTCCCTTTCCCACGGATACCAATGAAGCACTGCTCTCTTACGCCCAGAGTTATGAGCTGGTAAAATTTCTCATTGATGAGTACGGGCAGGAAAAGATGTTCGAGCTGCTCAGCACTTTCCGGGAAGGTGCTGGCTATGATGAAGCATTAAACAGGGTATACAACTTTGATATGGACGGGCTGGATGCCCGGTGGCGAGCCGCTTTCGAAGCTATGGTGATACTCTGATTTTAGTCGTGACGTTCGGTAATCAACTGCGGGCTGGCTTTTACCGCCGGCGTATCCATCTCGGTGCCGTTCATGAATTTAATTTTCGGCATTTTCTGATACCAGGTAGCGCCGCATTGTATGCACTCGGCATAAACACCGTAGACATCACATTCCAGTGAAACGTCACCCCCGCATCTTTTGCAGGCTTTTATTCTAACGAGACAGAGCATTTTTCTCCTTGCGCGTAATTCTAATGTTTATTCACAGGCCTCTATTTCCTGATGATAGATGTTGTGGTATCAGTTTAAAATCCTGTAAACCCTTATTCTAGCAATACTACACTCCCAAATATGATAATGGTTAATACCCAGTAATAAAGTAATATGGTCAAACAAAGGAAAACTGCCAGGTGGTTGCCATATTCTTCGTATTGGTGTTAGACTAGGCTGATATGAGTACACCAGCGGACTCCAAGCCAGATGGGTTGACCATTCACGACCTTCCGGTTTCCGACAGGCCGAGAGAAAGATTACAGAGGTTAGGAGTCGAGGCTCTATCAGCCCAGGAAATTTTAGCGGTTATTTTGGGCAGGGGTATTTCCGGAGAATCGGTGATGGTCACCGCCCAGAGATTACTCAGCAAGTTTGGTGGTCTTAAAGGAATCTCTAATGCTTCTCTTGAAGAGCTTGCCAGCATCAGGGGAATAGGTATCGCCAAGGCGGCGCAGATAAAGGCGGCGGTTGAACTTGCCAACCGCGTGGATGGTTATTCAGAGACGGGGACCAGGCTTCTTATAAAAACCCCCGAGGATGTAGCTGCACTCGTAAAAGGCAGATTGAAAGAGAAAAAAAGGGAGTATTTCCTGGCGGTGTTACTCGATACGAGAAACCAGTTGATAAAAATTGCCGAGATATCTATCGGCAGTCTTGATACCAGTATTGTCCATCCCCGCGAAGTATTTAAGGAAGCGATATCCGCCAGTGCCGCGGCAGTGATTTTGGTGCATAATCACCCATCTGGCGATACCGAGGCGTCGGAAGACGATATTCAGTTAACTAAACGACTGGCGGAAGCCGGTGAGATTGTCGGCATAGATGTTCTCGACCATGTTATCATCGGCGGCAAAGTTTTCTGCAGTCTGAGAAGAGAAGGATTGTTTTAGCAACAGCTGAATGATGCTACTATATTAATCAATATATTCCTATATAGTATGACTACAAACGGATGAGGAGAGTGAAGGTTATGAAGAAGATATTCTTGACGGTACTTCTGGTATTCGTTTTACTTTCTTTCACGGCTTGTGAGGGAGAACTACCTCCGGTGGACGAGGTTATCGATAGTACGGTTGAAGCTATGGGCGAGGTCGAGTCTTTCCGGAGTGATACGGAGGTAAAAATACAGTTGTATTTCATGGCTGAAGATATGCCGGGTTTCTTCCCGCTGGATTTAGATTTGGAATTGAATGCTGCCGGGGCTCATGACCTGGTTAATCGTGAAATGGAAACGGTCATGAATCTGTTGGTAACCGGTGCGGATGATGATTCTTTAAAAATGGATATGTCCGTTTATATGATGGATGAAGAAATGTACGTAATGATGGATTACCCGGTGATATCTCCCATGTGGATGAAATCCGAGGTTCCCGGAATGTACATGCAGGAAACTCGTGATTTAAAGGTTTTTATGAAATTATTCCAATTTATGGGTATGGAAATAACGGGCAGGGAAAGGAAAGAAGGGGTAAATTGTTATGTACTTGAGGCAAAGCCGGATATCAGTCGGTTATTTGCGTCATTGCTGTTGCCTGCCGGGGATTACGATACGGGATACAACGAATCGGACTGGGAGATAATAGAAGAAATATTCCAGGACTTTTCGATTAAGTTGTGGATTGCGCACGATACTTATCGTGTTGTCTATGCAAATATCAATATCCGGATGGAAGTTTCTCCCGAGGCAATGGGTTATTATGATGAAGAAGGATTATTCAGTCTGGATATGACTGTCAAAATGCATTATCATCACTACAATCAATCATTGGATATTGATTTACCACCGGAAGCCGAGGATGCGGAAGAAGCCTCTTTATGGTGAGAAACAGGTTATACATATAAAAACAGATGATTCGGATAATATTGTGGGCTATGCATCCGGGATTAATGCATAGCCCACAAATATAAAGGAGGTCACACAGGTAGGCAAGTTTTCCTGTGTTTCTTCGTTATAGCCAGTACCGGCAACAAACCATCCTTTTTAGTCGATGCTGACTGCTTCCTGTTCGAATTTACATAGCTTCCTTTCCTGCTCTGTACTAATCTCAATACCCAGAAGCCGTAATCTTTCCACTACATCCGTAGCAATGGAGCTGTTTTTCTTGATGAAGCTGTGAACCACCTCTCTACCAATAGTCGTGAGCTGGAATCCTGTCGAGCGATGTCCTTTCAGATATCCGCGGTTTACCAGGGAATTGAACATATAACCTATATATTCGCTGGTTATGTCCATAGGGCTGGTAAGAAGTTTCTGACCGGTGTTTTTATTGATAGTTATTGCCATTAATATGACCAACTCACTCGGTAACATTTATTTATCCCCCTTCAGGGTTTCAAAGTCAACAGTCATATATATAGCACAATATGTGACAAATGTCAAATTTATGTATAATACGGAACTCAATTGGCCTCTCTGTCAGCACCTTTTAGTTATCTGAATAGAAGCAGTCTAAACCAGGTCTCTCAGGAATCTTTTTGAAAAATGGTGTGCCAAGGAGAGGATAATAACGCTTGTTAATAGCGCGATAATAACGTCAGGAGAAAAGCCAGTAATGGCAGTTCCCAGGGCGGTACCGGCAGCGGGAGGGTGTTCAAAATCGAAAGTTACCATCAGGAAGATAGAGATACCAACCGCCAATGACAGGACAAGGGCTGTTGTCAACGTTGAAGTATGTGGGATAAGAGCGCAAACCGAACCGCAAAGCATCCCTACCATGTGTCCGCCGATTACTCTCCGCGGTAGGGCGGTGATATTTTTAGGCATGGTGAAAACAATGAATGCGCTTGCCCCGATTGAGGCTATGACCACGGCGTTTTGCAGTGAAAGTACCATAAGTATTATAAAAACGATTATGGTCGCGAAGAAGCTCTGGTAAAGGTAATGTTTCCATAATTCGGGGAATTTTGTCTGAATCTTTGACCATCTCCGGAATATGTTTGACTTAATTGCATTATACATTTACAATATACCCCTTATTCGGTGAAAAATTGTTCGTACAACAAACAAATATGCGTTAGGTAGATACATGTGTTGTGTGTTATATTATATTTAGTCTGAGACGTGATGTAAACGAGGCCATGCTTTCTAAGACGATTCGAATAGTACTGATTTTTACCTTAGTTATTTTTCTTTCATGCATACCCCTGACTGCTTGTGAGAAACCGGAGCCGACGGTTAATGGCACAAGTACTACTCCGGAGCCAACGGATAGCGGCGAGGGCACTCTCTATTTGTATGGAATCGACCCGTTTACTCTCGACCCCGGAGTATCGGGTGATATGACTTCCCATGAGTATATTGCCCAGATTTTTAGCGGTCTGGTCCGACTGGATGATAATCTTAACGTTGTACCGGATATCGCCGAAAGGTGGGATATCAGCAATGACTATAAGACCTATACTTTTTATCTCAGACAGGACGTGAAGTTTCATGACGGACGGAAGGTAACAGCCGGGGATTTTCAATTTTCCTGGGAACGTGCCTGCAATCCCGCCACCGGCTCGCATGTTGCTGAAATCTACCTTAGTGATATCGCGGGGGTGGATGAAGTCCTGGATGGGAAATCAGAAGAAATCAGCGGTGTAAAGGTAATCGATGACCATACTCTCGAGGTTAACCTGAAAGCCCCCCGTTCGTATTTCCTGTATAAACTTACCTATTCCACAGCTTTCGTGGTCGATAGATATAATGTTGATGATGGGCAATACTGGTGGAAGCTACCTAACGGCACCGGACCATTCAAGCTGGCAAGATGGGATGAAGAGAGCTTACTGGTACTGGAAAGGAATGATACTTATTACGGGCAGAAGGCCAGTCTGCAGACGGTCGAATTTCTTTTGTGGGGTGGTGTACCGATGAGAATGTACGAGGCCGATGAAATAGCTGTTGCTGGTGTTTCCGTTCTCTATATTGACCGTGTTACCGATACTGCTGGTCCGTTTTATGACCAGTTGAAGGTATCACCCGAACTGAGTTTTAGTTATATAGGTTTTAACTGTACCAAGCCGCCCTTTGACGATGTAAATATCCGGCAGGCTTTTTCGCATGCAGTTGATAAAGATAAAATAGTATCGCTGGTGTTCCGGGATATGGTGGAGAAGGCGGAGGGCATTTTACCCCCGGGTATCCCGGGCTATGACGATTCACTTGCTGGTCTGGACTTTGATGTTGACCGGGCAAAAGAACTCATCGCTCTCTCCTCGTACGGAGACGTGGTTAACCTGCCGCCGATCACACTGACCACTGCTGGCTACGGGGGTGAGATATCATCGTCTCTGAGCGCCATCATTGCCCAGTGGCGGGAGAACCTGGGAGTGGAGGTGGAAATACGCATACTCGAGCCGGAAAGGTATCTTTACCATCTCAAGGAGGAAAAGGACGAGATGTACGAGATGGGATGGATTGCCGACTATCCCCATCCCCAGGACTTTCTGGAGATTCTGTTCCGTACCGGTAACGAGAATAACTATGGTGAGTATAGTAATGCGGCCGTCGATGCGTTACTGGATAAGGCGGCTCTGGAGATGGACAAGGATTTAAGCCTGGAAATGTACCAGCAGGTTGAACAGATGCTGGTGGATGATGCGGCCTGCCTGCCTTTGTGGTTTGACAGGAACTACATACTGGTGAAATCTTACGTGCTTGGCTACAAGCTTAATCCAATGGGCTTTGCTTGGCTTAGCCTGGTCTCAATACGGACAGCAATGTGATGTTTTCCGGTTTTTGCATTGTATAATGTCCCCGCATAAACAAGATTGATACCAAATTTTTACTAAATTACAACGAAAATCCACCATTTTTTTTGGATAATAGCCTGTGTTAAGGGAAAATAATTGTTTACTCAAATTGGAGAGTATCCATGAAACTGATTATAAATTTCACACCGACGGGTATGATACCGACGAAAGAAATGACGCAGCACGTTCCCGTATCCGTGAAGGAAATCATAGCCAACGTGCGTCAAGCCGTGGATATCGGCATCACCATGGTGCACCTGCACGCGCGGGATGAACGGACCGGGGTGCCTACCCATGAGGCGGATGTGTATGAGAAGATAATTATCGGAATCCGCGAGTTTGCCAGCGACTTGGTGATATGCGTGTCCCTGAGCGGGCGTATGGTTAACGAGTTCGAGAAACGCGCTGCATGCCTGATGCTGGAAGGAGATGCCAAACCCGACATGGGCAGTCTGACCCTGAGTTCGGTGAATTTCAACCGTCAGGCCAGCATAAACTCACCCGACATGATACAGGCCCTGGCAAGAGAGATGAGAGAGCGCGGCATAGTACCGGAGCTCGAAGCTTTCGATGTAGGTATGATAAATTATGCCAAATATCTGGAGAGGAAAGGACTGATTGAACCACCCCATTACTTCAATCTTATACTGGGCAATATCGCCTGCGCCCAGGCCGACCTACTGCATGCCGGCATCATGATACAGGACCTGCCACCGGACTCATTGTGGAGTCTGGGGGGAGTCGGCGACTCCCAGTTGATGGTGAATTCCATAGCCATCGCAACCGGGGGCGGGGTGAGAATCGGTCTTGAGGATAACATATGGTATGACCAGTCCCGTACCAGACTTGCCAGTAACGCCGAACTGATTACACGTATTCATAAACTCGCCGAAGCGAACCAGAGAGAAATCATGACGCCGACGGAGTTCAGGAAACTGCTGAAGCTGCAGGGCGGTAATGGAAAATACGGTCGCGTTTACAATTAAAAAAGCGATTACAGGGAAACAAAAAATTCGGGAACGAGTCCGTACAGCACCGCAATCTACCAAATTTCCATTTACAGGATACCATCAAGAGGACTCTACACATGATTGAAGTTAAACTGGTGAAATACAGACAGGCAGAAACGGAGCTGCTTGACTTATTCCGGGCTTCTTTCAACCGCGACATGAACCCGGATTTCTGGAACTGGAAACATGCCGGTAATTATCTCAGCCCGGTGGACCCCGAGGTGATTGTAGCCATGGATAAAGGCAGGATAGTCGGTGCCAGGCCGTTTATGTTCGTCGAGATGTGGCTGGGAGAAGAGAAGATAAAAGCGGCACAGCATGTAGATACCATGGTACATCCGGAATACCAGGGGAAGGGATTATTCAACATCATGGGGCAATATTCACTCGAGTACCTGAAAGAAAACGGATATGCACTGTCTTATGGCTTCTCCAACACGCTGTCACGACGCGGATTTTTAAAGCAGGGTTACCGGGTTATAGGCCCACTGGATTTTATGTTTAAGGTGCTCAGGAGCCGGAACATGATGTTGCGTTACCTCAAAAATGAATTACTCGGAAGCTTGGCCGGGACTTGTTTCGATAGAGTATTCGTAAAAAAACCGAAGGCTCTCTCTGGATTACCGGATACTTTTAACTTTATAACAGCCGATCAATACATAATAGAAGAACTAAAAGATGTCGACGCACTCAGAGACAGGAAAGCGATTAACCTGGTCAGAAACGAAAAATTCCTGAGATGGCGGTATGATACTCACCCCCACTTTAAATACAAATACATCGTTTTAAAAAGGAAAGAGGAGCTTGTGGGTTATGCCGTAATCAGTGCCCGGAAAGAAGGGAGCGGATTAACCCATGGATTGATACTGGATTTTCTGGTAAAGGATAATGATAGCGATTGTTTCAGAGTACTTCAGGATAAATGTTATAAAGAGCTCGACCAGTTGGGGTGTGACTACATGAATATCTGGATGGTCTGTCAGCTAAATCAGATGAATAAATTACTAAAGCGGTCCAGATTCAGGTCGGTAGTGAAATTCCCGTTTAAAAAACATTATAGCGATCACCTGCTTGATGCCATACTGATTCAGGAACAGATGGCTGAGCTCATTAACATCTACGATAAAGAGAGCTGGAGACTGTCCGCCGCCTTTTCCGATACAAGGTAATCAGCATCCGTCGGGTCCAGATAAGTCCTGCACTATTTTTAATATTAGGGGACTTCACCTATCTTAAATAGATGATTTCATTCAAGACACCGACCGTTTATCCTGCCAATATGGTATAAGTACGGGGATAGTATTTCTCCTGCATTAATTGCCAGTAATAACGGTTGACCGAAATGGGTGAAGATCTTATAGAGAAAAAGCTTCTACCGAGCAGGATAATTGTGCCTCTGGATGGTTCAAAACTGGCGGAACTGGCACTGCCGTATGCCGAAGAAATCGGGGAGAGAACCGGGAGCGATATCGTACTGCTATCAGTCGTTGAGTTCGTCGACGAAAAATACCAGAGCTATCTCGAGAAAATAGCGGATATTACCAAACGACACGCCGAAAAATACAAGATAGTTCCCGGCAGTAAACAGGTAGAGATTTACACAATAACCCGCGAAGGGAATCCCGCCGAAGTGATTATAGATGTAGCGGGTAAATGGGGAAGTAGCCTGATTGTCATGGCCACGCACGGGCGTTCCGGGATCGGGCGCTGGGCGCTGGGAAGCGTCGCCGATAAGGTGGTCAGGGCAGCCGTGAATTCACCGATTATGCTTATCAGGGGCAAGAAAGCCCGTTCCGATATAAAACAAAAACGTCTTCTCAAGAAAGCTCTAATCCCCCTCGACGGTTCGAAACCGGGCGAGTTAATTATTCCCTATATCATCCAGATGGCGAAGAACCTTGACCTGGAATTGACCCTGTTTCATGTCCTGAGGGAGAACAATTACGACCAGACATACGCGGGTTCCTACCTGCAGAATCAATGTGAAGAAATCAAAGAGCAGGGGCAAACCGCCGATTATTTATTGAAAATAGGGTCTCCGGCAGAAGAGATTATCGACCTTGCCGATGATCTGGCCGTTGATTTCATAGCCATGGCCACCCGGGGCAAGAACGGTTTCACCCCGTGGACCATAGGGAGTGTGGCGCAGAAAGTGCTGCTGGGGGGGAACACGCCTCTTCTGCTGGTGAGGCACGAGTAGGGTTAAATATCTGCGACAGCTAAGAAACCCTTTGAAGCAGTTGTTCATAGAGTTCAGTACTTTTCTTCACAGATATTACGTGGTATTTTATTACCTTCAAGGATAGTGCTTCGAGATACGCTCTCCTCTTCCCAGGATAGCATGTGTCTTTACCAACTCCTCCGGGATATTTATCTGTTGCGGGCACTTTTCCAAACACTTACCACAATTAACACACAAGGACGCATTACCGTTGGGATTCTCTTTATCAATCTTTTCCTCGGAACCAACCAGCCTTTTATAGCCTCTTTTCACCATCCAGCGGGCTAACCATTTAGGTTCCGCATAAAAATAATTGAGAATAGAAAAGTTTCTAGGGATATTGACACCGGTGGGACAGGGCATGCAGTACTCGCAGGCAGTACATTGTATAAGAATCTTACTTCGATACACATCCACGAGCTTGGTAATAACTTCTTCTTCATCAGCACTTAAAGAGCCAATACCCGAGCGGTCGGCACTGACACAGTTTTCCTCGACCTGTCGCATATCACTCATACCGCTTAACACCAGTGAAATTTCGGGACGGTTCCATAGAAATTGCAGAGCCCAGTCTACGGGCGTTCGGTTATTCCCCGATGATTTCATAATATCAAGAGCTTCTGAAGGAGGATTAGCTAAAATCCCACCTTTTACCGGTTCCATGATAACCGTAGCGATACCTTTGTTATACGCATAAACCAGGCCATCGGTGGTCGCCTGTATGCCGATGTCCATATAGTTGTACTGAATCTGAGCCATATCCCAATCGAAATAATCAATAATTTCTTTAAAGACAGGAAATGTATCGTGAAACGAGAAGCCGATGTGGCGTATCCGACCCTGCTTCCGGGCTTCCTCCATCTTTTCTATCAATCCCAGCCGTTTCACCTTTTCGAACGAGCCGGCAGTTAAAGCATGGAAAAGGTATATATCCAGATAATCGGTTTGCAGTCTTTCCAGTTGCGCATCCAGATACCGGTCAAAGTGCTCTGTTTTTCTTACCAGCGGCAGGAAAAGTTTTGTAACCAAGTGTACTTTCTCTCGATAACCGTCCTGCAGTGCCTGACCGACTATTTTTTCACCCTCTCCAAGGTGGTAGACGTAGGCCGTATCGATGTAATTTATACCCAAATCTATGCCGCGGCGGATAATCCTGATAGATTGTTTCGTATCGGCTCTCATCCGGTTGATTCTTCGCCTGGGCAGGCGCATGCAGCCAAAACCCAATGCGGAAACTTCCCAGTCCAAAGAACCCATCTTACGGTATTGCATATTATGATTTACTCCATCTTGATATTACTCTAGTGCGGGTCTATCCGTTATTTCCTCAAGCTTTTCTTCGATGAACATCTCGGCTTTAAGAAGGTCTTTTTCATTGGGCCTGTCGCGGATATCTCCGTGGAAGGTGCCGGGGGTGGGGTGGTTGAGGAACCTGCCGGGACAGCAGAAGGTACCGAGGCACTTAAACCGCAGATGCTCGACTTCCAGCGCCAGCAACTGCGCGGCGGGTTCGGCTTCAACAGGACCGAATTCGTACCCACCGTAGGTAATAAAGATGACTGCCTTTTTGGAGTCGGGACCGAGGACTATTTTACCGTGGTGACTCAATACATCGGGGTCATCGAATGGAGGGGGCATATCCGGGAGGGGTTCTTTGATGTAAGGAATAGTCTCGTCGCGGTTACGGAGGGCTATCCGGGGATCGAAGCCGAGCCTGAATCTACGGAGAATGTTGAGCACTTCGTTATAGGGAAGGTGAACCCTGAGTCCCGAACCGACACAGAGAAAATCGTAATCATTAACGTCAAAGGGGGGATGAAGAATATCCTCCGCTTTTTTACGAGTCTTGAAGCTATCACATTCCCAGCCGTTCCGCTCGAACGTGCTTTTTATCCTCCGGGCGACCTTTTCCGTATTTCCTGTGTAAGATGAGTATATAATCAAGCATTTTTTAGCCATAATCGCCTCCATGATTAATCGGGGTTATCAGCGGGGTCGATGCTGGTGTGGTATGGCTCGAGGCCTAGTTTATCAAAGATTTCCTCGAATCCCTCGAAGACTGCGATAGAGAGCTCTTTCAGCAGGGACAGGTTGGTATAGCCCCCGGAAACAATGAGGTCGAGTAGCTCATCGAAACGGGCGGGTTTGACCGGGAAAGAGCGCGCCTCGTGGATGAATTTACCCATGGTTGTATAAGGGGTCCGGTTAAGCAGCGACAGAGCCACCAGCATATCGTTGAACATATAGAATACGAGCAACGGCAGACCGTCGCGGTTTTTACGGGTGACGGCGTTGAGGACTTTGGCAGTGGCTTCCTGCACTTGGGGCCAGAAGCGTACCAGTTCCATAAAGCATTTTTCTTTAAGGTTTTCTACCCTGTAGCTATTAAGTTCGGCGATGAATTCTTCGTTGATAATGGGCAGGAGGGTATCCGAACCGGCGATATACCATTCCTCGGTGACTTCCTTTACCTTAGACAGATACCACTCCCGGGTGGTCCAGATAAGCTCGACGAGCATGCCGTCACGGATACGGCTCATGCCCTCCATTTCTTTACATGCCGGCATTTCCTTGACGAAGGCAAACAATTCGAGGTCAGAGTAATCGAAGTCTTCACCGCGGGCATAGGAGGCATCATTCGCCAGGGCGACGAGATTATCACCGAACTTCTGCTTGATTAAAGGAACTAGTTCCCGGATTACTCTCTCCCGGTCCTTGTGGGAGTGTTTTTTAAGTCCTTTCATCGTTATGCCTCAACCATGGCGTTTGGGTTATGCCCACCAGTATTCCCTCGGGGTCAAGAAAACGGGTTACCGTCTGCCCCCAGGGCTCTTCCCTGGGTTCAAATAATAGCCGGTATCCCTGTGACTTGAGCTCGTTAGCAGCTTCGTAGACGTTTTCAACATCGAATTCTATCCAGGCCTGCGGTACCGGCAGGTCTGTGGGCCACGTGTCTTCCCCGAAGCAGTTTTGCGCGGCATGGGCCAGGGGCCACAGGGCAAAATGCTTTACACCTTCGAGCACGCCTTCTTCCGTAAACATATAACCGTTTTCATATTCCTTGAAGGGGATTCCGAAGACATTACGGTATAACTTCCGGGTTTCATCAAAATGATTAACAACAGGGCCGAAACCAGCCACAAACAAAATTTTCATATTTCCATAGCTTTTCATAATAACACTCACCACCTTTAAAGTAACAGGATGGAGAATCCGGCGGAGGGGGTGGGATTCGAACCCACGGTCCCCTTGCGGGAACAGCGGTTTTCAAGACCGCCTCCTTAGGCCACTCGGACACCCCTCCGGATACGAAACAGCCTTTGCCTATTATAGCGGGAAGTGCCTGAAAAAGCTACGGGGTAAGGGATGGAGGAGATATTGCTACGCCGAAAACGGATGCATTTATTCCTCATATCTATCGTAACAGATAATCTCATCCAGCGCCTTGCGTATCCTCGGCCTGCCCGGTTCATTGGGGTATCCCAGCGTCAGCAGGCTGACCACTTTAAGATTTTCGGGGATTTCCAGGATGCGTTTGACTTCTTCCTGGGCAAAAGCACCAATCCAGCAGGTGCCGAGTCCCAGGTCTACCGCGGCCAGCGTCATGTGATCGATGGCAATAGCCAGGTCCACGGGATAGGTGAGAACACCGCAGGGCATATAGCTATCGGGGTCCGTAGCCACCGCCGCGATAATGACGGGAGCCGTATGCACATGCGCCTGACCTCCTGATGCCTGCCCCAGGGCCTGCTTTTTTTCAACATCACGGACGACGATGAATTTCCGGGACTGGCTGTTGCGACCTGACGGTGCCAGCCTGGCGGCTTCGAGTACCTCCAGTAGTTTTTCCTCCGGCACCGGTCTATCCTTGTAAGCACGGATACTGCGTCTTTTACGAATAGCTTCTTTGAGTTCCATGGCAATTCCTCTGTTTCAAATTATCATCCTGTTCTCGAAATTATATCTTACGATTTTCAGGATGTCTATTTTCTTGAATGAAGCTGTGCCTATTTGATATAGTTGATGTGTCATATCCGCGACAACTGCGGTTACGGATAGGAGCATCCGACAGGTAAAATCCGGGAGGAAATGATGACCGCATCCGGAGGAGAATTGCTGGTAGAATTATTGAAAAACTGCGGGGTCGAGTACATTTTCTGCTCGCCGGGTACGGAGTGGACACCGGTCTGGGAGGCGCTGGTAAAGCGACGGGAACAGGGCGATAATTCTCTTAAATACATCAACTGCCGTGATGAGACGCTGGCAGTCAGCATGGCCATGGGATACAGCGAAACCACCGGTAAACTGCCGGTAGTCCTGCTTCATGCCAGCGTCGGGGCCCTTCATGGGGCTTTAGCCATACGCAATGCTTTCGTGGCACGGGTACCGGTACTCATCATCAGCGGGGAGACCTATGAGCACCGGGGCGACGAGGAGACGAGGGCGCAGGGCTGGCACTGGCTGGGTCTGCTCTCCGATATCGGCGGCCCGACCGCCCTTTTTGGCAATTACATCAAGTGGGGGAACGCGGTGAAATCGAGGGATAGCCTGGTGGACTCGGTGCGGCGGGGGTGCCAGATAGCCCTGACGGCGCCAAAGGGGCCGGTATATCTATCGGTTCCTGCGGAGATATTACTGAAACTTCAGCGAGAAGAACCGGTAGGCCGACCGATACGGTCGGTAACTGAAACCGAACCGGCTGTCGATGACATCAAGGAAGCGGCCCGGATACTAATCCAAAGCAAACGACCGGTCATCATCGCGGAACATGCCGGCAAGCAAACGGGAGTTGTCGGGAAGCTAACAGAACTGGCGGAACTGCTGAGTATCCCCGTCTTCGAGGCAAGTCTCCCTTACGCCGCCAATTTCCCGAAAAAGCACCCGCTGTACATGGGCTATGATATCGGTGAAGCCCTGAAGCAGGCGGACACGGTGGTGGTGGTCGGAGGTCTCACACCCTGGTATCCCCCGTCGGCGGGGCCCCGAGATGACGCCATGATAATCATGATAGACGAAGACAACTCTCACGAACGACTGCCTTACTGGGGCTACGCTGCGGATCTGACCATCAGTGCGAATATAGGTAAGGCGGTGGCGTCGCTGGTAAGTGTCACAAGTTCGAACACCAGCGAGCTGAAGTCGACAACCTCGGTAATCAGGAACAGACTGAAGAGCTGGCGGTCGAAGCACGATGCGATGGTTGATGATTGGGAGAAGGAAGCACGGTCCGGCAAGGAACACAGACCCATCAACCCCGGCTGGTTCCTGTACACGGCCAGGAAGATGATACCGGACGATGCCATTATCCTCGACGAGACATTAACTCATACACGTACGGTGCATCAATATCTGGCAAGTCCCGAATGCTATATAAAGTCGGCCTACGGCGGGCTGGGGGTAGGTATGGGCGAGGCGGCGGGAGTGAAGCTGGCCAATCCAGACCGGCCGGTTATTCTGGTGGTCGGCGACGGTTCTTTCAACTATAATCCGGTGCTGGCCGCATTCGGTGTTTACCAGGAATACAGTCTGCCTGTTTTCGTCATCATCATGAATAACGGCGGTTACCAGGCCATGAAATGGGCGCACCGGATGCGCCACCCGCAAAGCCCGGCGGTGAGTCGGAACCGGTTTCTGGGAACGGATATATCGCCCGCTCCGAACTACGTTAAAATTGCCGGGGCATTCGATGCCTACGGCGAAAAGCTGGAAGCTCCCGGGGATATTGAAGCGGCGCTCAAGCGAGGACTCGAACAGATAAGTAAAGGAAAGGCCGCCCTTCTCGATGTTATCCTGGAGGAAACCCTGCCTTTCAGGCGGGACGGGGAGCGTTCGTAAGCCCTCAAATAGATAAATCGAACGGTCGGTATGATTACGTTGACGTTTCCGCCTCAATATTGGATACTAAAGAGGATATTGCCTACGCGCACGACATATATGCCGGCAGGGGGACAGGTTGGCTGATAAAAAGGAAGATAAGGAGAAGGGGTATTCGTTCCGGTGCATGAGATGCCTGGGCGGCAGGATATTCGTGCCGCGCGGCGAGACCACCACGCACTGTCCACACTGCGGACAGGGGTGGCGCATTACCTGGGTGACGCCCGAGGTGGCGAAAATCCGGGGTAGACTCGTGGAGTGAGGCCAAGATGACGGAAAAGATAGCCATAATCGACCTTTCCAGCGAACAGGTGACGGTTAAAGAAATCCCGGAAGAGCTGTTGCGGATGTACCTGGGCGGCGAGGGATTGAACACCTACCTGCTTTATAATTACTCTGAGCCGGGAGTCGACCCTCTGAGTCCCGAGAGCCCCCTGATATTCGGGACGGGGCTGGTATCGGGGTACGACGTTTCTTCATCGCGGTTCGAAGTCACGGCGAAATCGCCGGAGGGAGAAGGCGGTTTCGGCACGAGCAACTGCGGCGGACACTGGTCAGCCGAGCTGAAGCTCGCCGGGTTCCAGCACCTGCTGATCAAGGGTAAAGCCTCTCGTCCCGTTTACCTGTGGGTCCACGATGGAGAGATAGAGTTCCGCGATGCTGCTTTCCTCTGGGGGCACGATACCTACGAGTGCCAGGAGCTGATACAGGACGACCTCGGGGATACGCAGGTCAAGATAGCCATGATAGGCCAGGCAGGAGAAAACCTGGTGAAATTCGCCAACGTCATGCACGGACTGAAAAGGGCGGCGGGACGGACGGGGATGGGCTGCGTAATGGGGTCGAAATTACTCAAAGCCATAGTGGTCAGAGGGAAGCAGGCACTCCAACCTCACGACCCCGAAAGACTGCTGGAGGTATTTAAAAATCACTACAAACAGATAACCAGCACTAAAATTTACCCGGTGATATCGCGGTACGGGACGCTGACTATTTTCTGCGTGGCCAACCAGAGCGGGACGATGTCCGTGAGGAACAACCAGTCTAACTACTTCGAGGAAGCCGAAGGGCACCTCGACGATGAAATCTTCGAAGAGCAGTACAAGACCAAGACGCTGGCATGCTACGGCTGTCCGCTGCGGTGCAGTCACCGGTATAAAATAAACTCGGGGCCTTATATGGGAACGTGGGGAGAAGGGCCGGAGTTCTACATGATGGCGGGATTCGGTCCGGCGGTGGGCAACGCCGACTGGGACCTGATACTGGCCGCCAATACGCTGATAAACCGCTACGGACTCGACGTGGGTTCGAGCAGCGGCTATATCGCCTGGCTGATGGAGCTTTGGCAGAGGGGGATTATCAGCGAAAAGGACACGGGAGGGCTCAACCTGGAGTGGGGTAATAAGGAGTCGATACTCACATTACTACACCAGATGGCCAGGAACGAGGGTCTCGGGGGGATGATAGGGCAACGGGCGTCGAGAGCTACCGAGGAGTTTAAACCGGAGGCCGCCAAATACCTGTATACACAGCGGGGCATGATGCACGAAAGCCCTCAGAACTTCCGGGCGGCCCGGGCGACGGCGCTCGGCGAGGCAACCGGCAACCGCGGCAGCGACCACCTGAAGGGGCGTTGCTCGCTGGAATTTTTCGGGATGCCGCCGGAGGTGCTGGAGAAGATATACGGCAAACCAATCGCCTCGGCGCTGAACTCCTGGGAAGGCAAGCCATGGATGGCCACCTGGACGCAGAACTTCACCACGGTAATAGACTCGCTCGGCTACTGCAAGTTCGCCACCATCTGGCCGGGTTCAACGCATAACCTGAACTACGGGAATTTCTGCGAGACACTCAATGCCGTGAAAGGCTGGGACATAACCCCCGGGGAGCTGATGGAAATCGGCGAGAGAGTTTGGAGTCTGCAACGCGTGTTCATCCAGCGTGAGACCGGCGCTCTGAGGGAACACGATATACCTCCTTCCATTTATTTCCAGCCGCAGCCGCTGGAGCCTCTAAAGGGAGAGAAGCTCGACCATGACAGCTACAACCAGGCGCTGGACGAATACTATGAAATCCGCGGCTGGACGAAAGATGGTGCCCCGACCGACGAGACGCTGGTAAAACTCAAGCTCGATAAAAAACCAACAAATCTGATTTAAGTCCCGGGAAGAGAGGGTACATGGAACAGAAGACCTTCTTTATACGCGCCGACTATTGCACGGGCTGCGAGCTGTGCCAGATTGCCTGCTCCATGGTAAAAGAAAAGGCGCCAAATCCAGCCCGGGCCAGGATATCCATAAAAAGACTGGTAATAGACGGTCTGATGATTCCGTACATCTGCCTCAATTGCAAAAAACCCGCCTGTATCGAAGCGTGCCGCAGGAAAGCAATCGTAAAGGACGCGAAGACAGGCTGGGTAACGATAGATAAAGAGAAATGCAATAACTGCGCTCTGTGCGTGGGTGCTTGCCCGTTTTCAGCGCTGGTGGTGACCCCGGAGAAAGAGGTTCTGCTCTGCGACGTGTGCGGAGGCAGTCCGAAGTGCGTGGAGGTGTGTCCGACCGGCGCGATACAGTTCGTCGACCGCGAGCAGGGAGTGGAGGGCCCGACCGACAGGGCAGCGGTAAATATGTTCGAAGCTACTTAGGCCTTATCACCGAAGCACCGCTCGAGGTAAGACTACCGATGGTGGGATTGCCGAGGTATTCAAGAATGGATGCCCCGCTTAAATCGCCGTTAAGCTGACCGCTGACATTTATCTCGGCCTGGCTGGCGCCGCTCAGGGTTACCCAGGCATTATCAAGAGTGAGATCCGATAAATCGACGTCACTGGCCCCGGAGACATCCAGGGACATATCCTCTGCCGTACCTTCAAGCGTAACAAAGCTTGCCCCCGACACGTTAATAACAGCGTCTTTCATGGTAACACTGCCCTCAACATTGCTTGCTCCTGAGATTTCCATGTAGGCATTGCCGGAGGTGACGTCAATGATATCAGCCTCGCTGGCGCCGGATATTTCCATTTCCAGGTTATGGGAACTGTCGAAGCCGGTGATAACGGCTTTAGAGGCACCCGATAACTCCAGCCTTTCCAGGTCGGGCAGGGTGATGACAGCCCGCTGCTGGGTCTTGGAGTAGATATTACCTGGCTCCATCGTGATGCGGAGGGTATCATCCCTTTTGCTGATATCAAGGTAATCAAACAGGTTATCATCCAGGGAGATTTTAATAAGGTAGGAATCAGCCTGAGATATCTCGGCGTCAAAGGCGTAGCCGATTTCTATCCTGGTAAAGTCGCCGTAGACAAATTCGCGCGTAACTACATTACCGGAACCGGTAATGACGGCACAACCGGTAGCAGTGATAAGTGTACCGATGATAACCACCAGCGCGAAGCAGGGAAGGATTATTTTTACGAACATATGGCGACTCCTTTTCAGTTAACAATGGCTAGCAAGTACCGACGTCTATTACAAAGGTTATGGTAGACTGCCCGAGGTGACTTGTCAAGACTTATTATTTCAGCGGTACACGCCTCAGTTCAAATACGTTATTGACCTCAGCATCGGGGCAGGATACTTCGATAACGTCGGGGTCATTCTGCCAGGGGAAGGTAGCCCCGAACTGCAACGCCAATGCCACGGGGTAAATGGTGTTGTAAGCCAGTCCACACATGCCGCCAGGGGTCATATAGTTAAATACCCACTCGTCCCCGATATTGTGGCCGCTGTGACAGGGACTCTGATTCCTGACCAGTTTAATGAGTACCTGGTAATCTTTATTTTCCATTTTTACGTTCTCCGGGGAGCCTTTATAATTATACCGTCAAATCGGGAATATCTGAAATCAGACGTATATAATAAGCGCGATTTCATCAAAAAGCGCGCTATATATCCACCGGGAGGCTAGAACAGAATATCAGCCGGTAGCTAATAACGGCGCGCTATTCTCTTATATATAATTCAGTTCATTATTCCGCGCAGGCTGTTAGAGCTATGCCTGGGCTTTTCTCAATAACCCCAGGCCAGCCAGAACCAGTCCCAGCCCAACGCAAATGTCCACGACACCATTGGTTCTTACCATATCAGCGGTGCCTTTATTTGCCTTGGCCAGTCCTAACCCCACTTTTGTGGCATAGAGGTTATTGAATTGAACATCTATTTGGGCTCCTGCTGCTTTCATCTGTTCATACTGGGCTTTAACTGCATCGTACTGGTCATTCAATTGCTCCAATGGAAGAGGAGCTATCGAGTCAGCGACTTCCTGTCTTCCACTGGCTCCCTCGGTTACGAACAGTATCCCGAAGATGAGGCTGGCTAATCCCAGAATGACGATGATAATGGCAATTGCGCGCATAGGGTGTTCCCTCCTTTATAGTTCCACCTAGAATTTCTAGGTATGATATACGAAAATGAGGAAAGTGTCAAGTGCTGTGGCAGGGTATTAAGGTGTTTTCGGGTAATTTAGCGGTATTCGCGCCTCTTACAGGCTCGTTTCCCGCTTAAAAGGCAAGGGGAATAGATTCCCCCTTTTCACGGGAATGACAGAGATAGGAGAGAAGAACTCCAGCCGACAGGTTGCCGGCGAATGCGTACTTGACAGGGTTATTTATTTACCGATTAACCTGGCTTTGACGAAATCCTGGAGTACTTCGGGCACGGCGATAGTGCCGTCGGGGAGCTGATAGTTTTCCATGACGGCAATCATTACCCTGGGCAGCGCCAGCCCGGAGCCGTTGAGGGTATGGACGAACTGGGGCCGGGCGTCAGGGGCGGGACGATAGCGTATATTGGCGCGCCTCGCCTGGAAGTCGCCGCAGTTGGAGCAGGAGCTGACCTCCAGCCACTCCTTGCAGCCGGGAGCCCAGACGTCGATGTCATAGGACTTCATCGAGTGGAAACCGAGGTCGCCGGTGCAGAGCTCCCGGACGCGATAAGGTAAATCCAGTTTGCGGCAGACATCCTCGGCGTCAGCGGTGAGTTTTTCCAGTTCGTCGGCGGAAGTATCGGGTTCGACGAACTTATAGAGCTCGACCTTATCGAACTGGTGACCACGCTTGATACCGCGGGTATCCCTGCCGGCCGACATCTTCTCACGGCGGAAGCAGGCGGTATAGGATACGTAATGGATGGGGAGATCTTCTTTAGCGAGGATTTCATCTCGGTGGAGGTTGGTGACCGGTATCTCGGCGGTACCGACGAGCCAGAGGTCGTCCTCGACATCGCGGTAGATATTCTCGTCGAGTCGTGGCAGCTGCGCCGAGCCGACCATGCAGTCGCGTTTAACCATGTAGGGTGGATAGACCTCGCGGTAGCCATGCTGGGTAGTGTGGAGGTCCAGCATGAAGGTAATCAACGCCCGCTGGAGTCGTGCGCCGAGTCCCTTGAGCACGTAAAAACGGGTGCCGGATATCTTGACACCGCGCTCAAAGTCGATGATATCCAGGTCTTCACCGAGCTGCCAGTGGGGAGCCGGCTCGAAGTCGAAAGTGCGGGGCTCTCCCCAGGTGCGTCTGACGACATTATCGTTATCGTCCACGCCGATGGGCACATCGGGCTGGGGTGTGTTGGGGACATCGAGCAGGAGCTCTTCCAGTTGCGAGTCAAGCCGGCGCACATCTTCCTCCAGGTTCTGGATATCGGTGCGAAGCTTGCGACCCGTTTCCTGGGCTTTTTCCCTTTCTTTAGAGACGGCTTTACGCTGCTGGCGTAGACTATCAAGCTCGCCCACTTTCTGGCGGCGCTGAGCATCAAGCTCCAGTATTTTATCAATAGGAGCGTCGTCATGTCGGTCAGCGACCGCCTTTTTAACGAATTCCGGATTTTCACGTATGTACTTAATATCAAGCATATATCTACCTCATATCCGGCAGTTACCAGTATCGCTTACCTTTTGCAAAGCTGTCAATACCCGATTTCCTGATAATTTTCATATTCTTAATATGATTGTCTTCATGGAATTGCTTCAGAAAGTTCATGGTTTTACACGTTTCAAAATCATCGCATTCCCAGCAACCATCGATGCCCTTTTTACGACAGCACTCCCTGATTTTACATACCGGGGGGCCACCGTTACCCCGACAGGCACGCTTACAGCGGAATCTTACCATGGTTCCCAGGAGTTCGTAGCACTGCTGGTAGTTCTTGAAAGCAGAGAAGTAGGAAACGGTGGCCATCTTATCGGCTCTATCAGGGAACTTTGCCTGCCGCATTTCTTTACGGAGGTCTCTGGCTAAATCGGCCATTTTGCCTTTATACATGTAGCAGTCGCCGCAGTACAGGCCGCAGTAAGCTATTAAATCTTTATCCTCAGGCATCGTTTTATTTCACCCTTCTTCTCAGGGTTTCTCCCGTAACTGCGGAAATAGTATCACCTCTCTTATCGACTGCTGGTTGGTGAGGAGCATTACCATCCGGTCGATGCCGATGCCGAGTCCCCCGGTGGGGGGCATGCCGTACTCGAGCGCTGTGAGGAAATCCTCGTCGATGGTCCAGCGCTCTTCATTATCGCCGAGACGCTCCTTCATCTGGTCGACGAACCTCTCTCTCTGTAAAAGCGGGTCGTTAAGCTCGGAATAGGCGTTGCCGAGCTCCAGACCGGCGGCGTAGGGTTGAAAGCGCTCGACCACGCGCTTCTTACCGGGCTTGTTCTTCGCCAGCGGCGACATGGATACCGGATAGTCGCAGATAAAGGTGGGCTGAATCAGGGACGGCACGACGCAGGTCTTAAGAAGCTCGTCAACCAGCTTCGCCCAGTTTTTCTTCGGGTCGGCTTCGATTTTCTTCGAGCGCATTTTCTCGCGGAGTCCGTCAGCGGTGGGGTATTCCACGTAGTCGATGCTGCTGTACTTCCTGACGGCATCCCGCAGGGTGAGGCGCTGCCAGGGCGGTTTTAGGTTTATTTTATTATCGCCGTAGGTAATTTCACCCGTGCCCAGTACATTAAGACTGACCTGATAGAACATCTCCTCGACCATTTTCATCACGTCTTTGTAGTCGGCGTAAGCCTCGTAGGTCTCGAGGAGGGTGTATTCGGGATTGTGGGTGGTGGAAATACCCTCGTTGCGGAAGACGTAGCCGATTTCATAGACTTTATCGAGCCCGCCGACGATAAGTCGTTTTAGGTGCAGTTCGAGGGCGATACGCAGGTACATGTCCTGGTCGAGGGTATTGTGGTGGGTAACGAAGGGGGTCGCCAGAGCGCCGCCGGCGGCAGTATGCAGCACCGGTGTTTCCACCTCGATAAAACCACGGTCGTTGAGGAAGTGCCGAACGGCTTCGATGATGCGACTGCGCATCCTGAAGACCTCTTTGACATCAGTATTGGCGATAAGGTCGACATAACGCTGGCGATAACGTGTCTCGGTATCACTCAGGCCATGCCATTTTTCCGGCAGGGGTTGCAACGATTTGGCCAGCAGCGTAAAATTACTTGCCGAGACGGTGGGCTCGCCGGTACGGGTGCGTAAGAGGTTGCCTTCGATACCGAGAATATCACCGATGTCCAGGTCTTTGAAAAGCTCGGCCAGTTCTTCAGTCAGGGCGGGGTGCTGGACGAGTACCTGAATCTTGCCGGAACCGTCCCGAATATCCAGGAAAGAACTCTTGCCCATTTTCCTCATAGCGGTTATTCGACCGGCCAGGCTGACGGGCTTTTCGTCCTGTTGTGATTTATTACCGGCCTCCGCTGCTTCGAGCCGGGCTATCGCTTCGCGGGTGGTCAGAGTCTGTCGGTAGTTATTGGGGTAGGGATTGATGCCTCGACCGCGTAGTCGTTCCAGTTTCTCTTTTCTCTGCTTGTTGATATCGTCGATTCTGGGTGTCATAGCAGCTTCCTAAGTTAAAGTAAAAAGACCGAGAATAATATTCCCAGCTAGTGATAACACCATTATAGGTTAAATAGGGATTATGGTAAAGGGGGCGGTGTCAGAGGCGCTGTTCGCGGAGGGTCTCCAGCCAGGCGACGGACTTGAGCTCTTTTTCCAGCAGGTACCTGATATAGCCGCTGATGACCTGCTCCAGCTCGCGGCCGAGTTCCGGAGTTATCTTTACCCTGACAACGTTATCGTAACTACCGGTCTGGAGCAGGCGTAACACCTTCTGGGCGTTAACGGACAGGGAATAGGTAAAAGCCTGTTCCGGACTGCAACCGGGACATAGGATGCCGCCCGTCAGCGGACTGAAGTAATTAACGGTCGGTTCCAGTGCTTTATGGCAGACAACGCACTCCCTGAGCTGGGGACGGTAACCGACGCACTCCAGGAGATGGAGTTCAAAATAGCGCAGGACGAGGTCCCGGTTATTTTCACCGCAAAGCCGGTGAAGCGCTTCCAGTATGAGGCTGAACAGCGAAAGGTTCTCCTGATGCTCGGCGGTAAACTGGTGTACAATCTCGGCGATATAGAGTCCGCAGGAAGTCAGCAGGAGGTCGTTCTTCAGGGGGAGGAAAGCGTTGATGGTCTGGCTGCCGGTAATGGTATCTATATTTCGACCGCGGGCGAAAGATACCTGGCTGTGGGTAAGCAGCTCCAGGTGACCGGCCATTTTACTTTTAGGCTTCCGCAGACTCTTGGCAAAACCCTGGATCTTGCCGAGATGGGGGGTAAAGAAGGTAAGAATGGTATCAGCTTCACCCAGTTTAGTCTTCCTGATGACGATGGCCTCGGTTTGATAATTACGCGGTTCCGGCATATATATATTATAACCATTTCAGCCCGGTTTGTATTGCTAGAGCTGTTTCCAGTACTTTCTTTTCCAGCCGTCCGACTCCTCGTATACGGAGAAGTCGTAACCCCAGTCGGGCGAAATCAGGCGGAGGTGCTGGGCTTCTTCGTCGGGGATATCGGCTGTACCCGGGCAGTGAATGATATAGCCTCCCTTTTTCACCACCCTTTCGAACTCACGCAGTTCCTTTTCCAGGTGCCAGCCCAGCGCGTGGGAGGTGACGAGGACATCGGCGCAGTTATCCGGTAGAGGCATGGCGTGCAGGAAACCATCGATGACGAAGATGTTGTTGAGAAAAGCCTCGAGGGCTTTATCGCGGATGAACTGCCGCAGGCGGGCGACCGGCTCGATGGCGTATACGCGACCGGCCGTACGGGCGGCTTCGAGGGTGACCCGGCCCGTGCCGGCGGCGCCGTCTACCACGACTCTACCATCCAGGGGAGTGATGATGGTGACCTCGCGGAAATCCCAGCTATGGAAGTCGAGCTTGTCGTAGGCTTCGGGGCATTTGCTGTAAACGAGCCAGTCGGCGATAGTCCAGACGAGATTATCGGAGCACTTTTTCAGCTCCTGTTCGTCTTCAGCCGGACTGTATTGTTTCAGGATGCTTTCGATAAGGTCAACCACGGAAGGGCATTTTTTAACAAGGAAGTGTTTGATAGAGGGGTACGCCCACAGGACCACGGCGAGATCGCGGTCAGCGGTGCCGGGTAGCATTTCTATCTGGAAGCTTTCCAGAAGATACAAGTCCTCAACTTCCAGGGATACGTCTTTGAAAATTTTTCTAAAAGGAGTGTAAGATGACATAAATCTCAGTCTCCTTGGGAGAAGGTGGCCGCTGGTTTTAGCCGATTTTCTCAGCGATAAAAATCATTTCCGGTGAATCATCGGAAAACGTCGACTTTTCAAAATCCCCGAACAGATCTACCACTTTGAAGCTGCTGAGTTCCAGCAGGTGCTCTATCTCGTAGCGGAAGAAATAACGCATCGGGAAGGCCTGTACCAGTCTTTCGGTTTTACCATCGGAAGAGGTAATGTAATAAATCAATTCGATATCGTTGTACTGCTCCGCACGGTGAAAGCCTGCGAACCGAGCGGTACGACGGAATGTACGTCCATCGGGCAGCTGAGTCGCGGGGTGGGATTCTTGTTCAGCCCCGTGTTCGGGACCGGCGATGAGTAACCTGAAATCGGGATTAAAAACATCGAAAACTAGGATGCCTTTCGGCGACAGGTGGCGGTGAATGCAGGCAAGGCAGGCCCTTTGCTCAGCAACGGTGACCAGGTGCTGGAAGGGACGGAAGGGTATGGTGATCAGTGAATATACCTCTCCGGTATCAAAGTTTGTCATATCACCCTGAATCAACCTGACGCGTTGTTGTACCTCTTGAGGCTGTTGGTCCAGTTTATCACGGCATTTGCTTAACATGTAAGATGAAAAGTCCAGGCCGGTGATGTCACAGCCGGCTGCGGCGGTGGGAATGAGGACACGTCCGGTCCCGCAGCCCAGTTCCAGTGTGCGACCGCCGGTTTTCCGGGAGTAATCAATAAAGAATTCCAGGTCCCGAGGACTCCGGGCTTCGTACGTCGCGTCATAGCAATCGGCGACGAATTCAATGTACTCATAACTGCCGTATTTGGTCATGGGTGGACTTCATCCTTTCATGGAGTAAATACCCATATTATATGATGTAGCTGGATCGTGTCAACAAGGGGTAAAAGCTAGGGGGCTGACGCCACCTTTAACACCATTTTTATACGTTAATATCGTTATTGTCTGGGTGAGATGCGTTCCAGGAGTATTTTTTCCACTTCAGGGTAATTTTTTCTTGATATCAGTATGATGGAGCCGAAGCCTTTCCTCTTTAAAGAGAATCGTCCCTTTGTTTTATCGGCGGTGAAGCTCTGGAAGGAGTCCCACTCGTACAGAATTCTTCTTACGCCAGCTCTTATCTGTATGCCTTCTTCATAGAGGGCAATATGATTCTTACCGGGGAATATAAAGAAAATTAGCGGTAATGCGATAAGTAGTACTATAAAATATATGGTGACATCAAAATAACCCTCATTGCCAAATACCGAATACAGAACCCAACCGAGAATCACTCCAAGAAACAATGATATGGGGGTGGATAACTTTTCGGGTATTGCCTTTTCCTCTTTGGTGACAAGGAGCGGGTTCAGTTTTTTTGTATTCGGACTCATAAACCCCTCCTGGATTATTAACCATGCAATGAAATACAGTTATACACAATATAGTGATGCAGGAAGGATATGTCAACAATAGGGGATGAGATTACCGGGCACCGTGAGAGTCAGTAAATCATGGGAGTGGTAGAATAACGACCGTAAGGCTGGTGTCTTATAGCTTGAGCAGGTCTTCCAGGGGTTCGTCAGGGTCGACGGGGCCGACGACGGCGAGGCGGAGGTCTTCAGCCACGAGCATTTCCTCAGCCAGCTGCCGAAGCTCCTCAGCGGTGATAGAATCGATTATAGAAAGAACCTGGTCGACGGTGAGGATATCATCGGTAAGGATTTCCTGTCCGCCAATCCAGCCCGACACGGAACGGCTGTCCTCGAGGCGGAGCAGGATACGCCCCTTGGAGAACTCCTTGGCTTTAATCAACTCCGATTCCGGAACAGGTTCCCGGAGACGATGCAACTCATGGAGAACGGCTTTGATAGCCACCGGCAGGTTTTTAGTGTCCACGCCGGCAGATATTGCCGTGGCACCGGTATCGAGGAGGTGCTCGGTATAGCTCTGAATACTGTAAGCCAGACCGAGGTTATCGCGAATCTCCGTAAACAAACGACTGCTCATGCCCTCGCCGAGAATTACATTGAGCAGATCAAGCTTGAAGCGGTCGGGGTGAGTAATCGACAGACCGGGCAGCGCCAGAATCATCTGCGTCTGCTCGGTATCCCGCTTTTCAATCGATACCTGCCTGCCGTTCTTTTTTCGGTACGGTAAAAACCCGGCGGGCGGCTTACTGTTTTTCCAGACTGTAGTTACTCCGGTAACTGTCTCCAGGATTTCCTCGTGACGTATGTCACCGGCCACAGACAGCACCGCGTTACAGGGCTGGTAATAACCCGCAACATAATCAAGAATCATTTCTCTTTTAATGCCCGCTACCGACTCCTTGCTGCCGGCAATATCGCGTCCCAGCGGGTGCCCGGGCCACAGGAGATCGTCGATAAGCATGACCGCACGCTGGATGGGAGAGTCCAGCGACATGTTTATCTCCTCGATGATGACCTGTCGCTCCTTTTCCACCTCGGCGGGGTCGAATAGAGAATTGAGAAGCATATCAACCATCACATCCAGCGAGGTAGCGAAATGGGGCTCGGCTATCTTGCACCAGTAGACGGTCAACTCGCGGTCAGTCCCCGCGTTGACCATACCGCCGACCCCCTCGATAACGGTGCTGATGGCGGCGGCGGTGGGATGGGTGGGAGTGCCTTTAAAACAGAGGTGTTCGATAAAATGTGAGATACCGGCGCGGGCATCATCCTCGTAGCGGGAACCCGCCCCGATAAAAAAACCGATGGATACCGCCCGGGTATGGGGCATATTAGCGGTGACCAGTCTCAATCCGTTATCGAGAGTTGCTTTCTGATACAATCAACACCTGCCGCCGGTTAATTACTTGCATTTTAGGGATGTGAAATACACCGTGTCAATATTTCTATCTAATCGAGGTTTCTAAGTCGGGAGGAAAACAACAGCATCCACGTACACAGAACCGCCAGAGCAAGGGACAGACCGCCGATAGACCATACGATGCTGATAGAATCAGCCAGGATACCGCCGAAAAAGGCTCCCAGACCAGCCAGGCCGAACCCCAGCATCATAAAGCTCATGACGCGACCGCGGTAGGTGGGGTCGACGTAGTACTGTACCAGGGTGAACCCGAAAGCCGTCTGGCCCGTCTGTCCCAAACCGATAAAAATGGACAGCACCAGGGCGAGCGACCAAGAGGTATTAAAAGAGAAGGCTATCAGGGCAAGACTTAAAATGAAACCGCTGAAGAGCATAAAGATACCGCGTTTCTTGTTCGGCATGGAAGCCAGGACCAGCGACACGGCGATAGCGCCAACGCCGGAGACGGCTAAAATCAAACCCATGCCATCGGCGCCGACATGGAGGATGTCTTCAGTGAACATGGGGAGGAGCATGGTAAAGGGCATACCGAGTATGGTGCAAGCCAGTGTGAAGAGAAGGATGAGCATGATGGAGGAATTACCACGAATATAGCGGACACCGTCAGCGACTTCCGTGGTGGTGCTGCGTCCCTGCTGGATTGTAGGGCGTTTGGTACGAATTCTTATCAGGAAGATATTGGAGGACATGTAAAACGCCGTCATGAGATAGTAGGCAGCTGCGAAGTCCCATGCCTCGATGATAAAGCCGGTGGCGGCGGGCGCCATAATGCGAAAGACATTCATCCCCATGTTGTTCAGGGATATGGCGTTCATCAGGTCCTGCGGTTCGACAATCTCCGGGACCATCGAGGCACGCGAGGGCATCATGATACCCATAATAATGCCCTGTATCAGGCTGGAAGCCATAAGAATCCACCACGAACCGGGCACATCGGCGCTGAGATAGCCAAAAGTCAGAGTCAAAGCCACCGCGAGGGTCAGTACCGCCGATGACACCTGCCCGAAAATCAGTACCTTCCTCTTGTCCAGCCGGTCGGCGAGGGCTCCCCCATAGAGGGAGAGTATTAACATAGGCAGAGAGCCCGCCAGAGCCATCGTCCCCAGTAGCTGCCCGGAGCCGGTAATGCGGTAAATCAGCAGGGTTCGTGTCTGCATCTGCATCTGCATGGGAGCCCAGTGGCCCACCAGTGAATAGTAATACAGGCGGTAGGCCGGATTTTTAAAGGAAGTAAAGACCTTTCTGCCGTACCCCGCGATACCTCCTTGGTCTACTACTGGTCCTGCCTGTGGTAGATTTTCATCTCGTTGTTCATGCGGTAGGTCGTTCATCGGCTTAGCGTGAGGCTCTCCATTTTCCCGGAAAAAATGCTGGTATTAACCTAAATATAAGGGGTGGATTCCGAGGTGGGTACTGTAATATTGTACACCCGCAGGCTTTTCGAGGCAAGGAGAAGCGGGTGAGTGGATAAGACTTTTTCATTGACTTCATTATAAAGCACTGCTAACATAAAGGTGTGAGGCAAGGATGACTACGAAGCAATCCGTATCCAGGCTTAAGGTATTCCCGTTAACCGCCGAAGCCAGCGAAAAGGACCACCTGGTAATCGGGGGGTGCGACTGCGTGAAACTGGCGGAGGAGTTCGGCACGCCTCTATACGTCTTCGACGAAGCCGACTTGCGGGGCCAGTGCGCCGCCTTCAAGCAGGAGTTTACACAACGCTACCCCGGCACAACCGTTTGTTACTCCGCCAAAGCCTTCACCGCCAGGGCCATGTTACAGCTTGTTAAAGAGGAAGGGCTGGACCTGGACGTCGTAACCGGCGGAGAGCTGGATATCGCCCGCTCGGTGGGATTTCCCATGAACCGGATTCACTTCCCCGGTAATAATAAGTCGGCGGAGGAGCTGGAAAAGGCCGTGCAATACGGGATAGGCCACATCGTGGTGGATAACCTGCACGAGCTGGACATGCTGATTGACATCGCGGGAAACAGGAAAATTAATATCCTGCTGAGGCTGAACCCGGGTATCGACCCGCACACGCACGAATATAACACCACCGGTATCGCGGACTCCAAATTCGGACTACCAAAAGCGAATTGGGAAGAAGCGGTAGATAGGGTTCTCGATACTCCCAATCTGAACTTCGACGGTCTGCATTTTCACCTCGGCTCCGGCATCTTTGAGATGGATCCGTATCGGAAAGCCATCGAAGTGATGCTTGTATATTCCGCCTATATAAAACTGAAGTCTAGTCACGAGATGAAGATGCTGAGTATCGGCGGAGGTTATGGTGTCCGGTACATGGTAGATGAAGACCCGCCCCCGATATCCACCTGGGCGGAAGTGATATCCGGCGAGATTAACAGCCGGTGCCGTGAGTTGAAGCTGTCGTTACCCGGACTCATCATCGAGCCGGGCCGTGCGATAGTCGCCCGGGCGGGGATGGCGCTGTACCGGGTGGGGGTCATCAAGGATATCCCGGGCATAAGGCGGTACGTGTGTGTCGACGGGGGGATGGGCGATAACATCCGACAGCCGATGTACGGCGCCAGGCAGGAAGCATTGGTAGCCAACCGCGTTACCGCCAGGGATACGGACAAGGTCACCGTTGCCGGAAAATACTGCGAATCGGGTGATGTCTTGATTAAAGAAATCAGTCTCCCTGCCGTGAGAGCGGGTGATATCCTGGCGGTCGCCGGCAGCGGGGCTTACGCCATTCCGTTGCAGAGTAACTACAACTCAACCTTCCGCCCGGCCATCGTCTTCGTCAGAGACGGCAAAGCCAGGCTGGTACGCCGACGGGAAACGCTCGAAGACCTGACCCGACTGGATGCCGTATAGCGAGGAGACTCTTAATGTGGCAGGTAATAGGCCAGAAACGGGCCGTCTCTCTACTGCAGAACGGAATTGATACGGGCAGACTAGCCCACGCGTACCTGCTGGTGGGTCCGGCCCACGTGGGTAAAATGACGCTGGCGGTCAACCTGGCGCAGGCACTCAATTGCGAATCGGGTGACCGCCCGTGCCTCGAGTGCTCCGCCTGCAGGAAAATAGCCTCCGGCACTCACGCCGACGTGCAGGTAATCGGTCTGGCTTCAAACGGCGACGGAGCGGGAACCAAGCTAATCGGCATCGACCGGATAAAGCAGCTACAGCATACCGCCAACCTGCCCCCTTTCGAGGGGAAGCGCAAGGTGTTTATCATCGACGGAGCCGAATTGCTTTCGATAGAGGCGGCCAACTGCCTGCTTAAAACGCTGGAAGAGCCGATGGACGATGTTACCTTTATTTTGCTGACGACCAACGACAGGCTTCTGCCGGAAACGGTGGTATCGCGCTGCCAGCACCTGGAACTGAGACCGCTGGCGGCAGCCGAGATAGAAACGGTGCTGGTAGAGAAACACAATATCGAGGTGGAAAGAGCCAGACTGCTGGCGGGAATCTCACGGGGCTGCCCTGGCTGGGCGCTGGCCGCCGCCGAGGACGGAAGCCTGCTACAGCAGCACGAAGAAATGATAAACCAGCTAGTAAAGATACTCGGTGCCGATTACGAAGAGCGGTTCGCTTTCGTAGTGCAGACCACAGCCCTGTTTGCACAGAACCGGGCTACGGTTTATGATATGCTTGACCTGTGGTCTAATTTCTGGCGCGACCTGATGCTGGTAAAGATGAGTTGCGCCAGCCTCATCACCAATATTGATAAAAAGGATGAAATAGTAAAGATAGCGGAGAGATACCGGCTATCCGAAGTAAACACGGTTATCCGGAGTATTCAGGCGGCTTCAGAGCAGCTAAAGCAGAACGCCAATATACGGCTGGCTCTGGAAGTATTGATGCTCGACATTCCGGGAAAGGAACGGGGTGGCGGAAAACAGGCTGCCCCGATTAACAGATAGATATGGCAAATATTATTGGAGTACGCTTTAAAAAAGCGGGTAAAATTTACTATTTCGACGCGGGCGACCTCGAACTGGCGGCTAACGACGCCGTTGTGGTGAAGACGAGCCGGGGCACGGAACTGGGCCAGGTGGTGATACCTCCCGGCCAGATTGACGACAATCATTCCGAGGAGAACCTGAGCCCGGTACTGAGAAAGGCGGAAGAGGAAGACATAGAACAGGCGGAAGAACTCGAAGCCAAGGCGAAAGAGGCGATGGTCGAGTGCGTAAAAATGATAGAGGAACTGCAATTGCCGATGAAATTACTCTCCGCCGAGTACAACCTCGACAGCAGCCGGCTGACATTCCTGTTCAGCGCCGAAGAGAGAGTGGATTTCCGCGACCTGGTACGGAAACTGACCGGCAAGTTTAAAATGAGGGTAGAACTAAGACAGGTAGGCACGCGGGACGAGGCCAAGCTGCTGGGCAGCTTCGGGCGGTGCGGACGTCCGCTCTGCTGTACGAGCTTTCTGACCGAGTTCTCACCGGTATCCATCAAGATGGCCAAGGAGCAGGACCTGCCGCTAAATCCGATGAAGATATCCGGGGCGTGCGGTCGGTTGATGTGCTGCCTGGCTTACGAAGGCGATTTATACCGCGCCATGAAAGAGAAGATGCCTAAAGCAGGACAGCGGGTATCGACGCATATGGGCGAGGCGACGGTAGTCGGGTACAACCCGCTTAAAGAAACGGTGATGGTGGAACTGGAGAGCGAGGCGAGAGTAGAGCTACCGCTGGATCAGGTATCCTACTGATAGATATTCGATGGCAGATACTTCCGCCATTCATCGCGTTTGCTGAGGTAGTGGTGTGGGATGATGTAGAAATGGCTGTTGCCGGGGGGAGCGGGTTCGCGAACGAGCTTCATATTGGCTTCCCGGGGTGTCCTGCCCGCCTTGCGACGGTTGCAGGTGACACAGGCACTGACAACATTCTCCCAGGTGTGCTGACCGCCGCGGTAACGCGGTATAACATGGTCGAGGGTTAACTGCCTCGTCCTTTCTCCGCAGTACTGGCAGGTGTATTTGTCCCGATTAAAGATTTCAAAGCGGGTCATCTTGCGCTGCCGGTGCGGACGCTTTATCATCTTGGCCAGCCTTATCACCGACGGCAGGGGGACTGTCCGGCTGATGGTGTGAATATGGCCGAGTCCGTCTTCCAGCATTTCGGCCTTGCCCTCGAATATAAGCACGACAGCGCGGCGGGCGCGACACACTGCCAGGGGCTCGTAGCTCTGATTCAATACCAGCACGGGCAAATTGATCATCATGAGTTACCTTACGCTTAACTGCCCCCATTTTACTGCAAAGCTGGCATACGTGCAAGGCGGGTGTTATAATCGGAGTTCCAGACGAGGTTCCAGCTTATCCTGGGCGAGATGCGTATCACGCAGGTGTTTGACCAGCAGCTGATGGAGCTCACGGGCGATGTCCTCATGGCCGGTTATGATGTTCTTCTCCTGCTTGGGGTCCGATTTCAAATTATACAACTCCGAGCCGCCCGGGGCGGTATCGTAGAGAAGAGTCCAGTCTTCGGTGGTTACGGTCGCCATGGAATCGTGCTCGGTGTAACGCATCACGCTATCCACCGAATTATCGGTGCCGCCGGCATTGACAAACGAGGAACTGCTGAATATATGCTCGTAGCCGGGCAGGCCCGGGTCCTTCATCATCGGTACCAGCGACCGGCCCTCGACGTCCGGTGGTATTTCCTGTCCCATAATATCCATGACCGTGGGCATGAGGTCGATAGCAGAAGTCATCCCATCATAAGAGCCCATGGGAATGCCGGGCATATAGATAAGAAGCGGAATCCGGGTAACTTCCTCGTAATACGGCGAGCGTCCCCAGGTGCCGATTTTTTCCGGGGAATTCATGGTGAAAACCATCTTCCCGTAGAGCCCGCCGTGTTCCCCGAAATAATAGCCGTGGTCGCTGGTGAAGATAATGACGGTCTTGTCCATCAAGCCCAGGTTTTCCACCTTTCTCATCAGGTAACCGAACCAGGTATCCACCATGGTTACCTCGCCGCAGTAAGTGGCATAGGCTTTTTTAATCGTCTCTTCGGTAAAGCCCTCCGCTTGGGGCCAGTACCCGTAAAGCGCCCTTACCGGCTCGCCGTCGAAGTCGGGCATATACAGTTCCGTGTAGTAATTCGGAGCATTCCAGGGCTCGTGGGGATCCCAGGTATCGATGTAGAGGAAGAAGTCTTCCCTGTAGTTAAGCTCCAGCCACTGCATTGCCTTGGCGAATGTCTGCGGAGCAAAACAATCCACGTCCATGCGGTCCGAGGGTTTGCCGCTCAACTGATGGCGGTGGTGGGGGTCGCCTCCCCTCGCGCGCCAGAGCTGGCCGGGTATCTCCTCGAAGGTGATATAACCGCGGTCGTAATTCATTTCGTTCCGGAGATAGAAAGGAGTATCGACAATCGCCGCGGTGTTTATCCTGTTATTTCTGAGTATTTCCGGGAGGGTCACTATACCTTTTGGTAGCGGTCCCCAGGACATGAACGAAACCGTCCAGCGCCCCGTCATGTGATCGGCACGGGTGGGCATGGTGGGGAAGCTACCGATGTAAAACTTATCGAACCGCACCGACTTTGCCGCTAGGGCATCGATAGAAGGTGTATGGATTTTATCGTTGCCGTAAGCACCCGCGGCATCGCGTCTCAGGGTATCGGATACCACCCAGATAATATTCATCATAGTCCTCCTGTTATTGATATTTCATAGAGGGTTTCTGCCGTATCTCTATCAATACCCCATTTCAGGAAAAGGGGTGGGAATATACGTACCTAAAACTCAGAACGGCCCTCTAAGGCTCTGGTCAGGGTAACGTCGTCGGCGTACTCAAGCTCGGTGCCGTAAGGCAGGCCGCGGGCGAGGCGGGTGACCCTGATATTGAGCGGGGTGATAAGGCGGCTGAGGTACATGGCCGTCTGCTCGCCTTCGAGGTTGGTATTGGTGGCCAGGATAACCTCCTGGACGGTATTGTTTTGAAGTCGGGTGAGGAGCTCGTTGATGCGAATATCATTGGTGCCGATACCCTCCGATGGCGAGATGGCGCCGTGAAGCACATGATACAGTCCCTTATAGACGCCGGTGTGTTCCAGCGCCAGGACATCCTGAGGCTGCTCGACGATGCATACCTGTGTTGTATCGCGGCGGGGGTTGCGGCAGATGGGGCAGGGATCCAGCTCGGTAACGTTGCAGCATGAGGAGCAAAGGGTGACCTTTTGCTTGAGCGCTTCCAGAGCCGCGGCGAGGTCCCTGGCTTTATCCTCGGAAGAGCGCAGGAGGTGGAAAGTAATGCGCTGGGCGCTCTTGGGTCCGATACCCGGCAGCTTGCTGAATTCCTGTACTAGCCGGCTGATGGCGTCAGTATCCGATGTAGAGTCCTGGTTCAACAGCATCTCTCCTTTTATTTACTAGGTAAGCCCGGGGATATTCAGTCCACCGGTAAGTCCACTCATGTGCTTGGCGGCCAGTTCCTGAGCCTTCATCTGGGCTTCGCGGACAGCGGTCAGGACCATGTCCTCGAGCATCTCGATATCCTCTGCATTGACCACCTCGGGGGATATCTTGACCGTCTGAATCTGCTGCTGACCGTTCATGACGACGGTGACGGCGCCGCCCCCGGAGCTTGCCTCGACGGTCAACTGTCCCAGTTCTTCCTGGGCTTTAAGCAATTGCGCCTGAAGCTGCTGAGCCTGCTGTAACATACGTTTGTTCATGTTTCCTCCCCGTTATCATGCTGGGCGCCCATTTCCAGGGCCGCCTTTACCAGGTGATTGTTCTCGTGTTCGTAGACGCAGCGTACCTGGCAGGTGCGTCCCAGAAAGCCGCTGACGATTTTATCGGCGGTCTTCTGATTTTCAGGACTATCCATTTTTTCTTTATGGTAGGCGTATCTAAACGATACGATTATGGTATTGTTCTGCAGCGACAGGGGTTTGGCGCTGCGGAGCAGAGCGGCGGCCGGTGTCTTGCCCATGCCGTCGGGGGCCTCGTTGATGATTCTGTTCCAGTTAAGGCGGAGCTGTTCGATTTCACTGCCCGCGGCAAGGGGACCGGCAGACTCCTTTTCTTTCGTTTCTTTGGCTGTATTATCTTTAGATGCTGGTCTATCCTCTATTTTCGCCGGAGGTTCTTCGACCGGTGCAGCGTTAGCAGCCGGCGGTTCCGGTTCATTCGGTTTTGTTTTCTCGCGTCTGGCGGTCGGTTGCTCGGAGGCAGGTGAAGCAGCCTTCGGGGTGGTCTTTTTAGCCATCGGCTCCAGTTGCTCACGCGGGGTGGGCTCCTTCTCCTCCGTCTCCGCCAGAGTGCAGTCAACCAGAGCCAGTTCCAGAGGCAGGGTCGAATAGTTATCCAGGCTGATATCAAGCTGGCCGAAAATCTTGACGGCTTTAAGGACACGGCCGAGGGAGACCTTTTTAGCCAGTTCAGAGAGTTCCTGCCGGTCTTCGGCGGTAATCTCCAACGATTCGGTCGAGCCGGTCTTCAGTAAAAGCAAGATACGGAGGTATTCGACCAGTTCGCGGTTGAACTGACGCAGGTCGAGTCCATCGCTGTTGACGTTGTTGATGGTGGCTATTCCCGCCGAGATATCATCATTAACGATATGTTTAATCAGTTCGATTGCGCGGCGGTCGCCGGACATGCCGAGTAGGGTTTGTGTTTGAGGGAGAGAGATATCATTACCGTAATAGTTATTCGCCTGCTGCAGGAGGTTGAGGGCGTCGCGCATGCTACCGGTGGCCGCCCGGCCGATGAGCTTGAGAGCCTCTGGCTCGATGGTGATGCCTTCACTTTTACAGATGTGGGTAAGCAAGGCGAGCATGTCGGCCAGGGGAATGCGGCGGAAATCGAAGCGCTGGCAGCGGGAGAGGATGGTGGGCAGCAGCTTGTGGGCTTCGGTGGTAGCCAGGATGAAGATAACGTGCGGCGGCGGCTCCTCCAGTGTTTTAAGGAGGGCGTTGGAGGCTTCCTTGGTAAGCATATGGACTTCATCGATGATGTAGACCTTATAGCGCGCCTCGTTGGGGGCGTAGTTTACCTTCTCGCGGAGGTCTCTGATTTCGTCGATGCCGCGGTTGCTGGCGGCATCGACCTCGATAACATCCATGGCCCTGCCTTCGGTGATTGCCCGGCACATCGTACACTCGTTGCAGGGTTCGCCTTTACCGTTGCCGAGGCAGTTGACGGCTTTGGCCAGACCGCGGGCGGTGCTGGTCTTGCCGGTACCGCGGGGTCCGCAGAAAAGGTAGGCATGAGATATCTTCTCACTCGAAAGGGCGTTGAGCAGCGTTTGCGTAACGTGTTTCTGCCCGACAACCTCGGCCAGAAGCTGGGGCCGCCATTTGCGGTAAAATACCTGAGAAGCCATATCTGTTATTATAACGCAAAACGGGTTTTTACCCAAAGTTTTTTCGGGTGTGAACTAAACAAAAAGGGGGGCGTTTTCGCCCCCCTCAATAGTGCGGGATATTTTAATTACAGCAGGGAAGGGATATCCTTGGAGACGTCTTCGAGCTCTCTAAGCTTGTCCTCGGTCTCTTCCTGGCGCTTCTTGAACTCGGGGATAAGGTCGGTGGAGCGCAGGTAGTAGTCTCTTATCTTCTCGACATCGCTGAGCTCGGACAGGAGGACGGTAACGTCTATCTGGCCTCCCTGGCGGGGGTAGTCACCATTCCTGATGATGGCCTCGGGGGCGATATCCCTCATGTAGTCGCCGATTTCCTTAACCATGTCCATGTTCATTTCCTTGGCGGGGCCGGAGACGAGGTACATGGCGCGGCGCGAATCGGCGGGATTGCATTTCAGCGAAAGCTCGCTGATAGCTTCATCCATGGCCTGGATACCTTTTTGAATCTCGGTGCCTTTCTTGCGAAAGTCGCTCTTCCATTCGTGCGGCCATTTGAAGACCGGTGTTTCCGTCTTACCGTAGCCGATCACGGTGTAGCCAACCAGAGTCTGGATGATATCGCCGGCGTCAACGAGCTTGGCACCGATGTATTTGGATTTCTTTTCTTCACCGGCGCAGAGGAGATTATAGAAAGGCGCGGCTATCATGCTATTAATCTTGGTAAGGTTCGTCTGAAGGGAAGAGTCTTTCCTGACGTATCTCTGGTTATCAACGAGGAAAAGAGCGTCAGCCACCGAATAGCAGGACTTCAGGCAGGTGGCTACATTAAATACGGTCCTTTCTTCGGTGGTTTCTTCGTGCTCAAAGGGAAGCACGATGAGGTTATAGATGGGTTTATCAATATAGCGTTCCTTCAGGTGCTGGGTGACGATAGAGATGGCTCCCGAGCCGGTGCCGCCGGCGGAACCGGCAATAAGGAGGAAGGCATCCGTATCAAAGAACCTCTTGGTAGACCTGATGGCGTCGATAATCTTATCAGAGTCTTCCTTGGCGACCTCAGCGCCGAGTTCGTTGATTTTACCAACGCCGTGACCTCCGGTCTTGCGGCTGCCGATAAGTATCCTGTGGCGGTGGTCGTTCTTGATGCTGGACAATCCGCTCAGGTCGGCTGCGTCCGTATTCACCGCAAAACAGCCGGTTACTATTGTCATTCCACGCCGACTCCGGGCACGGTTATTAAGTCGGGAGAACTCGTCAGCAATTCTGCCGCCACACTGTCCTAGACCAACTACAACAAGTTTCATATCACACCTCGTTGAAAATTAAAGTTATGCTATTTTTGCATAATGAATAGGCGTTGTCAATGACTTATGCCCAAAAAGGGATATTACTAATGTTACATTATCATATAGTTATATCGTCATAATTACCTATAAATCATTGAAAAACTGGCATGTCTATAATAGAATAGTCTATACTGGGACATACATCAGCATATAGCGAGGTTATTGAATGTCTTCCGAGACAATAGAGGATGTTACTAATAACATCTCTGATTTTGAGAAAGCAGTCGCTAGGGCGGAGCAACTGAGCAAGGCAGCCAGGCAGGCAGCGGAAGCGTCGACCAAGGTTGCCATGGAGGGGACCCGCCAGGCGGAGCAGATAGGGAAAGAAGCCAGGGAGGCTGCCGAGTTAGCGGCCAGAGCCGCCCAGGAGGCGGTAAGTCGCGCCGAAAAAGTAAGCCGCGAGGCCAGGGAGGCGGCCGAAGCAGCCGTCAATGCTGCCAATGAGGCAATTGCCCATGCCGAAGAAGTAGCCCGGCAGCCGAAGGAGACCGCCGAGGCTATGACGAAAGCTTTCGAGGACGCCATAGCCCGGGCGGAGAGGATAAGCTCTGAAGCAATGGAGCTGGTTGAAAGGGCGGTGGTTTCATCACAGGAGCGGTTGAAGTATGTTGACGGTGTAGGACAGGAAGCCAGGGAAGCCGCTAATGCTGCCAAAGAGGAATCCGAGGAAGCGGTTAAAAATGCCGAGTTAATGATAAAGGAAGTTAAGAGAATAGCCGACGAATCGAACAAAATGGCCAGAGAAGCGGCTAGCAGAGTGGAAAGATTAATTAAGGAAGCCAAAGAAACGGTTGATTTAGCCAATAGGGCGGCGAAAGAGACGGCAGACCGTGCCGAGAAAACGAGCATAACAACCCGAGAGGTGGCTGAAGCCTCATCCAGGGAAGCCGAAGAAGCCGCCGGCAGAGCGGAAACAACCAGCAAAGCAGCTAAAGAAGTGGCGGATGGTGCGCAGAAGCTGGCTATGGAGGTGATGAGCCGCGTCGAGGAGCTGGGTGAGGAAATCAAGCAGGCGAGGGAAGCCTCGGAGAAGGCAGCCCGGGAAACAAAGCAACAGGTGGATGAAATCTCCCGGCAGACTCATCTATCGGTAGAAGATGCCATGAAAACCATCAAGGAAGCATCCGAGGCATCGATGCGGGCTTCAACCGAGGCAATAGCCAGAGCCGAAGAAATAGGTATCGAGGCTAGAAACAAAGCCGAGGAATCGGCGACGTCTTTTAAGGAAAAAATAGCCCGGGTTGAAGAAATCACAAAAGAGACCCAGGCGGCTTCTTCAAAGTCGGTCAAAGAAGTTGAAGCAGCAATGGTGAAAATCGAGGATACTGCCGAGGAAGCCAAGAAGACAGTGACATTGCTCGCCGATGAAGCCAGGCAGTTCGCCGAAACAACGATGGAGAAGGCGCTGGAGGCGGCCGAGGAGATTGCCAGACAATCAAAAGAAGATGCTGAAAACACCGCCAGAGAAGCTCAGGTGTCTTTGGAGTCAAAAGTAAAGGAATCACAGGAATCGATGCAGGCCGTTGCCAGAGAAACCCAGGAAGCCGCTGAAGCCGCGGTGAAAGCTATAGAAGAAACGTCTCAGGCATCCGTACAGGCCTCCCAGGAATACATCGACAAGGCCGGAGAGTTGAGTAGAGAAGCCAGGGAGTCAGCAGAGGTAGCGACCCGTAATTTCCTGGATGCCGTAGCCAGAATAGAGGAAATAAACCTACAGGCCCGAACAGCTGCCGAGGAATCGGAGAAAGCTGTCCAGGAAGCAATCGAGGCATCGAAGAGTATATCTGAAGAGGCGGTAACCAGGGCTGAAGAAATAAACGAACAGGCAAAGGCCGCTGCAGAAGAGTCGGTGAAGCGTGCCCAGGAAGTTATCGATGCCGCGATAAAGGAAGCCCGGGAAATCGCCAAGACATCGCAGGCCAGGATAAAAGAATCGATTGCGCGGGTTGAGGCTGTCAGCAAGGAAACCAGAGAGACAACCGAAGCGGCTGTCAAGACATCTAAGGAAATTACCGAAGGACTGATAAAGGCTGCCCGCGAATCGGCAATAAGGACAGTGAAGGCGGTCAAGGAAGCCACCGAGGCATCGGCCCGGGTAGCCAGAGAAGCCGCCGGTGTATCAATTTCAGCTTTCCGGGACGCCATCAGCCGGGCCGAGGCTACCGGACAGATTGCCAAGGATACCGCCGAATCCTCGCTGAAGGCTTATGAAGATACGCTGATAAAATCGGCGGAGAAGGAAGAAGCACCCGAGCCAGAACCAGAGCCTAAGCCTAAGCCCAAACCTGAGCCAGTGAAGAAAAAAGCAGCTGAGGCCGAGGAGGAGGAATTGAGTGCCTATAAGGTAACCGAGGCCGCAATTAATGCAATGAGAGAAACTGTACGCAGGACGGATAGCAGTACACCACCGACAAAGATAAGCAAGGAACAGGAAGAGAGGATAGAAGAGCGTCTAGAGTCTCTTGCCCGGATGTATGAGACCAAGAGGACACAGAGGCCCAAGAAGGAGGAAGATAGCGGGGATAAGGAAGGGAAAGATTAGAAACAACGCAGGTAATCAACCGATAAAGTAGCGGTTAAAACGGCAGGGGCCTATGACTAAAGTACCTGAAACATAAGCCCTGTGACTGCTTGACTTTTTAACGGGTGCGCAATATACTGGGCACTAAGCGCCTACAATTTTATGTTCTATATCAGGTGAAACATAGTAAAGAAATACCGATAAAGTATTCCTAAGGAGGTGTCTGTGGCTGACCAGAAAAAAGGTACCAAAAAACCATCTGCGGGAGCAGAGGTAAAAAGTAATACAAAATCTGAGGAGGTTAAACCAGTGGTTGAAGAGACCCCGAAACCTGTTGAGGCAGAAGCGAAGAGCCCGCTCGATGAAGTAATGATGCAGGCAGAAAAAGCCTATGCGGCCTACATGGACGCCGAGCGACAGGTAGCCAAAGCATATCATGAAAACGAATTGCAGGTAGCCAAAGCCTACAAGCGAGCGGAAGCACAGGCTCAGAGGAGTTATGATGCTGCCATGGCACAAGCTATGAAAGACCGGGATGAGGCATTATCGAAAGCTCTGCAGGCTCGTGAAAACGCCATGCGCCGGGCTGATGAAGCGTTTAAGAATACCGAAGAAACCGCCAGGACAGCTTACGAAGCGGCCATTCAACAGGCGCAGGCAGCGCGTGAGGGCAATATTGAGAAAGCCTGGAAGGTACGCGACCAGACCATCGAGCAAGCCTGGCAGATTTACTCCAAGATAGCCAAGTAATATGACTTTTCAGGTGAGCAGCGTTTAGTTCAGACCAGAGAGGAAGGGGTGCGAGTCAGGGGGTAAATTAATAGAATATTACCGGTGTTTCCCGCGGAAATATCGGACTATAACAGCGAGGGTATATCTTTTACCGTGATATCAATCCCTCGCTGTGTGCTTATGAGGCCTGCCTGACGTTTCTTGAGTTCAGCGATGACATTGATGGCTTTTGTGAAGTAATTCCTGACTTTTTCAACATCACTCATCTCCGAGAGCACGAGAGTGACATCAAGGTTGCCTTTTTCACGAGGATAATCGCCGCTTCTTAAGATAACCTCCGGGGCCATATTCTTGATATAGGTCCCCATCTCTTTAATGAGGTCTACATTGATGCCCTTGGCAGGGGCCGAGACAAGATACAGGGCTCTTTTGGCGTCCAGCGGATTGCATTTTATGGATAATCCGCTGACGGCAGCATCCAGAGCATGGATACCTTTCTGAGTTTCCGTGGCTTTATTGCGGAAATCGCGTCCCATGGTGAAAAACGACCGGAAGAGCGACGATTGGGAACGACCGTACCCCAGGGTGGTCCAGCCGACCAGCGTTTGAATAATATCGCCGGCATCCAGTATCTTGGCGCCGATATACTTGGGCTTCTTTTCTTCTCCGGCGCAGAGCAGGTTGAAAAACGGCGCCACGATGGTGGAATTTATCCTGGCGAGATTGAGGCTTATGGGCGAATCTTTCATGGCGTATCTCTGGTTGTCAACCAGGAAAATGGCGTCGGCAACCAGGTAACTGGACTTGAGACACGTAGCCACATTATAAATGGTCCTGTCTTCGGTGGACTCTTCATGCTCGAAAGGAAGGATGATAAGATTGTAGACGGGTTTATCTATATAGCGCTCTTTAATCTGCTGGGTCATGACCGATATCGCCCCCGAGCCGGTACCGCCGGCAGCGCTGGCAATCAACAGGAAGGCATCGGTCTCCGGGAAGTATTTGTTGTTTCTTACGGTCTCGATTATCTTGTCGGAGTCTTCACGGGCAATTTCGGCACCGAGTTCATTGATTTTCCCGACGCCATGTCCGCCGGTCTTACGGCTGCCGATAAGTATGCGATGGTCGTAATTCGCCTTGATAGTATGAAGTCCGCTGAGATCAGCGATATCGGTATTAACGGCATAGGAGCCAGTGATAATATGCAAACCACGTATGCTTCGGGCTCTGGCGTTAAGACGCGCGAATTCATCGGCAATCCTGCCACCGCATTGCCCGAAGCCGATTACAACAAGCCTCATCTCTCACCTTTTTTCTGGCAGTTGTACCATTTTACGCAATTCCGCAATAAAAGTCAATCAGTACTTAGGTACGCCGGTACGAAAATAGCCATATAAAATCGATACAAAGTAAAAAAAGTCAAAGATATAGTAGAATTACAGGTTCAGGGATGCCCTTTAAAGTACTGCACGATTACCGGGTAAAGGTCGCCGGGGATTTTCAGTACACCCGGTTTGCCGTAATCAGGAACGACGGCTTGCATTACTTTTATTTTTATTTAAGTTTCTACAATCCTCAGGCTGAAAGTACAGGGAAATCCGCCCCCGCTGGAAAGTGCCGAGGAACGCACCGTGCACTCCAGACTCCGTCCGAGGGCTATCTGAAGATGATGCTTGACATGGCCTCCGCAGCAGTAGCAGTAGGTGATCGGCAGGGGTTCTTTAGCTTGTGGCAGGCAGTAGCACCGGTAAGGTGCTGTCTTTTGCAGGTCAAACTGCGCCAGGATTTCTCCGTTTTCCTGCATCTTAATGCCGCCCACATAATGTGCCTCGTTGGCGGCTTTTATTCTATCTTTCAGGGATTCATTCTCTTCGGCGATTGCTTTGGAGATTTTTGATCGTTGCCCGCCCAGACAGCAGGCGCAGGCTTCCCGGACCGCATTTCGGGTCCTGCTATCGAGGAGCTTATTCATTCTGTGCATGGCTCCTCTGAACCAGTCGGCCTTTTTCTCAGGGCTGGTTTTACGGAGGATATCTTCGCCGCCCTCCATAATCCGGTCGGTTATCTCCCGGTCAATCCCGGCGATTTCCAGTTGTTCGGCAAGCTTCCCGATGCGGTGATACTCGTAGTTTTTCATATCGACAACCTCTGTGTGCATTCGTCTCTATAGTCTATGACCATCAGACAGGCAAATCAAGAAGTGTTGGAGAGGATGGTCGGATTAGTTTAAAGATAGTCCCGGTATTCCATTGTGTTTTCTATATTGTACATTTCTATAGCTGACACCTGTATGTCATATTGAAAATATCTCCGGTAACGCACCGGTGATGTGATATTTACGTGTTGAAGAGAGTGAGACCTGGATAATGGCTCAAAACCCGAAACGGGAAGCGGGGATGTACCGTTTACAGAGTTTTGGTGTACCTGATAATCCGGGGGTCGCATTGATAGCCCGTATCACCCAGAGCGTTCCAGAAAACCTTGGCCAGTTCATCATTACCTTCCACCAGGATGGATATCTTCTGGGCTCCTTTTTGCCTGAAATGGAATTCCAGTTCCCCGACCAGCGCCCGGCCGATTCCCTGGCGGCGGAACTGCGGCAGTACCGCCAGACGGTAAATGTTGGCCCGCCAGCCGTCCCAGCCGCCCATGATGGTACCGATGATCTGACCGTTAGTTTCGGCGACCAGGAGTAAATCAGCATCGTGGCGGAGGACCAGTTCCAGCGCCCGGAGGGAATCGGTTACAGAAGGTATACTGCCTGCCGCCTGCCATAGCTCGAGTATGGCGGGACATTCGTCCTGGCGGCAGGGCCTGATACTGACATTTATCGCCATCTTAACCCGGTTTTAGAGTCCTTTTTCAGCCATGAAGACACACAGGTCGCCGAGGCGGCAGCTGTAGCCCCACTCGTTATCGTACCAGGCAAGAATTTTAACCATGTTGCCGCCGATAACCATGGTGCTGGGGCCGTCGATGATGGAGCTGTGGGGATTACCCTTGAAGTCCATACTTACCAGCTGTTCACTGCAGTATTCCAGGATACCCTTCATGGGCCCATCGGCGGCTTTCTTCAGTGCGGCATTGACCTGGTCAACGGTAACATCTTTTCCGAGGTCGCAGACGAAGTCGATGACGGAGACGGTGGGAGTGGGCACGCGCATGGAGAAACCGTGAATTTTACCTTCCAGTCCGGCGACGAGACTGCCGACCAGTCGGGCGGCGCCGGTAGTGGTGGGAATCATGTTCAGTCCGGAGGCACGGGCGCGGCGGATATCCTTATGAAGGGTATCCAGCACCACCTGGTCGTTGGTATAAGAGTGGATGGTGGTCATCAGCCCCTTGGTAATGCCGAAGGCTTCGTGGAGGACCTTGACGGGCGGGGCGATGCCGTTAGTGGTACAGGAGGCATTGGAGATAACATTATGTTTGGCGGGGTCGTAAGCATCTTCATTGACACCGAGGACGACGGTGATGTCCTCATTCTTGGCCGGAGCCGAGATAATCACTTTCTTGGCACCGCCCTTACGATGAGCGACCGCCTGGTTGGCGTCCTGGAAGAAACCGGTGGACTCGATGACGATATCGGCGCCGTACTTCTGCCAGGGGATAGCGGCGGGGTCGCGCTCCTGGATTGCCTGGATTTTATGTCCGTCGACGATGATGGCGTTCTCGGCAACGGATACTTCGCCGTGATAGGGTCCGAAAACGCTGTCCCACATAAACAGGTGGGCGTTGGTTTTGGTATCAGCCAGGTCGTTTATAGCCACTACCTCAAGGTCGTGCTTATGATAAGCCATCATTGCCCTGAGGGTAAGCCTGCCGATGCGTCCGAAGCCGTTGATGCCTATCTTGGTTGTCATATCATACCTCCTACGTAAGTATATATTAGGCAGTCCCGAGCTTTTTTACAAGTTTTGCCCAGAAAACCGCCTGCGGCGAATCATCAGTGTAAGGGGACTTATTTCTGTCTCCCCAGATATTCTCGATATTAAAGCCGTATTTAGACAGCCAGGCTTTCATTTCAAAGGTACTAGGAGCATGGCAGCCTTCTATCCATTCTTTTTTAAGCGTATTGCCGTTGGGAGTTATAATCTCAACAGTCCGGCGCGACCTTGTGAGACGATTTTCAGCATCATACCAGATAGTCTGAGTTGTAACCCTGACCTGGGTGCCGTCAGAGCATACACCCGTAGGAAAAGTATTTTCAAGAATAGCGGACTTACGCCATTCTGGGTTCAGATCACCTTCCATGTGGTTATTATCGAGATAGAGATAGCCGTTTGCTTTAAGGGTGTTTCGTGCCAGAGAGACACATTTTTCCTGCTCCTCAGGGGTAGCGAGTTCATAGAGGCAGTTACCACCGAGAATAACAAGGTCGAAGTCCTGCGGCCATTCGTGTGTTAAGACATTGGCCTGATGGAGGATTATATTGTTCCGTACGTTCTGCGGCAGTTTACGGATTTTATCACGTGCCGACTCCAGCATGGGAGCGGACTTATCGATACCGACTATCTCGTGTCCGTCCTGAGCCAGCGGGACAAGAATCCGCCCGTTGCCACAGAAGGGTTCGAGAATCCTGAGTGACCGGTTAACGCCAATCAGGTCTTTTATCAAGCTGATATCTTCCGTCTGTGTTTCTATCTGGTCGTATATCTCGGTGATGTGGTAATCAATGTCGTAGGCTTTATAGTTACTTGCTTGATTCATGATTTCTTTACCGACCGAGTTTAAGTTGTATCAGAACGCTGACGGTGGAGTATGTCCAGAAAAGCCTCGATGCGTGTCCTGATGTGGTTATTCAGGAAAAAGTCGTCATTGCCTTCGATGGTGAGTATGGGGAGGTCAAAAGCATCACGGAAGATGATATCGCCGATACCGCGGTGGCAGAAAGCCTGTACGTAGTGGATGATACCGTCGATACGCCGGCGTTCGAGTTCCGTTTTAATATCATTAATACGCTCGCGGATTGAGTAGGGATAGGTATAACGAGCGTACTGCTCGGCCAGCGATGCCCCGGGCTCGGGCATGGCGAACTGGCGCTGTATCTCGTTCAAAACAACCCTGCCGTCGTAGCGTTCGACGTATCTATAAAGGTCGTGGGCATAAATGGCGGGGACGCCGAGGTAAGCCAGCCTGAGTTCTCCATCGGGGCGGGGACGACGCTGAGATACTTCGTCCAGCAGTTGTCCAATCTCTTTTTCGTATTTTTGGAAATCGCCGTTGAAATCGGAGGTGGAGACCAGCCAGAGATGGTTCTCCCAGCCACTGACCAGATTTTCCCGCCAGGTGAGGTCGTCGAGTTTGAGAGCGAGTTTGCGGCAGGGCCGGAGCTGTTCTCTGACCTTTTCAGCGGCTTCAAGCGTGGTACCAAGTACGACCGCGAGTGTTAACAGGGCGTGCTGCATTTCATCGACGTCAGGTCGGTCAGGATAGGCGAAAGGCATGGCGTTGAGTCCCCTGAGCCTGAGGACTTCCATGAGCATGATGGTATTGGAGCAGTCCCCGCCGGTAACGCAGATTACATCCTTGATGCCGGTTTCCAGGCAGACGCCGTAAATGCCCTTTATCCAGCTACAGCAGTTAAGGGGAAAACCGTCCCTTTCCGCGATGGCGATAAACCGTTCCGGCCGGGAATCGCCGACGAAGACATTATTAAGGTCGACGGGCTGACAGTCAGCGGCCAAGAGCACTTCCAGGGGAACGGTGGTGGTGATGCCGATTTTTTTCATCCGGACATATTATATCATCTCTGCCGGTAGTATATAACGCCTTTTCGGGGTAATACGTCGAGGTTGCCTTCGGTGGTCATCATGTCCAGGTGGGCGCGCGTCTCGAAGACGGCCATTCTCTTGTGAAAAGCGGGCAGATCAGGAAATTCTGTACCGTTAGCCCAGGTTATCTCACGGGCTATCTGGTAGGTATTTTTGGTCTCATGCTGCAGCGCTATCAGTATTTCTAGGTTTCTCTGGATGTGATGCTCGATGATGGCATCGATACGTCTCCTGGCATCGGTAAACGGCTCGTCGTGACCGGGCAGGACGAGTTCAATGTCCAGCTTTCTGACCTCCTTGAGGGCATCGATATACCTGCCGAGAGGATTTTCGATGGACTGGGGGTGGACGCTGATGTTGGGAGTGATTTTGGGGAGGATATGGTCTCCCGAAAGCAGTACCTTTTTATCGGGTTCATAGAGGCAGAGGTGACCGGAGGAATGCCCCGGTGTCCAGAGTACCCGGAAGGTAAACTCCCCGGTGGTGACGGTATCACCGTCGCGCAACCTTATATCTGGGTAGGCCGGGCTGATATACTTTTCCATGCCCACGGTGGCATCACGCATGGCTACCATCTCGTCATAGGGAACACCGTTAGCCACCAGCATGCGGTCGGTCTCGTGGAGGAGTCCGTCCAGGTGGATATAGCGTGACTCGATGAGTTCTTCTTCGCGACGGTGCATGGCGATGGTCGCCCCAGACAGCTGTTTTATCCTGCCGGCCATACCGTAGTGGTCGGGATGGACATGGGTAACCACAATCTGGGAAATATCCCCGAAGCTAACGCCGGTTTTAATCAGGTGGTTGTGCATGGTATTGAAGGAGATATCGGTGTTCCAGCCGGAGTCAACGAGGAGATAACCCTTATCACCCCGGATGAGATAGACGTTGAGATGGTCCCGGTCCGGTTCTTCCGGGGACATGGGTAGTTTAAACCAGTGGATACCGTCGGTCACCTGTGTCATTTCTTCTCTTTTCTATGTGATACTTTTCTGGATTCCCGCTTTCGCGGGAATAACATGGCGTATATGTATTGTATTAAATTACCTCTTTATATTGCCGAAAGCCCTCATGCCGGCATAGCTGGCTTTTTCTTTCAATTCTTCTTCGATATAGAGGAGGCGGTTATATTTAGCGGTACGCTCGGAACGGCAGGGTGCTCCGGACTTAATCTGGCCGGTGTTCATGCCCACGGCCAGGTCGGCGATGGTGATATCCTCGGTCTCGCCGGAGCGGTGGCTGACCACCGCCGTCCAGCCCGCCTGCTGCGCCACCCTGATGGCTTCAATGGTCTCCGTCAGCGTACCTATCTGGTTAAGCTTGATGAGAATGGAGTTGGACGCTTTAATTTTAATTCCCCGGCTGAGTCGGTTGACGTTAGTGACGTAGAGGTCATCGCCGACGAGCTGGATTTTATTGCCGAGCTTTTGCGTGATTAGCTGCCACCCGTCCCAGTCGTCTTCAGCCATGCCGTCCTCGATGCTGATGATGGGGTAGGCGTTGACCCAATTGACATAAAAATCAACCATCTCGGCGGAGTTAAGCGTTTTACCTTCCCTCTCCAGCACGTAATGACCGTTTTGATAAAGCTCGCTGGAGGCGGGATCGAGGGCGATATAAACGTCCTTGCCGGGCTCGTATCCGGCGGACTCGATGGCGGTCAGGATAGCCTCGACGGCATCCCTGTTGGAGGGGAGAGAGGGGGCAAAGCCACCTTCATCGCCGACGTTGGTGTTCAGTCCGCGGTCCTTGAGGACCTTTTTTAGGGCGTGATAGACCTCGGCGCCCATCTGCATCGCCCGGCTGAAACTTTCGGCACCTACGGGCATGACCATGAATTCCTGGAGGTCGGTCGAGTTAGCAGCGTGCTTGCCGCCGTTGAGGATATTCATCATCGGCACGGGCAGGACATAGCTATCTGCCTGCCCGATGTAGCGGTACAGGGGAACTTTCTTCTCGCCGGCAGCGGCGTAGGCTACCGCCAGGGACGTTCCCAGCATGGCATTGGCACCCAGTTGAGACTTATCAGGCGTACCGTCGAGGTCAATGAGCTTGCGGTCGAGGGCTTCTTGGTCGACGGCATCCATGCCGGTAATAGCTTTAGCGATAGCACCATTGACATTGGCTACCGCCTTGAGGACGCCCTTGCCGTTATAGCGCGAGTTGTCGCCGTCGCGGAGTTCCAGCGCTTCATGCTTGCCGGTGCTGGCGCCGGATGGTACGGCCGCCCGACCCACGGCACCACTTTCGAGGGTTGCCGCCACTTCCAGCGTGGGGTTACCCCGCGAGTCCAGGATTTCTCTGGCTTTTACCTCTTTAATAGCTGACATCTTGTACTCCCTAAGATTGGCGGTCTTTAATAAGCTCCAGGGCCTTTTCCACAGCTTCTTTGGGGCTGCTGGCCCGGATTATACTATCGTCTTCCCTGCCGTCGATGGCTATCGACCAGGTATCCAGTCCGATAACGGGGACGCCGCTCTGGAGGGCGTAGGCGATTTCCGTGAGCGTGCCGTAGCTGCCGTCAATGGCGATAACGGCCTGGGCGGACTTGGCTACCGCGGCGTTACGGGCGTACCCGATGCCGGTGGCGATGGGTATCTTAACATAAGGGTTGGCAGACCGGCGGTCGTCACCGGGAAGGATACCGACGGTTATTCCTCCTTCACCATCGGCGCCGCGGCAGGCGGCTTCCATCACACCGCCGAGTCCTCCGCAGACCAGCACCGCGCCGTGACGAGCTATCTCTCGTCCGACCTCTTCGGCGATGACTGCTACCGGAGGTGATATATCGCCGCCGCCAATAACAGCAATAAAAACGAGTTTTTCTTTCACGAGCGATTCTTCTGTATAGTTAGCTAAATTATATCACCTGGGTTCACGTTGGGGCAAAGCGCTGGTCTAGCGATAATTATCCTGTGAAATACCCTATGCCGAGCCAGATAAGTTCGATGATGAAAAGGACAATGAAGAACTTGAACACATAGCGCGCCGCCCATTTGCCAACGATGAGGTGAGTTACGGCGCCGTTTTTCGCCCCGTGTCTTTCGGCGAGGATGGTGAGGGGACAGCGTCCCCGGCTGAGAGCGATAGATAGTCCATCGATTAGTATCATAATCATGGCGGCAAGCAAAAGCAGGTTATAGACCCCGGCGATGGCGCAATAGAGGGTATAAAAGAGACTGATTATCATCAGGATAAACAGCGTCAGGTGGATTGCTTTGATAGTTAAAACGGTTTTATTCTCGATTTGCATGATAAGTCAGTTGTATTTGTTCATGGCGGCTTCTATCCCTTCGGTGAGCAAACAGAGTATAGCCCGGCTGACCTCGGGGATAACGCCATCGATTATTTTCTTCTCCTCGCGGGTAAAACCAGTGAGAACGTAGTCGATGATTGCCTGTTCTTTATCAATATCCGAATCTTCCGGTATGTCCGGCCGGCCGATGCCTACCCTGACGCGGTAGAAATCACCTTTCCCCAGGCGGGCAATGATGGACTCGATTCCCTTGTGACCTCCGGAACCCCTGCCCCGGCGGAGGCGGAGTTTACCCGCGGGCAGGTCGAGGTCGTCATGTATAACGACAAGGTCGGAGAGGCCGATTTTATACTTAGTAACCAGTCGGCTGACCGCCTCGCCGGACTCGTTCATGAAGGTCTGGGGACGTGCCAGCACCACCTTTTCGCCATCGATTTCTCCCGTGCCGATGCGAGCCAGTCCCTGTTTCTTGTTGAAGCGTATTTTGTGGTCGCGGGCAAAACGATTAACACACATATAGCCGATATTATGGCGATTATTAGCGTAGAAAAGCCCGGGATTACCGAGGCCAACAATCAATTTCATTACTTATTCTCTAGCATCTCCAGTAATTTCTTTTCATCCAGAACGGGTATTCCCAGCTCCCTGGCGCGTGTCAGCTTGGAACCGGGGTCAGCGCCAGCCACGACGTAGTCGGTCTTGCGAGTAACGCTGCCCTTGGCAGTACCGCCGAGGGCCTTAATTTTTGCCTCCGCCTCGGGGCGGGACAGACTTTCCAGACGTCCGGTCAGGACGAATTCCTTGCCGGAAAGGGGTAAATCGGCAGGCTTTGATGCAGCCATTTCTTCTGGGAAAACACCGGCGCTCTTCAGTCTGGTGAGAATATCTTTATTCTCGTCCTGTTGGAAGAAGGCTGCGATACTCTCGGCTATCTTGGGGCCGATGGTGGATATTTCCTCCAGGCGTTCCGCAGTGGCATTGGCCAGATCATCGATAGTGCGGAACTCATCGGCCAGTATCTCGGCGGTCTCCGAGCCGACGTGCCGGATACCCAGCGCAAAGATAATCCTGCTCAGTGGTCGCTTCTTGCTCTTTTCGATGGCGGCGAGGATGTTATCGGCGCTCTTCTCGCCGAGTTTTTCCAGGTTTGTAAGTTCATCCCTTTTGTCCTTGAGACGGTAGAGGTCGGCGATGTCTTTGACCAGCCCTTGGCTGAACAACATAGCGCTGAGGTTTTCGCCGATCCCGCGGATATCCATGGCTCCCCGCGAGGTGAAGTGCTCGATGCGCTGCTGTGCCTGGGCGGGACAGGCCGAGTTGACGCAGTAGTACATGATCTCGCCCTCCGGCCTGACGATGCTGTTTTTACCGCAGGAAGGACAGGCGGGCTCGCCCTGTTCGTTTTTAGGCAATTTCGCTATTAATGAAAACTCCTTCTCAATTCCCGTCCGTTTGCTGGCAATTGGGCCGACGACCTCGGGGATAACCTCGCCGGCGCGCTGGATAATGACCGTATCGCCGATACGGATGTCCTTGCGCCGGATATCGTCTTCGTTGTGGAGAGCGGCCTGCTTGATGGTCACACCTCCCACCGAGACCGGCTCCAGGATGGCGTAGGGATTAAGGGTGCCCGTCCGGCCGACGCTGATGCCGATGTCCTTCAAACGGGTGGTGCCTTGAACGGCGGGGAACTTGTAGGCAATCGCCCAGCGCGGCTCATGGCCGGTATCGCCGAGCTCATCGTGGAGGTTGAGCTGGTTTATCTTGATAACGATGCCATCGGCTTCGTAAGGGAGGTCTTCCCGCTGTTTTTCCCAGATGCGGTAGTATTCTTTAACAGCGTCCAGGTCTTGCAGCTGGCGATTGTTGGGATTAACCTTGAAATCCAGCGATTTCAGGTATTCCATGGTCTCCCAGTGGGTAGCTGGGGTAGTCTTGCCCTCAGCCCAGCCGAGCATGTAGATATAGATATCCAGAGGTCGCCGGGCGGTAATGCGTGAATCCAGCTGGCGCACCGAACCCGCCGCAGCGTTGCGGGGATTGGCAAATAGGGCCTGTCCCTCTGCTGCTCTTTGTTCATTGAGCTTTTTGAAACCCTGCCTGGAAAGAAAAACCTCACCGCGTACTTCGAAGCGGGGCGGGGCGTCGCTGGTAAGAGAAAGCGGGATACTCTTGACCGTACGCAGATTCTGGGTGATATCCTCGCCGCGAAAGCCGTCACCGCGAGTAGCACCGGTAGCAAGTTTACCGTCGATATAGGTCAGCGCCACCGCCAGGCCGTCGATTTTGTGCTCCCCCACGAAGTCGAACCGTGAGTTGCCGGCTAATCTTAAGGTGCGGTTATACCAGGCTTCCAGCTCGTTCTCGGAGAAGACATTGCCGAGTGAGAGCAGCGGCTGGGGGTGCGCCACGACACCGAAAGCCTCGACGGGCGCGGCACCGACCCGCTGCGAAGGCGAGTCTTCGGTCAGGAACTGCGGGTATTGCTCCTCCAGCTGTTTCAACTCACGCATCAGGTCGTCGTATTCGGCGTCACTGATTTCCGGGCTGTCCAGGACGTAATAACGGTAATTGTGGTGGTTTATCTCCGACCTGAGCTTTTCTATTTTACGGCTGACATCATCAGGAGAGGTCAAGCGACTACCTCACGGGAGAAAATACTTTCCTAAAGTATAGCACAGGAAGGAGGTGGACAAAAGACGATTGATAGCGCCGGCGGACGCGTGAATTTACGGAATATTTACATTTTACCGTCCGTTTTTTATGAATTATTCAAAGATTTACCGGTAGGCTGATAAGTAGAGATGCCGGGTAACGCGGACAGGAAAACGCCGGGAAGATAGAGATATGGTATTCGGACGGAGAAACAACTACAGACCCATCAAAATAGCCACGGTAAAAAGCAGACAGGACGATTCATGGAATATTACCCTGAAAGTCCTGTACCTGTTATTACAGACAATTGACCTGTGTCTAACCGTCCTGGCGGTGCAGATGGGTTATCCCGAGCTTAACCCGTTTATGAGAGCCGCCCTGGCGTCAACATCATCGCTGCTGGTGATGAAGGTATTCATTCCGCTGTTAATCTGCTGGCTGGTGCCGGGGAAATACCTGATACCGGCCATAGCCCTGCTGGCGGTAATCGTCGGCTGGAATATCAAAGAGCTGCTGTTCCTGATATTGTAAAGCTATTCCACCCGTCTCAACTCGAAAATCACCAGATTATCCGGGTCGGGGCAGGCCACCCGGGCCTTATCCGGACCGCTTTCCCAGGGAAAGGAACCGCCGAACTCGAGCGGCTCGGCGAAGGGGAACAGGGTATAGAAAGCCCAGGAGCACATCCCCGCAGGAGTCGTCTGATCCATCACGAACTCATCCCCGATCTTATGGCCAGCCTGGCACGTCCCTTCCTGCGAGATAATTTTAGCGATTACTTTCATAATAATGTCCTCTGATTATTTATCCTTGAACCCGGTCTGGTGAACCTGGAGATACCAGTAGCCTTCTCTCTCTGTAGTGTCGCTTTGCAGGATTTCCAGTCGTTTTTGGAAAATGGGCCCATCGATGACCAGCGTATGATACTCGCCAGCCTCGCCGGCGGGGGTGACATTACCATTGCTGGCAAATTCTTCCAGGTGTGATAGGAGGTATTTATCAATTTTTCTGCCCAGCATATCCTCGCCGAAGAACTCGCCTTTTACAGTGATAATAACCGATTCAAAGCCGGCATCGATAAACTCATGCACCAGGGCTGTCTGGTCTTCCTTCCAGAGCGGCAAATATGGTTTTATGCCCGCCTCACGGCAGACCTTCTCATCCCACTCGCGGTGGGGGTCGAAATCAATATCGCCGAAGCCCCCACCTTCGATACCTTCGCGCTTGAATTCCCGGAGCATATCGATAAACACCGTTTCGTAATTCTCGTTGGTGGTGGGGCGCTGAATGACAGGGATGCCGAGGGCTTGCGATTGCGCCCTTATAACTTCGGCAGAAATCCCATGACTGCGGGAGCGCCGGCCATCTTCAGAGACGATGTTCGCCAGGTAACGTACCGTCATTCCCTGATTTAATGCCCGGAAAAGGGCAAGACAACAGTCCTTGCCGCCACTCCAGGAGCAAAAGACAAGGGACATATTACCTCCTCGAGTTCAACACGGGGAGTATCAGGGTTATTCTTCATCGGTAATGCGTTTCTTAACCTGAAGCTGTGAATGAGTGCCCGTTACGCGTTTGATGGATTCCAGTTTTTCTCTGATTTCTTTAGAGATTTCCTTATCGGTCAGTAGCTGCCGCACGCGCGACGGGTCGAGTCCGAGCACCTTTTCCCACAGTCCTTCCGGCTCGAGCAGCACCCTGACCTCGTCCGCATCGAATCCGGTGCGCTCGATGAGTTTATAGGTGATTTCGTGCTCTTCGCCGTAGATGCGGTTCAAACCCTCGGCCTGGCAAAAATCGGTAATAACCCGTTTGGCTTCTTCCAGTTGGGTTTCAAGCTCGTTGATTTGTGCCTTGAGCGAGGCATAGCGTTCGACCGCCTCGGTGGCGGCGATACCTGGGAGGAGGTCCTGACGGGCTGCGGCTGGTTCCATGTACAGGTGCCGGTAGTAGGGGCAGTGCTCGGGGAAATCACACGGGCAGAACTGGTTCTCCACGGCGGGGAATTTCTCGCTTAGGATGTTATCAGCCACTTCGAGGATGAGCCGTCGGGCCTGGTCGAGCCGGGCGGGGTCGCGGGGAAGACAACTGCAGGGCGTGTTGGAGCGGAGGTGGTAAAGGGTGAGTTTTTCCACGGGCAGCGGCCAGGTCTGTTCGGCGGCCAGCTGATAAATGGTAAGCTGGAGGTCATCTTGGAGATAATCGTTGGTAAACAGCTCTTTGTTAGATTTATAATCGATAATGGACAGGCCGCCGCTTTCCAGCTTGTCCACCCTGTCAATAAAGCCCATGAGCTTAATACCCTCGATATCTACGAGAAATCTTTTCTCCAGAGCCACGGGCAGATGGAAATCGGTACTGTGAATCTTCCAGAATTCGGTAAGTATCTTTTTACCGGATTCTTTGTATTCGTCCTCTTCTTCCGCTGATTCGTACCCCTGAGAAAGCCAGTTTTGTGTGTAATATGCCAGGAGTTCATTCAGGGTAGGGGGTGTGGGTGTGTTTACCCTGAAAAAGAACTCAGCGCAGTTATGCAGGGTGGTTCCGAAGCTGAAATACCACTTATCTTTAGGTTTTAGTCCATCAATATACCGCAGCTTGTAGGAAAGAGGACAGGTCTGGTAAAGCGAAATCTGGGTAAAACTCAGCGGCTTGATTTTATCCTCCCTTGGCATACGATATTTTCTTCCTGTGCCGGGACTGAAACGGGGCACCCGTATGAGGGAACTGCTTCGTTTACTTCATACTATTGATAAAATTATCAAGGGTTAGGGCGGCAAGGGTAGTGGTCTGCAGGGTTCCGCGCGAACCAAGTTCGGTGGCAACCTTAGCGATGGTCTCGTTATTGGGTGCGTCGAGAACATTGATGAAGTCGTACTGGCCCAGAGTAACGTACTGGGCGAGTATTTTTACACCCATCGCCTCCACTTCTTTGTTGACTTCCTTGATTCTCTGGGGATTTGTCTTTACCGTTTTTCTGCCTTCATCGGTGAGGTTGGTCATCATAATATATAGCGGCATGATTTCCTCCTCTTTATAAAAATTACGCCGGTATTGGCGGTGCCCCTTCTCCTGTCTCCAGCGGTTCAATTTCGTGTTTTACATCTCTCTGGAATTATAAGATTAGCACAGGTGATACATATAGTCAATAAATTCCACGAGAAGAAGAATATGATGTGACTATAGTCTCTGGCAAACAGTGCCAGTAGAGTATAAAATGTAGTCAGTGGATGAGAATGTAACGCTGGCGCTGGCTTTTTCCGGTGGGATTTTATCTTTCTTTTCCCCCTGCGTGCTGCCGATGGTCCCGGTGTATCTCGCCAGCCTGTACGGCCCGGGGATTTTCGAGTCACGTGGAGGCATTCGGATTCCGGTGTTTTTCCACTCCCTCAGTTTCGTACTGGGCTTCACCGTGGTCTATACCTTTCTGGGCGCGATTATCGGATTCACCGGTTATGCCATAGTACCCGATTATAATATTCTGGCAAAAATAGCCGGGGGTCTCCTGGTAGCCTTCGGGGTTCTCATATTGGCGTCAAGGAAAATAAGCTGGCTCAACTATGAAAAACGCCTGTCGCCGCGCCTGGGAAAGACCACCGGTTACGTACGCTCTTTTCTCGTTGGGGCGGCTTTTTCCATCGGCTGGACGGCCTGCGTGGGGCCGATACTGGGCAGCATCCTGGCGATAGCCGCCACGCAGGAAAGAGCCTGGGAAGGCGCTTACCTTTTGGTGATATATTCACTCGGACTGGGCATCCCGTTTTTAGTCATCGGCATCGCCTTCGATTACCTGATACCGGTTATAAAACGAATTCAGAAGTATACCCTGGTGATTCATATTATCAGTGGTCTGCTGCTGATTATCATCGGTATTCTCATTCTGACCGAACAACTGGACTGGATGGCGTCTTTCGCTCCGTAGTAAGTAGCAGGGAGGATATCATGGGGAAAAAGTATGTGCTTTTGCTTGTGTGTTGCCTGGTTATTGCCATAACTTTTATCTCGACAGGCTGCTCCTCGGTAAAGCCGGATAGTAAGGCACCGGATTTCGAGCTGATGAACCTGGAAGGAGAGGTGGTCTCGCTCAGTGATTACCGGGGAAATGCGGTTATGCTTAACTTCTGGGCAAGCTGGTGCGGACCCTGCCGTTACGAGATGCCATTTTTCCAGGAGATATATGAAGATATCAAATGGAAGGCGTCTGGCCTGGTACTCATAGCGGTAAACATCGACGAGTCCGGCTTCACAGCGGCGGGATTCATGGAGGCCAATGGATTTGATTTTATGGTGCTGCTGGACACGACTGGGGAAGTGGCTAATAAGTACAATGTAAGGGGGATTCCGGCCACGTTTTTCATTGATGAACGTGGTATAATAAGGTATAGTGACGTGGGGGCTTTTATGAGCAAGGCGCATGTGGAACAGAGATTGCGTGAATTGTTAGAATGATGTTTTCGTAAGGGAGCAGGTTATGGATGATATACTTAACGAAGCCTACGGGATAGTCCAGTGCAAGGAATGTCCCTGGTATAAGAGCTGTGCCATGCCGATGAAATTTACCGCCGAAGATATTCGGCGGCAGCTGGAGCAGCAGGCTCCGGGGATGGGAATTCCTTCTCAGATGGACCTGGGTATGCAAAATCTCCTCTCCAGCATGGCAACGGCCGCCCAGAACTCGTTGCTCGAGGGATGTCCGGTCTTTATCGAGCGTTTGCGTGACAGTTCCAAACTTGCCCAGAAACTAAAGGAACTGATGCAGAACTGGGGCGGTGAAGATGAGACAGAATCGGAGAGCGGCCCACCGATTCAACTATAACAGCGGAATGGTTACAGCTTCAGAGCTTCTTTTTCTTCCGCAGTCAGACTCTCTATAAAACTCGCCAGTTTCTTTTTGCCCTTTTCGGTTGCCGTGACCGTACTGTTTTCCACCACGACGTAGCCCAGAACCTCGAGTTCTCCCACCAGTATCGCGATGATATTCTGGCCCAGAGACGGATAGATATTATCTCTATCGTGGGGAGTAAATTCACCGATTATCTTGTCCATGGCAATCCCCGGCTTGCGGACGACTTTATTCAATATCGTCATCGCACGGCGGAAATAGGGAAGGGCATCACCATGGTCGGCTAAATCGAACGCCTCTACCTTGAACTGCACGAAAGTGTGGCTGTCGCCGCAGGTCAGCGATATATCTTTCTTCTCGGTCCCTTTGCCGATAATCCACTTGCCGCCCGGGGGATTATCGAACAGGGTTTTATCAGCAACGAATTTGTAGCCTTCCTCCGGTCTTTCCAGGGTAGGACGGAAGCCCACTCCATCGTATTTCTTGTAGGCGGGGTCGTAAACGCTCTGGGGGGAATGCCAGAAGGGGTAGTAGCTGCCGGGGGCTTCGCCCTCTTTATGACGGCCGCCTGAGGCAAAAAGCTCGGCAAAAGCCCGGGCTAACGGCGCCATCATGTTGGGGCAAACCCTGCCGGAGATGGTCTCGCCGTTATACACTACTTCATCGCCTATCCTGAGGCGCATGTGGCATGGGCCTTTCGTCTCGTCTTTACCGTAACCGGTAACCGTGGCTTTTACTTTAAACATAAAAATCTCTCCATATCTTTTTATTTATAGCCAGCAGCGAAGCTTGAAAAACAAGAATAACTGTGTTGATTATTACGGAGCGTATACCTCAGCCAGCCTGGTGAGACGGCGGTAGCTTTCAGCAGGGTCGGGCTGGAGGTAGATAGCGCTGCCGATGTAGATAACGTTCACGCCGGTAGCGGCTATCTCGGCGATGTTATTTTCCTTGATACCGCCGTCAATGCCGACTTCCTTCGCCGAGTGTGCTTTACGGAAGTCAACGATTTTCTTCAAGACCTCGGGAATGAATTTGGCCCCGTAAAAACCGGGATTAACCGAAAGGAAAAGCACGCTATCCAGCATCTTTACCAGCGGGGAGATAGCGGAGACGGGAGTCTCCGGATTGACCGCCAGTCCTGCCTGCATATCGAGTTTCTTGATACGGTCGATGATGCTTTCGGGGGAGGGGGTGGCTTCGTAGTGAAAGACGACTTTCTGCGCCCGGGCCTGCTTGAATTCTTCCAGGTAATTTTCCGGATGCATGACCATGAGGTGCACTTCCCACGACAGCTTCGTTTCCAGGGCGGCAATCTGCTGGCAGGTAACGCTTGTCGAAGGCACGAAATGCCCGTCCATGATATCGAACTGGGCAAAGTCGGTGAAAGACTCGGTCTGGAGTACCATTTTCCCCAGAGCAATGGGGTCGTCGGTGAGAATGGCCGGAACGGTGCGAATTGTCCTGTCCATCAAGCCTCCCGGAGGTATAAAAATATACGGAAATTTACAGGGTATCGCCGATATTTTAGTCGTGGCGTACCCGATGTGTCAAGCAGCTACGATCTTTATACAAACTTAACCTAACCTTTATATATTATTTATGGTCTTAATATTGGATTTAACGTTAATTTGTCAGAATAATACCGTGAGCAGGGATACCGGATTGGTGGGTGAAGGAGTATAAAAATGAGGTTAGTAGCTGCATTTATGTCAGGTGTAGTGGTTTGTGGACTGCTAATCCTTGGCGCTAAGTCAGTTCTGCCGACACAGGCCGATGAAATAACCACTGATAATATTACAGATAATTTATCAGAAAGCCTAACGGCTCTGCTCCCCGATATTGAGAGGATATATAAAGAAGCACTTATAACACCGTTCATCAAAGCAGAGGATAAAATTTACGATGAGGATATCGCTGAATTTTACTCCGATCTTCTGGACCGAACCGGGCTCCGCCCCGATGAGTGAACGGCTGATTAACGAAGAACAACTAATTATGAATATAAACTAATGGAGGTTGCTCGAAAGAGCAACCTCCATTCACAAGGTTAACTGGTTTCGAACTCAACTCACTCCCGGCAATTACACCGAATAGGGTTTTTTCAACTACCCCTTTTTATTATTTACGAGCCGAGTTCGTTTCCGTTTGCCCTGTCTGACCACAGGGCATCAACTGTCCACCTGCCAGACTTCCAGTAAAGCATGAAGCTTCATTGCATACCTCCGGAGTCGGACTCAGGATGTACCAAGAGCTCCTTTTTTCTTTTTACCACAGGACATGACAGTTGTCAACAATCCGCCAGCTATGGTTAGAGTTTTGTTATGAAAATTTAACATTAGTTTTTACTGCATGGTGGAACCGCCATCGACGCAGAGAATCTGGCCGACGATATGGGCGGATATATGCGATGCTAGGAAGACCGTGGCTTGTCAAGATCTGCCTGTTCCGGTCAAGCCCCCATGGATTAGTGGTATCTGCTATATCACGGAGCCACCGGAGACATGAATAACCTGGCCGGTGATATAGCTGGTTACGTCCGAAGCAAGCAGGACGGTAGCGTTGGCGATATCAGCGGCGGTACCCATGCGTCCCAAGGGAAACGAGCCGAGCATGGCCGCTCGCATCTTCTTCATCTCTTCGGTCGGGGGGTCGGGCATGTCTTCGCGTAGAATGGCACCGAAATTGGTCGGGGCCGGCCCGGGAGCGACACAGTTAACCCGGATACCGGACTTGCCTTCGACGAAAGCAAGCTGCTTGGTGAACAGGTCGATGGCATATTTGGACATGGCGTATGTCCCGACGCCCATGGCATACTGGTGGGTGCTACCGGATCCGATGTTGACGATAACGCCGTACTTCTGCGCCCTCATTGTGGGGACGACAGCTCGACTCACGTTCATCGTGCCGACGAGATTGAGTTTTAGTTGTTTTTCCCAGACAGCGGGGTCCTGCTCATCTATGGGGATGTTATCCTTGTGGATGATACCACCGGCGACGTTGCAGAGGATATGGATTTTGCCGTATTCGGCGATGACCTTTTTCACCATGGAAGCGACTTCGGCAGGACTGGTTATGTCGGCCTTGACAGCGATGCTTTTACAGCCGAGTTTCCTAATCGCCCCAGCCGTTTTTTCGGCGTCCTCCAGATTTACATCGGTGACGGCGACTGCTTCACATCCTTCTTTGGCGAGAAGGAGGGCTGTCGCCTTGCCGAAGCCTATCTGGCTGCCGGCACCGGTTACCAGCGCTGTTTTCCCTTTAAGTCCTAAATCCATCTTTCACTCCTTTAATTAGTCCAGTACCGAGCCGCCGGAAACGTGCAGTACCTGGCCGGTTACGTAGCCGGAGACATCCGAGGCGAAGAAAACGGTCGCGTTGGCGATATCGTCGGGAGTGGCGCCCCTGCCCATCGGTATCTGCTTGGCCAGCATGTCTATCACGGTCTGCTTATTGGGGGCTTTGATGAAATTGGTTGGCGAAGGGCCGGGGGCAACACAATTAACGCGTATATTATTTTTAGCTTCCGCGATAGCCATCTGCTTGGTAAAGGTATCGACGGCACCTTTTGCCATGGCGTAGGTAGACACGCCGTGACTGTACATGCGGGTGCTGCCGGAACCGATATTGACGATAACACCGGAGCCCTGCTTGTGCATATAAGGGAGAACGGCCTGGCTGGTAATCATCGTGCCGTAGAGATTGAGTCCTATCTCTCTATCCCAGAGGTCCTGTTTCTGTTCTTCCAGGGGACCGCCGCCGAGAATAGCCCCGGCAACGTTAACTAGGATGTCAATCTTACCGTATTCGTCCACGACCTTCTTAACCATTCCCTGGACCTGGTCTTTATCAGTCACGTCCGCCTTCACGGCAAGGGACTTGCAGCCGAGGGCTTTCACCGCCTCGGCGGTTAATTTGGCGTAATCGAGATTAATGTCCGTGATGGCGACGGCATCGCAGCCCTCTCTGGCCAGAAGCAGCGCAATGGCTTTGCCGAAACCTATCTGGCTGCCGGCGCCCGTAAGCAGGGCGACTTTGCCCTTGAAACCCAAATCCATGATAACCTCCATTCAATTAGATAATTCCGGGTAGTATTATATATCATAGCCCGGATAAATCGCTAATGATATCGTCCAGTCCAAGCTCGCGCAGCCTGGCCGCTGTAGGGTATCCCGTAGCCGTATCCCACCCGCGAAGCTGATAATATTCGGTCAGCATTTTCTGGAATTTCTCGCGGTCGAGCACCTTATCCAGCCTGGAAATAATTTCGCCGTCAGGTCCCGGCATGATACCGTCAGGACTGAAGAGCGCTTCGCCCTGTTTCAGGGGATGGGTAAAGAAGTATTCCAGGACGCGGTCGCCGTTCCGACCACCCCAGCCGTGTTTTAAATGTATAGCCCGCTGCAAATTGTAGATTCTTTCCCCGACACGACATAGCTCTTCCTCGTCGGTTTCCCTGCCGGTAATGGCAGAATATATCCGGCTTTCCAGAGCAGGGTCGCCGACGTGACCCGTGGGGCACTCAGCCGAGGTGATGGTCATCGGCCAGTGGATGTCACAGAGGACAAGGCTTTCGTTGACGCAGGAGCGGTCCTGTACCTTTTTAGCCGCCAGCGCCTTGCCTTCGTAGGTGGAGAAGTCGACGGTTTTAGCCCCTCCCCAGAACCTCTCGGCGGCGGTACGCAGGTCAGCGGTGGAGAAGAAGGAGCCTTCGGTATTGTTAGCCCAATTTGCCCAGGAAATCAGGATATTGCCGCTGATACCGTGAAGCTGGCTGACGGGCCTTCTCGGTTCGGTGGCGTACATCAGGGCGGTCGTCAGGATAAGGCGGGGGTCGTAGTCTCTGGTCTCGCCGGTGAGATTGGTGACGTATTTATTGGCCAGTTCCAGGGCTTTCTCCCCCAGGATTGATGCGGCTGACAGCGTGCCGTTGGCAAGAACATCGCCGAAGCCCTCTCTAAGTGATATCATTCGGGTGAGTACTTCGATGAATTCAGAACTGCCCACCTTTGATAAAGGCAGTCCTGTTTGCGCCTCGGTAATAATTCCTTCGCGATAGCATTCGGCAAGCCAGGATACCAGTGGCGCCATAGATGCGGAGTCCAGTCCGTAGCTATCGTTAAGGCGGGTAGCTAGCAAAGGTGCTTCACCGGATTTACCATAGTAGTTCAACGCCGGCATGGTGTAAAAACCGCTGGCTTGGCAGAAATTCTTGTAGCGCCGCCCGTCCTCTCCCCGGTAGGACTGCCGCGAGCAGCCTATCCCGCAGCCGTAGCAGTTCTCCTGACGGGTAAGACCGGGTATCGCCCAGGGCGACGGGCCGTCGAAGGTGGAGCCTCTTATCTTTCTTACCATATCCGCCAGCTGTTTCAGCTGTTCGGGATGGGCAGCTTTAGGTCGCTGGTTGCCGGCAACGGCAATAGCTTTGAGGTTCTTGGAGCCCATGACGCTGGGGATGCCTCCCGAAACGGAAGCCCCGGCATCCGACAGGGCGGTGGCGAAGACGACCCGGCTCTCGGCTGCGGGGCCGATAGCCAGCACGCTGACGCCCTTGCCCAGTTCCGCCGCGATACGTTCGGCGGTATCGAAAGTGGATAAGCCCCACAGCGAAGAAGCATCCTTCGTCTCGACGGTGCCGTCATGGATACAGAGATATACCGGTTTTTCCGCCCGACCTCTCACGGCAAGGGCATCGTAGCCGCTGTATTTCAGGGCCGAGCCCCATTTCCCGCCGAGATTGCCGTAGGAAAAAGCCTCCGGCTGTCTCAGGGGTGTCTTGCTGCACATTACCCACCGACACCCCGCCAGCCCGAAGAATCCGGTAATCGGTCCCGTGGCGCAAATCAGGCAGTTATCGGGGTCGAAAGCGGCAGTGCCGGAAGGCATCGTATCCCAGAAGAACCTGGCGGCAATTCCCCGTCCGCCCAGGTATTTCCCGGAGTAATCGGAGGTGGGTAACTCGCCGGATTTGCCGTCGGAAAGGTCTACGTTTAGAATTTTACCGGCGTAGGCGAATTCGTCCATGTTCGAGAACCTCAATTCAGTAAAAATGCTGACAGCCAAAGTATAACAGAGAAGACGCTGCTTGACCAAAGTGAGTTTGACTAAAAGAGGTTCAATGTTATAGCCTGATACAGGAAAATACGATTAATCGTCCAGCTAGATAAGACTTTTCCGGGTCTTGATTGATACACGAATCCGAGGAGGTACCGATGAAAGCTGCCGTCTGCTATGAGCTCAATAAACCGCTGGTGGTGGAAGACGTTGACCTCGCCGAACCGGGAGAGGGGGAAGTAACCGTACGCGTAGCGGCAACAGCGGTCTGCCACAGCGATATACACGATATGAAAGGCGAGATGCCGGGGCCGGTGCCTTTCGTGGGGGGACACGAAACAGCGGGATATATCGAGAAGACGGGGCCGGGAGTAACGTCGGTGAAAGCCGGCGACCCGGTAGTAGTCTCGCTGCTGCTGTCCTGCGGAAAGTGTTATTACTGCGTTACGGGACTGCCCCATCTCTGTGTGAATAGATTCGCCCCACCGAAAAAGCCGCGACTGCACAACAAGAAGGGACAGCCAATTGCACAGAGAGGTGCCATCGGCGGTTTCGCCGAATACGTACTGGTTTATGAGTCGCAGCTAGTCAAGGTACCTGCCGACATGCCGCTGGACCGGGCAGCATTGCTGGCCTGCGGGGTTATCACGGGGTTCGGCGGCGTGGTCAACCGTGCCCAAGTAAGGGCAAACCATAGTGTCGTGATAATGGGGGCTGGCGGCGTGGGGATTAACGCCGTCCAGGCTGCCAGATACGTCGGGGCTTACCCGATTATCGTCGTGGATGTCTTGGACGAGAAGATGAAGCTGGCGAAAAGCTTCGGAGCGACTCACATGGTGAATGCCAGGAGAGATGACGTGGTGGATGAAATAAGAAAACTAACCGGAGGGAGGGGAGCGGAGTATGTTTTCGTAACCGTGGGCAGCATCGCCGCCATCAAGCAGGGTATGTCGTTCACCCAGCCGCGCGGCACAACGGTTGTTATCGGGCTGCCGCCGGTGGGCCAGGAACTCTGCTTCTCACCGCTTGAAATAATCCCCGAGGAGAAAAACCTCATCGGCGGTTTCATGGGAGCCACCAATCTCAAAGTGGATATTCCCAATCTGATATCGATGTACCAGACCGGGCGTCTCAAGCTGGACGAGCTTATTACCGGTCGCTATCCGCTGGAACGAATCAATGAGGCCACAGCCTCCACGGAAAAAGGCGAAGGCCTGCGCAACGTAATCATGTTCGAATAACGGCCTGATTGGTCGGATATACCATAATTAAAGAAAGGGGTACCTGGATGAAAGCGGCTATCTGCTACGAGACCGGCAAACCTCTGGTGATAGAAGATGGAGTGACGGTTGCCCCTCCGGGAAAAGGGGAGGTAAAGGTACGCGTCGCCGTGACGGCGGTATGTCACAGCGACCTTCATTTTTTTTCGGGAGAAATACCGTCGCCATTACCCGGACTGGCCGGGCACGAAACGGCGGGCTACGTGGATGAGGTTGGCGAAGGCGTCACGGCGATGAAGCCCGGAGATACGGTGGTCATCGGCACGGTAACCTCCGGCTGCGGCAAGTGCTACTACTGCACCATCGGGGCGCGCCATTTCTGCACCGAGAGGGAAGCTTTCATGAAGCCCAAACACGCAACGAAAGACGGTACTCCCCTGGCGCTGATGGCCGGGCCGGTAGGAGGATTCGCCGAGTATACCACGGTACCCCAGGAGCTCGTTACCAGAATCCCTACCGATATGCCGCTCGACCGGGCGTCGCTGCTGGCATGCGGAGTGACCTCCGGTTTCGGGGCGGTGGTCAATCGAGCTAAAGTCAAGGCGATGAGCAGTGTGGTGGTGGTCGGGACGGGAGGCGTCGGGCTGAACTCCATTCAGGGGGCGGCTTTCTCCGGGGCTTACCCGCTTATCGCCGTGGATGTCCTCGATAGCAAGCTTGAGAAAGCCCGCGAATTCGGGGCGACGCACGTGATTAACCTTACCAAGGAGAAAGACACGGTAAAGGCTGTGCAGGATCTGACCGGGGGCCGGGGAGCAGATTACGTCTTCGTGACCGTCGGTAAGGTAGAAGCGATACGGCAGGGCTTCTCGATGGCGGGACCGATGAGCATGACGGTGGTGGTCGGGCTGGCAGGAGGAAACCTGGAATCAATACCGGCCATGGAGCTTGTCTTTACGGAGAAAATACTTACCGGTTGCGGGGGAGGCTCGATACGTTCCAGTATCGATATCCCTTACCTGGTATCACTCTATAGGACGGGTAAACTGAAGCTGGATGAACTGATTACCGGGCATTATCCCCTGACACGCATCAACGAAGCGGTAGCGTCGCTGGAAAAGGGAGAAGCCATCCGCAATATCATTACATTTGATTGACATAAAGTTGTTTCAGGCTTGTATTTATGACTTTACAGGAGGCATAGCCGATGCTCAGCTGCTATCGAGTGCTTGATCTGACCAACGAAAAAGGTTTTCTCTGCGGGAAAGCGCTGGGGGACTTTGGCGCCGATGTCATCAAGATAGAAAAGCCGGGAGGCGAATCTGCCCGTAGCCTGGGCCCTTTTTACCACGATATACCTGACCCGGAAAAGAGCCTTTACTGGTTTGCCTTCAATGCCAACAAGAGAAGCATCACCCTCGATATCGAGACGGTTGACGGGCGGGAGGTATTTAAAAATTTGGTAAAGACTGCCGATGTCGTTATCGAGTCGTTCAAACCCGGATACCTGGACGATATCGGCTTGGGATATTCCGTTCTCAGTGAAATAAATCCGGGGATTATCCTGACATCCATCAGCGGCTTCGGACAGAAAGGCCCTTACCGCGACTATAATGACCGTGACCTGGCGGTCTGGGCTCTTTCCGGCTACATGTATATTACCGGCGAGCCGGACCGGCCGCCGCTGGCTCCTAGTTATCCCCACGCCTATCTTATCGGCGCGATGAACGGGGCTATCGGCACGATGATTGCTTTGAGTCACCGCAGGCATACAGGACGCGGTCAGCAGGTGGATGCGGCTGCTCATCAGGGACTGTGCTTCGCCATCTCCATCGAAACCAAACTACCCTGGGCATTACAGAAGATAAACGTTAGCCGTGAAGGCCGTGACCGCGTGAGGGTGCTGGCTAAAGACGGGCAGGTAAAGTTACCGCTGCTCTGGGAATGCAGGGACGGCAGTATCGCCTTTTTCTTCTGGGTGGGACCCAATTTCGTCGAGCATAACCGGTCGCTGGTACGCTGGATAAAACAATCCGGGGTCGACCCCGGCCTGCTGGGGACGTGGGACTGGACGAAAGAGGGCTGGAACAAATACACCGTAGCGGAAGTAAAGCAGATACGCGAGACGCTGGAGACGTTTTTCATGAAGTATACAAAGATGGAGTTGCATGACGGCGCCATGGAATACCGCATCCAGTTGACTCCCGTTCTGACGCCCAAGGACCTGCTGGAGTTCCCTCTGTTTAAGGAGAGGGACTTCTGGCGGGACATCGAGCACCCGGAACTGGGGACGAAAATTACTTACCCCGGCGGTTTTGTGAAAACGGGGATAGGCGATTGCGGCGTGCTTTTTCGGGCGCCACTTATCGGTGAGCATAACGAGGATGTTCTTCACGGTGAGTTGAATATCTCCCGCGAAGATATAGTCGATATGAAGCAGCGCCGGATTATCTAGACGCTGCGGTTTTTCGGAGATTATCAGTGGAAAAGAGACCGTTCGAGGGATTGAAGGTACTGGACTTTACCTGGGGAGGAGTGGGACCTTTCCAGGCCAATTTCCTGGCTTACTACGGGGCGATGGTGGTGAGGATAGAAAGCGCCTCGCGGCCCGATGTTACCCGGCAACACGGTAACGTCAACCCGCGCGAGGCCAAAAAGATGAAAGAAAACAAGACCTATCTTGAATACGGTCCGGCCTTTGCCGTCACGCACCCCGTGAAAAAATACGGGATAAGCCTCAACCTTAACCGCCCCGAAGCGGTGGAGATATTTAAAAAGCTGGCAGTCTGGGCGGACGTTCTCGTGGAGAGTTTTACCACGGGAACGCTGGAAAAAAGGGGATTGGGCTACGATGTACTGAAGGAACTGAACCCACGGCTGATAATGCACCGTTCCTGCGGCTACGGACATACCGGGTCGATGGCCAGCCAGCCGGGTTACGGGCAGACGGTTACCAGCCTGACAGGTTTCTATACCATCACCGGATGGTCCGACCGTAAATCGGTGCCGATATCTTCCTTTTACACCGACCATCTCTCGCCGCTATTCGGCGGACTGGCACTGATTACCGCCATCGACTACCAGCAGCGTACCGGTAAAGGGCAGTGCATCGACCAGTCGCAGATTGAGTCGGGCATTAATTATATATCCCCACTCGTTCTCGACTACACGGTCAATAAAAGAACGTTGCCGCTGACCGGCAATAGGTGCGCCTACGCTTCGCCTCACGGTGCTTACCGCTGCAAAGGCGACGACAGGTGGGTCGCCATCACCGTGCTGACCGACCAGGAATGGGAAGGTTTCTGCAGGGTGGTGGGCAATCCGGTATGGACACAAGATGAGAAATTCGCCACGCTGGACGGCAGGGTGAAAAACAGCGATGAGCTTGATGAGTATGTTAATAAATGGACGGAGAAGTATACACCGGAGCAGGTCATGGAGATGATGCAGAAAGAGGGAGTGGCGGCGGGTGTCGTGGCGACAGCTCAGGACTCTGAAGCCGACCCCCAACTCAAGGCCTACGATTTCTTCCGCGAGATAGAGCACCCCTACCTGGGCAAGCAGAAATTCTTCCATCCTCCCGGATTTACGCTATCGGAGGCTACGGCCGAGCTTCACCGTCCGGTATTTCTGGGTGAACATACCGAATATATCTGCAAGGATATCCTCGGTATCTCCGATGATGATTTTTCCCGTATGCAAAAGGACGGGGTGTTTGACTAGAAGCAATGAGTATCAGGGATAAATACGCCTTCGCGGGGGTGGGACTGACCCAACTGGGCAGGTTACCCGAAATGACTCCCGATGAGCTGGCCACCCGGGCGATAAAGCTGGCGCTGGAGGATGCCGGATTGAGACCGGACGATGTTGACGGGTATATCTACCAGGGGGGCATCGGCGGGGGCTCAAGCGATACCGTGCCTCTGCAGATGACGGGAGTTCCGGCGGCGATGGTCTGGCAGGTCACCAGCCTCGGCTCCTACGCCAATGTAGCAGTCGCCATGGCTATCGGCGCCATGGAGTCGGGACTCTGTAATACCTGCATACTGCTGCATGCCTCCAGTGCCACCTCGCGTCGTAGCATAGTCCCGGCGGGAGCCGTAGGCAATACCCCGGGAGCTTACGGGTGGTACGGTCCGGGCACCACCGCCGCCTGCATGGCACGACGTTTCATGCACCTCTACGGACTCACCCGCGAGCAACTCGGTGCGGTAGCCCTGACATTACGTGAATACGCCAACAAGCGTCCCGAAGCCATCATGCACGACCGCAGGATAACAATGGATGATTATCTCAACGCCAGGATGGTTATCGAGCCGCTGTGTCTCTATGATTTTTGCCTGGTTAACGACGGCGCCGTCGCCCTGATAATTACCTCGGCGGAGAGAGCCCGGAACCTGAGGAAACCCCCGGTCTACGTCATGGGATACGGTATGGACCATTCATTGAGGAAAGTGGGCAAATCACCGGAGGCGATTCATCACTTCGACGGTTTTGTCACCGAGAAAGCCGCTCAGCAGGCTTTCGGGATGGCAGGAATTACTATAAAAGACATCGACGTCGCCGAATTCTACGACGCTTTCACCATCTTTCTATTGTCGCAGATTGAGTCTTACGGATTTTGTGGTAGGGGGGAGGGGGGAGCGTTCGTCGCGGCGGGGAATCTCAAGCCGGGAGGTCAACTTCCCGCCAATACATCGGGCACCAGCCTTTCCTGGGGCTACCTGATGGGGTTTACCCAGTTGACGGAAGGGATAAGACAGATGAGGGGAGAAGGTGGCGAATGCCAGATAAAGGATGCGGAAATATGTCTGGTTACAGGACTGGGCGGCATGGTGGATAACGGCAGCGCCGCCAACTGCTGCATTCTCAGGAGGTAAGCATGCCGGAAATACATAAGGAATTACCGGCTATAAACGCAAGTAACCGACCGTACTGGGAAGCCGCCAGAAGACATGAGCTGGTCATGTACGGGTGCTGCTGCGGTGCTCTGTATTCCCACGTCACCGAGTGTACTGCCTGTGGCAAGCCCGATATGAAATGGGTCAGGGTGAGTGGTCGGGGGGAAGTCTTTACTTTCTGTGTTTACCGCCAGGCGTTTCATCCTGCCTGGAAGAATGATATTCCTTATAATATCGCCTACGTCAAACTGGACGAAGGACCGATATTGATAAGTAATATCGTCGGTTGCGATAATAAGGATATATATATCGGCATGCCGGTGGAAGTGGTCTTCGAGGATATAACGGACGAAGTGACCCTGCCCAAATTCAGGCCGGTCAGGTAGAGATATTATTACCTGAGGGGAAACGATGGCTGAAGTAGAAAATGCCCTGGATGAATTCGAGCGCGAGTACCGGGCAAGTATCGGCAAAGAAGTCGATATGAACCCGCAGCGGTTCCTCGTTGAGGCTACACTGGACAATATCAGGAATTTCGCCGATGCCGTCGGGGACAGCAATCCCCTGTGGATTGACGAAGAATACGCCGCCAGGAGCCGCTTCGGGATGATTATCGCCCCGCCGACATTCCTCTTTAATATAAATCACGGCACCATGCCGTCACTTCCCCTTCGCAGCCAACCGCCATCTAAGCGGTTAGCCCTCCTCTACGCCGGGGCCGAACTTGAATTTTACCGTACCATCCGGTTGGGGGACAGGTTCACGGTAACGGGGAAGCGACTGGACATCTATCGGAAGCAGAGCATGTCGCTGGGGCCGATGCTCTTTGCCACCGGCGAAGCCAGATATTATAACCAGGAAAAAGAACTAGTGGGGGTCATACGGACCACCGTTGCCCATTATAAACCGCCCCGGGGACACGCCGTCCGCTTTAAAAGGGAATCGAGACCGGAGATAGAGATGAAGTCCCCCGATATCCTGGCGTACGAGCGCCAGAGGCGGGGCGTCGAACCGCGTTACTGGGAGGACGTGGAGACAGGAATGGAAATGACACCAGTCCTGGAAAAAGGACTGCTGACGATGACGGAAATATTCCGCTTCGGTATCTTGGTGTCACCAGCGCCTCGCCGTATCGAGAGACCGCGACCTGATACGGAAATGGGGTTCGGACGCGAGACTCAGCAGAAGCGCGCCGGACTGGAACACGCCTCCGATTACGGTCCGCAGAGGGTCTGCTGGCTGGGGCAGTTCGTTACCGACTGGATGGGCGATGACGGCACCCTGAAGAAGTATTCCTGTCAGGTACGCCATCCCAGCATCATGGGCGATGTTAATTTCGTTAAGGGTAAGGTAAAGGACAAGCGCATCGAGGATGGTGAATACCTGGTGGACTGCGAAATCTGGGTGGAAAATCAGGCGGGGCTGGTAACAGCCCCCGGTCTGGCAACGGTGTCTCTCCCGCGCAAAGGGGAGAAGTAATATAGAAACAGCAGCGTTTCCCGGGGGTTTGCCCTAACGTTTTTTCTTGTACTTCTCTGGTATTCTATCAACTAATTCATTTATAGTGATTGGTCCCATACTCCTCTCCTTGAAGTATTTATACCAGAGTATTTTTATATATCGGCATCTGGATATTACCCATTTCTCCGGAGGCTTGGCATGACTTATCAATGCAGGATAGTTGTTCACTCGTACGGAGTACACTGCGCCCGTGAAGCCCTTGGACCAGAGGTATTGCCTCATGACATAGCCGTTATAGTTCCTGAGGCGAAGATTTCGGTATTTAGGTACGGTTAACGACTTTCCGCTTATCATTTGACCGTGCTCAAAGTCGACATGAAACGGCAATAGGTCAATAATTACTTTGCCCCGCGGATTATCAGCGAAGAAAGTGAAGTGGGCAAATTCCTTCCCGACGAAATGGCAGAAGGCTATCGCCCCTCCGTCCACAGATACCCTCAGGTTTAATTCGTAAGCTCCCATATCGTAGCCGTCGGCTATCATCTGGTCAACTTCCTCATTATTGGTTATTATCCTGTAACTATGATTCTCTATCTTCGGCAAGTAATCGGCTTCAACCTCTTTGTCAATATCCTTAAACTTCACGGTAATAACATAATAGTCATCAGATATAAAGAAGCGATGCAATAGATATGGTAGCCCCCTCGTAATCAGGGACCATATGCCTTCGTACCGCACTACGGCCCATAATCCCGTAAATGTTTTTCTAATGTTTTTTAATACGTACATATTTATCAGAAAGTAAGTTAATTATTTTTTTACAGCTTAAAGACGTAATAGGGATTTACCTCACCATGTATCTCATAACTCATGTTGAGTTTTTCTACCCAGTCGGTTATAGCGTCTTCCGGTATGACCTTGTTAGCGTCATCATAAAGTATAACGCAATCAGGTGCGAATCGTTCCTTCATTATAGGAAAAATATTATGTTTCGCCCTTGTTTTCACTCCTGCCGGGCCGTCACATACCACCAGCGAAAACTTATCCGGCATGGAGTCTAAAGGTGCTTTATACCAGACGTAGTCACCGTATTCGGTCATGGGACCGTAATTAATTTTCACGGAATCAATTTCATACTTTATAAGGGCCTTTTTTATTCGCTCATACCATGATTTCATGTGTTCCAGGGACCAGACGATATTCCCGTACTTCTTGGCTATCAGGCCGATAACGATTGTCGATAATCCCGAGCCGCACTCGAGAATAGGCAGCCTGGATTTCGCTGAATACTGTACGCACTCCTCGAGGTACTCAATACTGGCCGAGTAACTCATGTTTCCCCAGGCACGTGATAAATCGGTCAGGGTATTACGGTCATTCAGGAGATACTCAGGATCGGCGAGGATTTTTCCCATGGTTGATTTGAGATAGAGATTCAGGTATTTCCTTCTTCCCCATCGATAAATAGGCCTTAAAGGAGTCTTTCTGGCGATCTCGAGCATGGTATTAATCATGTTTTACGTATCTATATAAGGCAACTCATATATTGAGTATATATTTGTAACCTTATTGTCTTTATTTTTACTCTAAACTTCCTTAGTACATAAAGTAATGATGCACCTGTTATATTATACAATACCAGAGAGTTATAAATTAGTATAGATGATGTATAAGAATAGTATGATTATCGGATATTGCGATGAACATTTAGTCAATAATCTAATAAAGAAACAACGCTAAAACAGCAAGAAGCGCAATATTAAATTGTCTTGCTGGTAAATTGCCACTATTGCACTTTGATGCAGGCAACTTCATGACCGTCACCCACATCATTCAAAGCAGGAATGATTTCACTGCATTCCGGTGAGGCAATTGGGCAACGGGGATGAAAGTGGCAGCCGGATGGAGGACTGAGCGGGCTGGGCACCTCTCCCTTCAGAATTATCTGCTGTCTTTGCTTCTCGACTCTACGGTCGGGTATGGGTACCGCTGATATCAGGGCTTGCGTATAAGGGTGCAGCGGATTATCATAGAGTTTCTTGGATTCCGTAAGCTCCACGATACGGCCGAGGTACATAACGGCGACGCGGTCGCTGATATGCCTGACCACCGAGAGGTCGTGGGCGATAAATATGTAACTCAGCCCTTTGAATTGTTTCTGTAAATCTTCCAGCAAGTTGATGATTTGCGACTGAATGGAAACGTCCAGGGCTGATATGGGTTCATCACAGACTATCATGGATGGTTCACAGGCCAGCGCCCGGGCAATACCGATACGCTGTCTCTGACCGCCACTGAATTCATGAGGGACCCGGTTGACCATGTTCGGGTCCAGCCCGACCATACGGAAAAGGCTTGCTACCCTCTCTTTTAGATCATTTTTATTCAGCACCAATTTATGGAATTGTATAGGTTCGCCGACGATACTACCGGCACTCTGGCGGGGGTCGAGAGAGCCGTAAGGGTCCTGGAAGATAAGGGGCATTTTACGACGGATTAACCTTATCTGCCTGTCCTTTAAATGGGATATCTCCCTGCCCTCGAAAATTATCTGCCCGGCCGTGGGTCGATAGAGCCGAAGGATACAACGACCGGTGGTAGTTTTCCCGCACCCCGTCTCGCCGACGAGTCCCAATGTTTCACCGGTCTTGACATGGAAGCTGACGTTATCAACTGCCTTAACCTCGGCAATTTTCCGACGCAGTAATCCCCTGGTTACTGGGAAATACATTTTGAGGTTTTTAACTTCTAAAAGAGTATTATCCATCAATCCAGTCCATAGTCTTATTGCACCGTGAGTTTAGTATCAACGTAGCAGGCAACCTGTTGATTGCCTACAGGTTTAAGCGCCGGCCAGGGCTCCTCTCGGCATCTATCAATTTTATAAGGACAGCGCGGCAGGAAAGCACAGGTAGGGGGCATATTAATCAGATTGGGTGGTAGCCCTTCTATAGGTACGAGCCTTCTATCTTCTTCCTCATCCAGCCTCGGCACGCACTTGAGCAGGCCAATAGTATAGGGATGTTTGGGCTGGTTGAATATATCGTCACAGGAACCGGATTCAACGATGCGCCCGGCATACATAACGTAAATTCTCTGGGCATAGCGTGCGACAACTCCTAGATTATGAGTAACGATAATTAAGGAGGTATGGTATTGCCTGACCAGGTTCTGCATGAGTAGAAGGAGCTGCGCCTGAGTGGTTACATCGACGGCGGTGGTAGGTTCGTCAGCGATGAGTAGTTTCGGATTGCAGGAAAGAGCCATGGCTATCATTACCCTCTGACGCATGCCGCCGCTGAATTGATGAGGATAGTCATCAATGCGGCGCTTGGCATCCGGAATGCCTACCTGTGTTAGTAGTTCGATGGCTCGCTTTCTCTGTGTTTCCTTATCCATCTGGAGGTGGAGTGACAGCATCTCAGAAATCTGCTGAAAGACACTCAGTGTCGGGTTTAAAGAGGTCATCGGCTCCTGGAAAATCATGGCTATTTTGCCACCGCGGATGGAACGCATTTCCGGTCCGTTGGCAGGATAGTCAAGCAGGTTACGCCCATCGAAAATAACCTTGCCGTCTTCTATCATCCCGGGCGGGCTGGTTATCAGTTGTAGTGTGGATAGCTGGGTCACCGATTTACCGCATCCGCTTTCGCCGACGATGCCGACGATCTCTCCTTCGTTGATTTCGTAGGAAACGCCGTCTACGGCTTTTACCAGACCGAAATCCGTGTGGAAGTAAGTCTTTAGATTTTCAACAGTTAGCAGAGTCAAGCGTAATACCTCTCTAGCACTGAATTATAACATCATAAAGTACCTCTGAGCCTGGGGTCGAGGGCGTCCCGTAAGCCGTCTCCAACCATGTTCAGGGAAAACACGATCAACATGATGGCTATGCCGGGCGCTACTGAAAGCGCGGGATTTGATGTAAGACGGTTATATCCCGCACTTACCATGGAACCCCAGGCAGCATCGGGTTGTTGAATTCCGACGCCGAGAAAGCTCAGGCCGGCTTCCATCAGGATGACCATACCAATATTCATGGTGGCTAATATTATCATCGGTGGAAAAGCGTTGGGTATAATATGTTTCCACATCAGCCGGAAATTGGTTAATCCCAGCGACCGTCCTGCGATGATGTAGTCGTTCTCTTTAATAGTCAAAGTCTGGGCACACATTACCCTGGCGAAGCCGGCTATCAGGGCAATGCCGAGGGCGATAACGATATTTTTCAACCCTCCACCAAGTAGAGATGCAATAAGCAGGGCTAGTAATATCATCGGGAATCCCATAAGTGCATCTATAAATCTCATGATAATTGTCTGTATCCAGCCACCGAAATAACCTGCCAACAAACCTAATATGGTGCCGGCTACTGCAGCTATTAAAATGGTAACACTGCCAACAATTAAAGTGGGCCTAACCCCAAAAATCAGGCGACTGAGTACATCCCGACCTACTGTATCGGTGCCCAGCCAGTGTTCAGCGGAAGGTTGACTTAATATAGTGCTGGATATTGTTTTATAGTCATAGGGTGCTATCCAGGGGGCAAAAATCGCCACGATAATATACAGGGCAACCACAATTAATCCAAATAGGACTATTCTTCGCCCGAAGAATACCCGGATAAAGCGCTTCCACTCGGACTCCTGGGGTCGTCCTTCCACAAATTTTAACTCGCGTTTACGTCGCTTCAACATAGTCTAATATCCATCATTCATACCTCACTCGGGGATCAAACCAGCCATAGGAGATATCAACAATCAGGTTGGTGAGTACAACGATGATACCGATGACGAGTACGGCACCTTGAATAACGGGGTAGTCTGACCCGTCCACCGCTTCTACCATCAGTCTGCCCATACCGGGAATGGCAAATACCTTTTCCACGAGTACCGCACCACCGAAGATAAAGCGGACTTGGAGGCCCATTACGGTAATCACCGGGATGAGGCTGTTTTTCAGGGCATGTTTTATTACTATGGCTCTCTCCCGCAGTCCCTTTGACCAGGCAGTGCGGATGTAGTCCTGCCGGATAACCTCCAGCATGCTCGTACGCGTCAGGCGTGCCACGGCTCCTAAACTGCCTATCATCAGGCAGATAACCGGCATTATAAGCTTTCTGGTACTCAGCCAGAAATCCTCATTTATAGGAGTATAACCGGCCACAGGAAGCCATTCGAGTTCCACACTGAAGACGAGCATCATGATGATACCCAGCCAGAAGATGGGTATAGTAATGGCGGTGTTGGCCAGCAATGTGGCGACTGTGTCCGCCCACCTGCCGCGCCTCACAGCGGCGATTACCCCAAGTGTTATCCCGATAACAGATGAAAAGAAAAATGCCAGTACACCCAGGTGAATGGTAACGGGCATACGTTGCCCAATCATCTGGAGGACATTAGCGTTTTTAAAGTGGAGTGATTTTCCCCAGTCTCCCTGTAAGATATCACCCAGCCATATACCGTATTGTACTACTAAATTTCTGTCAAGTCCCAGCTCATGTCTGGCCTGATCAAGTGCCTCCGGCGAGAGGGCTTCGATGTCTGTGGCGTTCAGAAACATCAGGAGCGGATCGCCAGGCAACAAACGTACTGCACCGAAGACAATGAAAGTTAATATAAGTAGAATAAATACAGCCTGTATCAGACGTCTAATGATGTATGTGACCAATGCTGTAAACCCCGTGCCTTATTTTCTAAAAACAGGTCAAACCTATCATGTAATGATTAATGACCCTGATTTGCTGTCCCACCCGGGGATGTTATCGGGTTTTTATCGTTTTCTGTCCGCCCCCGGGATTATCACCCGGGGGCGGACTAATTGTTTTTTGGCTTGTTACTTAGTGCGGTGCCATCCAGGTAGTGTTGGCATTCCAGACCTTGGTGCTGTAAGCTATCCAGTCGCAGTCCTTAACGTAGTCGGCGAATACGGCGGTGTCAGGCCAGTCCATCATGTAAATACCTACCGCATCATCCATTGCCTGGTGGGATAGTGCTACGTACGCAGCTCGTGTAGCCTCTGGGGAGGTTGCTGCTTTCAATTCATTCCAGAGAGCGCACATCTCGGGTGTTTGCACCGTGCTGTAATTCCACTTAGGTACTCCTGCGGGTGAGCATGCATAGTCACGTGCGGCTACAAAGTTAGAAATAGGTTCGTTTGGAATACCTGAAATAAATAGTGTGTCCGCCGGCCAGCCAAATAGCAGATAGGTCATGTACTGCCCTGGATTGATCATCTCTATATTTACGGTGATTTTTATCTCAGCTAACATAGCCTGTACGAAGAGAGCCATATCTGCCCACCGTCCGGTGATAGAACGAACGTAGATGGTTGTTTCGAATCCATTCTCCAGACCAGCTTCTCTCATGAGTTGTTTTGCCTTATTAAGGTCATAGTGTCTACCGAAATCCGGTCGGTAAGCCGGATCACCGGGGATAGGCGCCTGGTACATGATTTCAACTTCGGGGCTACCAAGGGAAATGGCAGCAATGATAGCCTCGCGGTCGATGGCATACTCTATGGCTTCACGTACCTTTTTATCATACATATGGGAATCCGGTTCCAGGGCGGCGGGCCAGATGCCTTCAGGGGTATGATGCTTGCAGTACCGGGCGTAAAAGCCGTCCATGGCCTCCAGTTCCAGTGTTTCTTTAAACTCCGAATATATGTATGCGTCCGCCTCTCCGGCGATCATCATGTTTTTGGAAGTCGTGGCGTCCGGCACGATAATAAATTCAACGCCTTCGAGATAGGGCTTGCCAGCCCAGTAGTCGTCAAACCTTTCGTAGGTAACATGGTCACCCAGTATAGCCTCGACGAACTTGAACGGTCCCGTACCTACCGGATGCCCCCGAGCCCAGTCTATACGCTCTTCCTGCGTGGTACCGGCATTTTCAAATGATGTGGGTGAGATAAAATAAATACCGGTGGCTAACTCAACCTCAAAGGTGTTTGCGGGTGATGAAAAATTGATTTGTACGGTGTGAGGACCTAAAATATTACACGACTCCATACTATTGAACGTTGTAGAGTTACCCGCTTCTTTCCTGAGTTCAAAATTCCATTTTGCCGCCGAAGCATTCCAATCTGTCCCATCATGGAACTTCACACCCTCCCTCAATTGAAAGGTCCATGTTTTCATGTCATTTTCAAATGTATAAGATGTAGCTAGTATGCCCTGGTAATTCTGATTCTGCCACACGTCCGGTGCATATATAATCATTCTTTCAAGGATGGCATACTGGTAATACGTCGCCCTTCCGGCTGATTCGGCCGGGTAGCCGAGAACAGTGGGATCCATCGGGGTAATCATGCGTAAAACGCCGCCATACTGGGGTGTTACAGTCGGTGCTGATGTTGGAGCTGATGTCGGCGCTGACGTCGGCGCTGATGTCGGTGCTGACGTTGGAGCTGATGTCGGTGCTGATGTCGGCGCCGTTGTTGGTGCTGTTGTGGTTTCTTCGGGTTCACCACAGCTACCTAAAAAGATACCTACCACTAAAACCGTGATGAATAATGCCATAATGAATCGTTTCATTTCAATTCATCCTCCTTATTAGTCCATGAACAGGCAATTGTGAGTCTACTGGTCAGAAAAATTCAAACATAACGCACCTCACTATTATTAGCCTTTTTATCCTCGGAGCCTCTTGGTTGGTTATCGATTCTTAAGAATCGGCGAACGTTATCTAAAGTCATAACCAGTGAGTTTGTAGGACACTATATACTTATGTTTAAAAAAAGTCAACTATCTGTTATAGTATGCTAATATAAAATTTAAATAATCTTATAGATTTTCTTCAATAGTGAAATTTCACAACATGATATATCAACGTGTTGTTTTTGTCAACCGTTGTTCCTTCGTAAGTGCCGATGAATCTTGAGTAAATTTTTAAGAAATGTGCTTTTTGGTAAATATTTACCAAAAAATACACGGAGCTTGTCGCTAAACAGGTGATTTTAACAGCGATGGAATTTTAACCATTGAGATAATTATACGTTAAGAAACGTAAAGAAAAATGTCGTTATTGGCCTATTTAAATATTTTCTAATCAGGTAAGGTTACCGGGGAAATGTGTGATAAACAGGAGGAAAGAAATCTGGCTGAGGCAGGGTGTTTATCTCCTGCCCCAGCCATTAATCTTTTGTTTATTATATCCCGCTTTATGATATTGGAGGAGCGAGGTGGTTCGGGTCGAGTAAATCTTTAAACTTCTTGGTCTTTTCAGGGTAGTTTTCCCACTTGGGACCGTACCGTTCCGCCGCGGGTCTTACAGGAAAGGCGCCAACATCGACGAAGTCCTTGTGGCAATCGTCCATCAGTAAAGCCAGCTCGCCGGCATCTTCTACTGAGGCGAAGCGGAGGCATTCCAGCTTACAGATGTGGCACATCTCAAAGGGGAGGAACCAGTTCGTCGTCCCGTAATCATCGAGCACCGGCGGTACATGCTTCTTGGTATTGGCGTTTACAATATCGGTGCATTTGTAAGCATGATCCAGAGACTCGAAGAGAATAACGGAGGTGAACCTTCCCCCGGCAAGGTTGGAGACGATGGCATCAGAGGACATGAAGTGGGTCTCATCGGTGGTTCTCCGGCTGGCGCGGGCAAAGGTAGTGCCGTAATCTTCGCAGATAGAGAGTAGGACCTTCTCCTCGTAAGCCAGACGTTTATCCGAGCCGATACCGTAAAGTAATGCCCGGCAGGTGGTCTGATTCGGATTCTCACGTATGAGCGGTGCCTCGTGATTATCCCAGTAATCCCAGAATCCGGCGGCGCCTGTCAGCACCTCGGCGCTGCCTCTGGCTCTCGCCATGGCGAAAAACCAGGGGGGTACGGTCATGACGAACAGCCCTATCTCACATTTCCCGATTTCGTATATGGCATTCAGCGCGGCCTCTTTATTCGGGAAGACGAAGTTGTAATACATAAACCTGTTCGAGGGGAGAAGCAGTGAAGTCACGGGGGCATCTCCCTGGGGTACCATTTCCTCTTCGATGAAGGGGAATACCCTCACGCCCATCTTGGTACAGATTCCCCGGGTTGTCGGGCTTTCCAGGTTAGCGCTGGCCATAAGACCGCGAAGGTCCGGCCCCGGTCCTTCGCCCCAGAAGTAGTCATCCTGCAGGGCACTCGAACCGATTTTCAATACATCGCCCGCGGCGGTGACCCACTCGGTGGCCAGTACCCGACGGTAGCCTCGGTCGCCGTAGCGGTAGGATATGGCTCCTTCACCGACATTGAGGGTGTTGGCGAGAACGGATACGTTACCTCCGCACATGGGCACGAAGGTCACCAGTCCTCTCTTGAATAACTCGCCCTGAAGAGCCGCAAAAGATACTCCGGGCTCAAGGGTTGCGTAGAGATTTTCCTCATCAATCTTCAGCTTCCTCATTCTCTTGAGGTCGATGAAGATAACGCCTTCCCTGTCCAGTCCGGGCGGGGGATTGGTCGTGGTGGCGGAAAAGGGGATTTTATACTTGTTGCATATCTTGATTATCCCCTGGACCTCTTCAGCCGTTTCCGGCTGGATACTTGCGGCCGGTCTCTTTATATCACCGCCACCGTGAACGCCACCACCTACGTGGTCGGCCTCAAGAATTGCCGGGTCATTGCTGATCCAATCCGGCCCGACAACTTTCTCTAATGCCTGATAAGCCTCTTTAGATAAAGCCATAATTAACTCCTTTTAAGCTAAATCGCTTTCAGTATTATTTCCGTGATATCGTAAACAGCCATTTTTACTTTCTTGGCTTTTACCGCCTTGGTAAGAAGCTCCTTAACATCAGGACTGGCGGTTACGATGGCGTCGGCACCAGTTGCCTGTGCCTCCTCAATCCTCTCGCCGGCTGACCACAGAGCGAAGTCAGGGAATGCTATTTCGGTACCGCCGCAGCTGCCGGCGCACCAGGCGTTGCTCCGGTTCCTCTCCATCTCAACCAGCTCGATGCCGGGGATACCTTTCAGGATATTTCTCGGCGCGTCATAGATTCCCCTGTCGCTGCGGCGCCACACCTTGCCTATCGGGATGACGCGTACGTAGTTGGGTACCCATTCCTGCCAGGGCTCGCTGAGCCGTCCCAGGTTACACGGGTCATGGTAAGTAATTTTCATGTCGACTTTCTTCTTGAACGACAGCTTGCCGTCCTGCATCAACTGGTCGAGGTATTCCGTGATGTGAAGAGGAGTATAGGGCATATCTTCCGTGGACTTACCGAGAAGCCTGGGGAAGTCAACCTTGAGGCTTTTGTAAACCTCGGCGCTGCTGGTGATGACCGTCTTGGCACCCGATTCCTCGATGGCTTTGACGTTATGCTCAGCCAGTTCGCGGGCGAGGTCTACCTGACCGGTAGCAATCACATAATTACCGGCGCACCATTCGTCTGCCAGCAGCATGAAGTCGGTTCCGGTAGACTTTAGAATCTTGGCCGTGTTCCGAGCCAGCTCCGGCTGCTTGTAGGCTGAGTTACAGCCGACAAAGTAGACGATGTCCGCTTTTTTAGCCGGCTTAACATCGCCTACCCATTTCTGGCGGTCTTCATGCGGCTTTCCGTACTCATTGTGAGTCTTGCGGATATTATCCGCCATGACCTTATGCTCGGGCATGGGGCCCTTGCCCTGCTCGACGCACCTTATCCTCAGGTTTTCAATTACCTGGAGGACCTCGATATCGAGATTGCGTTTGCAACGGGCATCGCAGGCACCACATAGAGTACATTTATACAGTGCATCCATCAACTTGGGTGTAAATTCCAGCGAGCCATCCAGCTCGGCCAGAGCGGAATGCAGTAAGCCGTGGGGAGAGTAAAGGTTAAAAGCATGCTTTGTATCTATGGGACACTGTCGCGAAAATCTCAGGCTCTTAACCCAGTTAAGGTCAATAAACTTGCAGAAGGTACACCTCATGCACATTTTCGCCTGACGTGTATACTCTTCAACTGATAACATGGCTTCCTCCTTGAACTACTTTCATTTTAGAAACAAAGTCTCCCTGGTGACATAATGTTGTTGGGGTCCATCAGCTTCTTGACTTTCTTCAGTTGCTCGGTGTAGCTGGCTGCTCGCTGGTAGACTAAATCGGTCACCGGACCATAAGGTCTGGAGTAAAAGGCGCCCATATCCAGGGTGGTTTTGGCCGCCTCGGCATACAGCTTCGTGACGTTTTTCACATCAGCTGCATTTGCGGGGTCGTAATAGAAATTACACTCGAAGTGGCAGGCCCCGCCGTAAACCACCGGCTGAACGTAGTAGCCCAGGTCAGCGGCAGGATAATTATATTTCACAGCTACCTTGCCGATTGCCTCGTAGAAAGCCTGTGCTTTGCCCATTACCGTGTGGAAGAAGAGGTCCTGGCAGCCGCCCTTGTAGGCGAGCTTCCAGTAGGTCCTGTCTGTCGGCCAGGCTTCGCGTAGCATGTCTGCTATACCCTTTTCTACGCCGGGCGCCGCCGGTAATGAAGTGGGCAGCACTTTGATGGACAGCTCCTTGGCTACCGCATTCAGGGCATCTTCCTCGTATTCAATCTTCTCTTCGGGGAACCTTACACCGCCACCCAATACCAGAATCAATGTCCACGGCGGTAGTTTCTCCCTGAGGGTATTGAAGTCTCCGGGCCATTGCTTCGCCAGTACAGCCGCCAAGTCGACGTTATTCAGTATGAGGCACTCCTGGCCTATCATGCGGCGCTGGATTTTGGATATAGCGACCGTAGCGTCCTTAACGCTTTTAAACGGAATGAAATAACTCTTGTCAATCTTGGGGCGGTACTCGATCTTGAACTGTCCCCAGGTTACCACTCCCAGAGTTCCCTGAGCACCCTGTAACATCCGGGTCCACATCATGTTACCGGGTCCCGAAGGGTTAACGCCCTGAGAAAAGCTCTTTTCCGGGAATCCAGGGACGGCCGCCGAGCCGGTCTTGAATATCTCGCCATCGGGCAGTACCACCTCGACGGTAACCAGGGCATCGGTATACTCGAACTTGGGAATAATCGCGGGGTCTCTCTCGAGATGGCTTATCAGCGCCGACTTCTTGGGATGGGGCAGCAGGGGAGCGATGGCCATCATGTCATGCTTGGCCAGTTCCGGCTGGAGTTGCGCCCAGGTCACGCCGGCTTCCACTCTTGCCATTCTGTTACGCGTGTCAATGGCAAGGATTTTATTCAGCCTGCTTAAATCCAGTATTATACCACCCTTAACCGGGATGGTATCGCCGTTAAAATGGATACCAGAGCTGCAGGGTACCACCGGCAGTTTGTTTTTATTGGCCAGCAGGACGATATTATGAATCTCGTCGGCATTCTTCGGTTTGACCAAATAACTTGGCATACTTGGTGCATTGAGACTGTTGTCTTTGGAATACGGCTTGAGTTTTTCGGCATCGTCAGTAACATTCTCCGCTCCAACAATCCTTACTAGCTCTTCTTTTATTGCCATTACATGCCTACCTCCTTTTTTAGTTGCACGTTTCACAATCTACCATATGACAAAACGGGTCAATAAGTCAATATTTTCCCATTTTAGATTCAATACAGGTTATCTGGCGGATAATTCCCGTAGAATAATATTGGTAGCGCATGCGGGATTCGAACCCGCGATCTCCTCCTTGAGAGGGAGGTGTCCTAACCGCTAGACGAATGCGCCACAGTTATAATGGCTGGGGA